>Ga0315907_10004231_pt1 | contig 16230 bp, 14 predicted proteins | sample LakEriMetagenome_3_FD_203525 | JGI IMG/M metagenome (GOLD analysis project Ga0315907, IMG submission 203525) | Freshwater fungal communities from buoy surface, Lake Erie, Ohio, United States - Buoy 12 MA123 | ecosystem: Environmental > Aquatic > Freshwater > Lake > Lake biofilm | place: USA... | reverse complement strand
TTCTCGCTCAAGGACCGCGACGCGCAGGTCCGCTGCGCCATGTTCCGCGGTCGCAACGCCGTACTACGCATGACACCCCGCGACGGGCAGCGCGTGTTGGTGCGCGCCCGGGCGGGGCTCTTCGAGGCCCGCGGCGAGTTCCAGCTGGTGGTCGAGCACCTGGAGGACGCCGGGATCGGTGCGCTTCGGCAAGAGTACGAACTGCTGCGCGCGAAGCTCGAAGCCGAAGGCCTGTTCGACCCGGCACACAAACGCCCACTGCCGAAGGCGCCGGGCGTGATCGGGGTCATCACCTCGCCCACCGGCGCCGCGATCCGCGACATCCTGCACATCCTGCGACGGCGTTTCCCGGCGGCACGCGTGGTGATCCACCCGGCTGCGGTGCAGGGCAAGGAGGCCGTGCCGCAGCTGCTCGCCGCGCTCGCCCTCGCGAGCGCCCGCGCGGAGTGCGATGTGCTGATCGTGGCGCGCGGCGGTGGGTCGCTCGAAGATCTTTGGGCGTTCAACGACGAATCTCTGGCGCGTGCACTGCGCGCGGCGCCCATGCCGGTGGTCACGGGCATCGGACACGAGACCGACTTCACCATCGCCGACTTCGTCGCCGATGTGCGTGCGCCCACCCCCTCGGGCGCCGCTGAGCTCGTCACACCGGACGGCGCAGCGTGGCGCGCCGGTTTCGCAGCGCTCGATGCGCGACTGCAGCAACTCGCCGCGCGACGCCTGCGCACCGGCGATGAGCAGCTGTCGCGCCTCAGTCGACGGCTCGCCCTCACCCATCCCGGCGTACGCCTGCAACAGGGCGCGCAGCGGCTGGATGAACTCGAGCAACGGCTCACGGGACGGCTGCGGCTTGTGCTCGCCGATGCGCGACTGCGCACGCAACGCCTCGATGCCCGTCTGGCGCAGGGTTCTCCAGCGCTCGCCCTGCAGCGCCTCGCACAACGCCGTGCGCTGCTCGATGCACGGCTGAGGGGTGCATTACCAAGGCGTCTGACAGCGCTCGCGCAGCGCCATGAAGTCGCGCGACGTACCCTGCATGCCGTGAGCCCGCTGGCCACACTCGACCGTGGCTACGCGATCGTCTCGCGCGCTGAAGACGGGAAGCTGCTGCGTGACACCACCGCGGCGCCGATCGGTACGCGCATCATCGCGCGCCTGGGCCGCGGACATCTCGAAGCCATCGTGACCGGCGCAGCGCCCGCAGATCCGCCGCAGACCCCATGACCGCCCAAGCCCGCAAACGCAGCGCACCGCTCTCTTCGATGCTCGCCGCCTTGGGCTGCGCCACCGCAGCGACCCTCGCCGGCGCCGACCTGCCGCGTCAGGCCGCGGTACCGGGCGGGGTGGTGCTCATCGACATCCCCGGCGCTGCGCCGCCGACGGTCACCTTCGAAGACAGACGCGTCATGGTGTTGCCCAAGGACGCAGGCTGGGTCGCGATCGTCGGCATCCCGTTGGCGCGCAGCCCGGGTGCCGCGAAGGTCGAGATCGACCAAGGCGCAGCGCCGCTCACCCGCGGATTCACCATCGAGGGCAAGGCCTACGCCACGCAGAGCCTCAATGTCGCGCCGCGTCAGGTCGATCTCGCCCCGGAGGACGCCGCGCGCGTCGAACGCGAGTCGCCGATCCTACGCAAGGCGATGGACACCTTCACCGAGACGCCACCGGCCACGCTGCGCTTCGAGCAACCCGTGCGCGGGCCGCGCTCGAGCTCCTTCGGGCTGCGCCGCGTGTTCAACGGCCAGTCCCGCAATCCGCACTCGGGGATGGACATCGCCGCGCCGACCGGCACGCCGGTGATCGCGCCCGCACCGGGACGCGTCATCGAGACCGGGGATTTCTTCTTCAACGGCAACACCGTGATCGTCGATCACGGACAAGGTTTGGTGACGCTCTACTGTCACCTCAGCCGTATCGATGTGCAGCCGGGCGATGTCGTCGAGACGGGGGACCTCTTGGGTGCCGTGGGCTCGACCGGCCGTTCGACCGGCCCCCATCTGCACTGGGGCGTATCGCTCAACCGCGCTTACGTGGACCCTGCCCTGTTCCTCGCCCCGCCGAAGCCTTCCGCCGCTTCTGCTCCACCGCCGAGCGCTTCTCCGAAGCGGTGAGCGTGCGGGGACGACCCTTGCCGCGGGCATAGGGGTTCGAGTCGGTGCGGAACTCGACCGCGACCGGCGAGGCGAAGAGGTCGAACTCGCGCCGGAACACATTGGCGAGATAGCGGGTGTAGGCCTCGGGGACATCTTTGGTCTGGTTGCCGTGGATGATGATGCGCGGCGGATTGCGCCCACCCTGGTGCGCGTAGCGCAGCTTGATTCGCCGACCGCGCACCAACGGCGGTTGGTGCTGCACGATGGCGCGCTCGAGCGCCTTGGAGAGCTTGGGCGTCGGGATCTCGGTCATCGCCGCGTCGTACGCCTTGATGGCCGCAGCGACCAGCTCACCGACGCCGGTGCCGTGGCGGGCCGAGATGAACTGCACGGGTGCGTAGGGCACGAAATCGAGCTTGAGTTCGAGTTGGCGACGGATCTCTTCGCGCTGCTCGTGGGGGATGCCGTCCCATTTGTTGATGGCGATCAGCAGCGCCCGGCCGCGCTGCAGCGCAAGTCCGAGCACGCTCGCGTCCTGTTCGCCGATGCTGTCGTGGGCATCGACCATGAAGATGACGACATGGGCGGTGTCGATGGCCTGCAAGGTCTTGGCGACGCTCGCCTTCTCGACCACATCCTCGACCTTGCCGCGACGGCGCACGCCCGCGGTATCGATCAAGGTGAACTCGCGCCCGTCGCGCGCGAACGGCACGAATATGCTGTCGCGGGTGGTTCCCGGCATGTCGCTCGCGATCACGCGCTCCTCGCCGATCAGCCGGTTGACGAGCGTCGACTTGCCGACATTGGGACGACCGATGACGGCGATGCGGATACGCCCATCGGCCTCCGCGTCGCCATCGACGACCTCGGGCTTGTCCCAGCTCGCGAGGACCAGATCCATGAGGTCACGACAGCCGTCGCCGTGCGCCGAGGCGATCGCCTGCGGCTCACCGAGGCCGAGCGAATGGAAATCCGCGGCGGCCGTCGACGGGTCGAGCCCCTCGGCCTTGTTGACCGCCAGGAACACGGGCTTGCCGGAACGGCGCAGCTCGCGCGCCACGAAGTGATCCTGCGGGGTGAGACCGGTGCGCGCATCGGCGAGGAACACGAGCACATCGGCCTCGGCGACGGCACGCTCGGTCTGCAGACGCATCGGCTGCTCGATGCCCGAGGGCTGCTCGACGAGGCCACCGGTGTCGACGACGACATAGGGGACCGGCCCGAGGCGCCCATAGCCGTACTGGCGATCGCGCGTGACGCCCGGCATGTCCGCGACCAATGCGTCCCGGGTCCCGGTCAGCCGGTTGAAGAGCGTGGACTTGCCGACATTCGGCCGACCGACCAGCACCACCACGGGCAGCACCGCAGGCATCAGACGATCCGGTGTGGTTGACGCGTTCAGCGGCGCGGCCGGAAGGCGCTGACGCGCCCTTCGTCGTCCTGCACCACGAGCAGATCGCCCGCGACCTGCGGCGCATTGGTGACACGCCCGCCGGCCTTGCTGCGCGCCGCGAAGGCACCGGTCGTGGCGTCCAACCAGTGCAGGTAGCCCTCGTTGTCGCCGACGACGATGAAGCCGCCGAGCGCCGCGGGACCTGACAGGCCACGGCGGCGCAGCCCGTCCTGGCGCCACTCCTCGACCCCGGTGCGACGACGCAGCCCAGCCACATCACCCTCTGAAGTGCTCACATAGACGCGATCGTCATCGATGTCGAGACCGCGATGGCTGGATATCTCGCGAGACCACCATGACTGACCGTTGTCGAGCGCCAACATCGCGACACGCCCCTGGAAACCGGTGACGAAGACGTCCGCACCCGAGACCTTCACGGCCGAATCGATGTCGACCATGCGCTCGAGTTCGGTCCGGCCACGCGCCGGCGCGACCAAGGCCTCCCAGAGCAGTTCGCCGTTACGCACATCGATCGCGATGGCACGACCGTTGTCGAAACCGCAGATCACGGCATTGCCTGCGATGACCGGCGAGGCCGCACCGCGCAGCGTCAACCGAGGCACCGCCTGTTCTTCTCGCCACAGCGACTTGCCTTCGACAGGGGACAGCCCGTGCAGACGACCATCGACCGTGCGGACGACGACGATCTCTGCCGACACCGCCGGCGCCGAGAGCACCTCCCCGCCGAGCTTGACGCGCCAACGCTCGCGACCGTCTTCAGCGGCCAGCGCGATGACCTCGCCGTCCAGGGAGCCGACCACCACGAGACCCGCACCGACGCCCGGACCACCCGTGAGCTCGGCCTTGGTACGCACGCGCCACGCGGTGCGGCCGTCTGCGGCTTGCAGGGCGAGGACATCACCCCCGCGACCGGCGGCATAGATCCGCTCGTTGTCGATGGCGGGCGCGAGGCCGGCCCGCATCGCTCCGCCGCCGCCGCCCGCCGAAGCGCTCCAGAGGCGATCCACCGACAGCGTCGGCTCGAAATCGACGAGCTCTGCCGGCTGCTCGACATCCTTGTCTTTCGAGCAGCCCGCCGCGAGCGCGAGCAACGCCAACAACGCCAGCGGCGTCGGAGCGTGCCGGCCTGCGTTGCGGCGGGTCGTCACGGCTTCACCGCCACAGGCGCAGCAGCCGGCGCAGCCACATCCTTCACGCCGTCCGCGAGCACATCGGCGATCTTGAGCTGCAGCGAGGCCGCGTCCACGGTCGGCGCACTGCCCGCCGGGATCCCCACGGTTTCGGCTTTGCGCCAGGCCACCAGCGCACCCGCACGATCGCCCTTGGCATACAGCGCATCACCGCGGATGACATCGTAGAGGGCTGCGAAGGCGCCCGGCTGGGCGCCGCCCAGCGTGCGAAGCGCGGCATCGGCGTTGTTCTGGGCGAGCTCGACGCGGGCCAGACGGGCACGGGCCACGAGGCGCAACTGCTCGTCCTTGGAGCCCTTCATGACCCGGGTGAGGCGCGCCACGGCCTCGCCGAGCTTGCCGACCTCGACATCCGCACGGGCCGCCAACAGGTCGGCCTGATCCGCGTAGGGACTGTTGCCGTGCTCGCGCCGCAGTTCGTCGGCCATCAACAAGGCCTTGTCACGACCGCCGGTGGCGAGCGTGTCCAGCATCAGGCCATAGGCGGCGCTGGCGGACTGGTGACGCGTCTCGACGCGCTGCTCCCACCAACGCCAGCCCGCGAGGGCGCCGAGCCCGAGCAGGATGCCGAGGATGATCCAGAGGCCGTTCTCGCGCAGCCATTGCTTGACCCGTTCCCACTGTTCCTGCTCGTTGTAGTAATCATCGATCACGGTCTTTGCTCCCCAACCCCACAGGGCTGATCATCGAACCAGCGGGCCACGGCCGCCGCGGCCGTCGCCAAAGAGATCTCTTGTGGTGCGCCGGCGCCCTCGCGCAACGGCTTCAGCTGCGCCACACCGCGCGTGAGCTCGTCCTCGCCGAGCACCAACGCGAGCGGAGCACCGCTGCGGTCGGCACGACGGAACTGCGCCTTGAAGTTGCCGCCGCCCAGATTGGCTTCGATACGCCGACCGGGCAGCGCGCCACGCAGCGCCTCGGCCAAGGGCAACATCGCGCGCGCGGCGGCCTCACCCTGCGCGACGAGGAAGACATCGGCAGCGACGGCAGGCGGTGCTGCAGCGCCCTGCTCGAGCAGCGCCACCACCCGCTCCATGCCCATCGCGAAACCGATCGCCGGAGTCGCCTCACCGCCGAGCTGCGTGACGAGGCCGTCATAGCGCCCACCGGAGCACACGGCATCCTGTGCGCCGAGCGCATCGGTGGTCCACTCGAACACGGTGCGGGAATAGTAATCGAGCCCCCGCACCAGACGCGGGTTGAGCTCGAAGCTGATGCCGAGCGCCTGCAACATCGCCTGCAGCTCCACGAAGTGGGCGCGGGACTCGGCGTCGAGGTGTTCGGGCAGCGAGGGCGCGCCGGCGATCAGCGCCTGCATCGCGGGGTTCTTGCTGTCGAGGATGCGAAGCGGATTGCCCTCGAGGCGGCGCAGGCTGTCCTCGTCGAGGTCGCCCCGACGCGCACGGAGGTAAGCGGTGAGATGTTCACGGTAGGCGCGGCGCGCCTCGGCCGTTCCCAAAGAATTCAGGTGCAAGGTCACCCGGCCGATGCCTAGCCGGCGCCAGAACGCCGCGGTCAACGCGATGAGTTCGGCGTCGATGTCCGGGCCGGCGAAGCCGATCGCCTCGACGTCGATCTGGTGGAACTGCCGGAAGCGCCCCTTCTGCGGCTTCTCGTGGCGGAACATCGGACCGACGCACCAGAGCTTGTGCCGTGCGCCGCGGAGCATGCCGTTGGAGATGACCGCGCGCACCATGCCGGCCGTCGCCTCCGGGCGCAGCGTGAGCGCTTCGCCGCCCTTGTCGGTGAAACTGTACATCTCCTTCTCGACGACATCGGTGTACTCACCGATCGCGCGCTTGAAGAGGTCGGTGTGCTCCACCACCGGCACACGCATCTCGTCGTAGCCGTAGGCGTGCAGCAGTTCGCGGGTGACCCGCTCGAGGAACTGCCAACGCGGCGCCTCGGCGGGCAACAGGTCGTTCATGCCCTTGACGGGCGCGATCGTGGGCGTGCTCACGGCGCACCGCCTGGGGCCGGCGATACAGCGGGGGCTTCCTGGGTCTCGGCGGAACCCGCCGCTTGGGGTGTTGCCGAGGGTGCCGGTTCGGGCCTCGGCTCCGGCGGCAGCGCGCGCATCGCCCCGGAGGCTGCGATCTCGAAACGGGCGACCGAATTGCGGACGGCGTCAGCCGGGATCACCGCCGCACTACCGCTGATCTCGAGCGCGGTGGCATCGCCACGACCCAACAACACCCGCAGCGGCGGTGCACCCTGCACCGACACGCGCTGACCAGGCTGGAGCATCGCGTAGAGACGACGCGCACCGGTGGCATCGACGACCTCGGCCCAGCAAGGCTCGCTCGCCGTGAACACGACCGCCACGCCGTCGCCCGGCACGGACGGCGCTGCGACGGCGGGTGTCGCCACGACGGGCGCAGCGGTATCAGGTACGGGTGCGCTCGGTGCGGTAAGGTCGGCCCCGATGTCGGCCGGTGCAGACACGTCGGGTACCGCAGATACCTCTGGCAACACCGGCACGGACGACGTCTGCGCGGACGGCGTCTGCGCGGATGGTGTCGTCACCGAGGCCTCGGCCGCCGTCGTGGTGGCCGCAGGACGCATCTCTGCGCCTTGCAGGATCCACCATGCCGCGAGCGCGATCACGAAGGCACCGGCGAGCATCGCCAGGCGACGCCCCCAGCGCTGGGTATCGAGCGGCCGCGGCGCTTGCGGTCCACGGCTGAGATCGGGCAGCACCGTCGAGGCGCCCTGTTCCGCGTTCCACTGCTCGAGCAGTGGATCGGCAGGCACGCCAAGGAATTCGGCGTAGCGGCGCAGATGCCCACGGCTGAACACCGAGGCGCCGAGCTCCGCCCAGCGCTCACCTTCCAGCGCATCGATGATCTTGGGGTCGCAACGCAACGCCGTCGCGACCGCGGCGGTCGACAGGCCGCGCAGCTCGCGCAAACGGGTGAGTTGGATGCCGATGGGTTCGTTCATGCGACATCCCCCATGGCGACATTCCCCACGGCGCGCGGACCCATGGCTTGGGAGAGTTTGTCGCCGAGGCGCACACGCACACGATCGTTCACGCGACCGGCGAGCTGGCCGCAGGCCGCGTCGATGTCGTCACCGCGGGTACGACGGATGGTGGCGAGCACGCCGCGCTGGATGAGCTCGTCGCGGAACGCGGTGATCACCGGCATCGGCGAGCGGCGGAAATGCGTGCCCGGGAACGGGTTGAAGGGGATGAGGTTGAGCTTGGCGGGCTTGCCGCGCAGCAGCCGCGCGAGCTCACGCGCGTGCGAACGCTGGTCGTTCACGCCATCGAGCATCACATACTCGAAGGTGATGCTGCGTCCGTTCTGCTCGTCGATGTAGTGCCAGCAGGCCTCGAGCAACTCGGCGATCGGGTGCTTGCGGTTGATGGGCACGAGCTCGTCGCGCAGCGCGTCATCAGGCGCATGCAAGGACACCGCGAGGGCGCAGTTGGTCTCCTCCGCGAGCTTGTAGATCTGCGGCACGAGACCGGAGGTCGAGAGCGTGACGCGGCGGCGCGAGATGTCGAAGCCGAGATCGTCGAGCATGATGCGCACTGCGGGCACGACATTGCGGAAATTGGCGAGCGGCTCGCCCATGCCCATCAGCACGACATTGGTCACCGGCCGCAGCCCACCCGGCTCGAGGCCGAGCTCGCGGTTGGCGAGCCAGACCTGGCCGACGATCTCCGCGGTGGTGAGGTTGCGGTTGAAACCTTGCTGCGCCGTCGAGCAGAACGCGCAGTCGAGGGCGCAACCGACCTGGGAGGACACGCAGAGCGTGCCGCGGTCGGTCTCGGGGATGTAGACCATCTCGAAGGCCTGCGTGCCGTCTGCGCGTAACAACCACTTGCGTGTGCCGTCGGCTGAATCGTGCCGCGAGACCACCTCGGGCGCGCTGATGATGGCGTGCTCGGCGAGCTGCGCACGGAAGTCGCGCGCGAGATCGGTCATCGAAGCGAAGTCGCCCTCGACGCGTTTGTACATCCACTGCATGAGCTGACGCGCACGGAACGGCTTGCTACCGAGCGACGCCACGAACGCCTCGAGCGCGGGCCTTTCAAGCCCGAGCAAGTGGGTACGGGTGTCGTCGGCAGCAGCGTCCATGACGGCAGTGCGTGGCGGTCAGCCGCGCGGGCAGATCTCGATGCTGCGGAAGAAGTACGCGATCTCCTGCGCCGCAGTGTCGGCGGCATCGGAACCGTGCACGGTGTTCGCCTCGATGCTCTGCGCGAGGTCGGCGCGGATGGTGCCGGGTGCGGCCTTCTTCGGGTCGGTGGCGCCCATGATCTCGCGGTTCTTGGCGATGGCGTTGTCGCCCTCGAGCACCTGCAACATCACCGGACCCGAGGTCATGTACTTCACGAGATCGTTGAAGAACGGACGCTCACGGTGCACGGCGTAGAAACCCTCGGCCTCGCGCTGCGAGAGATGGGTCATGCGAGCGGCGACCACGCGCAGTCCGGCTTGCTCGAAGCGGCGGTAGACCTCGCCGATGAGATTGCGGGCTACGCCATCGGGCTTGACGATCGAGAAAGTGCGCTCCAGCGCCATGGTGAGATTCCTTTTGTCAGGGTACGGGAAAGAGACGGGCAAACGCCTATTGTACCTGTCCCAAGCCTCGGACGGCAACGAAAGACTCGCCGCAAGTGACTGGTCAGAAAGGGATTTTCAGACCGTGAAGCTTTCGCCGCACCCGCATTCGGCCTTGGTCTGCGGGTTTCGGAACTTGAAGGATTCGTTGAGGCCCTGCTTCACGAAGTCGACTTCCGTGCCATCGATCATCGGCAGACTCTGCGGATCGACGAACACGCGCACCCCGTGATCTTCGAAGACGAGGTCGTCGGGTCGGGTGGCGTCTGCATAGTCGACCACATAGGCGAAACCCGAGCAGCCGGTCTTGCGGACGCCCAAGCGTAGTCCGAGCCCCTGCCCGCGGGCGGCGAGGAAGTTGCGGACGCGGTCGGCCGCGGCGGGGGTGAGGGAAATGGCCATTCAGCGAGACTCCGTTGCGGCGTCGATTCTAGCAAGTGCTTGCCGCAATGCGTCTTCGACCTTCAATAGCCGACCAAGTTTCTCGACCGGGATGCCGTGATGGGCCGCCCAGACTGTCGGAGACTCCGTCCGGGAGCCCGCCGAGGGCGCCGCTGTCGACGCCGGTTGCCCGACGAGGACCGCAGCAAGGCTGGCCGCCACGGCCCGGGTCTGCGGACAACCGAAGATGCGCCACTGCACCGCCGAGAGCCGACCGGCGGCATCGACCTGGAGGTAACAGCGCACCCGCGTCCCCTCCCGTAACCGCCCCGCCTCGCCCATCACCCAGCCTTCACCCGCGGGCGCACCGGGGGCATCGGCCGCCCGCAGCGACTCCACCGCACGCCGGATGGCGGCCGCCGCAAGGTCGGCGTCGGGTTCACGGCTGTGGCGCCCGAACATGATCCGTAGCGTCGATTGGGCCAGTTCGGGCGGCAACCCGAGGGCACGCAGCACATAGGAGGGCTCGCCCGAGGCCGAGTCGCAGGCCGCCCCGCTCGACACGGCGAGCTCCGGGAGCGCTGCCAGCAAGCTCTCGCCCTCGACCCCCTCGATGCTCAGCGACACCAGTCCCGGCAGGCCGAGCGCCACCGCGGCCGGGTCGAGCGGCGCGTGGTTGCAGCGGATCCCGGGCAGTCCGTCGAGCCCGGCCAAGAGCCGCCTCGCCAAGGCGGTGGTGTGCTCGGCATCGAGAGCCGACCTTGCGACGGCGATCGCCGCGGCCCGACCGAAACCGACCGCTTGATGGGTCGCGGGCGTCCCCGGGCGCAAGCCGCGTTCCTGCGGCCCACCGAACATCAGCGGCTCGAGCCACGGTCGCGCAGCCTCGCCCACCACCAAAGCACCGATGCCCTTCGGGCCGTACATCTTGTGCGCCGAGACCGAGATCAGATCGGCGCCGAGCGCCCTCATCGAGACGGGCATCTTGCCGGCAGTCTGTGCCGCATCGGTATGCAGCAGCACGCCCGCGGCCCGGCAGACCGCGGCGATGCCCGCGATATCATTGACGATGCCGGTCTCGTTGTTGGCGTGCATCACCGACACGAGCTGCGTGTCGGGACGCAAAGCGGCCGCCACCGCCTGCGGCGTGATGCGACCTGCGGCATCGGGTCCGAGCCAACCGATCTCGAAGCCGTGCTTGGCGAGGAAGCGCGCCGGATCGATGACGGCCTTGTGCTCGGTGCGGCCGATCAGCAGGTGTCGGCCATGATCCGCGCGACCTCGCGCGATGCCGAGCACCGCGAGATTGTCCGCCTCGGTGGCGCCCGCGGTGAAGACGACCTGGGCAGGCGCAACGCCGACCAACTCGGCGACCTCGCCTCGGGCCCGCTCGACCAGCGCTGCAGCCGCGCGGCCATGGGCGTGGCTGGTGCTCGAGGCGTTTCCCTGGGTCTGCGGCGCGAGCAGGCACTCGACCATCGCAGCCGCCACGGCAGGATCGAGCGGCGTGGTGGACGCATGGTCGAGGAACACCGGCTCCGTGACGCTATCGAGGCAGGTCACGGCGGATCCGGTGGCTGCGCCAGCGACTTCGCCGCGGACTCCGGTCGCGGCCCTGCGGTGCGGCGTTTTTGTTGTACGGCGGTGAGGATGCCGCGCACGATGTTGGCCTCGTTCTGGTCGGGCTCCGCACGGTTCAGGAACCGGCGGATGCGGTCCATCAGGTTGCGACCGCTCGTCGTGCGGTCGCGGAAGCCGATCTCCTCGAGCACCTGCGCAAGATGGGTATAGAGACGCTCCATCTCGGCTCCGGTGGCGAGCGGCACCGCCTCGGCGGTCACCGCGTCCGCGGATCGATGAACCGCCCCTCGGGCCCGGTACACCTCGTAGGTGATGAGTTGTACCGCCATCGCAAGGTTGAGCGATGAGTACTGCGGGTTCGCAGGGATCCGCAGCAGCAGGTGCGCACTGGCGAGTTCATCGTTGGTGAGGCCCGTACGCTCGTTGCCGAACAGCAGCGCGACGGGCCCGCGCGCCGCCTCCTCGACTGCGCGCACCGCGGCATCACGCACATCGAGCACGCGGATGTTGGGGTCACGCTCACGCGCCGTCGTCGCCACCACCAGGCCGCAATCGGCGACGGCGGCCGCGAGATCCTGCACCACCCGCGCGTCTGCGAGCACATCAGCGCCGCCAGAGGCCCGGGCGGTCGCCTCGGGATCCGGGAAAGATCTCGGCCTCACCAAGACCAATCGCGAGAGACCCATATTCTTCATGGCACGCGCCACGGCGCCGATGTTGCCCGGGTGGGAGGTCTCGACCAGGACCACCCGTATGTCGATCGGCCGTATGTCGATCGGCCGAATATCGATCGGCCGCAGGTCGGCGGAGGGGTTGTCGGCGGGCGGCGCACTCATGCGTGGTATTCTATCCTCCTTCCCCAGCCGCTCTTTGCCAGCATGCCGCCACTCCTGAACATCGCCGTGCGCGCCGCGCGCCGCGCCGCGGACCTCATCCTCCGCAGCCTCAACCGCCTCGATTCCCTCGAGGTCGCCAGCAAGGGCCGCAACGACTTCGTCAGCGAGGTCGACCGGGCAGCCGAAGCGGACATCATCGCCACCATCCGCCGCGCCTACCCGGATCACGCTTTTCTCGGCGAGGAGAGCGGTGCCATGGGCTCGGGCGAGATCGAGTGGATCATCGACCCGCTCGACGGCACCACCAATTTCCTGCACGGCTTCCCGCACTTCAGCGTCTCCATCGGCTGCCGCGTACGCGGGCGGATGGAACATGGGGTGATCTACGACCCGATGCGGCAAGAACTGTTCACGGCCTCTCGTGGCGGCGGTGCCCAGTTGGAAGGCCGTCGCCTGCGCGTGGGCAGCCTGCGCAACCTCGAGGGCTCGCTGCTCAGCACCGGCTTCCCCTATCGCGCCAACGTCGCCTATCTCGATTGCTACATGGCGATGCTCAAGGATTTCATGACGCTCGCCGCCGGGGTGCGCCGACCGGGATCGGCTGCGCTCGATCTCGCCTATGTCGCCGCAGGCCGCACCGATGGCTTCTTCGAGATCGGGCTCGGCCCTTGGGACACCGCCGCCGGCTCGCTGATGGTCGAGGAAGCAGGTGGCATGGTCGGCACGCTCTCGGGCGGCGCCTATACCCAGGGCGGCAACATCGTCGCCGCCTCGCCGAAGGTCTATGCGTCGATGATCGAGGTCATCCGACCGCACCTCGTCCCCTCGCTCATCGAGGGCTGACGGCCCCCGTCCGACTTAGGCCGGCGGACTTAGGCCGAGGCGCTTCCGGGCGCGTCTTTGTGCTCGAGGGAATCGACCACCGCAGTCGTGACCATGTCCGCACCGACGTTGACCATGGTGCGCGTCATGTCGAGCAGGCGGTCGGCACCGAGCACGATGCCGATGCCCTCGGGCGGGATGCCGAAGGTGATGAGGAGGCCCGCGATGATGGGCAAGGACCCCCCGGGGATCCCCGCAGCGGCGACCGCACCGAGCACGGCGAGCAGCAGCAGCGTCAGCTGCTGCCCGAGATCGAGGTGGATGCCGAACACCTGCGCCACGAACAGCACCACGCAGCCCTCATAGAGCGCGGTACCGGCCATGTTCATGGTGGTGCCGAGCGGCAGCACGAACCCGGCGGTCGTCGGGCGGATGCCAAGCTCGTCGCGTGCCGAGGCGAGCGCCGCGGGCAGCGTCGCGCTGCTCGAGCTGGTCGAGAATGCGGTGACGAGCACAGGCCGGATGCGCCGCCAGAAATCCATCGGGCGGTAGCGCGAGAACAGCTTGAGCCACAGCGACATCGTGCCGAAGAGGTGCAGCACCATCACCACGAGGCAGCCGACCACGAACAGGCCGAGCGCGATGAGGATGTCCCAGCCGACTTTCACGACGACGCTGTAGATCATGGCCGGAACGGCATAAGGCGCAAGCCGCAAGGCGAAGCGCACGATGCCGGTCATGAGCTCGGAGACGAGTTCGAGGCCGGACTGCAGCTGCTCGCGGCGACGGCCGCCCAATTGGATCGCTGCGGCGCCGACCAGGATGGCGAAGAGGATCAGCGGCAACACCTCACCCAGCGTCGCACGGTCGTGCCCGGTGATCGCGCCGATCAGATTTCGCGGCATGAACATGTCGACCACGGTCTGCACGCTCATGTCGGGCTGCGCCGCCTGCTTCTCGATCAGCTTGCCGGAAGCGTCGCCGTACTCCGCGACCAACCGCGACTTGGTGTCGCCGTCGATCACCGCTCCCGGCTGCAGCACGTTCATCATCAACAGGCCCAGCGCGCAAGCGATGGACATGTTGAGGAAGAACAGCGTGAAGGTGCGCGCCGACAACGGACCGAGGCGCGCGAGGTCCCCCAACTGCGAGACGCCCGCTGCCAGTGACGCGAAGACCAGCGGCATCACCACGAAGAACAGCAGCCGCAGGAACACCTGACCGATGGGGTCGAGGACGGTGACGGCGAACGACCGAGCCGCCTCAAGCACCGCCGGCGAGCCGGCGCCCACCAACAGCGTCACGGCACCGGCCACCGCTCCGCCCACCAACCCGAGGAGGATACGGTTCGCGAGCTGCGAATCGACGCCGGCGGCCATCTCAGCGCACCCGGCCGATCACTTCCTGCCCGCGAGCGGGCTCTTGCGGTAGCCGTAGAGGAAGTAGATCAGCAGACCCGCCGCGGTCCACTGCAGGAAGGTGATCTGCGTCTTCATCGGCAGCGAGAACAGCAGGAATGCGCAACCGATGAACGCCAACGGGCCGACCAACCAGATGAGCGGCGTGCGGAAGGGACGGTGGCGGCCAGGCTCACGGACCCGCAACACCATCACACCGACCGACACGGTGAGGAAGGCGAACAAAGTACCGCTGTTGGAGATGTCGGCGAGCACGCCGACCGGGAAGAAGGCTGCGAAGATGGTCACCGCGATACCGGTGATGATCGTCACCACATACGGGGTGCCGAACTTCGGGTGCACCTTCGAAAGCGTCTCGTGGAACGGCAGCAGCCCGTCACGCGCCATCACGAAGAAGATGCGGGTCTGACCGAACAGCATCATCAGGATGACCGAAGGCAGCGCGAGGAAGGCGGCGATGCCGATCAATTGCGCGATCTTGGCCCAACCGATCATGTCGAGGACATGGGCGAGCGGCTCGTCGCTGCAGGCGAGCAGGTTGCGGTTGGCCTCCTGAGCGCAGGCGGCGAAGAATGCCTCGCTGCCGGGCGACAAGGCGATACCTGAGGCATCGGCGACCGGCTGTGCACCGATGGCGCCCACCGCACCCGCGGCCACCAAGAGATAGAAGACCGTGCAGATGGCGAGGCTGCCGATGAGACCGATGGGGATGTTGCGCTGCGGATCCTTCGTCTCTTCGGCGGCGGTCGCCACGGCGTCGAAGCCGACATAAGCGAAGAAGATGGAGGCTGCCGCACCCGCGACGCCGATGCCAAGGCCTGACGTGTCGAGGAAGCCGTTGGGAGTGAAAGGCTCGAAGTTGGCGCCGTTGATGACCGGGATCGCGAGGATGACGAAGACGACCAGCGCCGCGACCTTGATCGAGACCAGCACCGCGTTGACGGTGGCGCTCTCGCGGGTGCCGAGGACGAGCAGCCCGGTCACCAGCAGCGCGATGGCCGCCGCCGGCAGGTTGATGAACCCGCCTGCATAGATGCCCTTGGTGAAGGCCACAGGCAGATCGAACCCGAGCGTCCGCTCCATGAAGCCGACGAAGTAGTTGGACCATCCGACGGACACCGCGCTTGCGGCGACCGCGAACTCGAGGATCAATGCCCAGCCCACCATCCAGGCGATGACCTCGCCCAGCACCGCGTAGGAGTAGGTGTAGGCGGAACCCGAGACCGGCACCATCGAGGAGAGCTCTGCGTAGCAGAGCGCCGCCACCGCGCACACGAAGCCCGCGATGACGAAGGAGAGCATCATGCCCGGGCCTGCCTTCTGGGCGGCCTCGGCGGTGAGCACGAAGATGCCGGTGCCGATGATGGCGCCGATGCCCATCATGGTGAGCTGGAACGCGCCGAGCGAGCGCTTGAGGCTCTTCTTTTCGGCGGTGGCCAAGATCTCGTCGAGCGGTTTGATACGCCAGTTCATGGTCTATCCCCCCCAGGGAAGTTGTGCCCGATTGTAGGGGGGTAGCGCACCCGACCGCTAGGGTGCTCTGACGACAGGCGGGCGACCTGCTTAGGGCAGGTCGTCGATCGCGAGCTTTTTGCGGGTCGGGAACAGGCTCTCGGCGGTCAGGCCGGTGTCGAGCGCCACGGCGCTCGCGACGTAGATGGACGAGTAGGTGCCGACGAGGATGCCGACGATCAGCGCGACCGAGAACCCGTGCAAAACCGGCCCGCCGAGCAGCAGCAACACCACCACCACGATGAGGGTGGTCAAGCTGGTCATGATGGTGCGAGAGAGGGTCTGGTTGACGGATTGATCGAGCACCGCAGCCGGCTCGAGCCGCTTACTGGTCTCGAAACGCTCACGGATCCGGTCGAACACCACCACGGTGTCGTTGAGCGAGTAGCCGATGACGGCCAACAGCGCG
>Ga0315907_10004229_pt1 | contig 16242 bp, 12 predicted proteins | sample LakEriMetagenome_3_FD_203525 | JGI IMG/M metagenome (GOLD analysis project Ga0315907, IMG submission 203525) | Freshwater fungal communities from buoy surface, Lake Erie, Ohio, United States - Buoy 12 MA123 | ecosystem: Environmental > Aquatic > Freshwater > Lake > Lake biofilm | place: USA... | reverse complement strand
ATGCCAAATCGAGCATCAGCCGGAAACTTGCTTCTCTTCGGAGTTTCTTCAAGTTCGCTCAGCGTCAGCAAATGGTCGATTCGAATCCAGCCCAACCGCTGCGAAACCCTCGAGGTACCAGAAAACTCCCTCATTTTCTTGGCAACGAAGAAATCCTCTCGCTTCTGAATGCACCGAACGCTCAAACCGAAATGGGCCGACGCGATCTTGCGATCCTTGAAGTGACCTACAGTGCCGGACTCCGGGTCAGCGAATTGGTAGGAATGAACGATCGCGATGTCGATTTTACCGATGGCACCATTCGAATCCGTGGTAAGGGTCGAAAAGAGAGGATCGGTCAACTCGGCTCGTTCGCCAACCAAGCCCTGACCGATTACCTTCAAGTCAGAAGGCCTGCTCCCAACGGCACCAAGGAACCGGCGACCTTCCGAAACAAATTCGGCGGCAGGCTGACGGCTCGAAGTGTGGCGCGAATGCTCGAAAAGTACATCAAAGAGTGCGGACTCGATACGCGGACGAGTCCCCATACCCTCCGGCATAGTTTCGCTACCCACCTGCTCAACGGAGGGGCCGATATCCGCAGCGTTCAGGAGTTGCTCGGACATAAGAGCTTAGTGACCACTCAGATCTACACGCACGTAAGTACAGCCAACATCAAGGCGGCTTACGATAAAGCGCACCCGAGGGCAAAAAAGTGATTCAAAGAACCGTTTGGGTTCCGATATCCGAGGGAATGCTACCAACCGACCGCATCGAGGACTTTCGATGTAGCTTTCGACGAATTGAGCACATAGAAGTGGATTCCGGGTATCCCGGACTTGAGCAAGTCGGCAACTTGGTTCGCAGCGAAATCGGTTCCCACTTGGAACTGCCAATCGACTTGGTCGCTCTTGGATAACGCATCGACAAAGTCTTGAGGAAGTGCGGCTTTGCACATCGATGCGATCCGCTGGATACTGGGTAAGCTGATGACCGGGAGGATTCCTGGGATCACGGGGATTTTGATCCCAATCGCTTCACAACGATCTCTGAAGCGGTAGAAATCCTCGTTGTTGTAGAACAACTGAGTTACGATCGCATCGGCACCAGAATCGACCTTGCGCTTTAGGTTCTCTAGATCCACTTCTGCAGACGGGGCCTCTTGATGGACTTCTGGATAGCCTGCGACCAAGATTCCAAGTTCTGGATACTCGCGTCGGAGCAGCGAGACCAGATCGTTCGCATACCTCAGGCCACCTTCGGTTTGCTTGAACTCCGTCTCCCCCTTGGGCGGATCGCCACGCAATGCGACGATGTAGTCGACTCCGATCGCCGTGGCTTCGTCCAGGTAGGACCTGAGTTGTTCGACGGTCGATCCGACGCAGGTCAGGTGTGAAGCGATTCGCAGATTATGCTGAGACTTCAGAGCACCGAGAACACCTAGGGTTCGGTCGCGGGTCGACCCGCCTGCACCGTACGTGCAGGTGAAAAAGTCGGGCGAAAAGCGCTGTAGCTCCTCGACCGTGTTCATTAAATTTGGGAGAAGCTCTTCGTTCTTGGGTGGAAAAAGCTCGAAAGACAATCCACGGGTGCCACTTTGCAAACGCTCTGGGCTAAAAAAATCCTTAAGCTTCATCGAGCTACCTGCTGCTCCTGGTGAATCCGAGATATGACCTGTTGTAACCGTGAATAACCGTACGCTAAGATACTTCAAAACACTTTATTTGGGAAACCCTCCACGTTATGAACGATAAAAAACTCGCCGGCAAACGCGTTTTGGCTTTCGTTGGCGACATCTACGAAGATTTGGAGCTTTGGTACCCGAAGCTTCGGTTGATCGAAGAGGGGGCCCAGGTGATCATCGCCGGCGAGCGTGCCAACGAGGTCTATGCGGGTAAAAACGGCTACCCTTGCACATCCGATGCGGCCCTTGCAGATGTGTTCGAATCGGATTTTGACGCCGTTTTGCTCCCCGGAGGTTTCATGCCCGACCGCCTGCGACGCCTCGATAAAGTCAAAAAACTAATCCGCGACTTCTCGGACGCGAAAAAGTGCGTTGCGGCGATCTGCCACGGCGGTTGGCTGGCGATCTCCGCAGATGTCTATCGGGGGGTTCGGACTACCGGATCGCTCGGCATCAAAGATGATCTTGTCAACGCCGGGGCTCTGTGGGTCGATGCTCCTGTGGTCGTCGATAGGCACTTTGTCTCGAGCCGAAAACCCGACGATCTGCCCTGGTTTGCCAAAGCCATGGTCGATCTGATCGCAGCGCAAGCCCCAAGAGCTTAGCAACCCGAGCCCAACGACCCATGGACCAAGCGATCCGGTTTGTGCACATCAGCGATACCCATTGGGCCAGCGATGCGATTGCCCCGGGCATCGATTCGAAGTCCCGATTCGATCAACTTTGCGATCGGATCGCTGCGATCAAAGACCCCATCGACTTTATCTTCCACACCGGAGATTGGGTGCACCGGGGACATCTCGATGGCGATATGGGCTACTCGACCGATCAAGCTTGGGAACGATTGCAAAGACTCGGTCTGCCTGTCCTAACGGCCGTCGGCAATCACGATCATCGCCAAGTGCTCGGTCAACGCCTTCGTGGCTCACTACCAAGAGATTGGAAAATCCACTCGGTGGATTGCGACGAAGGTCGACTTGCCTATTGGTTCGAGGTTCGCGGTGAATTTTTTTTAGTTCTCGACGCGAGAGCCTCTCGTCAGATCGATCCCCGGGGAGAACTATGTGCTAGGCAACTGGCAGCCGTCAGAAGACTCCTGGCCGACCCCGATCGCCATTGGACGATTTTCCTGCATTATCCACCCATCGAGCTCGATTGCCAGTGGATCGATCGGACGATGGGGATCGAAAATGGGCATCAACTCCACGAACTTTTGAGTCTCAACTCCGGGCGTGTTCGCGGTGTATTTTTCGGGCATGTTCATCGTCCTGTATGCTGCCTAAAGGATGCGATCCTCTATGCCAGCTCGGGCAGTTCTGCAATGCACTTTCCCAATATGCCAGGCGATCCACAAGCCATCGTGCAATCAGACCCTCTGGCTCTTGCCAACTACATCTGCATTCGCGACGGGATGACCTTGGTCAAGACGCAATGGACGATTCTGAGCAATTCCCCGTCGGACCAACTCGCCGCGCTGTGAACCCAAGCCCCTGATCGAACTCGAAATCAACCATGGTAATGACCGCTACCCTCAAAGACTGGGCTCAGTTGGTTCGCATCCCAAACACATTCACCAGCGCAGCAGATGCTCTTGCAGGTATGTGCCTGGGTGGTGCTTTTTCCATTTGGGTCTTTGAACCCGCCGCAGGACTGCTTGCGGCACTCGCATCGATTCTGCTTTATTGGGGCGGGATGGTCCTCAACGACGTGTTTGATCTGGACGAAGATCTGGCAAACGACCGACCCGGACCGATTGTCCGAGGCGCAATCGGCTTGGCCCAAGCCCGCTTCGCGGGCTCGGCGATGCTCGGGATCGGATTGGCTCTGGCTTGCGCGGCCGCCTACTGCATCCATGGCTCGATCCTTGAAACTTTCGCGGTAGGTGTTCTGCTGATCACTGCGATTCTCGCCTACGACGGCCCCTTAAAAAAAACGCCACTTGCCCCGTTGGTTATGGGATTGTGTCGGGGGCTGAATCTAAGCATGGGGATGGCGATTGCCTCTGGGCCTAAATTACCGAATCTCTCTGCGGACCTTTGGTTCTACCCGGCTGCCTTTTGCCTTTACGTCATGGGGTTTACCATCGCCGCGAGAAAGGAATTTCTTGGTGTCCAGTCCCGCTGGCGTCTGTGCTTCGGTTGGCTTACGAGCCTTGCGGGGATCTTTTTGTTTGCGTGGACGATTTGGAGATTCCCAAGTCCCTCGCTGATGCAAATCGCTCAGCGACGAGGCGGTTCGGCGCAGTGGGTTTTTCCCTGCATCATGCTGCTCCTAGCGGTCCCGGTTTTCCGCAGGGCCTGGAACTCGATCCGAACACTCCGAGGCCCGGATCTAGGGCTGGCAATCCGCACAGCGATCCTCAATATCCTCTTTATTGATGCGACACTTGCCTTGATCTATTCCGGCCCGTGGATGGGCTTGCTCATCGCAGCTTTGGTCTTCCCAACGATCCTTCTGGGACGAGTATTCAGAGCCACCTAACGCCGTTCCTGTTTTGTGGGTTAAAGCGATCGTCCGAGCCGATGAATTATTCATCGATTTCCAAAGCGCATTTGCCGATGCCCGTCAGACTGCATGATGCGGATCGGACGTCTGGGAACTTGCCCCGAGAACCGAATAGCTTTACGGATGGCTGGTTTACCCTAAGATCCGAAAGGCTTTACTTTCTATGTCCATCGAAATCGTAAATACCATTCTGGGTATTTTGTTCGTTGGAATTTGGCTCATCGTTGGTCATATCATCACGATCAACCACACTTGAGTCCCACCTGCCATCGGCAACCACCCCCGAGTGGCCGCCAAACTGGTTTCTAAAATTCAGCGCGGCTGACCGGCCACGTCGGTGCATGCTTTTGTTCGGGCTGTTTTTCGTGCTCGTGCTCGTGCTCGTGCTCGTGCTCGATCGAGCATTCGATTGTATCATTCCATCTCGGTCAACACGCTTCTCGGCCAGGAATTCGTTGATGCCATGCACGCGAAGCGTTCGATTACGATTACGATTACGATTACGAGCACCGCTGCGCTGAGCACGAGAACGACGAGAGCCAACCGGGTATCAGCCAGATCCAAGCCATATCGGATGTGCATTGGTCAGCTCCACCGAGCATCCAATTCGTCCCACGTTGTGCCAAGCTCCGAAGGAGCCGACGGCCAAGATGTGCTCGGAGCCGACTTGTACCCCCCACCAATCAGCGGATTCGACTTGGTGCAAGCTGACCAGCCGACCCGTGACTCGCACCTGCTGCGGCTCGGCCTCGAAGGTCTCCTGGCAATCCTCTTGAGGCCAAGAGACGCCCAGTATCCGCCAATCGCTCGGGCGTAAGCCCACAAGAGCCTTCTGGCGATCCGATCGGTACCATTGCACTGGCGGTCTTCCGAGCAACTCGGCAACTTGTTTACAGCTCGGCCTTCGATACACGCTTTGCAAATCCCCCGTCTGCAAAATCTTGCCGTCCCCCATCAGACTGATCCGGTCGGAGAGCTCGAAAGCTTCCTGGGAATCGTGCGTGACATAGATGCAGGTAAGCCCTCGATCCTGCTGCCAACGGCGCAGCAGTTTGCGAATTGGGCTCCGCAGGGATTCCTGCAAGTGCGCAAGCGGTTCGTCCATCAGCAGAATGGAACGCTCGGAGAGCAATGCGCGGACAATGGCCAATCTCTGCAACTGCCCTCCTGAGAGCTCGCTTGGCTTTCGATCCAGTACCCCTTGTAGCTCAAATTGACCGACCAAGTCCTCTTGAAGCCCCCTCGGTTTGCTTCCGGACAATTCCACCGCAAGCTTCAAATTCTCCGAGACGCTTAAATGGTCGTAAGTCGCGGCCGTCTGACCGACCAACGCGATACCTCTTTGATGCGAAGAAGCCTTGGTCGACTCACGCCCCATGAGCCATAGATCGCCTTTCGAGGGCCGCTGCAAACCTGCGATCAATTTCAAAAGTGTTGTTTTTCCCGAACCGCTTGAACCCAATAGGCTATGGAATTCCCCTCGCGAAACCTGCCACTGCAAATCTTCCAAGACCACGGTTCCTCGGTAGTCAAAGCTGATTTGTCGGAGTTCAACCGCAAGGTCTCCGGATTGGGTTGGGTCCTGTGTGGACATATTCAGATCCAAACCTTAAGGCTTCTGCCGCTGCAACCAAGTCATCACTACCGCTGCGACTTTGGTGATCGATTCACCCGAGCACTTGTCCGGTGTATCTGCCATCGTATGCCAATGACTACGGGATCGCGAGGCGATCGTTGGGTAGTCAAAGTCGATGATGTCGATCGTCGGGATCTTTGCAATCTGGTTCAATGGAAGGTGATCGTCTCGAATCGAATGGAGAACTCGCGGACTGAATTCCTTGAGTCCTAGCTCTTTAGCAATTCCCCATACTTCCTTGGCCAATAAAGGCGCATATTTAAAACTGACCTCGTCCCAGGAAAGCTGCAACTCCTTATCGCCGATCATGTCCATCAAAATCCCTGCACGATAGGTGGTTTCCGTTGGGGCCGAGACAATCTGCTCGGCAAAGTAAGTCGATCCGACAAAGTAATCTCCGAGAGTCATTCCGTTGTCGATGTAGACCAATTCCTCGGCATCAAAAAAAACAAAATCGACACCGACCTTCAAGTCCATTTTGGGCACCGCATGGCCAAGCTCCATCAGAAGCGCCGTGCTACTACCTCCATCGTTGGCCCCGACGAATAGACCCCTGGGGTTCTTCGGGTCCTGGTCGGGATAAGGCCGAGTGTCGTAGTGGGAGCAAAGGAGCACTCGTTGCTTGAGCTCAGGTTTCCATCGCACGATCAGATTTTTCACCTCGACCTGCTGGCCCGTGAGCGGGTGTTTGTGCATGAACACTTGCCACTCGGGTTTGCCCCCCAAAGCTACAAAATGATCCTCAAGCAACCGTTGCTGCTGAAGCATCCCGGCCGTACCCGTGGTCCGAGAGCCTATCTTGCAGAGTCTCTCGAGGTAACTGAAGGCACGTTTGGCGTCCAACGGAGCCGGTGGTCGCCACCCACGCGACGTGATCTGTGCGCCGCTGGGGGCTTGACCGCTCGGTTCGCTCAAGGCCGCAATCGGTGATGAACCTGAGCCGGTTTCTGCTGGGTTAGGAAGACATCCTGCGATGAGCGAAAGCAGGCCCAGGAGCGAAAGCAAAACCGATGAAACCATGCCTGCAGTTTTTCGAGCCAAAGTGCACCCAAGAGCTAGGGATATAGAAACGCAATTTCCGAACGCAAACCCTACAAAACCAAGACTCGACGGGCAATTCCATTGTTTGGATGGATCCTGTGGTGTCAATCAGGGATAGCCAGCCCCCCTACCCCGATCGCATCCTTGAGAGCCTGCGGTTTTGCAAAGATTTCACGCTGGCTCTGCGGTTTGGCACGGGTCTTGCTATTTTATGGTTTTGATCAAAAAAAGGTGCTGCCAACTTGACAGGTGTCTGTCGAGCACCCCGCGATCGATTCGTTTTCGAGAGAGAGGTTTTCGCCATGGCCCAGTTTCCTTTCCAAATCCGACAATTTCCTTCGGCCTTGCAAGACATTGCCACCGAGATGGAAAACATCTTCGATCAAGTCTTGAACAAGGGGTGTTCGACCAAGGGTTCACCAAGCAACAACGGTTCTAGCTCCGAAGGAGGCTGCGAAGCCCCCGCGTCGGTAGCTTTCACCCCCGCTTTGGATGTCTTCGAGGACGACCAAGCGTACGAATTGCTGCTCGATTTGCCTGGAGTGACGTTGGAGAATCTCAAGCTTGAATTGCTCGAAGACAAAATCCATGTCTCGGGCACCAAAGCTTGTGCCAGCGTCGTTGATGGTTCGGTGCAACACCGAGCCGAGCGATCTGCAGGAAACTTCGCTCGCGCGATCCGTCTACCAAAACAGGTAGCCAGCGATCATATCGAAGCGCACTTCAAAGATGGAGTTCTTCGAATTCGCGTGCCAAAGGTGCCCAAGGCGACGTCTCGGACCATCGTCATCAAAAGCTAAATTCGGTCGGACTTCGAGGAAGTTCCCTGGAGAATTGATGCTTTAAAAATGGCCCCTTTTGGAGGTCCTCCAAGAGGGGCTTTTTTGTACTTGCTTCGAAACATGAGGGATCCAACGGGCAATCGAGGCAAGCATGACGGAATAAATTTTCGCCTGAGATGAGGGAGATCTCAACCTAAGGCAACCACTCTCCGTGCTCTACGCTCCAATCGGTTCCAAAGAAACCGGTCCAACGGACCGCATCGACTCCGGTCTTGAGATAATCAGGAGACAGAACCAGCACATCGGGATACCCTGTCCCAGAGGAAAAAATCGGCAGTCTGCCCGAAGCGCGCATCGCAGCCAAGTCTGTGCCGCCTATCCCTGCGACCAATCCCCGACTCTTGAATTGGGTATCCAAGGACTTTGGACGCACCAACAGCATCGAGACAGACTCGGCGATCTGCTCGGGACCTCCCCGTGTCCAACTGCCGCGCTGCAACTGTACCGGACTGCGAGCGAGCAAGGATCCCCACGCTTCATTGACCGTGCTGTTTCCATACACGATGACATTTCGATCCGATAGACTTTCAGGATCTCGCTGTACAAGTGCCAAATAGTCAGCATCGCTCCAACAGTCCACCGACCCGTTGCCACGGTACCAGAAGGTTTCTGCATCATAGCGAGCCTTACCTAGCATCCAACGGTTTTCCTCTGGATCTCCGTGGGTCCCGTAAACCAATACAAACCGATTGCGAAACGCTTCCTTAAAGACTCCGTATTGGCTTGAGTCGCGTGCGATCGAACCTTGTTCTTGCTGTGCCTGCTGTTTTTGCGACGGCTTTCGTTGTCGCCAGAGGGTTGGAGAACCCTCCGAAGTAACTTTATCAAACCAAAGCGTTTGCTCGAGTCCCTCGATCCCTTCGACGCTGAGGGCTTCGGTGTCGATTTCTAGGTTCAAGTTCACTGGCAACGGGGTGTCAGGTGCCAGGAGCTTGGATAAACGGATCCCCCACGAGGCGATGTTGGAGGTTTTGACCGTGATCTTCTGACTCTGTCGATCTCGATCGAGTTGGACCGTCGAGAGATCCGCGATGCGCTCTTGGCAACCGAGCGTGAACCAATGGCAGTCAGGGGATAGGTGTGGGCCAGGAGTTGCAAATCGAATCGAATCGATTCGGGTCGAATCCGGAACTTCGTGGGCCTGGAAAAAGTCCATCATGGCGGGCCAATCGCAGCAAGGGTTCCCCCACCAATGGCCAGCCCCAGCTTGTTCTTTGTAAACCCAGTCGGGATGAAACTTGGCCAGCTCTTGGCGCATCGCTCGAGCTTGATCGACCGGTACGTTGTCGTCGGCATCCCCATGGAGGATATAAACGCCTTGGGATTTGAGATTTTGAACTCTTGCGAGGGTGTCGCTGCCACCCTGGGCTCTGCGCAACAATTGCGACAGCGGATCCTGGGCAATATTTCCTCCGCGTCCCGCATAGCTCGAAAAGGACACCCATCCTGCGCTAGGCCCAATCGCTGCGAAACGATCCGGAAACAACGTCCCGATATGCCAGGTCCCGTGGCCTCCCATCGAATGGCCTGTCAAATAAGACCGCGTTGGATCGGTCTTGAATCGTTCGCCAGCCAGTTCAAAAACTTCGAGTCCGTCCCAACGTCCCCAGTCCTCCCAGTCAAAGCCGAAGTTGCGGCGATTCGTCGGAGCGATCACATACGTGTTGTCCTTGGGGCTGTAGACGGCGGCTTGTCCCTCCCCTTCCACACCCGCACCATGCAACGTCAAGATCATGCTAGGGGCTCGATCCGATCGCAAGGAGCCCTCTTTCGGAGGGACCACACCGTAGTACTGTACACTTCCGTCGATTTGACTGATGAACGTGCGACGATGCATCTGTTGCGAGGTCCGCACCGGCCACTTGGCTTCCACTTGATCGAGCTTGTCTCCAGTGGCTGAGTGGGTCAATTCGACAGAGACATTCAATTCGTTGGCTTCCAAGGTCTTTTCGCTGTTCGAGCTTGTACGAAGTTTGATCGGTACCTTTCGCAAAGAAAGCGGTGGGATCATCGGGACTTCCAAAACCAAAGATTCGCAATCGTTGGCTTTGGTCGTAATGCTCAAGCCGTCGAGGGATTGATCCGAGGCGTTGACGACCAGCAGTGCTCCGAGCCATTCGCCTGGCTCATCCCTCAATACACTTGGAAAGGTCGTGTCACGGAGGCTAAGATAAACCGCTTGTTTCGCTGGTTTTAGCTTTGCGGTAATCCTGCCACGGCCACTGGAAAACAACAGCCAGTTCTCTCCGGCCTTTAAAGAGACGGGCACCTCGACGGAGCCGTTCGAGTAGACGTCGCCCACTCGGGAAGTTCCATCGATGCGAACCGAGCTGTGTCCCTGGGCATCCAGGAGCCAGATCCCTGACTCGGGCACATTCACCTGCACGGCAAGCAGTCCACCGAAAAGTTCGCGTCCTCCAAAGCCACCTTGCTCGTCTGCTTCGATTCGCTTCCACGGACTCAATCCATCGGCACTCGCAGATGTCTGGGCTTGAACGTCAGGCATCTGCAGTCGATCGTAAATCCAAGCGTATTCGATGGGGTCGGTCGGCAATGAGGAACGCCCTCGCTGCATTCCTTGTCCACTGGAGACTATCCAGCCTTGGGTGAGCTTGATTTCGCCTTGTGTGTCTGTTTGAGTCGAATTGTCTTGCGAAAAAACAGAACTTGCGTACCCCCAAAGACACCAAGTTGCCCACATAAGCCAAATGCGAATACGAAACCTTGCCATCCGTTTTCCTGTGCTCAAAAAAAGAGTTCGATGCGTCATGCGAAGGCAAGGTTTTACTCGGAACGCTGGAAATCCGCAAATCGCTAATGAACGGCTTAGGTTGGCAGGATCTGACGCCCGAGTTGTCTTCGAACGAGTCGCTTACGAAAGACGGCGATCGCTATAGGAGTAAAGGATTTCAGCGACGTTTTGTCTCGCTGTTGTGATCCACCAGATTTGCCATCGTAAAGAGGGGAAACACAGAGGCACAGAGGACACAGAAAGGAGCAGAGGAAGGCTACGGGTTGAACGTAGCCACCTGTCGCCAGACGGTGGAGGCTTTACTCGCGCCGCTGTCCACCGCTTGGCAGCGGATGGCTACGGCTTGGGAGCGGATGGCTACGGCTTTACCGTAGCCACCTGTCGCCAGACGGTGGACACACACTTAGGCGCCTTCTTTGAACAGGTGCTCAAGCATCCTTTCGGGTGATTCTAGAAAACTCCGTGTAACCCGGTAGTGCTCGGTTTGCTTGTACTCAATCGGTGTGATCCCCTTGTCGCTAAACGAGTAGATCAGTGCCTTGGGGTAACTCATGATGATCGGCGAATGCGTCGCGATGACCAACTGCGAGTCCAATCGCAAGAGCTTATGGATCACGACCAAAAACTCAAGCTGCCGCTGGGGGGATAACGCTGCCTCTGGCTCATCGAGAAAATAGAGGCCTTGGGAAAATCGATTCTCTACGAGCGACATGAATGCCTCCCCGTGAGACTGCTCATGCAAGGATCTCGATCCGTAACTTCTTTGGACCCCTAAGCTATCAATTTCCGTAGCTACGTTGAAGAGACTTTCGGCTCTCATGAACCATGCATCGGGGATCAATGCATGGTATCGTCGGAGTCTGAGGATCTGATGCAGATTCGAGTGACTCTCTCTGGTGGCAAACATCATGTTGCGGCTTCCCCCCTCGGGATTCAATCCATTGGCCACCGCGATCGCTTCCAACAGTGTGGATTTCCCGGACCCATTCTCTCCGACGAAAAAAGTTACCTTGGGATGCAAATCGAGTTTGCTCAGCCCACGGATTGCCGGCAGGTCAAACGCATAATGACTTGGGTCCTCAATCCGCGTCCGATCGAATAAAACCGATTCGATATATGGCCCCGGCGTCACGCCGGATTTGAGCTTCTTTTTCATCCCATCCTTCCTTTTGCTTAGCCCCAAAACAAAACCATCGATTCATGCAAGGATGCCTTTGCAGCCTGGATCGCTTTTCGGAGCCATCTGGATCAGTGGCACACCCCATGGACTTCGGATCTCCCGCGGGTTTTCGTGACGCCTCGGGGGTTTACAATGGCCAGTTGATGCTTGAGAATAAGCTCGATTTACGAAATCACTGTAAACCTTTCATATTACTCTTAGGGAGTTCACGCCATGCGAAGCTGGGGCATTTATTTGTTGATTTTTGGAATCGGTTCTTTCCTTCTCCCTATGATGGGGCTGCAGTACAAGTTGTTGAGCATGCTGGGGAGTTCGACGCCGCTTGTCGGAGGGGTGCTGACGGTCGCGGGCATTGTGCTGCTGGTTCTCTCGAGTCTATCGCCGAAACGTTAGGCGAACCGATAACGGTTCAGACGACTCTCGGTTGATTTATGTCTCAGCTTGTTGTCATCGTTTTGGAAACAGAAGACTTTCCTAGAGACCATGTCGGGGAGAGTCCGTTGCCGGCTTGTTACCTGTTTTTCTGGCACATTGACTGAGTTTCTGCGTCTTAGGGGGCTGACTGGAAGTATCAAGAAGCATCAAGAAGTATCAAGAATACCGAGAGGATCCGGATGATGATGGGATTGCCTATGGATTCGGTTACGAGTAAGCGATCGAGTGTCTCCCTTGCTTGGGTTTTCGTCGCCTTAGGTGTAGCCTTGACGATCCTAATCGAAGACCGGGCGCAGGCTACCGAGGCCAGCACAAGAGGTGGTCGCATCGCGATGATGAGCCCTCAGTTCCAACCGATCATCGCCCATGAAGACTATGTATTCGTCGCCAATACGCCCAATCACACGGTCGATGTGATCGCCAAGCAAGTCAACCGAGTGGTCCGGCAGATTCCAGTCGGAATCGAACCGGTCGGACTGGCGATCCGACCTGATGGCAAGGAGCTTTGGGTTGCCAATCACGTTTCGGACTCGGTATCGATTGTCGATATTCAACCGGCGAGCCAGACGTTTTTTCAGATCGTCCATACGATTCAAGACATCGACCCAATGACTCGGGCAACCCGATTCGACGAGCCGGTCGGAATCGTTTTTGCCAGCAACCAGAAGGCTTATGTTTCTCTTTCGAGCGAGAATCAAATTGCGGTGATCGATACGACCTCACGCACGATCACCAAGCGATTGAGGATCCCGGCGCAAGACCCGCGAGGGATGGCTGTTCGCGACGGACGGCTCTATGTCATTCCGTTTGAATCGAATAATCAAACGCAGCTATCGGGTGGCAAGAAAGAGGACATCGACGGCAATTTGGTCACCTTTGATGCATGGGATCATTCGATCCAAAACAACAACGTTTTGTCGCTCGGGCACGTCGTCGATATTGTGAAGAACCCCAAGGTTCCGGATCGGGATTTGTTTGTTTTTGATGTCGAAAGCGATCGATTGCTCGAGACGGTATCGTCGCTCGGGACCTTGCAATATGGAATCGCGGTCAACTCCCAAGGACGCGTGTTTGTGGCGCAGACCGATGCGAGGAATGACGTCAATGGGAAGGCTGGGACCAAAAAGCATGGGCTTGCGGAACTTGGCAATCGACCGTTCTTGAATCGAGTCACCACCGTCGAATGGACCAAGGGAGCCAACAGTGCACCTGCATCGAATCCTAGCGTCGATTGGATGGAACTTGAGCCGCTACCTCCTGAGGATCCGACCCAGCAGACGGCCCAGGCGACCCCGTTTGCAGTTGAGGTAAGCTTGGACGACCGTTTTCTTTATTTGACTGCTGCTGGTTCGGACAGCTTTTCTATTTTTGAAGCGAGTACTGGGCAATTGCTAGGACGCTGTTCGGTTGGGGCTGTGCCACAAGGGATCAGCATCGAGTATCGCGACAATCAACCTGTGACAGCTTGGGTGCTCAGCGCCGCTTCGAACACCGTCGAGCGTATCAACATCGAGGATTTCAGCGACCCAAGATGCACGCAATCGATCCAGTTGGAGGATCCTACCGATGGGGTGGTCAAGAATGGTCGGATCGCCTTTACGACGGCCAAGGCATCGACGACCGGTACTTTTTCGTGTGCGAGTTGCCATCCAGACGGTCATACGGATCAGCTTCTGTGGGTTCTGACGACACCGATTGTCACCGGTGGCAACCAGATCATGCCTCGCTCGACGATGCCCGCGCGAGGATTGAGAGACACCGCCCCGTTTCATTGGGACGGTATCCCCGGGGATCCTTATGGTGGCATTCACAGTGCGAGCATTCAGCGCGGTGTGAAACCCAACAGTGCGATCGATTCACCCGAGTCGACGACCCGTCATTTGATCGATGGAGGTTTGGCATCTACGATGGCTCGGGTTGGAGAGGAAACGAAAAACGACGAAGGTAAAGCCGGACGACTCAGCGCCCAGGAGCGCGACGCGATGGCTAGGTTTCTGCTCAACGTGCCTTATCCTCCTGCTCCTCGGCGGGCTTTTGACAATCAGCTTTCGAAAAAAGCGACGCAGGGTTTTAAGCTTTTTCACGTCGATGGGGATTTGGACCCGAGTAAGCCCAAGCCGAATGTGTGTGGGGATTGCCATCGCTTGCCTCACTTGGTCAGTACGAACACACCTGGAACGGGAATGGACGCACCCACATGGCGAGGAGCTTACGATCGTTGGCTGATTTTACCTCAAGGCCGATTGAATATCATCGACTTCGATTTCTTCAAGCGGATCATCGAGGACGGAGCGCCGGAGCGAAGTATTTGGCAGATGTCATGGGGTGGGCGTCCTAGGTTCGATCCAGTTTGGGAGATGGTGCTCGAGGGTAGCACCGGATTCCCGGGAGCGTTTGCTAGGCAAGTGACGGTCAATCGCCAAACCGCCAGATTGGAAGCAACTGGGAACCTGATGCGTGCGTTGGTTGAAGCTTCCAGGCAAGGGACGATAGAGCTTCGAGGTCGTGGGGTCCGGCTCGATAGCCAGAGTTCATGCGAACTGGAGTTTTTTGGGGATTCGAAAACCCAGGGGGGGATTCGGTTCGGCACTGAGGACGGATCGCAAGGGACCGATACCGAGGAGCTCTTGAGTTTGGCTGAGCAGGGTAAGTTGGTATTTACCTTGACCGCGAGAATGGGTTCTGAGGCCACTGCGGATCACCCCCAGCCTGAGTTATGGACATCGGGAAGTATCGAGCAGCAACGAGGTCGGCAGGTTTTTCCGATAGCGACCTCCGAGGACAAAACGTTGCGGCTAAGCGGTCGTTACTTTGGCAACGACGCTTGGGTATTCGTCGATGGCAAGCGCGTTGCAGGGTCCGTCGATGATCAGCCGGGCGATGGGGTTGTGGTAAGACTTGAAATTCTCCCGGAACCTGGAATGCACTTCTTGCAAGTTCAAGTACCAAGTGGTTTTATCAGCAACGACTTCCTTTTTTATTCTGCCCTAGACCGAGCGTCTGCGTTGGCGTTGCAGGAGAAGATCGATCAACCCCATAGCCCGAGTGGAACGATACGCAGAGTGCTTGGCGATCCTAGCAAGATCAACGAGCGATTGCCAGGCGGGGCCACACCCCTAGCCCAAGCGGCCCTGTGGGGGCAATTGGAATTGGTCCGTGAGCTGCTTGAAAAGGGAGCGGACGTCAATGTAACCAATGAGGATGGGAATACTGCATTGCATTTGGCCGCCTTCATGTGTCATGCGGAGATTGTTGAATTGCTCCTGGCGCATGGCGCTGCATTGGATTGCAAAAATGATCGTAGAGAGACTCCTGTGGATGTTGTTCGAGGGGCTTGGAGCGAACAGCTCGCTGAGTTCTATCGGCAGCTGGGAGTCTCGTTGGGCTTATCGGTCGATACGACCCGTTTAGAACGGGACCGACCCAGGATGGTATCGATTCTCAGTAGGTAGACGTTGGCCTTCCAGTCGTCGGTTCGAAAAGGGGATGCGGGTAGCCCGTCTTGGTTGTAAAGTTTTGCGACTTTTCGCGAGGTGAGCCTTTTTGTGCCTCTGTGTTTTAAGAGTTTTGAAACACAGAGGCACAGAGGGCACGGAGAGGGGAGGAAAGAAGCAGAGGGAGGGGATTAGGGAGGGGGTGATAGAGGGAGGGAATTAGAGAGGGGGAGATAGGGGGAAAAGATACAGAAAGGGCACCCCAAACCGGAATGGATTCTCGGGGTTTGGGTAAAGGCTCTTGTAGGAAACTCTGTGGACTTTGTGCCTCTGTGTTTTAAGGGTTTTGAAACACAGAGGCACAGAGAGCACGGAGAGGGGAGGAAAGAAGCAGAGGGAGGGGATGGGGAGGGGGAGATAGAGGGAGGGAATTAGAGAGGGGGAGATAGGGGAAAAGATACAGAAAGGGCACCCCAAACCGGAATGGATTCTCGGGGTTTGGGTAAAGGCTCTTGTAGGAAACTCTGTGGACTTTTTGCCTCTGTGTTTTAAGGGTTTTGAAACACAGAGGCACAGAGGGCACGGAGAGGAGGGGAAAGAAGAAGAGGGAGGGGATAGAAAGGGGGAAAAGACCAGAAGGGGGGTTGCCCATGCCGGATTGGACTCGTAGGGTTGGCGGGAGACTCCAATAGGGAAATGCTGCGGTTTCCTCTGCCTCTGTGCTTCAAAAAAGGAACTCGTCCATGGAGCTGAA
>Ga0315907_10004220_pt1 | contig 16264 bp, 13 predicted proteins | sample LakEriMetagenome_3_FD_203525 | JGI IMG/M metagenome (GOLD analysis project Ga0315907, IMG submission 203525) | Freshwater fungal communities from buoy surface, Lake Erie, Ohio, United States - Buoy 12 MA123 | ecosystem: Environmental > Aquatic > Freshwater > Lake > Lake biofilm | place: USA... | reverse complement strand
AGCACGGACGTGGTCTTCGGTGAAGGCGATGTCAGCTGAGGTCATCATCGAGGAAGGCATCGGGTTGGCAGCGGACGAGGCGGATGGAGCGGGCGAGGCGGCGTTCCGACCAGATGATGGGTCGGGCCGGGCTGAAGAGGCTTCCCGAGCAGCGCCCGAGGACGAGGGCCGTGAGGAGGGGGTCGCCGGATGGAGCGCCGGGATCTGGTCGTTCCACGGCGTCGATGACGAGGCAGGCTTCCGACGGCAATTGGTCGCGGTGGGCTTCCCATGCATCTTCCGGCGAATGGAATCCGGCTTTCCGGAGGAGCTGGAGGGCGAGTTTGCGGAATGGTGGGGTGAGGCCCTGGAGGGTCCACTTTCTGCGGCTGCAGGAGAGTCCCAGTTCTTCGGATCCCTGCGAGAGCCTGCGGCTGATGAGGGGAGTCGAGACGATGCGGGATCGTGGGCCTCCGGTATTGGCCGCATGGAGGGTGGGTTTGGTGGGAGGGTCCGGTTGAAAGCCGTGGGTGGGGTAGCCAGTGGCGAGGGCCATGCCCGGCAGGCATGGATTGAGCCAGCGGGTGATGCACTCCGTGAGGAAAGCGAACTGGTGATGAACGAGGGCAATCATGGCTGGGCGGAGCGGAGGCTGCTGCGGACCGTGGTGATGGCCTTGTCGAGGGTGGCTTCGAGCGAGGCGGGGTCGGGGATATCGATTCCGGAAACGATGCAGTGGTAGAAGATTTGGCGGGCGCGGGCTTTGCGTTTCGGGCCGAGAGTACTGAGGACAGTGGCGCAGGCGCTGAGGGTGGGGTGCGGGTTGGTGGCGGGATCAAGGTGATCGGAGAGCCGCCATGAAGCCTCGCCCTGGACTTCGAGGATGGGGGCGGCGTGTGATGCGATGAGGGAGCGGCCTTCTTCCGTGCAGAACGGCTGCTGGGTCTGGATGGCCGGCGTCATGGCGAGGGCGAAGACAGCTGCGAGGGTGGGTGGCAGCTTTGTGAGGGACTGGGCGATGGCGACGGTGGCGGTGTCCGGCGAGGGGGCATCGAGAATGATCTGGCGGCAGCGTCGGCTGATGTCGCGTTCTTCGAGGATGGTGGTGATCCAGAGGCTGGAGGTGCTGCTGCTGGCGAGATCCCATGAGCGGGCGTGAATGCTGCGGATGACGGCGTCGTCCGGGTATTTGCCCCATGCGGGCTGCGGCAGGGATGTGCGCAGGGCATGGAGGAAAGCTTCCGGCTGAGGCTGGCCGCCATGGATAACGGTGAGGGCAATGAGATTGCGGCTGAGCATGCGGACGCGGCGGGGTGACAGGCGGATTCCCGGCGTGAGGAAGAGCGTGGCGGCCGCCGAGGCGTACTGGGCGGCGAACTCGTGCAGGTGGGGCGGTGCCTCGGTGAAGCGTGAGCGTCCTTGGGCCACTGCGGCGGCGAGCCCGACCGAGTCGAGTGAGGGGGCGTCGATGCCGCGGGCGTCGGCGACGAGGAGTCGGTCGTCGCTGCTGAGGCCGTCCCAGTCGGGCACGGTGATGACGAAGCTGAAGCGGTCGGCGAGGGCCTGGTCGAGGGCGTGGGTGCCTTCGTAGAGTTCGTCCGTGGGGTCCTCGCTGCATGGGTTCATGGCTGCCCAGCGGAACTCGAGATGGGGGAGGGCGAGTCCCTGGAGTCGGCGTTCGTGGATCAGCGAGAAGAAGCGGTTCTGGTGTTCGGGGCGGCAGCGGCTGATTTCGTCCACGAGGACCGATTGGGCCTGCCAGATGGTGGCGGGGGTTTCGATGTAGCGGATGGTGGTGCCGTCCTGATCCGGGTAGGGAAAGCCGGCGAGGTCATCGAAGCTGATGAGGCTGGCGTTGTAGTGCCGGTGGGTGAGCTGGAGGGCTTCGCTCAGCGAGTTGAGGAGAAAGGTTTTTCCGGTGCCTGCCTTGCCGATGAGGAGGAGGGGGTCGGCAGTGATGAGGGCGGCGAGGATGATGTCCTCGCAGATGTCGTAGCCGTAGACGCCGAGCTGGCGGAGCCAGCCACCCGGAAGGAGTCGCGGGGAGGCGGCCGGCGTGGGCGTGGACGTGATTGTTTCGTTGGCGGTGTCTGGGATGGAACTCATGGGATGGTGCGTTGGTGGGTTGCGGGCACCATGAGTTCCGGAAACAGAAACGCCCGGCCTGAGGCATCAGGACGGGCGTCTGGAAATCCAGTTGAGACCTTCGTTGGGCGGGTTTGTCTGGTCCCGCTCCCACATCCCGCGGATTGCTCCGTGGATGGCACCTTGGCGTCTCTGCCAGGTTGCCGGAACCGCCTTGCGGCGATTCACTCATGATGCTGTGTGGTGACTGAGGAAGCGTTATCCGTTGATGTCAACGGAAAAGATGCGGGCTGATTCCGCGGCTTCAGGGAGGAGGGGGAGTGGCGTGGTGGCTGCGGAGGAGACGGTCGAATTTCCGCGAGCGGTTGGCGTAGGCCGGGTAGGTGTGGGCGGGGGTGTTTTCCGGGAGGTGGCGCCAGTGTTTGTACATCCACATCCAGCAGTCCGGGTGCTGGCGGACGATGGGTTCGAAGACATTCCAGCAGCGCTGGGCGACTTCCTGAGGCGAGTCGGTGGGAGCGACGGTGAAGGGCTGGAAGAAGCGGAGCTGCCAGCGGCCGTCGGGGCCGGGAATGGCGAGGGCGGGGACGAGGGGGCGGCCCGTGCGGGCGGCGATGGCGCAGTGGAGGATGCTGACGCTGACGAAGCGGTCGAAGACCCGGATGGGGACGGCGGATTGGTCCGGGGTGACATTGAGGTCCACGAGGGCGGCGGCGGCACCGCCCTTCTTGAGGTGTTTGAAGAGGCGGAGCATGGCTCCTTCCTGGGGGATGATGGTCTGGCGGTCGTTGAGGGAGCGGAGCCGGCGGAAGATGTCGGTGAGGGGAGGGTTTTTGAAATCCTGGGCGATGATCATGCAGGGCTGGCTGCGGAGGGCCCGACCGATGGAGAGCCATTCGAAATTCCCGAAGTGGGCAGTGGCGAAGAGGCATTCGCCGTGGAGGCAGGCGTGGGCGGCTTCCGGTGAATCCCAGACGAACTCGAACCATTGGTCCCAGTGTTCCGTCGAAAGGCGCGGGCTCCAGAAGAATTCGGCAAACGTGGTGGCGAAGCGGCGGTAGCAGCGGCGCAGGAGTTGGCGCCGCGCCGCCGGAGAAAGTTCGTCACCGAAGACCGTGGCAAGGTTCATGTGGCCGGCCTGGCGGCCGCGCCAGTCGACGGCATAGGCGACCGATCCGAGGGTGGAGGCGGCGGCGCGGACGAGACCGAGGGGGAGTTTCGGGATGATCCATGCGGCCGAGCGAAGCGCAGCCGATTCGAGGGCGTAGCGGAAGCGGAGAACCGTGGGAATTCCGCTGGTGGCGGGAGCCGTCATGGTTTCCGCCGGACGGGATCGACTGGGTTGGCTTTATCGGACGCGGGGAGGTCGGCATCCGGCTGGGCTGGGGTGGCCGGGGCCGGCGTGGCGGCAGTGCCGTCAGGGTTGGTGGTGGTGGCTGGGTCGGGCTTGGGAGCGAGGCGGTTTTCCCAGCGGTGGAGTCTGGCTGGGTCGCCCCCGAGTTTTGCGAGGAGGTCGGCGCAGCGGGCGTGCCATGCGTCGTAGTCCGGCTGGGCTGGTTTTTCGCCGCTGTCCGGGAAGATGAGATAGGAAATCTTGAGGTCGCTGATGGGGCGTTTATAGGGACCGGCAGAGGGATCGAGTTCGCGGGCGATGCGCAGGCTGGCCTCTCCGCATTTTTCCGAGGGACCGTAGTCGCCGACGATGGCTGGGAAGATGCGGTCGCCGCAGATGACGGCGGCGTAGTCGCCGATGCCTGGGGTATAGGCATTGGTGCCCTTGTAGTTCCGGAAGGACATGGGGATGACGACGAACGGGTCTTCCTGGGCGATGAGGTACGATCGTTTGCGGAGGTCGGCGACGATGCGGGGGATTTCCGCGATGCGGGCCTCTGCGGATTTTTTCTCCGAGGCTGACGCGCTGGGGAGTTTGCTCTTCAGGTCTGCGAGTTCCGCTTCGAGTCTGGGGACGAGTGGATTGACCTTGTCCGTGACCTTGTTCCAGCCGTAGCTGGTGGTTGGCTGGAAGTGCTGACTTTTGAAGATGTAGTCGTCGAATGACTCCATGCGGTCGCCGTCGCTGCCGTCGCTTACGCAGTCCATTTCCCCCTGGAGCCAGAGGGCCTTCTGTTTGGTGTCCGGGTTTTCGATTTCGAGGGCGGTTTCGAGGTCGTAGAAATTGTGACGGCTGAGGAGTCGGTCGAGCCGGAGGACCGACGATTTGATGGACTGCTGCTTGAGATTGTAGATGTGGTGGTAGAAGCCCGAGACTTTGGCCGAGGCGAGGAGGGGTCGGAGCGACGGAAAGAACTGGGGGAGGGCGGGGTTGATGCCGCAGAGGTGTTCGAAGGAAGTGGCTGGTTCCGGGACACGGACGCGGACAGTGACTTCGACCTTGTAGCTGTCGGCGGTGGCGCGTTCCGTGGTGGCGCGCTGGCCCTTGGTGGGTTCGACATTCGAGACAATCTGGAGGCCCGAGAACATGGTGGCGGCGTCGCGTTTCGAGCCGAGCGACGGGCCTTCCGGAAGTGGTGGTGGTGGGGCTGGGACGGGGACTTCGACCCGTTTTTCGACGATCTTCTCGACGATTTCCTTTTTGATGACGACGCGTTCTTTGCGGAGCCGGTCGACGAGGTTGACGATGCGGCGTTTGACGGGTGGGAGGGAGACGGTGAGGGCGGCGGCGGCGGCGAGGGCAGCGGGGATGAGCCAGCGAGGGCGGCGGGGCTTGGGGGGACCCGGGTCCCACGGCCTGAGGATGCTGGGGGAATCGGCCATGGTGGGTGGGTGGATCAGAGTTTGAGGTATCCGGCGATGCCGGCGGCCACGCCGAGAAGCGAAAGGATGGCCATGATGCCTGCGGGATAGAGCGCTTTGGTGCGGAGGAAGCCAGGGAGGAAGCGGCCGAGGAGGAGGAACGAGACGACGGCTCCCGTGATGTATCCCACGGGAGGGTTCCTGAGAGCCATCATGCCTGCGACGACGAGGAGGACGCCGCTGATGCCGCCGGCGAAGAGGGAGGCCCGGCTTTTGGCGCGGACGAATCCGAGGATTCCCATGATGAGACTGGCGAGGCCGAAGAAGACAAAGTAGTCGGAGTATTGCATGGGTCAGGGTAGTGAGGAAGTTGTCAGGGAATTGTCAGGGAGAGCGGCGCGGGCGCAGGGACAGGATGGCACGGAGGAAGGGTCGGGGCAAACAATTGATGAGGCGGGCGGTGGTGGCCGGGATGAAGCCCGGGGTGCAGCGGGCGCGTCTGGCGCGGAGGGCAGCGAGGGCCGAGGCGACTGCTTTATCTGCGGGGACGTACGACCATTCCGGCTGCGTTGGTTTTTCCGTGGAAGTGCGGCGGGCGGTCTGGCCGAAGTTTGTGTGGATGGGGCCTGGGGCGAAGGCCGAGACGGTGATGCGCTGGGATTTGAGTTCGATGCGGAGGGCTTCCGAGAAGCTTGAGACATAGGCCTTCGAAGCGGCGTAGACGGCGAAGTCCGGGATGGGGAGTTCGCCGGCGAGCGAGCTGACATTGAGGATGGCGGATGGAGCGGCGGTGGCGAGGTCCGGCAGGAAGGCGTGGCTGAGGTGCGTGAGGGCTTCTATGTTGACCTTGAGGATATCGTGGATGCGGTGCCATGGGGCCGAAGCGAACTCGCCGTAGTCGCCGAGACCTGCATTATTGATGAGGAAGTTCGTGCGGAATCCGAGCGAGGCGAGGTGAGCCGGCAGCTGGCTGCGGGCGTCCGGGTCCGCGAGATCGCAGGGGATTACCGCGATGCGGAGGTTTGGATGGGATTTGGCGAGGGAAGCCGCGAGGTTTGCCATTTCGGGTTCGCGCCTGGCCACGAGGGCGAGGGCGCGGGCGTGGGGGGCGAGCTGGCGGGCGAATTCCGCGCCGAGGCCAGAGCTGGCTCCGGTGATGACCGCTGAACAATCCTTGGTGGAGAACCTGGGCATGGAGAGCTGACCGGTACTCGGATCAGAGCGGAGTTTCTGTTTCCGCCTTGAGGATATCGTCGATGGTTTCGCGGCGGGAGATGCAGTGGACGGATCCGTCTGATTCGAGCCAGAGCTGGGGGGCGCGGCCGATGGAATTGTAGTTGCTGCTCATGGCGTAGCCGTAGGCACCGGCGTCGCGGATGGCGAGGAGGTCGCCGGCGTGGACTTTCGGGAGGGGACGCGGGAGAATCAGTTCCGCTTCGTCGCGGGTGAAGACGTCACCGCTTTCGCAGAGCGGTCCGGCCACCACGACTGGTTCGGTTTCTTCCGAGGCGGGGCGGCCGACCACTGAGATGCCGTGCCATGAACCGTACATGGCAGGGCGGACGAGGTCGACGAAGCCGGCATCGACCATGGCGAAGGTGGCTCCGTTTCCTTTGAGGTTCGAGCGCGTCTGTTTGACGTCGGTGACGCGGGTGATGAGAGTGCAGGTGGGAGCGACGTAGTAGCGACCGGGTTCGATTTCGATGCGGATGGAGCGGCCGGTGGCGTGGCTGAGTCGTTCCTGGGCCGAAGCGAAGAGGTCGCGCAGTTGGTCGAGTGGGAGGGTGGCGTCCGGGTTGCGGTAATTGTGGGGGATGCCGCCGCCGAGGCTGACGGCTTCGAGGTCCGGGAAGGCCGGGGCGAGGCGTGTGAATTCCGAGATGAGGCGGTCGAGGTTTTCGATGAGTTCGTGGAACTGGGGCCCGCTGCCGATGTGGGCGTGGAGCATGGTGATGGCGAAGCCGGCTTCGGCTGCCTTGCGGGCGGTGGCGGCGGCGTCTTCGTGCCAGATGCCGTGTTTCGAGCTGGGGCCGCCGGTATCGCAGGAATTGACGTGGCCGTGGCCGAAGCCCGGGTTGATGCGGAGCGAGATCTTCCCCTGGTATCCGGCGCGGGCGAGGTCGTCGATCATGCCAGGCGAACCGATATTCGGGAGGATGCCATGCTGGAGGATGACATCGAGGGCATTGTCGCGGAAGACATCGGCGGTGAAGCAGATGACGGGGGGGGTCTGGCCGGGTGCGTGTCCGGCGTGGAGGGCGCGGAGGACTTCGTTGCCCGAGACGGCATCGATCCAGATGCCGGCAGCGGCCATTTCGCGGAGGACCTTGGTGGCCGGGCAGGCCTTCATGGCGAAGCGGGCCTGGACATTGGGGAGGCTGGTGATGTGCTTGATGTCTGCGATGCGCTGGCGCAGGAGGGCGGCGTCGTAGATCCAGAACGGCGTGCCGACCTGTGCGGCGAGAGAAGCGAGGAGAGCGGGGTCGTGGGACATGGAGAGAATGGGGGAAAGAGAGGGCAGGATGATGAACGACCGTGCGTTCAGTGCAAGCCGATCCCGGGGTCGGCGAGGCTGGGTTGGCGGGGCCTTGCGGGGCTGCCTTGCCGCGGCGCTTTTTGCCGGGGGAATCAGGCTGGGCCGAGGGATCGGCGGACGATGATGTGCGAGCCGGGAATGGCTGGGATCATGCGGCCGATGATGGCGGCGCAGAGCGTTTCGAGCCGGGCGCAGGTGGCGAGGACCGTGTCCACATGTTCCGGCGGGACACTGAGGAGGAGGCCGCCGGAAGTCTGGGCATCTGCGGCGACCAGCTGGAGTGGCTGCGGGGTGTCTGTGAAATCCGTCCATGGGGCCGCGAAGGCAGCATTCGATTTCGAGCCGCCGGGGAAGCAGTTGTCGGCGGCGAGTTCCGGGACCGCGGGGTCGAGCAACGGGAGGGCCGAGGCATTGATTTCGGCGGTGACGGCGCTCTGGCGGCACATCGAGCCGAGGTGGCCGAGGAGGCCGAAGCCGGTGACATCGGTTCCGGCGCGCACGAGTCCGGCTTCCGCGAGTTCCGGGCCCGGGGTATTGAGGGTCGACATGCTGGCGATGGCGGCGTCGCGGAGGGCATCCGGGCAGCGGTCGCGTTTGATGGCGGTGGTGGCGATGCCTGTGCCGAGCGGTTTGGTGAGGATGAGAACATCGCCCGCCTTGGCTCCGGCATTCGAGATGATGTGGCTGGGGTGGATGATGCCTGTGACGCTGAGGCCGTAGACAGGTTCCGGAATACGGATCGAGTGGCCTCCGGCGAGGACGCACTTTGCTTCGAGCACTTTTTCCGCGCCGCCGCGGAGGATGGTATTGACGATGGAGAGGTCGAGTTCCTCCGGCATGCCCGTGATGTTCATGGCCGTGAGGGGGCGGCCGCCCATGGCATAGACATCCGACAGACTGTTGGTGGCTGCGATGCGACCGTAGGTCAGCGGGTCGTCGACGATCGGCGTGAAGAAATCGAGCGTCTGCACGAGCGCCCGGGAATCATCGATGATGAAGACAGCGGCGTCGTCCGAGGTGGCTGCGCCGATGAGCAGGCGAGGGTCCTGCATGCCCGGGAGGCCGCGGAGGACATCGGCGAGGGCCTGCTGCGGCATTTTGGCGGCGCATCCGGCGCAGGACGCCATGGCCGTGAGGCGGACGGGAGGGTTCTGCATGCGATGGGTGATCAGTTCTGCGTGGATTCGCCTGGGAACGGGTTGGCTGGGGGCGTGGCGGGGTCCGATGCCGTGCTGGTGGGTGGGGACGCGTAGACCGGGCTGTCCTGGGTACTGGAAGCGGTGGCCGATTCCGGGAGGATGCGGTCTGCGAGGCGGTCGATTCCCTTGCGGGCCATGAGGCTGTTGGGGTAGAGCCGTTCCGCGCGGAGGAACCACGAGAGCGAGACCCCGGTGCGGCCGGAGTCCTCGTGTTTGCGGGCTTCATTGATGGCGTGGATGAATTCCGCATTGCGGCCGGCCAGTTCCGCGCGGCGGCGGTTCAGTTCATTGTCGTCCGGGTAATCCTTCGCTGCTTCCTCGAGTCGTTCCCATGCGCCTGCGGAGTCGCCGGCCTTGACCATTTCATCGGCGAGGGCGGTGACGCGGTCGACTGGTGCGACCTTTTCGAGGGCGGCCTTGAGTTTCTGTTCGTATTCCGGTTTGCCGAGGACGGCTCCGGAGTACTTGACGTGTTCCCGTGCGATTTCGCGGTAATTCTTCTGAGCGAGGAGGGTATCGAGGTCGTTGAGGACGCGGCTGTTCATGTCGCCGTAGGTGGCGACCTGGGTAGCGAAGGCCTTGAGGTCCGGGTTGGTGGGCCAGATGAGGGCGGCCTTCTGGATTTCCTCGGCGACTGCCTTGTCATCCTTCTTGATGGCGGCGCTGCGGGCATTCTGGATGTGGAGCGAACTGGCGGCGCGGGCGGTTTCGATGGCGGCGCGTGGTTTGGAGTAATCGAAGTCGCGGCTGTTTTTGCGGAGGCGTTCCACGATTTCCTCGGCGAGCGAATAATCCTTCACTTCGATGGCCGAGATGAGCTGATTGGAATCGCGCACGAAGGCGAGGGCCTTTTCCTTCTGGGATCTGGGGAGGGTGCGCATGCGCGGCAGGTATTCGCCGATCACGAAGGCCTCGCTGAGGCGTTTGGAAGCGCTTTCGAGTTCTCCTTTATCGGCGAGGTATTCGAAGGCGACGACGCCTTCATCGACATCGCGGATGAATTCGGAGGCGAGGGCGTCGAGGGCGCTCACGGTGGGGGTGGTGCCGGTGGTGCGGGTGAACATTTTTTCGACATCCGAGCCTTCCTTGAGTTTGAGTTCGCTGTCACCGTCCTCGTAGAGGTTGCGGTAGAGGCGGCAGGCGAGGATGGTGTGTTCGAAGCGGCGCTGGAGGAAGAACTGGACGATGAGGGCCTGGAATTCGACCTTTGACTTCAGTTCGCCGGCGGTCATTTTGGCGGCATTGGCGACGCGGGTGGCGTCGATTTCGACCATTTTGCGGATGTAGGTACCGACGCGGGTGTATTCGCTGGCGACGGCTTCGGTGGTGCGGGGCTGGGCCTGATTCTGTCCCTGTCCCTGGGTTTGGTTCTGATTGCCGCCGGATCCCTGGGCGGGTTGGTTCATGCGGGCCCGGGTTTCGGCGGCACCGGCGGCGACCTCCATGTTCCAGCCCTGGTTGTGGCGTTCCTTTTCCAGTTCCTTGTTCATTTTGGCGAGGAGCGCCTGATTCTTGCGCTGGAGGACGACGCCGTAGACTGCCTGGGCGAGGGAGTCGCACAATCTGGCATCGATGGGGAAGTCGGCTGCCTTGACGAGGAGTCGCATGGTTTCCGGGACGGAGGGACCGCCGGGTCGGCTGGGGGACATGGCCTTGGTGGCGTCGAGGAGGAGTTGTCGGTATTCCTGGTCGCGGGCGGTGCTTTCTTCCGGGGCGGCGAGGTATTTCTCGAAGCGGGCGCGGAAGAGACGGTTATTGGAGACGTTCCACATTTTGCCGTCCCACTGGGCCATTTCCGAGCCAGGATCGACGAAGGGGACGTCGTTGCCGAGGAACGATTTGGGGGCGGCGGGCTGGGCGGCCGGGGCGGTATTGGTGGGGGCTGGGGAACCAGGGGCGGCGCTGTCACCGCCATCGAAGACCTGGGCGTGGGAGGTGGAGGCGGCGAGGAAGCAGGTGAGGGAGAGCAGGCGGAGCTTCATGGGGCTTGGTGGGGTTTGCGGGGGCCTTAGGATTTACGGATGTCCTCGACGCGGAGGAGACCATCCTTGTCGACGAGGACGAGGAGCTGGAATTCCTGGCCGGTCTGGATATTGATGCTGCTGAACTGTGGAGGGACGAGGACGGCGAGGTCGAGGGGTTCCGACATGCCTTCCTCTGTGACGGCGAGGGAGAAGAGCCGGGCGCTGTCCGGGGCGTAGCGGAGTTGTTTGGTGATGGTGCCTGTGACGACGTATTTATTCCCGCGGAGGCCGATGTAATTCTGCTGGTACTGGGCCGCGGAGAATTTGTTGCCGGTGAAGCCTTCTTCCTTGGATTGGGAGAAGAACCAGAAGCCACCGCCGGCGGCGGCGAGGAAGGCGAGGGCACCGATGAGGTGGGATGGCTGGAGACCGGAGCGGCGGCGGGGCATGGGGATTGGGGAAGACTAGCTGGCGTGAGAGTAAGATTCCGTGAAGGCGATGTCCACCCGGATTCCCCGGGGTGGGTCAGCGGAGTGGACCGGTGTGGAGTTGCCCTGGATTTTCCCTGCGGAAGGGCTGGTCGACATTCTGGAATCGGTCCATGGCGGGGTCGGTGAACGTGTGGCCGGCGACTGCGTGGATGGCGGTGGCGACTGACGAGAACTGGTTGCTGCGGCAGACCACGGTGCCGGCCGATTTGCGGTATTTCTGGGAACCTGAGCGGATGGCATTGCGGAAGCCGGCGAACGAGCAGTTTTCGATGAGGTTGGTGCCGTCGGTGACGTTGGCCTGGATGGCCTTGTCGCCCGGGTAGCCATTCTGCCGGGTTTTCTTGCGTGGGGCTGGCTGGAACGAGCAATGACGGATCGTCCAGTCGCGGGCTCCTTTATTGGTATTGAGGGCGTCTTCGCAGTTGGCGAAGTGGACATTTTCGAACGTTACGCCTGGGGCGGCGATGCCGACGCCGTCGGGCCAGTTGATGAAGCTGCCATTGCGGATGGTAATGCCGGGCCAGCGGATCGTGATTTTCGCGCCGCCTTCGCGGTCGCAGCAATCGCCGGAGTCGCGGCCGTCGATGGTGAGGCCCTTGAGGTCCCAGACATTGCCTGAGAGGGAACCGGCGGGTGGCTTGTCGCCTTTGCGGAGCGTGATGGATTTGCGGAAGACGTATCCGGTGGTGGTGGCGGCTTCATCTTTGAGCGTGCGGCGGTCCGGTTTCCGGCGCGGGGCGGCGTCTGCGGTGGTGGGGGTGAGGCAGGCCGCGGCGGTGAGGAAGGCGAGGGTGGAGCATCGCATGGCGTGGGGACCTTGGTGCCGGGGCCGGGGTCCGTCGAGCGCGCAGTGTGGTGGTCAGGATTTCCGGGGATTGGGGAGGAAGTAGAAGCGGCCGTCTTCCGCGCCGCCGAGGAAGTCGGGGATTTCATTGCCATCGAAGTCGGTGGTGGCGGGGCTCACGTCGTGGCCTTCGATGCTGCGTGGGGCGAGGGATCCGGCATTTTCGAAGGTCCATGTGGATTCCGTGGACGACGTCTGGCGGAGGAAATCGGCGTTGGCTGAGTTGAGGAGGAAGTCGAATTGGCCATCGCCGTCCCAGTCAGTGACGCAGAGTTTGCGGCGGCCCGAGGCCCCGGCGGATTTCGGATTGAGGCGGAGGGGGGAACCGTCCTTGTTGAGGAAAGCGCGGCGTGGGTGGGCGAGGGAGAGTTCGCCGGTGGGCGAGCGTTTCCGTTCGAAGAAGGCGAGGTAGCCCTCGTGATCGAGCATGGCGAGGTCCGGGAGGCCATCGTGGTTGAAGTCGTGCACGACTGGGGTGGTGCGCCACTGGGTGAGGAGGGCGGAGCCTTTGGGTTTGCGCCAGCCCCATGCGAGCTGGGGTTGGGGGGATGACCATGCGACCTCGATGGGCTGGTGGGCGGCGAGGGCGGGGGACTGACGGCTGCCGGCATTGCGGAGCCAGACGACATCGCCGAGGATGCTATTGAGGACGATGTCCGGGAGTCCGTCGAGGTTCCAGTCCGCGACACTGAAGGTGGTGTAGCCCCATTTGGCTTCGGCGGGTCCCTGAATGCTGCCGTTGGGTCCGGCCATGATGCGGAAGGTATTTCCGTCGGCGGCGAGTCTGCGCGGGGCGGCCCATGTGGGCTGGGCGATGCGCGGGCCGCTGAGGTTTTCGAAGAACTCGATGTATCCCGCGGTATTGCCCGAAAGGATATCGAGATCGCCATCGCCGTCCCAGTCCGTGCACGCTGGCGTGGCGAGGGCACCGCATTTGAGCGTATCCGCTTCCTGCTGGAAGTAGACCGGCGGGAGGAAGACCGGGGCATGTCCCTGAGTGACGCGGCCGAGATTTTCGATGAAGGCGACGCGACCGTCTTCGTCGCCGGTGATGAGGTCGTGATCGCCATCGCGGTCCCAGTCGAAGGCGACGGGTACGATCATCTGAAGGTCCATGCGGATTTCGCGGCCGTCCGGGTCCTTGAGCCTGGTCGCTGGGGCGTAGCGTGGTTCCGATGAGGTTCCGGTATTTTCGAAGTAGGAAAAGCCGTCGAGGAATTCGCCGCAGATGAGGTCGAGGTCGTCATCGTCGTCGCAGTTGATGAAATTCGGGGACGGGCAGCCGAAGGTTTCGAGGGGATGGTCGCCGATGCGGATCTGGAAGGGATCGGCGTAGGCGGGTGCGGTGGCGGAACCTGTGTTGCGGAAGACGAAGAGGAAACCGTGGAGCGGGCCATGGGTCCATTGACCGTCGGCATTGTAGGCATTGTCCCATCCGTAATCCGACCAGTCTTCGACGGCGGCGATGAGGTCGGGCCGCTGATCGCCATCGAAGTCGGCGTAGCTCCATTGGTGATGGCGGATGCGGAAGATCGAGCTGCGGGCACCTGAGGATTTGTAGAAGCCGGGATTGGCCGGAACTTTCGTTTTTGTGGCGAGCCCTTTGGTGGTGAACTCGGGGTATTCCGCGCCTGGGGTGAGGACGCGGAGCTGGCCCTGCGGGTAGCTGGGGGTGACGTAGTGGACCGTGCTGCTGAGGCGGCGGGCTGCCTTGAAGGTGGGGAGTTTCGGGTGGCGGGATGGCCGGCCAGCGTTTTCGAAGAACCAGACCCCATTGGAGGGCTTGTCCGGGCACGAGACGATGAGATCGAAATCGCCATCCTGATCGGCGTCGCAGGGAACGGGCCATGCCCAGAGGCCGACGCCGAGATCGACCGTGAGGTCCTTGTGGTGGTAGGCGATCGGTTCGAGGGCAGGCGCGGTGGATGTGAGGGCGAGGCAGGCCGCGAGGGCAAGGCGGGGAAGCGTCATGGTTTCTGCGGGGGAGGAGGCGTCCAGCCTTGATGCACGGCAGGCAGGAACGTGAGGAGGGAAGCGGCCGCCGTGGCGGCGTCGGCGGCGTGCTCGGGAAAATCGGCAAGGTTGATGGTTTCGAGGGGATCCGAGGAATGGTCGTAGAGTTCGCGGTGGGTGGTGCGGCCGGTGGTCCAGTCGCGCCATTCCGTGTAGCGGAACTGCTGCGTGCGCAGCGAGTATCCCATGGAAGTGGGCGACCGGGAAGGGGAGAGGTTGTAATAGGAGGGTCTGGGGTGCTGCGTGAGGGCGGCGGAGCGGACCTGAGTGGCGGGATTCCGGAGCACGGGCACGAGACTGCGTCCGGCGAGGCCATCCGGCGTGGGCAGACCGGAGAGTTCCGTCAGGGTTGGAAAGAGGTCAGTCAGTTCGGCGAGCGCATGGCTTCCGGCGGCAGGGATGCCTGGTGCCGCGATGAGGAGGGGGACGCGGGCATCGAGTTCAAAGTTCGACGTTTTGCCCCAGAGGGAGTGTTCGCCGAGGTGGAAGCCGTGATCCGACCAGAGCGCGATGATGGTTTGGCTGGCGAGCCCCGAGGAATCGAGTGCGTCGAGGATGCGCCCGAGCTGGGCATCGAGGAAGCTGATGGCGGCGAGGTAGCCATGGCGGAGTTCGCGGGCGGCATCGGGCGAGAGGGATCGGCGCTGCTGCCAGCCGAGGATTTCCTGGGAACCGTGGCGGGCGATGGCGGGGGCGTGCTGCGGCCATGCGGGGGCCGGGATTTCCGGGAGCCGGTCACGTCTGTAAAGGTCCCAGTAGCGTTTCGGGGCATTGAAGGGAGCGTGAGGTTTCCAGAAGCCGACTGCGAGGAAGGTCGGTTCCGTTCTGCCGGCGGCGTCGTGGATCGCTCTGACGGCGGCCGCCGCAATGCGTCCGTCGATGAGGGTGTCGTCCGGGATGTCGCGGCATTCGCATTTCGGGTCCGACGCGAGGTTTGGCGGCAGCGGGTCCGGCAGCTGTGGGGTGTCGGTGGAATGCTGGCCCCAGTGGAATTCGGCTGGGACCGACCATGAAGCTGGGTCGCCCATGGTATCGTGATGGAAGTTGTGGAAGATTTTGCCGAGGTTGCGGGTGAACCAGCCATGGTTCCGGAAGTGCTGCGGGATGGTGAGGGCGTTGGGATGGGACGAACGGAAGTGCGTGGGGAGGTCCCAGATGCCGAGTTCGTCCGGACGTTTTCCGGTGAGCAGGGAAGCCCGCGAGGGATTGCAGAGCGCCTGCTGGCAGTAGGCCCGGTGGAAGACGACCGAGCGTTGCGCGAGCCGGTCGAAGTTCGGGGTGCGGGCCGCCGGATGACCGTAGCAGGCAAGGTCGCAGCGGAGGTCATCCGCCGCGAGGAAGAGGACCAGCCGGGGTTTTTCCGCAGCGGGTGACGCGCTGATGGTCAGCCAGAGCAGAGCGATGAGGCGGGCGGTCATGCGGGTTCGAGCGATCCTCAGAAGTGGACGGAAATGCCGAGGGCCTGCGCGAAGGCCGCGCGGGTGAAGAGGCAGAGATTGGCGGCAGCAGGGGACGAGGCATCGGTCAATGGTTCCTCCATGGCCCGCTGCGCTGGCCGGCAGGCGAGGTTGGCAGACGGAAGCAGGTCGCCGCTGGCGACCATGGCGATGGGAACGGGGCGCGGCATGGCAGGGGCGGATGGGCTCAGTGAAATCGGTTCAGGCGGAACGGATCGGAAAGCCGAGCCCTTCCATGCGGCTGCGGAGTTCCGCCGCTTCCTCCTTGGTGAAGGCATGGAAGGGTTCCGCCATGCGGTCGGGACAGAGCCCCATGAGAGCGAGGGCCGCCTTGATGCCGCGGACCAGCGAGGACGGGCGGTTGCCGATCGCATAAAGGGCCGAGGAAATCGCAAGGATGCGTCCGTGGTGCCTCCGCAGCGCTGCGAGGTCGCCCGCGCGGGCCGCCTCGTACAGGGCCGTGTAGGTGGCCGGTTCGAGATTGGCTCCGGCGTTGATGCCGCCGCTCGCTCCGAGCAGCACGGCTTCGCCCGTGATCTGTTCCTGTCCGACCATGACCGGCCAGCCCGGCCGCGCCAGCTGCAGCAGGGCATGCACCTGGAGCATGTCGCCCGAACTGTCCTTCATCCCGATGATGCGGGGATGATCCATGATGCGGCGCACGGTTTCCGTGCTGACGGGAACCTTCGTCATGGCCGGCATGTTGTAGAGGAAAAGCGGCAGCGGCAGCGCGTCCGCAAGATCAAGGTAGTAGCGGACCAGTTCGTCCTGCGTCATGGGAAAGTAATACGGAGGAGCCGCCACCACGGCCGCCGCACCCGCATCGGCCGCCACTGCCGCCAGTTCGAGCGATTCCGTGAACGATGTGTCCGTGATGCCGACAATGACCGGAAGCCGGCCCGCCGCCGCCGCCATGGTCGCACGCACCATCTCCGCGCGGAG
>Ga0315907_10004210_pt1 | contig 16289 bp, 18 predicted proteins | sample LakEriMetagenome_3_FD_203525 | JGI IMG/M metagenome (GOLD analysis project Ga0315907, IMG submission 203525) | Freshwater fungal communities from buoy surface, Lake Erie, Ohio, United States - Buoy 12 MA123 | ecosystem: Environmental > Aquatic > Freshwater > Lake > Lake biofilm | place: USA... | reverse complement strand
AATCCTATCGATTAATAGTGCAAAAAAACAGGAGGCCCGATTGCTCGGAACCTCCTGTTTTGAACTGCTTACTTATCCGTTTACCTTCAAGGTTCCTGCGATTATCTGATCTCTTAGCTTACGAACTTCAAGCTTTAATTGGCCTGGAACGCGTGAACTTAGATCGTGATACGGAGCAAGTGAAACACCCTTGTTCTTTAGTGTTCCAACATAGAGATTTCCGTCGAACTTCTTAGCTGCAACATCCTTAGCAACTGACTTGATTGATGCGCCAATTTCCTTGACAACAGTTGTTAGAAGTGTTGATTTACCAGCTGGAAGTAGACCGTAGCCATCTGAGTCAACCCAGATTGTTAGCGCCTTCTTAGTCTTTTCGTTGGCAGCTGCATAAGGTGCGCCAAGGTTTCCACCAACCGGAAGGATGATGTCTGCGCCTTGCTGTTCAAAACCCTTTGACAGAGTTAGTGCGGCATTCTGGTCAGTGAAGTTACCCACGAAAGAGCCAGTCTTAGCTTTGATATCCCAACCTAGGACTGAAACTTTCTTTCCCTTGACCTTGTTGTAGTAGTCAACGCCACGAACATAACCATCCATGAAAATTGTAACTGTTGGGTATGGAGCGCCGCCGTATGTCGCGACCTTGCCGGTCTTAGTCATACCTGCAGAAAGGTAGCCAGCCAAGAAAGCAGCTTCATCTGTCTGGAAGGTAAGACCTTTAACGTTTTTGACTGGCTTACAGTTGAAGTTTGCATCGCAATCTGCGCCCGCATCGTCAACCACTGCGTATGAAATCTTTGGATTTGCTTTCGCTGATTTAACTATTTCACTGCTTATAGCAAAGCCAACACCGATGATTAATTCGCAACCCTTATCAACAAATGCCTTGATATTTGGAGCAAAGTCTGCGGATGAAGCAGCTGCAAGATATTCAGCAGTTGCTACCTTCGAAGTTCTAGCACCGTCCCATGCACCTTGGTTGAATGAACGATCGTCCACGCCGCCAGTATCTAGGGCGAGACATAATTTAATTTTTTTCGCTTGTGCTGAAGGAGCAACTGCAACACCTGTAATAAGTGTTAGAGATGCGGCTACCGCAATAAGCTTTAATGACTTTTTCAAAGCGCCTCCCGGATTCACCCTTTTTCAAAGGGATTGATGTGAGCGAAACCCTACTCTTTCGCCAATTGCTTGCAAGTTTCACGGACTGATGTTTCGATAACAAAGTCTCAACTAGCGGTTTAAAGTTAAATGAAATATGAGCAAATAATGGGATTTATACTGCCGGAATGCGAGCAACCCGTCATTTTCAGCTAATTGCACTTCTGGCAATCGCTGGGTGCATCCGCGCTCCTATTACAAGTATCGGTCCTCAAATAACTGCGATTAGCAAAGGCCAAAATTTAGGGATAGTTCAATTCGGATTTCTCACAGCCATTCCGGTAATTTGCTTCGCCCTTGCGGCGCCACTTCCAAGTCTTCGAGCCTTTCGCAAAATCAAGACCGAGCAACTTATAGTTTTCGCACTCCTCGTCCTTGCAGCAGCCACAATCTTGCGGACACTTGGCTCTAACTCTCTGCTCTTTGGATCAACGATTATTCTTGGCATCAGTATTGCCACTTTAAATATCGTTACACCTGCACTTGTCCGACGGGATTATCCAAAGAAGATAACGACTGTCATGCCGATTTACTCTGCAGTTCTTGCACTCATGGCATCACTTGGTGCTGGTCTCTCGATTCCAATCGCTTCTTACTTCGGAGACAATTGGAAAATTGGTATTTCGGTTTGGGCAATACCAGCAATATTGGTAGCGCTGATTTGGATTCCACTGCTTCGAAAAGCGAAGCCAATGCCAGATAACCATGAAAATCATTTCAAAGAATTATTTCGGTCAAAGAAGGCTTGGTTGGTCTCGATATACATGGGAGTTCAATCCGCAATCTTTTATACCCAAGTAGCGTGGATGCCGAAGATATTGATTGACAAAGGTTATTCAGCCGCCGAGGCCGGCGCACTCTTTGGCCTTTCAACTCTCTGCGGTTTTGCTCTGACTCTAATTCTGCCTCTGGTTTTTAGTCGTGGTGAAGATTTAAAACTTGCGATTCTCGCAACATCAGTTCCAGGAATCATTGGGTTCTTGCTGCTAAATCATCTCTCAACTAGCTGGACCATCCCGGCCTTGCTTTTGATTTCGACAACCCACGCAGCACTTCCGCTGGCACTTGGCCTAATTGCAATGAAGTCCCCCAGCGTTGGGGCCACTAGTCATTTATCTTCGATGGCCCAAGGAATTGGTTATTGCATCGCCGCCATATTTCCAGTCCTGATTGGTTACACCTATGAAGCTTCAAATAGTTGGCTGATTGCAACATATTTGATTGCCGCTCTTATTCTGGCGCAATCGATTATTGGCATTAAGGCCAACCGCTAAATGTCAGTGCGCCTCCTTAGTATTTTCAAATGGCAAACCGAATGACACCTAAAAATCAAGCCTCGTTGGCTGAGATCACATTTATAGTGTTGGATTTAGAAACTACAGGCGCCTCTCCTGCCAATGGTTGCGGCATAACTGAAATCGGGGCGATCGCAGTTCGTGGTGGCGAGCTTCTAGAAGAGTTCTCAACCTTTGTGAATCCGCAAGTTGCATTACCGGAATACATAATTAATTTAACTGGCATAACCGATGAAATGTTAGAGGGTGCCCCACTTATCGACCAGGCCTTCCCTGAGTTCATCGAATTCATTAACCGCCATGAAGATGTTTATCTAGTAGCCCATAACGCACCATTTGATATCGGTTTCCTAAAAGCCGCAGCGCAATCGCTTTCGCATGACTGGCCCAAATATGAGGTTATCGATACCGTGAAACTGGCAAGGCGGGTAATTGATCGCTCTGAAATTCAGAATTATAAACTTGGCACTCTTTCTCAGTTTTTCGATACCAAGGCGCTACCAAATCACAGAGCACTGGATGATGTGAAAACTACGGTTGAAGTTCTACATCGATTGATCGAGCGACTTGCTGGTTTTGAAGTTTTCAGCATCTCGCAGCTAAAGAAATTTATGCGCTAACTTCAGCCTTATCCTTCAGCAACTTCGCCACTTTTGAGGCAAGAGTGAAAGGGTCGATGGGATGAAGAATCGCATCATCTGCCTTCGACCAGGCGGCGAGCCAGTTGTCTTGGACCCGACCGGTGATGACTAAGACTGGTGGGCAATTAAAAACCTCATCTTTTAACTGGCGGGCCAGACCTAATCCACCTTCAGGGACTGCTTCACCATCGAGGATAAAGAGATCGACGCTCTGCTTGGAATCTAGATAGAGCCGAAGGGCTGGGCCGGTGGCAAATTCAACAATCTTGTGTTCTGGAAGATCCGCTGATACCCGACGACCAAGGGCGGTGATGATTGATGAACGAACGGATGAGTCATCCGAATAGAGGGCTATTTTCAGATTGGTGAGATTTTTCTCAGAAGACATGGTCAGAATTCTAGCCATCAAAGCGCCAGAAAAATCCCAGAAAAAGCTGAAAACGAGGGTGTGAATTGGTGATGAGATTCACCAGAAGTGAGTGCCGCCCTGGCCTATAAATATCTCATTTCCCTCACGAATCGGGAATAATCGCCTCATGACAACTGCCGTTCTGCCACCCCAGAAGATAAACCGTCCTAATCTGGTTGCGGTCGGAACAATTGTCTGGCTTGCAAGTGAGTTGATGTTCTTCGCCGCGCTCTTTGCAATGTATTTCACAACGCGCGCAGTTCAGGGTCCACAAATTTGGCTTGAATCAACTGAGCTATTAGCTATTCCTTTTGCTGCTGCGAATACAACAATCTTGGTTCTTTCATCCGTTACATGTCAGTTTGGTGTTTTCGCTGCTGAACGTTTCCAAGCTAAGCGAACTGGTTCGATCTTTCAATTTAGTAAGTGGGGAATGCGTGAATGGTTCGCGCTGACATTCCTTATGGGAGCCTTCTTCATCGGTGGTCAAGTTTATGAATATGCACACTTAGTCCAAGAGAACTTAACACTCTCATCAAATGCTTATGGTTCGGTTTTCTATATGACAACTGGTTTCCATGGGTTGCACGTAACGGGTGGCTTAATTGCATTCTTGATCGTAATGATTCGAACCTTTCGCGCCCAAAGATTTGGACATAAGCAAGCGCAAACAGCAATTGTGGTCTCCTATTACTGGCACTTTGTTGACGTTGTTTGGATCGCGCTATTCGCAACGATTTATCTGATTAAGTAATGGGCTAGGGTGAAATAACGAGAATGGAAAAAATGAATTCAGGAATCAAGAAGATCTCCAGATATCGCCGCCATCGCTTTGCTGGCCCAGCGCTTTTAATTGTTGCGCTGATAACTCTTGGAACTACCTTTCAAGTTGCCAGTGCGGTTCCTAGTTCAAGCGAGAAAGAGATTGCGCCGAAGTCAACTTTGATTGAAGAAGGTAAGCGAATATTCAACTTCGGATGTTCGACCTGTCACGGATTAAACCTTGAAGGAAGTGGCATAGCTCCATCTTTGATTGGCGTGGGTGGCGCATCTGTTGATTTCCAAGTGGGAACTGGCCGTATGCCAATGGCCGATATGAGCCAACAGGCTATGCGTAAAGAGCCGGTTTACACCGAAGAGGAAACCGCTGCACTTGCTGCATATGTTGCATCACTTGCTCCTGGCCCTGCTGTAATTAACGAAGCACAAATAACTTATGAGCGCGATGGAAATACTGCAGAGGGTGGCGAACTATTTCGAACCAACTGCGCAATGTGCCATAACTTTGCTGGACAAGGTGGCGCGCTCACTCAAGGAAAATATGCCCCAACTGTCATGGGAGTAGATGTTAAGCATATTTATGAAGCGATGATTACAGGTCCACAATCAATGCCGGTTTTTAGCGATAAGACCATCACACCCGCAGAGAAGCTTTCAATTATTAAATGGATTAAAGCTGCAGAGAATGAGCCGAACCTAGGCGGTGCATCTCTAGGTCGTGTTGGCCCAGTTACTGAAGGACTCTTAGTTTGGACACTTGGTCTTGGTTTACTAATTGGAATAGCCGTCTGGCTAACAGTGAAAGCGAAATAGGGTAGCGAAAAATGTCTAATGAGATTCAGAAGTTTCAAGACCCTGGCCTACCTGAACATGTTCATCGCAAAACAGATGTAGATCCAAAGGCCGCAGACCGCGCAGAGCGCCAAGTATCAATTCTCTTTGTTCTTTCTGCCTTATCTACCGCTTTGGCAATCTATGCATATGTTTTTATCAGTGATGAAATTTTCTTCTTTCTCCCAATAATGGGTGACACAAATGCCCACCAACTGTTCCTCGGTCTCGGCATGGCTTTCTCACTTTTATTTATCGGTCTTGGGTTAGTTCATTGGGCAAAAAATTTGATGCCCGATACCGAAGTTATTGCTGAGCGCCATGAATTTCGTTCTCCAGATGAGGACCGTGCAGATTTTGTAAGAACTGTTAAGGAACAAGCTGGTGCTGCAGGATTAGGACGCCGCTCTCTAATCAAGCGGACTCTCGGATTAGCGCTCGGCGCCTCTGCCCTTACCCCAATTGTTTTACTTCGCGATTTAGGCCCGTTGCCAGGAAAAGAACTTGAGAAAACTTCCTGGAAAACCGGAACTCGTTTAGTTACAGATCCGGGCGATCGACCTATCCGTCCAGAAGATTTAGAAGTTGGTGCTGTCGCGCAGGTTCTTCCTGAGTTAGAACCTGGCAAGGTGCGCCACTTGTATGACATCGCAAAAGATGCAGTTCTACTTATCCGGCTTCGCCCTTCGGAATTTCAATTAGATGCCGAGCGGCTCTCATGGACGTATGACGGAATCATTGCATTCTCAAAGATTTGCTCCCATATGGGATGCGCCGTTGCGCTCTACGAGCAACAGACAAAACATTTACTCTGTCCTTGCCACCAATCAACATTTGATGTGACGCGAGCAGCGAAGGTTATTTTTGGACCTTCTGCAAGGCCGCTGCCACAACTTGCGATAACCGTGGATAGCGATGGAAATCTAGTCGCACAAAGACCATTTAACGAACCTGTCGGACCTAGCTTTTGGGAGCGCTCATCATGAAAAAAGCAGAACGTATTGGCGGCAATGTTGCGAGCTATGTAGATGATCGCACAGGTGCTGCAAAGTGGCTCCGTAAGAATTTAACCAAGGTCTTTCCAGACCATTGGTCGTTTATGCTCGGCGAGATTGTTCTATATTCTTTTGTGATCTTGCTTCTTTCAGGAACATTCTTAACTTTCTGGTTCGATCCTTCCCAGCGCGAAGTGGTCTATGAAGGAAGTTACGAACCGCTTCAAGATATAAAGATGTCGGCAGCATATGCATCCGCGCTACACATCTCCTTTGATGTCCGCGGTGGTCTATTAATGCGCCAGATACACCACTGGTCGGCGCTCCTATTTATGGCTGGAATGATTGCCCACTTGATGCGCGTCTTCTTTACCGGCGCTTTCCGCAAGCCTCGTGAAGCTAACTGGTTAATTGGAGTTGGCCTTGTAACACTTGGAATTGTTGAAGGATTCCTTGGTTACTCACTTCCAGATGATTTACTTTCAGGAACTGGCGTCCGAATAGCAGAAGCAATTATTCAAGCACTCCCGGTTGTTGGTTCCTACTTGGCGTTCTTTGCCTTTGGTGGCGCCTTCCCAGGAGAGGCATTTATTCCTCGAATCTATACGGTGCATGTGCTCTTACTGCCCGCAGCGTTCTTGGCGCTGATAACAATTCACTTGATGTTGGTTTGGTATCAGAAGCACACCCAATATCCAGGCCCTGGGCGCACTGAAAAGAATGTTGTTGGCTATCCGCTAATGCCGATCTACATGGCGAAAGCCGGTGGCTTCTTCTTCATAGTCTTTGGTGTTACTGCCTTACTCGGCGCACTTGCATCTATTAACCCCATCTGGCTCTATGGACCGTACAACCCCGGGCAAGTATCTGCCGGCTCACAGCCGGACTTTTATATGGGTTGGCTCGATGGTTTAGTTCGAATGTTCCCCCCACTCGAGAGTTACGTTCTCGGCTACACAATTTCCTGGAACATTTTAATTCCAGGCCTAATTATTCCTGGCATTTTATTTACCTTGATGGCGCTCTATCCATTTATCGAATCTTGGATGACCGGAGATAAGAGCGAACACCACTTGCTAGATCGACCACGCAATAATCCAAACCGCACTGCGATTGGTGCGATGTCATTGTCCTTCGTCTTAGTCACCTTAATTAATGGTGGAAATGACCTTCTCGCCACCCATTTTGACCTCACTATTAATCAGATTATGTGGTTTAGCAGAATCGGCGTAATTGTTATCCCACCGCTGGTCTTCGTTATAACTAAGAGAATCTGTCTATCACTGCAGCGCGCTGATCGCGAAAAAGTTCTGCATGGCCGCGAAACTGGTCGCTTAGTGATGCTCCCTCATGGCGAATTCGTTGAAATTCACGAAGAGCTAACGCCTGCTGAAAAGTTCACGCTTACCCAGCACCTGCAACCAAAGGCACTTGTTGTTCCGGATACCGATGCGAATGGTGTAAAAAACCCGCAAGGCATCAAGGGCAAGATTCGGGCGCGATTTAGTCAAGCACATGTCGAACAGATTCCGGCACCGACTGAGAGTGAAGCGAAAGCGCTAGGGAGTGGACACCACTAAACCTTGCTGTTTAATGCTTAGGACCGAATAATTAGGGTTTAACTAGTGGGCGTTGTTAGATGGTTTTTCGTATTCAAGGACGAAACCAAAAATGCTAACAACTAATCCACCTACAGCTATCAGCGTTAACCACCAACCGATGATCAGGCCTAAACCTGATAGCACCATGAAGAATGCAAGTGGAAGTGGCCACCATGAATGTGGTGAATAGAAACCGAGTTCACCTGCAGAGTCTGAAATTTCGCCAGTGACGTTATCTTCCGGAAGAGTATTTCCAAGACGCTTATCTGTAAACCAGAGGTAGAAACCAATCAAGCCAGCCAATCCACCAGAGAGAGCCATGGCTGTAATTCCAACCGCTTCACCGCCAAGCAACCAGTAAATTACTGTGACGATTGCGTAAAAAGCTGCGAGACCATTAAATAACCAGTAACCAGTTTTCATCCTTAATGTCCTTCAGTCTTTATGTGAGGGTAATTGAGATCGAATGCTGGGCGCTCGCTGCGAATACGAGGCATTGATGTGAAGTTGTGACGTGGTGGCGGACATGATGTCGCCCATTCAAGCGAGGCGCCATATCCCCACGGATCATCCACACCAACCATCGGAGACTTTCTGGTGATCCAGACATTCATGAAGAATGGAATCATTGAAAGTGCCAAGAGAACCGAGCCTATTGTTGAAATTGTATTCATTGTTGTAAAACCATCGGTAGCTAAATAATCTGCATAACGTCGTGGCATTCCCTTAATTCCGAGCCAGTGTTGAATAAGGAATGTCATATGGAAGCCGAAGAACAGAGTCCAGAAGTGGATCTTTCCAAGGCGCTCGTTCAACATCTTGCCGGTCATCTTTGGCCACCAGAAGTAGAAACCAGCAAACATCGCAAAGACCACAGTTCCAAAGAGGACGTAATGGAAGTGAGCAACTACGAAGTAGGAAGCAGAGACTGCAAAGTCAAGTGGAGGTGAAGCGAGAATAATTCCAGTAATTCCGCCGAAGAGGAAGGTAATCAAGAAGCCCATTACCCAGAGCATCGGGGTTTCGAATGAAACGCTTCCACGCCACATCGTTCCGATCCAGTTAAAGAACTTAACGCCAGTTGGAACACCGATTAGAAATGTCATAAATGAGAAGAATGGAAGCAGAACCTGGCCGCTTGCAAACATGTGGTGCGCCCAAACCGACACTGAGAGCGCAGAGATTGCGATTGTCGCTGCGATAAGTCCTTTATAACCGAAGATCGGTTTGCGGCTAAATACCGGAAGAATTTCAGTGGCAATTCCGAAGAATGGAAGCGCCAAGATATAAACCTCGGGGTGCCCAAAGAACCAGAAGAGATGCTGCCAGAGCATCGCTCCTCCGTTAGCCGGATCAAAGATGTGCGAGCCAAATAATCTGTCAGATTCCAGAGCTAAAAATGCTGCTGCTAGTGGTGGGAAAGCGAGCAGAACTAAAATCGAAGTCAGAAGAACGTTCCAGGTAAAGATTGACATACGGAACATAGTCATTCCAGGGGCGCGCATTGTAAAAATAGTTGTAATGAAGTTAACGCCACCAAGAATTGTTCCAATACCGCTAATTGCTAATCCAACAATCCATAAATCCCCACCGATGCCTGGTGAATACTGTGCATTTGAAAGTGGCGCATAAGCAGTCCAACCAAATGACGCTGCTCCGCCTGGTGTTAAGAATCCGGCAAAAGCCATTATTCCTCCGAAGAGGAAGAGCCAATACGAGAGCATATTCATTCTTGGGAAGGCGACATCTGCTGCACCAATTTGCAGCGGCATGATTACATTCGCAAAACCAACGAACAATGGTGTTGCAAACATAAGCAACATAATCGTTCCGTGCATAGTGAAAACTTGGTTGTATTGCTCGTTAGAAATAAATTGCAGACCAGGGCGTGCAAGTTCGGCACGCAAAATTAGCGCCAATAGTCCAGCGATTAGGAACCAGGCAAATGTTGTATATAGGTATAGATAACCAATCATCTTGTGATCAGTAGATGTGATGATTTTTACGAAAAGTTGGCCTTTGGTGAGCTCTCTCTTAACAGGAGCACCCTCGACTGCTGTTCTGGTTGCGTATGTAGTCATGTTAAGCCACCTTCAAACTGGAGATATATTCTTGGTATTCACTCGGAGTTACAACTTTCACGCTAAAGCGCATTTGTGAGTGGGAACGGCCACATAAAATATTGCAGAAACCAGGATAGGTGCCGAGTTTGTTCGCGCTGAACTCAATATTGTTGGTCACGCCTGGAAGGTTTTGTATTTGAATCATGAAGGCTGGAATCCAGAAACCATGAACCACATCAGTTGAGGTTATTTTAAATTTAACTCGTTCACCTAGAGGAAGTACTAAGGTCGGCGGCTCTGCCGTAGTTCCAGTAACTATCGGAGCCTCAGGATTATCACGATAGGTAAACTGCCATGACCATTGAAAAGCATTCACATCAATTAAATGGCTGGCTTGGCTATCCGGTGTAACTTTTACAATTTCAGATTGCTTAACTGCGGTGAAGTAGAAGAGCACTGCGACAATAATGAATGGAATAATTGTGTATGCAACTTCTACTGGGACGTTGTACTGAGTTTGCTTTGGAACTTCGTCGCCCTTGCGGCGATGTCGGAACACTGGCCACATAATTAAGATCGCGGTAAAGACTCCAACAACTGCGGCTGCAATCCAAGCGCCCTGCCAAAGTGGGATTGTCGTGTCATTGACGCTTGAAACGCCCTTAGGAAATCCCATGCCAGATATATTTTCTGTGGAGCAGGATGTCAGAAACGAAATCGACCCGATTGAAATCGCCGTTAAGAAGGCTCTGGCTAAAGATTTCGGGGTGGGTTTAAAACTCATTGGATAAGAATATCCCTCGGATTCGCCTCTTTAACCATGCGGGAGTAGCGTTCGATGCGTGGTTTCCATCACCCCAAGTTTCCAATCCGAACCCCGGCTCCATGATGCTGCTCGGATGGCACTTCCCCATATTTTTGAGGTTACTTGGCCAGATCCGTCAAAACTTGGCGCCGATTCAAAGAGTGCTGCCCTTCTTTTAAATGAAGCCCGAGAAACCTTTGCTAGCCATCTGGGAATTCGCAGTGATGAAATCCATTTTTTGGGCGAACCGAATCTAGGTTTTCACTTGGGACTCAGCGGATTGATGTCGAGTCAGAGAAGATTGGTTTATAGCAACATCGATCGGATGGAAGTCTTTGCAGTAGCCGAGGGCCATACATCCGAAATGCTTGAGGTTGACCCAAATGGTCAGATCAATTTCCCAGAACTAATGAAGGATGACGTTCTCGCTCTGCAGCTTTGCAACCGCGAAACCGGAACCATTCAAAATGGACGACCAAAATCGCCAGATCTGCTCGCAGGATTGTTTGTCGATGCAACTGCCTCCGGCACCAGAATCAAACTTCCGGCAAATTGGAGCACCGCACTCTGGGATTCGACTGCATGGGGCGGACCAAGTGGGCTTGGAGTGTTTGCCGTTTCGAAGAGCGCTAATTGGAGCAATCCGCTCCCCCATTTAGATGGCCGAATCAATCCTGGACCAGCATCTCTTGCTTTAATTGTTGCCAGCGCACTTGCGATAGATAGTTGGGTTGCAGATGAGAAGAATCTGGCAGCGAAAATTGCAGCGATAAATAACGAGATTCGAAGTTACATTTCAAGCAATATTCCAGATTCAGATCTTGCACCCGGCGGGGCCGACCATTTAATTAGCGCTTCATTCCTGTATGTAAATGCTGAACAGCTAGTGACAAAGCTTGCGGACAAGGGGTATCCCGTGGATTCGGGCTCTGCATGTAGTTCTATCAATATGCAACCAAGTCATGTTCTGGCTGCACTCGGCGTGCTGACCCAAGGAAATATTCGACTTACAATTCATCACGCAATTACCTTTGAAGAGGTCAAAGAATTTCTAGAAGTTTTATCCCAAACTGTTAGCGAATTGCGTGATAAATAATGATTCTAGATTGCTTAGGAAAACGTTGCCCACTTCCAATTATTGAACTTGCAAAGGCTCTGGCAGATAAACCGATTGGCTTCACGTTAACGCTCTTGAGCGATGACCCCGCCTCCCAGCCTGACCTGATCGCATGGGCACGGATGACCGGAAATTCTGTTGAAACCAGCGAGACAAACGCTTTTCAGATAACTAAGTTAGCCAACTAATCTTGGCTCAAGCTTCGCGCTTACTTCACCGGCAGCAGCTCCGCCATAGGCCTCGGTAAATCTTGTAATAAATTCAGCTTTTGTAAATCGGTATTCCTGAGTTCCTTTAATTTCAATACAGAATGTTGCGAGCATCGAACCTATTTGGGCACATCGTTCATGGCTAAGGCCCCAAGCAAGACCTGCAATAAAACCGGAACGGAAACAATCACCAACACCAGTCGGATCAACCTTCATCTTCTCTTTTGGAACTCCAACAGTTATTGGCACTTTGCCATGCTCCTCAACACGCGCACCATCGGAACCAAGCGTGATTACCCGAACCGCAACTTTGCTAAAGATTTCGGCATCACTCCAACCAGTTTTTTGAATGGTCAAAGCAAGTTCGTATTCATTTAAAAATAAATACTGCGCGCCTTCGATTAACTGCTTAATTGCATCGCCATCCATTCGAGCCAATTGTTGAGATGGATCAGCAGCGAATGGAATTCCCATGGTTCGCGCACTCTGGCTGTGGCTCAGCATCGCATCCGGGTCATCCGGTGAAATTATTAGTAAATCGAATTTTCCAGTTTTCTCAACTATCGGTGCGAGCTCAATCTCTCTAGCTTCACTCATGGCACCAGGAAAGAAGGATGCAATCTGATTTAACTCTTCATCGGTTGTGACCATAAAGGAGGCGGTTAGTAGTTCTTTAGAGACCTTCACGTGAGTGGTATCAACGCCATGCCTAGTTAGCCAAGAATCGTAATCCGACCAATCCGTTCCTACTGCCGCGATGAGATATGGGTTTAGACCTAGCGCACCGATTCCAAATGCAATATTCGCTGCGGTTCCACCGCGTCTGATATCAAGACCATCAACTAAGAAAGAGAGTGAGACTTTATCCAGAGAACCAACTACCAAAGAGTCAGTGAACTTTCCGGGAAAAGTCATTAAATGATCGCGCCCAACAGACCCAGCGCAGGCAATCTTCATAACTTTTTTAAGTAACTGTTTAGTTAGTTAAAAGAGTCGCCACAGGCGCATGAACCCTGGGCATTTGGATTATCGATTGTGAATCCTTGCTTTTCGATAGTGTCAACGAAATCAATTGATGCGCCCATCAAATAAGGCGTGCTCATCTTGTCGGTAACAACACTTACTGCACCAAACTTAGTAACAGTGTCGCCATCTAATGAACGATCATCAAAATAGAGTTGGTATTTCAGGCCGGAACATCCACCAGGTTGCACTGCAACACGCAGGCTTAGGTCATCGCGACCCTCTTGAGCTAGAAGCGCAGCAACCTTTGCGGCAGCTACATCGGTGAGTCCAATTCCAGTCGCAGGCGCATTGGAAATTGTTACCTCTTGTGAAGTCTCTGTGCTCATTGTTCTCCCCATCTAAATTAGATAATGAGTAAAGGCTACTCCATAATGTCCCTATGGGCTCATCAAGACTTTCAGAATTGCTCTTGCTCGGCCAAGGTGCCGATCCGAAGAGCGAACGTGGAGTGTCCTGTGATGGCGAACTGCCCGCAGCAAGTGACCCACAATTAGTAGAGCGAGCTCGGGTAGCAAGAGCCGCACTCGGCGATCGTGCGATGGTGTTAGGCCACCATTATCAGCGCGATGAAGTAATCCAATTTGCCGACATAACTGGCGATTCATTTAAGTTGGCTCAGGCCGCACAATCCAATGACTCTGCCGAGTTTATCTTCTTCTGTGGCGTGCACTTCATGGCAGAGAGCGCCGACATCCTCACCTCACCAAACCAAAAAATAATTCTTCCCGATTTAGCTGCGGGTTGCTCGATGGCTGATATGGCAACTGCTAAACAAGTTGACGATTGCTGGAAAGCGCTGGAGAAAGTAGGCGTAGCAAGTAAGACAACTCCAATTACGTATATGAATTCATCAGCTGCGATTAAGTCCTTTACCGGAAAAAATGGTGGCGCAGTCTGCACATCCTCAAATGCGATGCGTGCAATGAACTGGGCTTTTGAGAAGGGCGAGAAAGTCTTATTCCTGCCCGACCAACATTTGGGACGCAACACAGCAGTATTAAACCTAGGATTAAAACTTGAAGATTGCGTTCTCTGGAATCCCTGGAAACCAAATGGTGGACTTACTGATGCCCAAATTATTGCGGCAAAGGTAATTCTCTGGCGCGGACATTGCTCGGTTCATGGAAGATTTTCACTTGAAAATATAACTCAGATGCGGGCGAAACTTCCTGGCGTTCAGATTCTGGTTCACCCAGAATGTCAGCATGAAGTTGTTTCAAATGCCGATGTTGTTGGCAGCACCGAGATGATTATTCAGACCATAGAAAATTCGGCCCCGGGTAGCAAATGGGCGGTAGGAACCGAATTGAATCTGGTCCAGCGACTGGCTAATAGATTTTCGGATCGCGAAGTCCATTTCTTGGATAAAACCGTCTGCTATTGCTCTACCATGAATCGAATCGACCTTCCCCATCTGGTCTGGGTGATGGAGTCCTTAGTAGCTGGACGTTTGGTTAATCAAATCTCAGTAGATTCGCAGACAGCGACTTATGCAAAAGTTGCGCTAGAGCGAATGCTCGCTCTACCGTAGTGACATGACAAAAGCCGACGATAAGAATCCTGCAAAGAGCCCAGATAAAAAGGGCAAGGCAACACCTAAGCGAAAAGACGCAGTTGCTGCCACAAAGGTAAATTCAATCACTGCTCCAGTAACTAAAGCCGATCGCTCAAAGAACCGCTCGGCGCTTAAAGCTGCGCGAGCTGAAGCGCGCGCTGCCTACATGCGTGGCGACGAGAGTGCAATGCCTGCTCGAGACCGCGGGCCAGTGAAGAGATTTGTCCGTGACTATGTAGATTCCCGACGATCACTTGGCGAATATTTCTTGCCTCTCATGATTTTTGTTTTAGCTCTTACGCTGATTCCATCTCAAGAAATTAGAACACTTGCCATTCTCGTTATGTATGGCGCGATGCTCTATTCGGTCGTTTATGGATATTTCGTTAGCAAAAAAATCAAGGCGATTGTCTCCGAAAAGTTTCCTGGCGAATCGACTAAAGGCATCGGCATGTATGGCTGGTTGCGCTCTACTCAGATGCGCAAATTGCGAGCACCAGCACCACAGAAAAAACTTGGTGACCGCGCTTAAATAATCTCTTCGATTATTAAGCTCTTGGATTTGGACTCTCTGTTCGTTCTGGATTAGTTTCCGGAATCGAGCCGAGGGCCTTATCTATTTCGGCAAGAGTTTGCGGTGAGAGCTTCACTCCAGAAGCCTTAACGTTCTCTTTTACTTGTGCTGGCCTAGAGGCACCCATAATCACTGACGAAACATTTGGATTGGCCAGCGCCCAGGCAAGGGCGAGTTGTGACATTGTTAAATCTAGGCTTTGAGCAATTGGCTTTAATTTCGCGACTGCTTCGAGAACTTCATCGCGCATCCAACGAGAAATCATTTCGGCGCCGCTCTTCTTATCAGTGGCTCGTGAACCGGTTGGCGGCTTCTTGCCTGGCAGATACTTGCCAGTCAAAACTCCTTGAGCTACTGGTGACCAAACTATCTGGCCAATCCCCTCTTCGATGCAAAGTGGAACAACTTTTGATTCAATTACTCGCCAGAGCATTGAATATTGCGGTTGGCTAGAAACAAAGCGATCAAAGTTATTAGCCTTCTGAATCTTTAGCGCTTGATTTATCTGAGATGAGGTCCATTCCGAGAAGCCAATGTAATTAACTTTCCCTTGGCGGATTAAATCGTCGAATGCACGTAACGATTCTTCTAATGGAGTTTCATAATCAAAGCGATGCATCTGATAAAGATCTATGTGATCGGTATTGAGTCGCTTTAATGATGCATTCACTGATTCCATAATGTGTTTGCGGGAAAGACCGCGATCATTCTTTCCTGGCCCGGTTGGCCAATAAACTTTTGTGAATAACTCATAGCTCTCGCGCTTAACACCTTTAAGTGCTTTTCCGAGAACGCTCTCGGCCTTGGTTCCAGCATAAACATCAGCGGTATCGAATGTTGTTATTCCAGCATCAAGTGCGGCGCGAACGCATTTGATGGCTGCATCCTGCTCGACTTGCAAGCCGTGGGTAACCCAATTTCCGTAGGCGATTTCTGAGACATACATTCCTGATGAGCCGAGGCGACGATATTCCATGGACAAGAGCCTAGCTTCAGATTTGCCAATTGTTCACAATTGGCGCATCGCTGGTCAACGTTCTGGCAAAAGCACTGAAGTAGTGCTAATTTTGCGCCGCTGAGAAAAGCCTCGTGCTTCATCAGTATTAATGCGTTTAGCGAAGTCCGGTGAAAACCCGGCGCTGTCCCGCAACTGTAGAGATTTGATTTGAAGGAATTTAAATCCAAATCCGAGCCAGGTCGCCTAACACATTATTGATGTATCCGACCTCG
>Ga0315907_10004209_pt1 | contig 16289 bp, 15 predicted proteins | sample LakEriMetagenome_3_FD_203525 | JGI IMG/M metagenome (GOLD analysis project Ga0315907, IMG submission 203525) | Freshwater fungal communities from buoy surface, Lake Erie, Ohio, United States - Buoy 12 MA123 | ecosystem: Environmental > Aquatic > Freshwater > Lake > Lake biofilm | place: USA... | reverse complement strand
TAGCCGGATATATCGATGGCGCCCATCGACCCAATTGTTCTTTCATCATTAGCTGATCTTCAGCCCTCACTTTATTGGCTAGATGCTGACCCACTTGAGCCAGAGTCTCACTCAGCACTCGTTGGTGATGTCACAACTGATCTTTGTATTGTCGGTGCTGGTTACACCGGTCTTTGGACAGCGCTACTTGCAAAGGAGCGAAATCCAAAGCGTGAGGTAGTAATTGTTGAACAACGTGAGACTGGCAATGGCGCATCCGGGCGTAATGGTGGATTTTGTAACGCTTCATTAACTCATGGTTTTGTTAATGGCTACACCCGCTTTGCAGATGAGATGGCGATAATTGATAAATTGGGTCGAGATAATTTAGATCAAATTGAAGCCACTATAAAAAAATATAATATTGATTGTGATTTTGAGCGAACTGGTGAATTGCGGGTTGCGGTTGCCCCTTGGCAATTAGAGGGCTTAAAGGAGGAGGCGATTGCTCGAAATAACACTGGAGATCATGTTGAGGTATTAAGTAAGGAAGAGATAAGAAAAAGAGTTAACTCACCCCTTTATGAAGGAGCGCTGCATGATGCCGATGGCACAGCCTTAGTTGATCCAGCTCGCCTGGTTTGGGGATTAGAAAAAGCTTGTCTTTCATTGGGAGTAAAAATCTATGAGAACTCAAAGGTTGAGGATTTATTAGATGAGGGCTCACATGTTGTAGTCAAAACTGCTTATGGTCAGGTTAGAGCAAATAAGGTTGCACTCGCCACCAATATCTACACACCGCTTTTAAAAAGTGTTAAAAAGTATGTAATTGCAGTTTATGATTTTCAATTAGTAACTCAACCCTTAACCAAAGAGCAATTAGAAAGTATTGGCTGGCAAGGTCGAGAGGGCTTATCCGATGCTGGGTATCAATTCCACTACTATCGGTTAACTAAAGAGAATGAGATTTTATGGGGTGGTTATGATGCAATTTATAATTACAAAGGCAAGGTGCGGCAAGAGTATGAAGCCAGACCTGAAACCTATGCAAAATTAGCTACAAACTTCTTTAAAACTTTCCCACAATTAGCTGGTATTAAATTTACTCATGGTTGGGGTGGGGCGATTGATACCTGCTCTAGATTCTCCCCATTTTGGGGAACAGATTTTGATAACAAGGTTGCCTACGTTCTTGGTTACACCGGACTTGGGGTTGCCTCCACTAGATTTGGTGCCTCAACCATGCTTGATCTACTAGATGAGAATGAAAATGAAGCAACCTCACTTCAGATGGTAAAACACAAACCAATTCCATTTCCACCAGAGCCATTTAGATTTTTATTCATTCGCCTAACTCAATGGTCAATAACTAGAGCTGATAAAAATAAGGGCAAGCGAAATCTTTGGCTAAAACTTTTAGATCGTCTTGGATTGGGTTTTGATTCTTAAAATATCTTTAAATGTGATTAAGGAGTTGTAGCAGGCTTTAGTGGTTCACAAACTTTCAAAGCCTCACCTCTTGCGTAATCTAAATTAGAGCCAGTTTCATCCAGTAATTTGTCAGTTTCAGTTTGTAGGCAATCGTTATATTCAGCTAGCTTTGCCGAGTCTTTATTGCCATCAGATGAACAGCCTGACAGGAAGAATAATGCGGAGAGAGCCAATGCAACTTTGGCTGGCTTCATAACAAAAGTATAGAGTGCGCCCGCAGGGATTCGAACCCCGAACCTTCTGATCCGTAGTCAGATGCTCTATCCGTTGAGCTACGGGCGCAAAGTGAGTCTTGAACTGTGATATCCATATTACCACTGTACACAATATCTTTGAATTCTATGACTTTAGAATAAAACTATATCCAACAAAAATTTGATATTTTTTGGACAAAAATATTTACATTTAGAAGTACTTTTCAAACTAGAGGCTAAAGTTAAAGAATTTTTCTAATACATGAAAACAAGCCTCGGATACTGCTCTTTCTCCTCCTTTTGACTCTGTAATATATCCACAGTAAGGTTTGAGCATAGTACTTGCGTCATTAACCGTTACACCGTAGCCAATAGCCTTCATTATATCTATGTCTAAAAAACTATCTCCCATATAAATTATATTTTCTGGTACATCAAATTTAGAGAGCCACTCTAATCTCGATTGAGCAGGTACTAAGGATAGTTTCTGACCCATATCTTTCTCAATGCGCCTACGTGAAATTTTGTAACCTCTAAAGTCTGCAGTGACAAAATGTATATTAATGTGCTTAGATAAAATCTTTACCGCTTCACTATCGTCTGCAGAGAAAAATTTTTGTTTCTTTCCAAACTTGGAATAAGCAAAAAATACTTTCGTCATTACCCCATCTACATCAATAAAAAAATTTTTAAACTTATGATTTATCAAGTACTCTACTCCAATTTTTGTCTGAATTATTTAACAGCAGTCTACCCATATAAAATAAAAACACTCCATAATCTTCACTATGAAGAGGACTTATATTTAACAAAATTAAGGCTGCTATAGTCCTAACTTTTTCGATGTTATAGCCATTTTGTTCGCACCATAATTCAAGGAGATTCAACATATAAATTAGATTTCTGTATCTAAACAATTTTATATTCACGTCGTCGTTACTAAATGTTACTTTGAAATTATTATCACGAACTGCTCGTCCACTTATAACAAGGGCGTGGTATATTTTACCAAGATCATAGTAGCAATCTCCATATTCTAAATTTCCTGCAAAATCAGTACGCCAATCGATAAAAGTGAATTTCTTTCTCCCAACAATGATATTTTCAGGTTGTGGATCACCATGAAAATAACTCGGAGTATATTTAAAAAGGTCTTCCCAATTGACCTTATTTAATTGAGTTTCTAAATCTGGTAAAAAATTTCCATTCACAAATATTTGCTTTTTGGATAGATTAAACTTTTGTACCGATAACTCAATTCGATCTAAAGTTTTATGCAGGTAGAATCTTTCACCAAGATTAATACTTTCATTAGAAATAACTGTTTTTTTGTTCCAAAGTTTTAAGTTTAGTATATTCAAAACTTCTAATATCTTATTAGGATCACTTTCATACGATAATAATTTGCCCTTAGCGAAATTGTATGCAACAAATCTTCCCCTTAACTCAAGTTCAGAAGGCCCGAGATTACTAAGAAATTTACGCCTTTCAAAAAAATTATTAGAAAGAGAGTCATTTTCAAAAAATTTAATTACTTTTTTGTTAGAGAAATATATATATGCATTTGTTTTCGGGATAGCATGATCTATAAATTTGTATTTCTTGTCATATTCTATGTTAGAGTTTTTATAATCATTTGTGTTTCCTAACTCGTACCAATCGATTAACTTAACTTGAAGTCCCTTTTTTCGAAGAGCAAGAAAACCATTTAAAACATCACCTGAATTCATTTTAAACACCGATTTACTTAGTGCACTAAAAAAAATATTAGTATCGAATATTGCTGCTGTACCACTAAAACTATAGGTAGAATCGTGTATTTTGCTGGATTCGCCCTCTTTGATTGGTTGTATGACTTCATTATTTTTGATTTCAAGGTTAAGATATTGTCTAGGGTTTTGTTTCTTATAAACTCCCATCCAATTTGTTTTGCCTTTGAAATCTAGGCTTTTCTTAGGAAGCGAATCGCAGGCGAGTAATAGAAAAGGTTTGTCTAAAAAAGGCCTGCAGCTCAACAAACTCATTGCAGGACCACTATTGATTTTATCTATGCTTTCAACTTGTATAAATTTAATATTTTTTTTTGGGTGAGTAATAAGCAAGTAATTAATTATATCTTGAGAATAATAGTTGACCGCAATAAAAATTGATTTATTCTTAGGAATGATCCCCAATAAATAATCGAGTGCACTCCCCTTTCCAAATGGCACCAACGCTTTACTAGAAAATTTAGAAAATTCCTGACGCTTACCAAATCCGGCTGCTAAAATACAAACATTTTTAATCATATTATTGTGTAAAGTAAAGAATTAGACCCCATGTTCACTTTGAATTCTGCCACTACCCCTTCCTGAGTCATCTTGAATCCTAATCACATCATCTACTTCAAGTGAAGAGCATTCATTCATTAATAGATTGTCATCTGAATGGACCCTGTGAATCATCCCAGGAAACATGTGAAAAACTGATCCTTTTTTCAGATTTATAAATTTTAATGTTGATAGTACCTTATCCATCTCTAGCTGTGACCAATCCCCAAGCTCATACCTATTCACATCAATTAATTTCTCAGAGTATTCAAGCCTACCTAAGCCAGAAAGGACTAAATTGGTTTCTTGTTTTTTTACATGAAACTGTAAGCTAGATTTAAATCCTGTATTAATCTTAATTTCTTTCAATACATACGGAAAACTTGGATTTCCTGGAGCAATCCAAATCTCATGACCCCACGGTTTATTCACAAAATGCGATTTTGATATAGATGTAATTGGTTCAATCACTAGATAGCTCCTTTTATGAAATTAAGTCTAGATTCTAATAATAGTAGTATATACCTTGAGGTGTACTTAAAAGGCTCTAGATTCGACTTATTTGGCGAGTCTCTCCATTGAATTGGAATTTCTTTGATTAGGTCAGGATATTTTTGACAAACTAAAAAATTAAACTGTGGATTAAATAGAAAGTCTGATCTAAATGACTGATACTTTACTCCATCCAAAATTTTTGAATGTATCGCTACAATTCCACAACCAAAATCTGATAAAGCTGAGTTTAATATAAAATTACTTATTAAATTTAAAAACTTATTTATTTTAGTGCGGGTAGCGTTATAGTTTGAAATATCTGACTGAATCAGAAACCTTGATGCCATAATATAAAAATGTTTCCCGATAGATATTTCATTAATGAAATTATCTACAATTAAATCTATTTTGCCCTGGCCATCTCCATGTACAATTAAAAACCAGTTATACTTATATCGGTAATTTGAAAAAGTACTTTTTAGCGTACCACCTAATCCCAAATTCTGACTATTCTGTTTAATAAATATGTCACCTCTATTTTCTATTTTTAATTTCTCTAATAATATTTCATAGCTTCCATCTTGGCTTGAGTTGTCTACAATCAAAATATCTAAATCTGGGTACGAAATAGACTTGATCTGTAGTAAAATTGATTCTACAGATTTAATAATGTTAAAAATTGGAATAACCACTAAAATCCCATTTGATTTCATTTAATTTCAGTTCCAATTAATTTTTCGTAGTACTTTTTAATTTCACTTCTTGGTAAATCCGTTTGAGTATATATACTAAATTGTCTTAAGAATTGATCAAATGCTAATTGAGCGCCGAAAATTGTGTCCAAACCTTTTTTTTTCGCATCTATAATTAATTTAGTTTCAATTGGTCTTGAGACTGAATCAATTACGGTGGTGAGTTTTTTATAAGAATCTAAATTAATTATATTTGGGATGCCCTTCATACCCATTGGCGTTGCATTAATTAGTGTATGGACATTAGTAAACTTATTGACTCCATTGGATCCAATAAAAATAGCCTTCTTTGAGAATTCCTTGTTCTCGGTTCTTGACCAGTAATATATTTCAGAAGACCCTAAATCACATAAAGCTTCTCTAAAAACTCTTGCCATGCCACCATGGCCCAAAATAAGCACCTTTGATAAATTATTTTTGTTAATTGATTTTAAATTTATTCGCACAGAGTCATAATCAGTATTAAATCCGTACAACTGGTTGTTTCTAAATAGTATAGTATTTACTGCTTCTATTTTTTTCGCTTTTTCTTCAATGACGTCAATATATTTTAATATTTCGTTTTTATAGGGCATACTGACACTCATGCCTATTACTTTAAAGTTTCTTGCCGCAACTAAAATTTCATTTAAGTTGTCAACTTGTAGAGGTAGGTAAAGATAATCAAGTTTGTTTAAATAATACCCATAATTATGAAGATTAAAACCAATCAACCCTGGATATTTAGCAATTGAAATACATAATTTTACTTCATGCGAAAGATACTCAAACATTTGCCCAATTATCGATTATTCGTTGCCGAATTCCTTCCTTATCTAGTTTAAAAACGGCTTCTAACTGGGCTGGTTTATCGCTGTCAACAAATTGTCCATCTAAGCCGTAAAGATAAATTGGCGCTCCGATTTTCGAAAGTGCAATTGCCTCCAATATTGCTCCTCCAAGTCCTCCATAAATTTCATGATCCTCAAAAACTAGCACAAGTTTGGCCCCAACAACCGCACGAGTTATTTCTTTCACATTTAGAGGCTTAATTGTAATTAAGTTAACAACTTTTATACTCAAATCTTTCGCTAAATCTTGAGCCGCAGCCAAACAATTATGAACAATTGGGCCACTTGAGAATATCACAATATCGATACCCTCTTTAATCACATAAGGCTTTCCTAATTCAAATTTAAAACTTTCATCGTGTAATTCGCTAACTTCATTACGGGAAATTCTTATATAACTAGGCTCTTTTGATTCAATGCAATAATCTAAAACTCTTCGCACTTCAATTGGTGATGCAGGTTGAAAAACACTAAACCTAGGCATGCTTCTCATTACTGCAATATCTTGCGTTCCCGCTTGTGTCGCCCCATCTGGTCCAATTAAGCCCCCATGAGTTCCAACTACAACTACGGGCGCATTATTGTAAGCAACTGATATTCTGAGTTCAATATTTTTACCAGTCAAGAAAGAACCAAATGATGTTATAACTGTTTTTAGCCCACTCAATGCCAAGCCCGCCGCTATTCCAACTCCGTTTGCCTCTGCGATGCCTACTTCAATTAGTCTGTCGGGGAATTTTTGAACAAAAGGTTTAATACCAGTTGCGGATTGTAGATCGCAACTTACTACATATAGATCCCTATGAATCGTTGCTAATTCGGAGAGGTATTCACCAAACTCTTGTCGTAATGCTTTAATTTTTTAATTCCTCCATAGCAGTCTCTAAATCGTTATCAGTTATTTTCTTCCCATGCCACTCCGGATTATTCTCCATAAAGCTTATGCCTTTACCTTTAACAGTTTTGCAGAAAACAATCGTAGGTTTACTATCCATAGATTTAAACGTAGAAATAGCGTCTCTAATACTTGACAGATTATGCCCATCAATACTCAAAGTTTTCCATCCAAAACTGTTCCATTTTTCTATCAGGTCTCCCATCGGCAAAGTATCTACAATTTTTCTTTCATTTTGCATATCATTATTATCAACAAATACACACAAATTGGACACACAATTAGCAGAGGCGAACATTGCTGCTTCCCAAATCTGCCCTTCTTGGAGTTCGCCATCCCCTAAAATGCAATAGGCACTATTTGGAGAATTACGGAACCTGAAAGCTAACGCATAACCGATAGCGATTGAAAGTCCTTGGCCAAGTGCCCCAGTTCCAGCGTCCAATAAATTCAATTTGGTTTTATCTGGGTGGCCTTGAAGTTTTGAGTCAAAAGTTCTGAAAGTTTCTAGATCATAATCACTTATAAGCCCTAATTGGTAAAAAACTGCATATAGAGCTGGGACGCCATGGCCTTTTGATAAAATGAGTTTGCTTCTGTCTTCTAAATTCCAACTAATCTCCTCGCAACATAACACAGAGAGTAATTCAACTAAAGATAATGATGAACCAGGATGGCCAGATCCAGCATGATGTATAATTTTGAGAATTGTCTTGCGAACTTTATTAAGATTTATCATTCAATGAATCTAACTGATGCGAAACATGGGATTTTAATATTCCTACAATTATATGACCTAATGAAACCTGAAAATCTTCAATATGGAAATTATTATCATTTTTGCCAGTCTGGCCAGGGAATTTTGAAGAACCAGGAACAATAATTGCATTATCGACGATCTGAGCCGCTTTCCCTCCGCCTCGCCCAGAAATACAGGTGGTATATACATTTAAACTCTTAGCATAATTAATTGCCTGTATAACATTTTGCGAGTTGCCTGAACCAGAAAAAGCGATCAAAACATGATTACCATTATTTTCATCTTTAACAAGCCAATTTTTAAGTTGCTCTGAAAACATAAATTCTGGCCCAATATCATTTGTAATACCAGTAATCATTCCAGACGATTCTGTTAGGTCAATAACCTTTAATCTCCTACTTGTTAAAGTTACAGATTTATCTTCTTGAGTAAATGGATGAGTTCTCAAATCTACTGCGAATCCATTAGACACGCTCACACCCCCTCCATTTCCTAAAGTGAAAACTAAACCATCATTTTCATAAGTCGAAATTATTTTCTTTATTAAAATGTTAATTTGTTTTATTTCTATAGATTGAAAAATATTTATTTTTTCTTTAAAATAAAGCTCAACTAAATCACCGTACATTTTTCTCTCTATTCCATTGGCAATTTGGATAAGCCTTATGAAAGGGCTGATCAACAAATTGGGAACTATTGTATTCTGCCAATTGGCATCCACATTGGTACTTAAGCCTCAAGTCACTGCACTCAACATTTGTGTATCTGGTGAATATCAGTACTAAAGTGATAAATAAGGTCCAAGTAAAAATTTTTATTTCAACTAATTTCTGAACCTTAAAAAGAATATAAAATAACCCTAAACAAAAAAATATAAAAAAAAGTAAGTCGTTAGTCACTGTAAAATCTGATAAAATGTAAATTAGACTAAATACAATTAAAGTAGAACTTTTTGCAATGAAATTAAAATTTAAATAAAACTTACGGTTTACTTCTTTGTCTATTTTATTCACTTTCAAATACTATCGCAATTACTCAGAAATAGCACTACAATTATTGATATGATAACCAGTAAATTAATGGGTGTTTTACAGGGTAATAGTTTTTGGCGAAAAATGGGGGATCCCTCTAACGAAAAATATTTAATTAGGATAATTCTCGGCCTGTCATCATTTTTCTCGATATTGAGTTTGGTACTAGTGCCGGTTTCCTTGAGTATAGACTCTTACTCGTATATCAAAGGCGGAAATCCAGTTAGACCTGGCGGTTATGATTTTATCCTGGATGTAGCGACTGGAAGTAGTCATCATGCAATATTTATTACTATAATTCTACAGTTAGTTTTAACTTTTATTTCGCCTTTTTTAATTTTTGTGTCTTTAAAAAAATTTTCTTATGCTTTAGCTTTTTTTATTTCACTTGTATTTATGCTAATTCCATATAGATATCTAATGGCACTCCAAATTATGACAGAATCATTGTATATCTTTGTGTACTCAATTATATTTTGTATTTATTTTATTTATTTAAGGACTAATAAAATAAAGTTTTTAGTTTATGGAGTTGTTATTTGCTTAGTTGGTAGTACGCTAAGACCTACATTTATTTTTTTTGTACTTCCACTCTTATATTTAGTTTTGCTAAGAGTTGTAAAATATCGAAGTTTATATTTAAATTTTTTAATTACAATTCTGATCTCATTGGCAATACTTTTTGGAGTACCGAAACTGTTATCTAGCGGAAGTGCAAAGAATTTACCATTTTTTGTGTGGCATTACATAGTTCAATGTCCAGATAATCAAGACGCAACAAAAAGTTGCTTGGTACGAAATAAAGATACCCACACGCAAACTTTAAATAATTGGGTCTATTCGGCGCTAAAAAGTGATTTAATTTTTTTTGATGCTATGGCAGCTGACTTTGGACCTAGAGGTGAAGTTTTAAGAACAAATTCAAGTTTTTTACCAAAGTCTGATGCCAATCTTCAAAAATTGACTGATTATTTGTTATTTGAACGACAGAATAACATGCATATTGGTGCAAATTTTGTTTTAAACCTTTGGAGAATCTATGGGGAAAAAGAGACAACTGAACTACTTTTAAAAGTTATTGCCCAGACATTTATTCAAAACCCATCATCCATGCTAAATTGGTTTTTTTTAAAACAAAATGAGAATTTACTAATTAATACGAGTATAAATCTAGTGCATGACACCAGTTATTGGTGGTTTATCCCTGTAAAGGCGGAGGAAGCATATTTGCTCAATTCATTCCCGTTAGGGAGTGGATCATATTCTGCCTGGGTAAATAATCTAGATAAGAGGACTGGTAGTGATGATTCAATTAAGATTGGCTCAGGCTCAGAAGAAAAAACAAGAACTATAAAATATCTGAGACAGGCTGCTGACTCTCTGAATTTAGTTTTTTTTGCTCAATTCTTTAGTACTCAAATTCTTCAATTATACTCTTATGTGGCCGTAGTACTTAGCCCATTTGCCATTTTGAATTTATTAGATAATCCATTAATTTTTATGTCGGTTCCGTTCTATCTGTTAATTAGTTTGATTATTTTAGTTATTTTATTGAAAAACTTGCGTACTCTTTTCCCAATAGTAGTCTACTTAACTGTTTGGGCTGTAATCTATATTGCCTGGTTAAGCGCCCCAAGTCCAAGACATTTAGTAATGCACCTCCCTGCCTTAATTTTATCAATGGGATTATTCTTTATAAAACCGAATAGTACAAAATTAGAGTTAAGTAAGATAAAACATAAACTCTAGCTTAGTGTAAGACATTAGAATAATCCCATTATAGCTAGAGAATTAATATAAAAAATTAATTATGAAATATTCTCATATGTAGATAACTTTGAAAGTTATTGTAATTTCTTTTTCTTACATACTCCCTAAATTAATTAGCTTCTCCCAACTGGAAATCTTTATTCGTGGCTTGCCGACTAGCTTCCCCGAAATAATCTCTGAAGCGTTTATTTTTTCCCAGCCAGATTGGGTAATTAACTTATGTCCTCGATTTAAAAATTTAACTACGCTACTAGAATTCTTAGGCATACCTAAATTTTTGATTATTAATTCAACAACATCTGCTGAATCACTTTTATTTGTGCCAATTAATCCTCTTGGGCCACGTTTTGCCCACCCAGTTACATAAACATTATGTTCCACATGCCCGGCAATATTTGCTATTCGGCCATTTTCAATTTTTACGCCTGGGTACTCAACGCAGTCATATCCAATTGCGGTTACAACTAATCCAGCTTTGATTGAAAAAGTATTACCGCTGGCAACAACTTTGCCATCCTTTACCCCATTGAGTGCAAAAACTATCTCTTCAACTTTATTACTACCCTTAATCTCAATTGGAGCGGCCAAAAACTTTATCTCCAGCTTTCGCTCTACACCTTTTTTACTATGCTCTGCAAATAATCGCATTACCTCTAAATTATTTTTTAAATCTTTTTCTACCTCACCCATTTGTTCAACCCGCAAGTTGGCCTCAGTTATTTGAGCCTGATCAATATAAACATCGGTGTGTTCTAGCTTTGGTAGATCTCGTAACTCAGGGGCGGTAAAGGCTGCATGCTCTGGGCCGCGCCGGCCACAAATTATTACCTTTCTAATTTTGCTATCTTTAAAAATCTTTAATGCATGCTCGGCAGTATCTGTTGGATCTAACTCCGCTGGATCTAGAGCCAGCATTCTGGCTACATCCATCGCCACATTACCGGCGCCAATTACAACTGCAGTATCGGTATCTAAATCAACCGCCACATCGGTAAAATCTGGATGAGCGTTATACCAAGGAACAAAATCTGCAGCAGATAGGCAATTGGGAAGATCTTCGCCTTTGATTCCAAGTTTTCTGCCGGTAGTTGAGCCGGTCGCAAGAACTACTGCGTCATATGCCTCACGTAAATCTTTTAGTAATACATCTTTACCCAACTCAACATTGGCAAATAATCTAAAACCATCCTCTTTGGCAATCTTTTCAAATACTTTTGAAACAGTTTTTATCTTTGGATGATCAGGAGCCACCCCACTTCTTACCAGCCCCCATGGGGTGGGAAGACGTTCAATCATGTCGATAGAAAAGGTCAGTGCTTCATTTTGTGCTTTTTGAAAGGCTTGGGCAGTGAAGTAGCCAGCAGGACCGGCACCAACAATTGCGATCTTGTAGTTAGGCAACTTCCCCCCAGTTACTTATCTATCTATTCCCTTATGTTCTTGCACCGATATATTTTTGGCGGAGACGAGAGGATTTGAACCTCCGAAACCCTTTAGGGGTTAACCTCATTAGCAGTGAGGCGCACTAGACCGGGCTATGCGACGTCTCCAACAAGAAGTAAGGTTACCGCCCATCTTATCGGTAGCCAATTTAGGCTTAATAAGTAGGCTATCGGTATGAATTTGGCGAATAACTCACAAGATAAGACAGGTCAACAGATAGATCCATTGCGCACACATGATCTGCCAACACAAGATGCGATGAGTGAGTTTATGAAAACTGGCTGGGCAACAGATGAAGAGGAGATTATCTCCGCCCACCCAGTAAGTGCATACACAAAGCTGCGTAGAGAAAAATTATCTAAAAAATATCTGGGTAAAAGATTAATTTTTCCAGCAGGATCTCTAAAGGTTAGAAGCAATGACACCGATTACCCATTTCGAGCTCACTCAGCCTTTGCTTGGATTACTGGAGTTATTGCCAGCGATACTGTGCCGGACTCAGTTTTTATTATGGAGCCGGCAGGAGATGGGCATGAGCCATATCTTTTTGTTCACCCAAGATCTAGTAGAGATAGTGATCAATTTTATAAAAACACTAGGTATGGTGAGTTTTGGATTGGTAAGAGATTATCACTTACCCAGACTCAGAGTAAGTATCAGGTAACTGTCAGAGAAGTCGATCAGATTGAAAATTTTTTAGCCAACAAGATTGATTCAGTAATTATTAGGGGTCAGGATTTAAAGATTGATCAATTAGTTGATATCAACACAGAGCTTGAGGTTGAGTTTTTAACTACCAACTCCATACTTAGAATGATTAAAGATGAGTATGAGATTGATCAGATGCAACAGGCAGTTGATGCCACAGCTAGAGGCTTTGCCAATATGGTCAAGGTTTTCCCAGCTGCTACCTCAAAGCCAAGGGGTGAGCGAGTGATTGAATCTGCCTTTTATGGCAGAGCTAGGGTTGAAGGAAATGAGAATGGTTACTCACCAATTGTTGCCGCCGGCTCACATGCTTGTATTTTGCATTGGATTAAAAATGATGGCGATGTATTGCCAGATGATTTAGTGTTAATTGATGCTGGCGTTGAGTTAGATTCTCACTACACCGCAGATATCACTAGAACATTTCCGGTAAGTGGCAGATTTTCAAAAGCGCAGCGGGATATCTACATGATCGTCTATCGCGCGCAATCTGCTGGCATTGCCGCAGTTAAACCAGGAGCTAAATTTAAAGATATTCACAATGCTTGTATGCAGGAGATTGCCAAAGGCGCACATGAATTAGGAGTATTACCAGTATCAGTTGAAGAGTCATTACGGGAAGAAAATGGTTTTCATCGAAGGTGGCAATTTCACTCTTCCAGTCATCACCTTGGTATTGATGTGCATGATTGCGCTCATGCAAGAAAAGAGCAGTACATGGATGCGGTACTAGAGCCAGGGATGATCCTTACAGTTGAGCCTGGTTTTTATATTCAAGCAGATGACACGCTCTTTAGCCCAGAGTATCGCGGTATTGGGGTTCGAATTGAAGATGATGTCTTGGTTACCCAATCTGGAGCAAAAATTTTATCAAACTCTCTTCCTCGCCACCCAGATGAGGTTGAGGCTTATCTGGCAAAGGTATTAAAGAGTTAAATTACTTTTTGCTCTTTAAGGATTTTGTAATAATTGTTGTTATTAGGGAAATAATCAATGAAGCCCAAAGAGCTGACCAAAAATCTACTACATCTAAGCGATCACTCCATCTGGCAGTTAACATCAACATCGCAGCATTTATAACTAATGAGAATAAACCCAGAGTAATTAAGATTGCTGGCAGAGTTAACAATTTAACAACTGAACCTAAGATGCCATTTATTAAACCAAAAAGTAATGCCACCCAAAGATAGCTCCACGCCCCACCATTAACGCTTACCCCAGAGAGTAAAGAGGTTGCTGCCCAAAAGGCGAGTGCGCCTGCGATTAGACGAATTATTAAACTCATCCTTATTTAAACAATACCCTCACGTTTTCGAATCTTACTTCCCAGCCATCTCACTGGGTCATACTTCTCATCGACCACCCGCTCCTTCATTGGAATAATTGCATTATCGGTAATGCGAATATGCTCAGGGCACACCTCAGTACAACACTTTGTAATATTACACATACCAAGCCCATGCTCTGCTTGGGCTTTTTTCTTTCGATTTTTTAAGATATCAAGTGGGTGCATATCCAGCTCGGCGATGCGGATGAAAAATCTTGGGCCAGCAAAGCTTTTTTTATTCTCTTCATGATCGCGAATTACATGGCAGGTGTCCTGACATAAAAAGCACTCAATACATTTTCTAAACTCTTGGCTCCGCTCAACATCCACCTGGGCCATTCGGGCCGCTCCTGGCTTTAGATCAGCAGGGGGAGTAAAGGATTCAACCTCCATCGCTTTGCGATAATTAAAGGAAACATCAGTTACTAAATCTTTAATTACGGGAAATGCTCTAAGTGGGGTTACGGTGATAGCTTCACCATCGGCAAAGCTTGCTACCTGGGTCATACAGGCAAGACGTGGTTTGCCATTTATCTCCATTGAACATGAGCCACACTTACCCGCTTTGCAATTCCATCTAACAGCTAGATCTCCCATTTGAGTTGCCTGCACCCGATGAATTACATCCAGCACCACCTCACCCTCATTTGCCTCTACCTCAACCTCTTGCAGGGCGCCAGATGAAACGTTTCCGCGCCAGATTTTAAGCTTTAGTTTTTTACTCATTATCTGCCGCCCTTTACTAGTTCATCCTTTGATAGGTACTTCTCTAACTCACTTGCATCAAATAATTCAAATAGCTCCTTTGGCATTACTGGCAGTGGTTGTTGTTTTACCACTACCTCTTTGCCATTAAAGGAGGCAATATTGTTAAGTGTGCGCCACTTTGGATCCATCTTAGGAAAATCATCTCGGGTATGCCCGCCGCGAGATTCCTCTCGAACAATCGCAGATTTTGCAGTGCTCTCGGCAACTAGCAACATATTATCTAGATCAAATGAGAGGTGAAATCCTGGATTAAATAAGCGATCTCCCGCTACTGATACATTTTCAATTCGCTTTCTGATATCTTCAATCTTACTTATCGCATCTGCTAACTCACTTTTTGTTCTAATAATGCCAACTAAGTTATGGGTGATCTCTTGTAGCTCTTGGTGAAGGGTGTATGGATTCTCTCCTCCTGTGCGTTTAAAGGGAGCGGCAATCTTTTCAGCGGCAAGCTTTAATGTTGACTCACCTACCTTTACCGGTTGATTGTGTTTTACATACTCAGATGCACCAACACCAGCCCGACGACCAAAAACTAAAAGGTCAGAGAGAGAGTTACCACCCAATCTATTTGAGCCATGCATGCCACCTGCTACCTCACCTGCGGCAAAAAGACCAGGAACTCCAACAGCTGCTGCGGTATCAGGATCTACCTCAACGCCACCCATTACATAATGACATGTTGGTCCAACCTCCATCGCCTCTTTAGTTATATCAACTCCAGCTAACTCATAAAATTGATGCCACATAGATGGCAATCGCTTCTTAATAACCTCAGCACTTAATCGCTTTGATACATCTAAATAAACTCCGCCGTGCGGAGATCCTCTACCAGCTTTAACCTCAGAGTTAATTGCTCTGGCTACCTCATCACGTGGCAGCAACTCTGGGGGACGGCGATTATTATCTTGATCGATATACCAACGATCTGCTTCTGCTTCATTATCGGCATACTTATCTTTAAATACATCTGGAATATATTTGAACATAAATCGCTCACCTAAATTATTGGTTAATACCCCACCCTCACCACGAACCGATTCAGTTACTAAAATTCCACGCACAGATGGTGGCCAAACCATCCCAGTTGGGTGAAATTGTAAAAACTCCATATCAACTAAGTTACCGCCCGCTTTTAATGCCAGGGCATGTCCATCTCCTGTGCCCTCCCAAGAGTTTGAGGTAATTTTAAATGTTTTACCAACGCCACCAGTTGCCAAGATGACCGCACCTGCCTCAAATAAGAGCTCAACGCCATCCTCTCTGCGATAGCCATAAACTCCAGCGACCTTGCCATTTTCTTTTAAGACATCGGTAATTGTTACCTCAGCAAATACCTTTAGGTAACTTTCGACATCCCCAAACTCTTTTTTATCTGCTTGTTGCATTGCAACAATTTTTTGTTGCATAGTTCTAATTAATTCAAGACCAGTGCGATCACCAACATGGGCAAGACGTGGATACTCATGTCCACCAAAGTTTCGCTGCGAAATCTTTCCCTCTTTGGTGCGATCAAAGAGAGCACCCCATAGCTCTA
>Ga0315907_10004205_pt1 | contig 16294 bp, 10 predicted proteins | sample LakEriMetagenome_3_FD_203525 | JGI IMG/M metagenome (GOLD analysis project Ga0315907, IMG submission 203525) | Freshwater fungal communities from buoy surface, Lake Erie, Ohio, United States - Buoy 12 MA123 | ecosystem: Environmental > Aquatic > Freshwater > Lake > Lake biofilm | place: USA... | reverse complement strand
TTGTTACGGTAGATATCACACCGGATGCGAACCCAACGCAAACTTCCTGGAAGATTTTTGATAATAACAACGTGGTAGTGGCTCAAGGAACCAGCAACGATGCAACATTCTGTATCAACAGTTCTTGCCACCGTTTCGAGATTTATGACTCTGCCGGTAACGGCATGACCGGAACCGGTAATTACAAGGTTTACTTAAACGGTAATCTTGTGGCTCAAGGAGCACAGTTCGGCACGCGCGATATTCGATATGTGAACTGTCCGGAAGGAACTAGCTGCAACGATCCACTGGATGCAGTTCTTGGTTTGAATGAAGTACCATTCGACAATTCATGGTATGTATTTACTCCTTCTGTCAATGGTCAATACCGCATTACTACTTGTGGATATGCAGCGTGCGATACGCGTATTTGGGTGTATGACTACTGCATCATGGCTAACTTCGATAACACCAACGAAGCAACCTACACCTACAATGACGATTTCTGCGGCGTTCAAGCACAAACAGATGTTTTCATGACCGGTGGCGACACGTATTACGTGCGCGTAGGAAGCGGTGGAGCTTGTGCAGGAAGCAGCTACGATGTATTCTTTGAATACGTTGGACCTATCACTGGTTGCATGGATATTCTGGCTTGTAACTACCAGCCATTGGCCAGCGCTGGCGGTCCTTGCTACTACAACGGAGATCCAAACTGCACCGGCCTTGGCCCTGACCTTTTCATGGACCAGCCCGCGTTGTTCAGCTCGTTGACTTCAACAACTCTAACAAATGGAGATGCTTGTTTGGTGAACGAAGGTTGCTTGCAGAGCAACGTTGGAACCCGCCAGATTTTGCGTTTCACGACACGTATTGCGAACATCGGTACGCAGGACTATTTCATTGGTGTTCCAAACGCATCGAATTCACAGTTCACGTTTGACCCTTGCCACAACCACTATCACTATGCGGGTTATGCCGAGTACTTGTTGTTTGATTCGAATGGTAACTTGATGCCGAACATCGGTTTCAAAAACGGATTTTGTGTGCTCGACTTGTCTTGCCCTACAGGCATAGCTGCTCAATATTCTTGCGGAAATATGGGTATCACTGCCGGTTGCGCGGATATTTATTCATCTAGCTTGACTTGTCAGTGGATAGATGTGACAGGCGTTCCTGCCGGCACCTATTATCTCGTTATTCGCACTAACTGGGATCAAGACCCTGATCAGAATGGACGCTACGAGTTACGTTATGATAACAACTACGCACAGGTATGTATCTCGTTCGGTCGTGATGCGAACAACAACATTATCAACTTTACCAAAAACATTGCTACATGTCCTGCGGTTGAAGATTGTTTGGGTATCCCATTCGGTGATGCGCAAACGGATTGTGCCGGCAATTGCCCAGGCACGGTATTGAGCGGGGATGTAAACAACGATGGTTACTTAACGCCACAGGATGAACACCTCTACGGCGAAGCAGCTGTAAACGGCGGTATCGCTGTAAGCGCTTGCACCGACTTGAATGCCGATGGTGAGATTACCATAGCTGATGCATCGTATATGGGTCAGTGTATTCACCAGCAGCAAGATGCCGGGGTTCCACCATTGGAATACACATCATGCGGTTGGGATCCGGAGATTCAAGATCCCGAAACTGTTACTGTTGGTCTTGCCAACTTGAACACAACGAATTCAACTTTTGATGTCGTGGTAAGCAATCCACAAAACGAATTGTGGGCTATGCAGTTCGACATTTCAGGAGCTACCATTACGGGAGTTCAGAATTTGTTACCAACCACAACATGGGGTGCACACATTCACTTTGATGGAAATACAATTGCTGTAACCAGCGAGGGCAACACCAAGGTTCCAACCTACACCAATGCAACTGCTATTCTTCGAGTTACCTACTCCTCTTTGAGTGGCAACACAATTTGCATTAGCAACATTGCAGATTTGTTAAATGACTTCAACCACAATGTCCTTGCAACAATAGGTGATTGCGTTGGAACAGCATCTGTTGTAGTGGCAGACTTTACAGCATCATCTACTTCTATTTGTCAAGGTTCATCAGTAAACTTTACAAATGCTTCGACGGGCGCAACAACATACAGCTGGACGTTTGCAGGTGGCACGCCTTCAACAAGCACCGCTACTAATCCTGTTGTTCAATACAACACACCCGGCACGTATACTGTGACGCTAACTTCTTCGAATGCTAGCTTTAGCGATACAGAGACCAAGACAGCTTATATCACCGTAGGTCAAAGTGCTGTGTGGTATCAGGACGCAGATGGCGACGGGTATGGTAACGCTTCCGTAACGGCTAGCGCATGTGCTGCTCCTGCCGGCTATGTGGGTGTATCGGGAGACTGCAATGACAATTCATCATCTGTGCGACCTGGTGCAACTGAGGTTTGCAATGGTATTGATGACAATTGCACTGCCGGCATTGACGAAGGATTTGATGTGGATGGTGATGGTTACACGACTTGCCAAGGCGATTGCAACGATAATAGCGCTATTGTTCATCCGGGGGCATTTGAGATTTGCAATGGTGCTGATGAAGATTGCGACGGAAGTATTGACGAAGGTTACGATGCAGATGGTGACGGTTACACTTCATGCGGTGGTGACTGTAATGACAACAACTCAGCGATACGACCGAACGCTCAAGAAGCTTGTAACGCGATCGATGATGATTGTGACGGAAGCATAGACGAAGGTTTTGATGCTGACAACGACGGATACACAACTTGTGGCGGTGACTGCAACGACAACAACAATGCTGTTCGTCCGAATGCAACTGAAGTTTGTAATGGTATTGATGATAACTGCGCTGGCGGAATTGATGAAGGTTTTGATGCTGATGGCGATGGATTCACTGCTTGTGGTGGCGATTGCAACGACAACAATGCGAACATTAATCCGCAGGCACCTGAAGTCTGTGCAAACTTCACCGATGATAACTGTTCAGGTGTTGTGAACGAAGGTTGCTGCAACATTTTGCTGAGTGCAACAACTACCAGCACAACTTGTGCTGCTATTTCTAACGGAAGTATCAACTTGAGTGTCACGAATGGTTACGCTCCATACACATTCAGTTGGAGCAACGGTTCTACCTCTGAAGATCTTGGCAATTTGGCTGCGGGTACCTACTCTGTAACCGTTACTGATTTCTATGGATGTTCAGCTTCAACAAGCGTTACCGTTACTAACGGTTCAGGCACTGCGCCTGCCGCACCTACAGCTATTGATGGTCCTTATGGAGTATGCCGCAGCTCAAGCGGAAATGTGTTTACCACTCCGTCGGTGCCAGGTGCTACTTCATACCAGTGGACTTTGCCAACAGGCGCTACCGGAACTTCGACTAATAATTCCATCACACTGAGCTTCAGTTCAACCTATAGCACAAGCAACCTCACAGTGCGAGCGATTGGACCATGCGGCACTAGCGCTTCGTTTAGCCGCGCGGTTTATGCCAACACAGCTGTACCTGTTGCTCCTTCTGCATTGACAGGCCCAACAACTCAAGTTTGTGCAGGTAGTGCTCAAACCTACACATGCACTGCTGTTGCAGCGGCTACGAGCTATCAGTGGACTGCTCCAACCAACGCTACTATTACTTCAGGACAGGGAACTCAAACGGTGACCATTGCATTCGCATCGAATTTCGGTGCAAGTGGATCGGTTTCAGTGCGTGCTCAAAATTGTTTTGGAATAAGTTCGGCTCGTACCTTGACCGTTTACAACATTCCTGGAACTCCAGGTACTATAAGTGGTTCTGCGAATAACGTATGTCCGGGCAATGTTATGACCTACAGTGTGGCTGCCGTGCCGGGTGCAACGAGCTATTCATGGACTGCTGCGACAAATACAACTATTCTTTCCGGACAAGGAACCAACACGATTACGTTGAGTGCTGCATCCAACTTTACCAGCGGCACGCTCTCGGTGCGTGCAGTGAGCAGCTGCGGACAAAGCGCTGCCCGAACCTTGGGTCTGAGCAAGAATCCGGCAACTCCGTCAACGATGACAGGGCAGACTTCTAACTTGTGTGGTGGTGGTCAGTTCACGTATTCCATTACTGCCGTGACCGGAGCTACGAGCTATCAGTGGACCGTTCCGTCTGGATGCTCCATCGTGACCAATAATGGAAACTCGATTGTCATGAGCGTTCCGAGCAATTTCACTACAGGTACTCTAAGCGTTCGTGCTTACAACAGCTGTGGTGGAAGTTCGTTGCGCAGTGCATCACTTACGCGTTTGCCTTCAACACCGGCTAGCATTACAGGTCCGGCAAGCGTTTGTCCGAACCAAGTGGGCGTGAACTTTACAACCCCAGCTGTCTCGGGTGTAACACAAACATGGTCGGTGCCGAATAGTGTTACGATTACAGGAGGTCAAGGAACAACGAGCATGACCTGCAACTGGGGCACAGCCGCAGGTAGTGTGACAGTTCGAAGTGTGAATGCCTGCGGTCAGTCAGCAGCATTGAGCAAGTCAGTGTCGTTAGCTACATGCATGGATGAAGGAAATGGTGATGTACTTCGCGACATAACGTTGGAAGCTTATCCGAATCCTTCGAATGGCAGCTTCGTGATTCGCTCGAATGATGCTGGAGAGTATTACCTGATGAATAGTATCGGTCAAACAGTAGAGGTAGTGAAACTGAACCCTGCGAATTATTTCCGCTATGAAATCAGCGGCTTGAGCGCGGGAGTTTATTTCATCACCGGCAATGTCAATGGAAAGGCCATCACGGAAAGAGTTGTGGTAACCGGAAACTAAAAAGACTGCCATGAAACTAAAAAGGGCCGCTAAAGCGGCCCTTTTTATTTATCAAAGAGTTCCGAGTAAATAGAGAATTTCAATTTCTTGAAGTTTCAACTGTGTGGAGATTTCTGTTTCCTGCACCCGCAAATCGAATAGCTGTTGCTCGCGGGTGTTGATGAGGAAGACACTACTTTCACCTGAATTGAATTTTTCACGTTCAGCGTCGAGCAGTCTTTGCATGTTGTTAACGTTGCTCGACACGTTAGCGAGTTGCTGGCGTAGCAACTCGAGCTGGCGAATAGCAGCCAATGATTTGTTTCGAATGACAGTGGTTTTTTGCAGCGCTTCTAATTCCAGCTCCTCAATTTTGATTCGTGTGATTCCCAGATCACCCTTGGCTTTTCGCATGAATATGGGCCATGAAATTTGAGCGCCCCACTTGTAGTTGTTCATGGTTAGCATGTTATCGGCAGGCGCTGTCGCTTCATTGAGCGCATTGTACTGCAGATTGACAACCGGTTTCATAAGCTCTTTCTTCCATCGTTCTTCAGCACGAAGTTGCTCCAACATGGGGGTGTACTTCAAGAGCTGAGGGTTGGTTAATGCTATGCTGTTGGCTCTATCGGCTAATACATTTGTATTCACTAATGCCTCATCGAAAGAGATTTCTTTCTGTGGCTCCGAGTTATTGATTGACTCGACAGGAGCGTAATTCAGTTCGTTCTCTTTCCATAAATGGGATGTCAGATCAAGCGATTCCTTGGCCCACTTCGCTTCTGCCGATTGAGACTTTTGTTTTCTGTTTTGAACTTGTATCGCTGTTTCCAGCGTATCAACCGAAGCTATATCACCGGCTGAAAATCGGTTTTTCGTATCCATCAATCGTTGCTCTGCAATGGAAACCCACTCTTGGTGTATATCGAGCACTCTTTTGCTCATCCACCACTCCCAGTATTGCTTGAAGGCTTCATAACGCAATTCTTGGGTGAGACGATTTTGTTCAATGACAGAGTAGCGTTGGTAGGCTTCTGCCTGGCGTATTTCGGTCCTACTTTTATCAGTTATCAAGCCTTGACCTAGTGGCACGGCAATTCCAGCATTGAGCAGTCCGCCATTGGGAGTCGATTCTTCCGGGCTTACATACATGCCGTTGGCAGTTTCGAAGCTCGACTTTACGATGAGCGGTGCACGAAGAGGCACATCAACTCCGATGTATGTTTGGTTATAGTACTCAGTCGATTTGAAAAATTTATTCTGATGTGTTGCCGAAATCTTGGGGTCAAAAGCACCTTTAGCTTTGGTAAGTTCCTGTTGTCCTTTTTCCACACTCAAATCTGCCATGCGCAATGCTGGATGATTCTTGAGCATTTCTTTGAACGCGTCGAAGGTGAGCACTTCTTGACGTTGCGCATGCGTCTTCCAGGAGAAAGAAGCCGAAACGAGAAGGGCAATCAGTTTGATGTGAACTGAATGATTATTTCTTCTCTTTGACTTCATCAGCTTTGTAATAGTTGGGAGGGAATCCGTTGAATTGGCGCCATAGTTCATACCCAAGGGGCACATCTTTCAATAGTGCCATACCACGAGCTCCTGCACCTACGCGAATTCCTGTGGGCCATGGCACATCGGCTGGGTCAGGGCCAACCAGTATGCGATATTCCCCTTGATTATTCGTGAAATTGTCGATGGCTACCACCACGCCACCATAGGTACCGGCCGATGCACCGGGCCATCCGCTAAATACGAAGGCCGGCCACCCATCGAAAATGAAACGCACTTTCTGCCCTTTAGAGAGCAAAGGATAGTCTATTGGTTTCACCATTAACTCGACGGCGAGTTCATAATTAGCAGGCATAAGACTCACAATTTCTTCACCTTCTTTTATGGTCTCTCCAACACCTGTTTTGATTGCGCGTGTTACATAGCCATCAGCGGGTGATGTGATGAAATAGAATCCGCTTCGCTGGCTATATCCCGCAAATTGGCTCTGCAATTTGGTTACCTGTGCCTCGGTGTCATAGAGCATGCTCATGGTCGAGAATTTCTCGCTTTCGGCTTTTGATATTTTGTCGCGATAGTCCTGTGATATGGAATTTAATTCGGTTCGGACGTTGGTAAGCTCTTGCCTTGAGATAAGCAACTTGTTTTCGCTTTCTACTTCTTTTGCTCGCGCATTTTGATAAGCCACCTCGCGTTGTTCCAATTCGGTTTCGGACTTTAGTCCCTTTTCGAAAAGGGATTTAAATCGGTCGTATTGGTCGCGGGCAATGAGGGCATTTCCCTTTGCAACGTTATAGTCCATGCTATCACTTTGCACTTTCAAAATAGATTGTTTTATTTTCAATTCTTGTTGGCTTCTCTTCAGTTTAGCGCTTTCATTCAGCGCATCAATTTGTCGGTCGAGCGCTTCTACCTTTTGCATATATCCCGACACGCTTGATTCCTTGCTTTTAATTTGGTCTTCCACATTCACAAGCAAATTGGGATCGAAGTAATCGTCTTTGATTTCGGATATACGCATAATGGTGTCACCAGCCTTTACAAAGTCGCCTTCACGCACATACCATTCTTCAATTTTACCTGGAATAATTGTTTGTATTGCTTGGGGGCGTTGATCCGGGCGAAGAGAAGTAAGGCGACCATTACCACTCACATTTTGTGTCCAGGGAAGACAGAGTAATACGATGACCACAGCAAGCAAAACGAACAACGAGCGCTTCAATACATGGTTCTTTTTACCTGACGCAAGCTTGCGAAACGACTCGTAATCGTCTTGTTTTATTTTTCCTTTTACAGGGGAATCTGAGAGTTCGAGCATGTGCGATAGTTTAAGCTTTTTGCATGGTGACCACTCTGCCTGTTAACTCATGAACAGTTGGGTTGTTACTGATGATTAGGATGGTTGCCTGAGGGAATTCGCGCAGGATGTTTTGGAGGATTTCCAAACGTTCATCTGGCAAGATTGCCTGCAAGTTATCTTCCATTAAAATGAGGTGTGGATTGCCAACAAGACAGCGTGCAAGAACCAGTTTTCGTAGAATACCACCCGATAAAATTTTTCCTTCAGGATCGATGAGGGTGTGATAGCCCTCAGGCAAATGAGTAATGCTATCGTGTAGCTTCACAAGTCTTGCGGCTTCCATCACTTGATTGATGTCGATGTGCTTTCTTCCGCAGGTGATGTTTTCTACTACGGTTCCTTTAAATACTCCTTGGTCGGTGAAGTTTTCGCCGGTTATTTCTCGCAGCGTAATCAAATCGATATTCTCCAGTGGCAAGCCGTTCACGGTAATGCTTCCCTGAAAACCGGCGAAATAACCGGTAAGCAGTTTCATCAAAAGCGTTTTCCCACTTCCATTGGCACCGGCCACACAAACGCGTTCGCCTGGAAATATTTCCAGGTTGAAATTGCGAATAACGGGCGAGTTGGCGTCTGAGAAGGTGTAGGATAGGTTGTCGATTTTTACGTGAACGCCTTCTTTTTTGAGGGTTTCACGAACATCGATTCCGCCTTCTCGTTCTAATTGAATGTCGGTAATGCTGCCTATTTTGTCGAGGGCGGTGAGAACGTCGTAAACTGTACTCATGTTGAGGATTACTTTTTCGACGCTACCGATAATCATGAGTATCACGATTTCGGCCGCAACGAATTGTCCGATGTTTATTTGGCCGTTGATTACTAAAAAACTACCGGCAATAATGAGGCTCGCAGCCAGAATGATTTTGAAAAGAACCAGCACTTTGTATTGAGTCACCAGTATCGAGAAGTGACGCTTTCGTGCATCGAGGTATTTGGATGTGTGATAATCCGTTTGCTCGAGTGGCATCGACGTGATGCCGCTCAGTTTAAATGTCGTGAATGCCCGGGAAAGCTCCTCAAGCCAGTGCGCTACCGCGAACTTGTGTTTGCTCTCTTCCAAGCTGCTGTTGAGTCCTTCTTTACCTGTGAGCTTGAAGATAGCGGCAATGAGTAGGATAAGAATAAGACCTAATAGAATGAAAAGCGGATGGTAAAAGGAAAGAAGAATGAGTCCGAAAATGATTTGAATAGCGGCAGTTGAGAAGTCGAGAAGCAGTTTCGAAATTCCTTTTTGTACGGTCATGATTTCGAAGAATCGGTTCATGACCTCCGGGAAGTATTTCGACTTGACGGAATCGAAAGAAGCCCTTGGAAGTCGGTAAGCGAAATCGAACGATGATTTCACGAAAATCCGTTGCTCAATGGCCTCCGTGATAGCCATTTGCCGCAATTGCAACAACCCATTGAAGAATACTCCCAGAATTACAAAAACGACCAATACAATCCAGGAAGCTCTGAGCTCGCCGGCCTGAAGCAGGTTGATGATGGCCTGAATACCGAGTGGCAGGGTAAGATTAACCAACCCTTGAAAAAGCGAGAAAATGTATACGTTGCGTATTTCCGATCGCTCGGATTTGACGAGACGCCATAGGCGTTGCATTGGACTGATTTGACTCATATACTGGTATGGTGTCAGAATTTCGGCCCGATGTGCTCATTCAGCAAGCAAATTCGATGGCGGTTTTCTCGGGCGCAATGTTAACTAAAGCGGCCAAAGAGAGGCAAAGTTCACTCTAAATAGATGACTCGCGTTAGGAAAATTTAATGATCACACTGTCAATAACATGAGCAGCTTCTTCGCATTTGTCGGTAGCGTTTTCCAGAAACGTAATTACTTCTTTCGTTTTTAGGATGACCATCGCATCTGTTTCGTTTTTGAAAAGGTCAGCAATGGTTGTATTCATGATTTTATCGGCCTCGTTTTCGAGCGTATTGATGGTGTGCAAATGAGCCTTCACTTTTCGCACATTGCGAAGACTTCGCATTTCACGAACAGCGCTTTGCAATTCAATAGCTGATAACGTGATGATTTCAGCCAGGCGAATCATGGCGGGGCTTATTTGGTGAACCTTGTAAAGGTCGAGTCGCTTGGAAGTACCATAAATATAATCCACCACATCGTCGATGGCGATAGCCAACGCGTGAATGTCTTCGCGATCGAAGGGCACAATGAAAGTATTACCCGTTTCGCGCATGATGGCGTGGGTTATTTCATCGCCTTGCTTTTCGAGGAGGTTGATGGTTTCGTGAGATTGAATCCGGGAGACAGAATCTGCTTTTAAAGCAGCTTCAAACACTTTGGCAACTTCCACCATATTGTTGCAAGCTTGGTCAAAAAGTGGATAGAATAGCTTGTCTTTTGGCAACAAGGCTTGGAAAATAAAGTCGATTGAACGTTTCACGAGTGGTTCTTCTTCTGGCGAAGTAACAGTCTCAGATTGCACGTTTTGAGTTCTAGTCATGATTTATGGTAATGTTGAATATCGCATAACACAGCGCTAACAATCAAACAAAGATGAGGGTCAACCAGGGGAGTTTATGTTATGCGAGGGTTAACATAAACACTCGGGCTTGTTGTGTATTGTTGTGATAATTAGTCCTTTGTTTTTTTTGTGTCAATGCTGAAGGCGGCCTGCGTAACAATTTGGTAACATGCAGGAAAGATATGCTTGTTGTTGAGTGGGTTGATTTGCACAAAATTTTAAGCATGAAACTTCTAAAGATGTTCGCCCCAAAGTCGGGTAAGTTCTTTGACTCTTTTTCGCAGTCAACCAGGAACCTCGTAACTATGTCTGAAAAGTTCAAGGAATTACTCGAGGCCGAAGAGGGTGCTAGGGAAGGCATTGTTCGCCAAATTCATGATCTCGAACACGTAGGCGATCAAATAACACACAATCTCTTTACAGAGTTGAGCGAGAATTTCATCACACCGTTTGATCGCGAAGACATTCATTATTTGGCAACATCGCTCGATGATGTGGCAGACTTTATCAATGGCACAGCATCTCGTATTTCCCTCTATCAGTTGAAGGAAATTGATCAGGTGATGCACGGACTTTCAAGTGTGTTATCTCGACAAGTACTAGAGATTGACAGTGCTATTCAGAATCTTCAAAACATGAAAAATGCGCAGCGGGTGCGTGAGGCCATAATCCGAATCAATGATTTGGAGAATGAAGCCGATAGCATTTTTGATTTGGCTATAGCGCGGTTGTTTTCGGAAGAAACCAACGCCATTGAAATGATTAAAAAGAAGGAAATTCTCTCCGTCCTTGAAACGGCGACAGACAAGTGCGAAGATGTAGCAAACGCCATCGAATCGATCTTGGTAAAGAACTCATAACCTGAAATCATGGAGTATTCAATTCTGCTTATATCGGTCATTGCTTTAGCCTTGATTTTTGACTTTATCAACGGTTTTCATGACGCAGCAAACTCAATCGCTACCGTTGTTTCTACCAAGGTGCTTACACCTTTTCAAGCCGTTGTGTGGGCGGCATTTTTCAATTTTGTAGCCTTTTTCATTTTCAAAGATCATAGTGTCGCAACCACCATTGCTAAGTCGGTTAAGGAAAGTTTTATAGCAACGGAAAATAATCCGCTACCGATGATCTTTTCGGGTCTTGTTGCCGCCATTACCTGGAACTTGATAACCTGGTGGTACGGTATTCCATCTTCTTCCTCACATACGTTAATTGGTGGCTTTGCAGGCGCCTTTTTGGCAGCCTTCGGTTGGCAAGCGGTAAATAGTGGTATCATTTGGGCGACTGCTATCTTCATTTTCGTGGCTCCAATAGCCGGTATGCTTATGGCTTATCTTATTTCGGTTTGGTTTCTCAATTCATTCCGAAAGGGTCCTTTTATGAAAATTGTATCGCTCACCATCATAGGATTAGTCATTTTCGCAGTTGCCAACGTACTTGAGTACAAGAAGGATTATAATGGAGGAAGCTCGTATACTCTTGTATTTAACGATAAGGTCTCGAAGGATGATTTGAAAAAGGCACTCACTTTCAAAACGGATGATTTGAAGGAATATACCCCGTTGGTGAAAGCAGCCAAAGACAGTATTGGTGCTGAAGACAAGACCGGAACTCGATATGCTGTGCGCCTCGATTATTTGAAAAAGTCCGGTGAATCAAGCGAAAATGTTGAATTGACAAAATCGATTGAAAAAAATCTCGCGAAAGGCGGTTTGGTGGCGGAGATAATAGAGCAGCATCGAATCACAGAGCAGTCTGCAGATCGATTCGATACTTCAAACCTAAAGAGCAATTACGAAACGTATTGGTTAAAGGTGCTCTTCCATGGCGCAAATTTTAAATGGATTTTATTGGGTTTTATCGTCTTGGTTATGGGGATTTTCACCCTGTTTCTGAGTTCAATGCACAATGCTAGAGCGAACGCATCCTTTAAGAAGCTGCAGTTGTTTTCATCCGCAGCATTCAGTATTGGTCACGGTGGTAACGATGCTCAAAAGGTGATGGGCATCATCACGGTGGCACTCATCGCTGGTGGGCAAATTACAAGCTTGAAAGAAATGCCTAATTGGGTTCCGCTTTCATGTTATGCGGCCATAGCATTAGGCACAATGAGCGGTGGTTGGAAAATTGTAAAAACCATGGGTGCGAAAATCACGAAGGTTACGCCTTTTGAAGGTGTAGCAGCCGAGACAGCCGGGGCTATTACGCTTTTCTTTACTGAGGGCTTGAAGTTCCCTTGGAAAATGGGTGGTGAAGTGATTAAAGGTATTCCGGTTAGTACGACGCACACTATTACCGGTAGCATCATCGGAGTAGGAATAACCAAACGCATTTCGGCAGTTAAATGGGGTGTGACCGGCAAGCTTCTCGTAGCTTGGATCATCACCATACCTATTTCCGCGGCGATGGGTGCCATCACCCTATGGATAATGCGCTTGTTAGGCTTCTGAAGTAGCTGAAAAGACAGGATACAACGTCCTGTTTTTTTTGTACCTAATGTTAAGAAATTCCTAGGATAGAGTTAAAATAGAAATACCCACGCACCCCAAATATGAATTCAATGCAAATGAGATTTTACGTTTCGGCTGCCATGTTCTTTGTTATCATGACAGTCGCATCTGCGCAAACAGATACGCTTGTAAAGAAAGAACCATTGATACAATCAGAAAAAAAGTGGTTCGAAACTTTTTCGATTCGAGGATATTCGCAAGTGCGTTATAACCGGTTACTGGAAACCAACGATGAACTTGGTTGCGAGCAGTGCGACAGGTCGTGGGGAGGCGACGGTGGATTTTTCATCCGCCGTATGCGAATCATTTTCTTCGGTCAAATCGGAAAAAAGGCTTATTTCTATGTTCAGCCCGATTTTGCCAGTAGTCCGAGTAGCGACAGGCTTCACTTCGGACAACTTCGAGATGCGTATTTTGATATCGGGATGGACGATGATAATGAATTTCGCTTGCGTATAGGTCAAAGTAAAGTTCCCTATGGATTTGAGAACATGCAAAGCAGTCAAAACAGGTTGCCTCTTGATCGCAACGATGCATTGAATAGCGCTGTAAGTAATGAACGTGATTTGGGAGTGTTCTTTTATTGGGCACCAAAGAGGGTTCGTCAGTTATTCTCAGAACTTGTAAAATCCGGACTCAAGGGTAGTGGCGATTACGGTGTATTTGCATTGGGGGCTTACAATGGACAAACCGCCAATAATCCGGAGTTAAATGACGAGCCGCACGTTGTGATGCGCTTGACATATCCCTTTCAAATAGGCAATCAAATTCTTGAGACAGGAGTGCAGGCATATACAGGTCGATTCGTTATTCCCAAGGCAAACTTGAGTTCAGGAGCTAAGTATAATGAGTCACTAAGTTATCTTGATCAACGTGCTGCAGCATCATTGACCCTTTATCCAAAGCCATTTGGTATTCAGTCTGAATATAATGTTGGCAAGGGGCCGGAATTCAATGTGGTATCCGATTCGATCGAAGTACGCGATCTGCGTGGTGGTTATATTCAAGCGTGTTATCAAGTGAAATTGGGCAATCAGTTGTTGTTCCCGTTCTGTCGATATCAGGTTTATAACGGCGGAAAGAAGCACGAGAAAGATGCTCGAAGTTACAACGTGGAAGAGGTTGAATACGGAGTTGAATGGCAACCTTACAAGCAGTTTGAATTGGTAGCAATGTATACAGTGTCCAAGCGTCGATACGAGGATTTCAGCAAGCAAGATAACCTCCAGCGTGGTAGCTTGTTGCGTCTACAGGCTCAGATTAACTTCTGATAGTTCCTACAGTTTAGGGTATTTCATGCTTTGAACACATTGCGAATTAGGTTGTTGTGTGGAATAAAAGATTGCCGTATTTGCGCCCACAAAACATGATAAACCTGACTAAAATGTATTTTCTATGGTTGATGTGCGCTGCCCTGAGTGCATGCAGCCAACCTGTTTCGCATCAGTCAGCAACCTCAGAGAATTCAACCTCTATGAACAACCCGCACTATTCCCGAACTGATACAACGCATTTAGAAGTAAGTAACGAAGAGTGGAAACAAATTCTTCCGCGTGAGCTTTACTTAGTAGCGCGCGAAGCGCATACCGAGCGAGCATTTACAGGGAAGTACTACGAAAATGAAGTCATCGGTACTTACTATTGTGCGGTTTGCGGAAATCCTTTGTTTCGCTCCGATTCCAAGTTTCACAGCGGTTGTGGTTGGCCGAGTTTCTTCGAAAACATTCGTCAGGGTGCAACGAAATACATTCTCGACAAAAGCCATGGAATGATTCGTACCGAAGTTACTTGCGGTCGTTGTGACTCGCACCTGGGGCACATTTTTGATGATGGTCCTCCACCTACTTATAAGCGTTATTGTATGAATTCGGTGTCGCTGGATTTTGAGCCGGATGTGAACCCAGGTAAAGAATAATTGTTGATTGGCCATGGCTGTAGGAAAAAAAATAGAAGGAGAAGACTACTACTACACCGAAGAGGGATACATCGTGTTCACGGAGAAGTATCACCTGAAGCGAGGTTACTGTTGTCAAAGCGGGTGTCGACATTGTCCGTATGGATTCGACATTCGAACCGGAAAATTCAAAGAGTGATTCCCTACTTTTGACTCATGCAAACAATCATAGCATGGGTGTGCACCATAACGCTTTTTGGATTGATCGCTCGAGCAAGTGCTCAAGACACGACGTCGTTTGAATTTACAGGATATGCTGAATTCTACTGGGGCATCCAACAGGGAGCAGCCGAAGAGCGTCCGGAGTTTTTATACAACCATACCGAAAACGAACCGGCACTCAATTTGGCTTGGGTCAAATACACCATGCGTCACAATCGTTGGCAACTCATAGCTGCACCCATGGCAGGAACGTATGTGAAGCGAAATCTTGCAGCGGAACCAAATGCGGTGAAATACTTGTACGAAGCGTCAATCGGTTTTCGCCTCACTCGCAGTTCACGAATTGATGCGGGTATTCTTCCTTCACACATTGGTATGGAGTCGAATGTAGGCGCACAACAGTTAACTGTAACTCGAGGATTGCTTGCCGAAAACACCCCTTATTACGAGTGCGGTGTGCGCTGGTCGGGTGCTGCTAAGGGCGGATGGAAATGGGCTTTGCTTGTGCTCAACGGATGGCAGCGCATTGCACTTGATACCGAACGTAACTGGCCTGCTTTCGGCGTGCAAATTCAGCACGAGAGCAAGAGCGGTCGAATCCTTAATTACTCGAATTATGTGGGGACAATTGCTGATCGCTACACGATTTATCATAATACCTACGCACAATGGACACTAGCCGATAAGTGGCGAGTGCAAACTGAATTGAATTACGAGTCTGTTCCATCGGAGAAGGATTTCGTAGGCTACTCCATCGCTTTTGGGCGCACCTTTGGGAAGAAATGGATGGCTGCCTACAGAACAGAACAGACTCGCGACATAAGCGGACAATTTTTTAAAACGACCGATGCCCCTGTTAACTTAAACCCAAGCGGATGGTCGCTCAATGTCGATTACTCACCATTCAAGCATTTGAAGTGCAGAGTGGAAGCGCGTCGATTGTGGTCGGCGAAAGGCGAACGACTGGAAGTATTGCCTGTAACCTCTGCGTTATGGATGCTGACCGCTTCTGCGTCGGTTTCTTTCTGAACTGTTGAAGCCGGTGCATGGTTTAGAAGATGTACCCGAAATTTGCAACAAATACAATTCGATGAATATAACGGCCCCGGCTGCACAAGCCGAAGATATACACATGTTTCAAGCAGCGATTCGCAATGGAATTCCCATAGAATTACCTGATGCGCCTATCTATGACGCAGCAATCAATCATGCGCCCAAGCGAAAGGATATTCTTTCGGCCGATGAAAAGAAGTTGGCCTTGCGAAATGCCTTGCGTTATTTCCCGCAACACTTGCATGCGTCGTTGATAGAAGAGTTTAGAAACGAACTGGAAGTGTACGGCCGTATCTACATGTATCGTTTTCGTCCTACGTACGCTATGCACGCTCGCCCGATTGATCAATATCCGGCGAAGTCGCGCCAAGCGGCGGCTATCATGCTCATGATACAAAACAATCTCGATCCGCGCGTCGCTCAGCACCCGCATGAGCTCATCACCTATGGCGGCAACGGCGGTGTTTTTCAAAACTGGGCGCAGTACCTGCTCACTATGCAGTATTTGA
>Ga0315907_10004199_pt1 | contig 16311 bp, 11 predicted proteins | sample LakEriMetagenome_3_FD_203525 | JGI IMG/M metagenome (GOLD analysis project Ga0315907, IMG submission 203525) | Freshwater fungal communities from buoy surface, Lake Erie, Ohio, United States - Buoy 12 MA123 | ecosystem: Environmental > Aquatic > Freshwater > Lake > Lake biofilm | place: USA... | reverse complement strand
TACGCCTACGCCGCTTCCGGTTCGGGCTTGCAGCCGTCGTTGGTGCCGGGATGGGCGCAGGCGGGCGGTCAGGCCGAGATGGCGAAGCGCCTGAAAGATCCTGAGCAGCGTGCCCAGATCCGCAAGGAGATGATCAATAACATGGAGCGCCGCGGTGGCGCGAACGCGATGATGATTCGTAGCTTCCCGCCTGATCCGTCGTTACAGGGTAAGCGCCTCGACGAAATCGCTCGAATGAAGCTGCAAGATCCCGTCGACACGGCCATCGATATGCTCATTCAAGGCGGCGCACCGATCGTGTCGTTCAATATGAACGAGAAAGACGTCGAAGCCTTCATGAAGCAACCGTGGACGATGACCTGCACCGATGGCGGATTGTCGGAGTTCGGTTCGGGCGAAGAGCATCCCCGCGCCTATGGTGCGTTTCCTCGCAAGATCAGTCGCTATGTGTTCGAGCGCAACGTCATCTCGCTTGAGCAGGCGATTCACTCCTCGACGGGTCTGACGGCGACGGTTCTCGGTGTTCGCGACCGCGGTTTTCTGCGCGAGGGTGCCTATGCCGACGTTCTCATCTTCGATGCCGCCAAGTTCCGTGACGTGGCAACCTATGAAGCACCGGATGCATACTCCGAGGGCGTCGACTATCTACTCGTCAACGGCAAGTTGGCGATCGATGGCGGCAAAGTCACCTCCGATCGGCATGGACGAGTGCTGCGCCGAGGTCAGTAGGGCGTAGTCAAGTCGGAGAGACTGGAATGTCAGGCAGAGGTCCCGAGTGGTCTGAACGAGTTCGAAGCGAGCTCAGCAAGGCGGTGCTCGGTAAGGCAGAGATTATCGAGCGGCTGCAGATTGCGTTGCTCGTCGGTGGGCATGTCCTCCTTGAGGGCATGCCCGGTCTCGCCAAGACGTTGTTGGTAAAATCTTTGGGGAAGGTGCTCGAGCTTAAGTTCGAGCGTATCCAGTTCACCCCTGACCTGTTGCCGAGCGACGTGGTCGGTACCATGGTTTACATGCCGAACACCGCCACGTTCAGTCCCCACCTCGGTCCCGTATTTGCGAATCTGGTCTTGGCAGACGAAATCAATCGTTCGCCGGCCAAAGTGCAAAGCGCCTTGTTGGAGGCGATGGGCGAGCGCCAAGTGACCATCGGCGGAAAGACCCACGCCTTGCCTGAACCCTTCTTCGTCATGGCGACGCAGAATCCGCTCGAGCAGGAGGGTACTTATCCATTACCGGAAGCACAGACCGATCGCTTCCTGTTCAAGCTCGTGCTCGGTTATCCCGGTGTCGACGAAGAGCTCGAAATGTTGCACCGCTGGGGTGGCGTTTCTAAGACGCCGAGTTTGGCAGCGGTATCGAGCGGTGCAGAGTTGCTGGAGCGACGCAGTGATATCGACTCGATCCACGTCGCGCCTGCCATCGAACGATACATCGTCGATCTCATACAGCGCAGTCGTGAGTTAGCCAGTGGCGCTGCAGATTCGCGCGTGCTCGATTACGGCTCGTCGCCGCGTGGTACGTTGGCCTTGTACCAGTCCTCGCGCGCTCTCGCTTGGCTCAGGGGTATGGATCATGTCTCGCCCGCTATCGTGCAGGAGCTGTTGCCGGACGTATTGCGGCACCGCATTGCGCTGACTTACGAGTCGCAGGCGGCCGGCTCGAACGTAGAGAAGGTTATTTCGGAGATCATCGACTCCGTCGCTGTGCCTTAAGCGGAACGCGCCTATGAGCGGGTCCGCCAATCATTTGCTCGACGCGAAAACCCGAGAGGCACTGCAACGTCTCGTTTGGCGCTTGCGAGGTCGTCGCGCCGTCTCCACAGCCACTGGTTCCGAGCGGTCGATCTTTCGGGGTCGCGGCATGGAATTCGATCAGGTGGTCAAGTACACCTTCGGTGATGACATTCGCGATGTTGATTGGAACGTTACGGCGAAGCTTGGCGATCTGTATCGCAAGTGTTTCGTCGAAGAGCGCGAAGTGGTTGTGTTCATCGTCTTCCACGACGATCCCGCTCTGCAGTTCGGTAGTGGTCCGCGCAGCAAGCGCGAGGTCGCGATCGAACTCGTTTGTTACGCTTTGCTATTAGCGGCAACCAAACGAGAGCGAGTAGGACTTCTGCATCGATCGGGTTCGACCGAACATCGACTGCAGCCAACTCGAGATCGGCGGCGCATTCTGGCGGAGGTTGTCAGACTGTTGCAGTCGGTGTCGCCGCCTTTACGTCAGCCCTGTGAGCGTTGTCGTCAGCCGACTGTAGTCACGGGAATCCCGCGCGGGTCACTCGTGCTTTGGCTTGCCGAAATTCCCGAGGGAAGCCCGTCGCCGCAGTGGCGTGCGTGGAGTCGTCACTACGACTTGCGTGGCGTGCGTGTTGAGGATGCTTGGGAACGGAGCGTGCCGAACGACCTAAGCGCACCGATCTTCGATCCGATCGCCGACCAAATCGTGCGTATGAAGCCGGATGCGTCAGTCCGTGCCATGCATGGGCAATGGCGAGACGAGCGCGAGCGACGGTGGATCAGTTGGTGGCCTGATTCTCGACGACGTAACGTGATGGACGTCGCTGCCGATCCACTCAATCAGTTCATCAAGATGCTCAGGGCAGGTGAGAAACGCCGATGAGTGCGTATCTCGATCTGCAATTCGCGCCGGCGTTGCTTGGATTGTTGTTGATCCCGCTTGCAATAGCTCTGCGTTATCGGTTGGGTCGCCTGCGAGTGAATGTAGTTCCCTATGCCGCTGCATGGCGTGCGCATGCCGACCGATGGACTACAGCGCGAGTCGTCGTCTGGTGGTACCTGTCGCTGATCTTGCTGGTCATTGCTGCGGCAGAGCCGGTGCGGGTCACGGAGTCCACGGTCAGTCGGTCTCTCGGTGCCGACGTCGTGATTGCCATCGATGTGTCTACCTCGATGTTGGCTGAGGATATGGCTGCGGCATCGACACCGAAAGATCGCTTGGCCGTGTTGAAGCCTGCGCTGGTGGAGTTCATCAAAGATGAATCCATCGGACGCGTAGGGCTCGTGCTCTTCGCGGGACGTGCATACACCTTGGTGCCCTTATCGGCGGATCGATCTTGGTTACGACAACAGATCGAGAGGCTGGAAATCGGTGATATCGAAGATGGCACGGCGATCGGTGACGGCTTGGGTCTGGCGATCACCCAGTTCGATCTCGGTGGGCCGGCGGACCAATCGCGCATGATCGTCCTGCTGACCGACGGCTCCAATACCAGCGGTGTGATGACGCCGCCGCAGGCTGCAGCCATCGCCAAGAAGTTCTCTATCCCCATCTACTCTGTGGCGATGGGTCGAGATGGCTTTGCGCCATATCCCACTTTCGATGCTGCGGGGCGTCGTATCGGCTCACGTCAGCAACCCTCGTCGGTTGATCGCGATACTTTGACGACGATCGCTCGGGAGACGGATGGCGTCCATCAGGATGCGGCAGACGGTGAGCAACTGACTGCGTCACTCGCAGCGATATCGTCTCGACTCGTCGTCGTGCAGAAATCGCAGAAGACGGTTACCCGAGATGATCTCTCTAAGTGGTTATTGCTGGCGGGGTTGATCGCTCTGACGGTTTTACTGGTGCTGCTCTATCGAAGCAATGGCTTGCGTCAGGGCGGTGGCATATCGCATGACAGATCGAAAATCGTCGATGGAATCATCGCAAGTGGACAGTTCAAGATTCAGTCAACTACGAGTTTGCTGCGACGATTTCCGCTTCTCTTGATCGCATCGGCAGTAGGTGTGTTGATCGCTCTGGTACTTTCCGGCAAGAGCGATTCGTCACCTGCGCCATCGCAGCAGCAGATTCTGTTTGCGTTGGATGCCTCGCGCAGCATGGATATCGTCGACGAGTCGGGAGTGTCTCGAATAGATCGCGCGCGGCGTTTGGCATTGCGTGCGCTCGGCGAGTTGGAGTCGGACCTTGGGGCTGGCGTGCTCGTTTTCGCCGGCTCTGCTCATGTCGTTGCGCCGATAGCCTTAGAGCGCACTCTTGCCGAACGGAGCCTGGCGTCATTCGGCTCTACGCATATGCTCCAGCAAGGCAGCAACTATCTCGAGTTATTCAAAACTGCGATCAGCACATTCGATGCGTCAGCGAACGACAAAGTGCTGGTGCTACTCTCCGACGGCGAGGCCAATTCCGAAGCATGGGCGGCGGATGTCAGTCGCTTGAAGGCGATGGGGATACGCGTCATCGCAGTGGGCTTCGGACAAGAGAAGACTGCGCCGATTCCGGATGTGGCAGGGGGTTGGCTTCGCGATTCACGCGGTATGTTCGTCTATGCGAAGCCGCACCCGGAGAATCTGCGTCGTTTGGTGGCCGCGACCAGTGGCGTGATGTTGACGGCACAGGGAAACCCCGTCGTGCTCCGAGAGTTGTTGGAAAGTCTGTCGGCTGCCAAGAACGTCGAAGATCAACGTTGGTCGAGTGAGTTGGCGATGAGTGAGCTGAGGCGCGCTCTGTTGTCCATCGTACTGGTCTTGCTTCTGTTGGCGGCCTGGCGTGAAGTTCCGGCGAAGGTACGGCTTGCCGCTGTTGATTCGCGTTCGAATCGAGTCGCAACGGTGAGCAGTTTTGTCGTTGCCGCCTTTGTCATCGTTGCCGGCTTTTCATCCATTCGAGTCGAGGCACAGTTTGCTCGGCCGCTGCAGACAATCCAATCGGCCGAAGAGCGCGACGCACTCAATGAAGTCAACGCGGTCGTGCGCGAAATCCTCTCGCGTTCAGTCGTGAGTGCCGAGGATTATCGAAGTCTGGCGCGCGCTGCGACCAACTATGGTGCGATTCACCGATTGCATGCACACCCGATTTCCGAGGGTGTGCTGCGAGATGGTTTGGTTGCTGTGCAGCTGGGAAGACAAGCGGATCCAACGGCATCGGATTGGGATGTCCTCGAGCGACAACTGCGACGCTTGCTCGAGCCGCCGCCGCCGATCGTGGCCGATGATGGTGAGATCGATCCAGCCAATGAGCCGCTCGAAGGTAAGCTCGCCATGGGTTCTTCCGCGATGGCAGAGCCGCAGCCGACCGAGAGTCCGCAGGGATCGGAAGCATCCGATGTTGACGATGTGCAGAGTCCAGGTGGCGGAGCGGCGGATGAGTTCGCTGCCTCGGATTGGAGCGATGCCAGTGTTGCTGTGCCACTGTACCTGTTGCGGGAAGTCGAGAGTGGCGACTCCTATGCAGAGTTGTTCCGTCGTATGCAGTGGCGCAGCGCGGGTCGAGACATTGTGATCCCGCGGCCCACGCAGGGTTGGTGACGTGACGCTACGTTTTATTCTCGTCGCGGTGCTGCTCACCATGTTGCCTGTGGTGATCGCTGCGCCGCAGGTGGAAGGTTCGTATGTCGTCCCCGATCGCCCCGTATGGGCTGGGGAAGTGTTCGAGTTGGGTTTGCAGTGGCGTGTCGATCGCGCCAATTTTCGTGCCTTGAGTGGCGAGTTGATGTGGAGCGTCGAGCCCTTGGCAGCGGAAGCATGGTTAAAGCCCGTTCTGACCGATAGTCGATCGGAGGCGACCAGCGTCATCACCTTCAAGCGTGCGGCAATGGCATCCCAGTCAGGTCGGATCGAGTTGCCGCCGGCGAGTTTGGGTTTTTTGATGCAGACCGGGAGTGTGTCCAACGGTGACTACACGCGCGCGATTCTCGAGCCGATCCCAGCGCGAAGTCAGTCGGGAGTTTTGGCGGTGCGTCGCTTGCCTGCAGCGCCATCGGGCTTTCGCGGCGCCGTCGGCCAGTTTCAGCTTACTGCGAACCTAGATCGTGCCCGGGTCGAAACCGGTGAGTTGGTGACGTGGACACTCTCGCTCAGCGGGCGCGGCAACTGGCCTATGTTAGCTGCCTTGCCGACGCGAACTCTGCCCTCCGGATTGCAGCTGCGAGAGACGGAGCGTGAGGACATGAAGATCAACGGTGAGTTCGAGCGTACTCGCCGAGAATCTTTGAGCTTCGTCGTTGCCGAGCCCGGAACCTATCGTTTGCCCTCAGTTGAGTTACCGATCTTCGATCCCAGCACGGGGCGGTACGTGACGCTCGAATCACCCGAGATGACGCTCGTGGCGAGTGGTGCATCATCGAGATCAGCTGCGCTCGCCGATGAACTACTCGATGACAACGTCGATGTGGTTAAACCATTGAGTGGAAGTCTGCGAGCAGTCGAGCCACTATCAGCCAATCGATTCGAGCGATGGCCCATCATTGGCGCACTTGGGGTCGCCTTGTTGTGGATGAGTCTCGCGTGCTTGCGCGCTTGGCGGCTCGACCCCGAGCGACGAGTGCGAGCAGCCCATCGGCGTCTGCGCCGTCTGACTCGGCGATTGGTTCGCGTCGATGCATCCATACCGTTGGCGGCTGCCTCGGCGCTCGAGCTACGCCAATGGCAGCATGCGGTAGCCGAAAGATGGTGCGTATTCGGATGCGCCCCGACTGCCGCCGACGTGTTGGGTCGCGACCCGTGGTACGCCCTATGGGTACAGAGCGATGCGGCGCTGTACGGTCCAATATCTCGCTTACCATCCGACTGGGCCTCCCGTGCGTCTCACGCACTCTCGGCGCTGGCTACGCCACCGCCGTTCCAACTACGGAGGTTGTTGCAAAAGGACTGCTGGTGGCCTCGGTTCCTACCCGTGCTCATGCTGGTCGTCTGCTGCGGCTTGATCCCGAGCCAGTCTTTGCAGGCCAAGACGGCGATCGAAAGCAGTGCCGCGCAGGTCGAGCGCGAACCTTTGGATGTGATCGCGCGCTACAACTTGGCGATCGCGCTGGAGGCCGATGGTCGATTGTCCGAGGCTGCAGTTCATAGCGGCATCGCGTGGTTGCAGGAGCCGCGTTTCGATCAGGGCGCAGAGCTGTGGATGCGGCTTCGCTCTCAGGCCGGCTTGCTATCTGCCTCAGAGGGTGGGTTGCCCGAGTCGATTGGTGCAGTTGGTCGAGTTCGGTCCGCGTTGCCGCCTGCTTTATGGCAGCGCCTGCATGTCGCTACATTACTGTTGGTGATCTCGCTGGCAGTCATGTTGTTGGCCGGCGCATATTGGCAACGCCTGCGTCCGACATTTCGTGCAAGCGCGTTTTGTCTCGTCGTTGTACTGGCGGGTTTCTTGGTGACACGGGTCGTCATAGGCAGTTATGCAGGAGCACTCGACCGCCGGGCCGTCGTCGTCCATCAGCAAGCCACGCTCCGCGAGATTCCGGTGGAAAACCGTCTAGACGATGGCAACTGGGTATTGCCTGGCGCGGTTGGCATCGTCGAGCAACGCTTCCTAGGCTGGGTTCGCCTGCAGCTGTCCGACGGTCGCAGCGGATGGTTGCGGGAGGAGGCGATTATTGCCATCTGGGGGGCGAAATAACCTGAGGCTATGGGTCGATGGGTTTTTCGATTGGAGCCACCACGCCGAGCCGGAAAATAATTCCGGCAACGAGCTTTCACTCAATTAAGAGGAACGACGCATGAGCGTCCCGATGACGAAAATTACAAGCAGCCCCGCCAAAGATCGCTGGGGCCCGCCGTACTTGCTGTACCTCGGTAACGCCAAGGACAGGCTCAGCATCAAGACCGCCCGCGGTTTGGCATTTTGGCGACCGGAATGGTGCGTCGCGCAGTACGCGGGACCGAACTGTGCGGAGAAGCTCGATTTGCCGATGATGGATTTCAAGGCTGCCAAGGCGGCCGGTGTCGACACCATGGTGCTCGGAGTCGCCAACGCGGGCGGCGTGATGGGGGACGACATTCGATCGGATGTCATCGAGGCGCTGCGGGCGGGCTTGAATGTCGCTTCGGGTTTGCATCAACGATTATCGTCCGATGCGCAGATCGAGTCGGTCGCACGGGAGTGTGGTCGTGTGTTGTTCGATGCGCGTTTCTTCCCGCATTCCATTCCGGTCGGTAACGGTAAGCCGCGCGCTGGCTTGCGTATGCTGACAGTCGGCACGGATTGCTCAGTCGGCAAGATGTATACGACGCTCGCGATGGAACGCGAGATGCGCGGGCGCGGTATTCAGGCGGATTTTCGCGCCACGGGGCAGACGGGCATCTTGATCGCTGGATCGGGTGTGCCGATCGATGCATTGGTCGCTGACTTTATCTCCGGTGGTGCAGAGTGGGTATCGCCTGCGCGCGAGGATGGTGGTTGGGATCTCATCGAAGGGCAGGGTTCGCTGTTCCACCCGTCCTTCGCGGGAGTTTCGCTCGGTCTACTGCATGGCTCGCAGCCCGATGTGATCGTGATGTGTCACGAAGCGGGACGTCAGCAGATGCGTGGCTTACCGCATTACTCCGTACCTTCGTTGAAAGATTGCATTGAGGCGAATCTCACGGCAGCTCGACTCACCAATGCCAAGGTCTCGATCGCCGGGGTGGCGTTGAATACGTCGTTGATGCCAGTCGAAGCGGGTATCGAGTTATGCGGCCAGATCGAGCGAGAGCTCGGTTTGCCGTGTCAGGATCCCGTCACGATGGGGACCTCGAAAATCGTCGACCGGATGTTGGAATGCGTCGCCAAGTAAGCGTCGGCATCGAATCGTGGCCGTTAGAGCGGCCCTTTCGTATTTCGCGCGGCGTTAAAACTGCAGCGGATGTGGTGGTCGTCGAACTCCACGACGGCAAGCACGTCGGACGAGGAGAATGCGTTCCGTACCCACGCTACGGCGAGAGCGTGGACTCGGTGGCAGCGCAGATTCGTTCGGTACTTCCATCGCTCGAACAAGGTGCGAGTCGTATCGATTGCCGGACGCTGTTGCCGGCAGGCGCGGCACTCAATGCCATCGACTCTGCGCTCTGGGATCTTGAGGCGCGCGCGTCGGGCCATGCAGTTGATCAGTTATTGAACTTGGCACGCCCAACTACTTTGACGACCGCTTTGACGGTTGGACTCGATACGCCCGAGCAGATGGGGTTGATTGCGGCGCAGATGAGCGCGGCACCGGTGATCAAGGTGAAGGTCGACGGTCATTCGCCTGATCGGCAGTTGCAGGCAGTGCATGATGCCGCGCCGAATGCAAAGCTCATCGTCGATGCGAATGAAGGTTGGAGCATCGAGATACTCACCGAGTTGAATTCCTTCCTCAAAAAAATCGGCGCTGTGCTGATCGAGCAGCCGCTGCCAGTCGGAAAAGACGATGTACTCGAAGGCTTTCGATCCGAGGTGCCGCTGTGCGCTGATGAGGCCTGCCACACCGTCGATGATTTGCCGGGTCTATTGAATCGCTACCAGGCCGTGAACATCAAGCTCGACAAGACGGGGGGGTTGACCGGAGCAGTCGCGCTCTTGGCGGCGGCTCGTCGCAGCAACATGGTTGTCATGACCGGTTGCATGGTCTGTACTTCGCTCGCCATCGCGCCAGCATGGTTGGTCGCCGCAGCGTCTGATTTCATCGATCTCGATGGGCCCTTGATGCTGCGTTCCGACCGCGAGGGAGGAGTGCGTGGCGATGCCGGGCAGTTATCCGCCCCAGACCGTAGACTATGGGGTGGCTAACAAAACCGGGGGTGGGGCGTGACGATCACTTTGGACATGGTGCAAACGCTGGCAGCGGGTGCACTCGCATTGTTTCTCGGTTTCCAGTTAGTTGATCGGCTGCCATTTCTGCGTCGATACAATATTCCGGCGCCCGTCGTCGGTGGCTTGATCGTTGCCATCCTCGTGTTGGTGTTGCGCCAGCAGAATGTCGCGACGATCAGTTTCGATACGACGCTGCAGACGCCGCTGATGAACGCGTTCTTCACCGCCATCGGCTTTAGTGCCAGCTTGAGTTTGCTGCGCGCGGGGAGCGGGCAGGCATTGGTATTTCTCGTCTTGGCGGCTTTCCTCGCCGTGGTGCAAAGCCTCATCGGAATTTTCTCTGCTGTGTTGTTCGATCAGTCGCCGCTGCTCGGTGTATTGATCGGTCCAGCAGCCTTGGCGGGCGGACCCGCGACAGCGCTGGCGTTCGCACCGCAATTCGCAGCGGCCGGTGTGCCATCGGCTGAAACGGTGGCGATCGCTGCGGCGATGTCGGGGATCGTGCTCGGCGGTCTGGTCGGCGGTCCGATCGCAACCCGCTTGTTGGAGCGAAATGCGCTGCGTGCTGGTTCGGCTGTGGGCGCCGTGGAACAGCCTGGCAAAAGTGCTAATGAGGCAGCAACTTCGGTCACACCGTCGCCCGATGACGAGGAGGGGAGTGCGCGCCAATCTTTGAAGGCGCTGACGGTCATCCTCGTGGCCATGGGTATCGGCTCTTGGCTCAGCGGTGTGATGAAAGACGCCGGTCTGACATTGCCGGGCTACGTCGGTGCGATGATCGTTGGCGCGATGATCCGAAATGTGGACGACTTCTCCGGTCGTATCGGTATTCCCCATGACATCACGGATCGAATCGGGACCGTGTCGCTCACGCTCTTCTTGGCGGTCGCTTTGATGAACGTCAAGTTGTGGGAGCTGACGGCGGTAGCCTGGCCGCTGCTCGTCAACTTGGCGCTACAAGTGGTGGTGATTGCGTTCTTCTGCTGGGCGGTTGTCTTCCGAGCCATGGGTCGCGACTACGATGCCGCTGTCATGAGCGGTGGCTTCACGGGATTCATGCTCGGTACGACGGCCAACGCGATGGCGGTCATGCGTACGATCGTTGAGAAGTTTGGGCCTGCGCCTAGAGCCTTTTTGATTGCGCCCATCGTTGGCGCGTTTTTCATCGATTTCACGAATGCCATCGTGATCACGACCTTCTTGAATTTGCTGGGATGAACAAGATGCAGCCGTACTTCTGGCCCGACCGACTCGTAGGACGCAAGGGATCGCGATACGAGCTCGTAACCCCGGCGCTGATTCTCGATCTCGATGCGGCGGAGCGGAACTTCAAACTTTTGCGGGATACGCTGCGAGCTCGCGGCTTAGGTTTGCGCGTTAACGTGAAAACCCATAAGTGCCTCTCGCTTGCTCAGTGGCAGATGAAGCTCGGCGCAACGGGCGTCTGTTGCGCTACGCTCGGCGAGGCTGCGGTCATGGTCGACGGCGGTGTTACGGGTGTGTTAATTGCGACGCCGATGACCACGCCTCAGAAGATCGCTGAGGTAGTTCGACTGGCGGGTAAGTCCGAGTTGCTGTTGGCGGTTGACCATCCGGACAATGTATCGGCGTTATCCAAAGCCGCCGCCGCTGCGGGTGTGACGATCGGCATCCTGGTCGACGTGGACCCGGGGAGTAAACGAACGGGAGTCGCTTCGGACGATGCCGCCGTCGCATTAGTGCAGCAGGTGTCTGAATCCGCTGGGCTGCGTTATCGCGGCTTGCAATGCTATGCGGGATTCATACAACACATCGAGAATCTCATCGAGCGTCGAGAGAAGAATGCGCAGGTAACGAGTCGTATGCAGCGACTCGTCGAGCGATTGCGTGTGATGGCTCTAGCGCCGGAGATCGTATCCGGTGGTGGTACTGGCACATTCGACCTCGATGCGGTGGCCGCGGTGTTTACCGAGAGTCAGGCGGGATCATTCATGTTCATGGACGTGCAGTACGAAGACGTGTGGACCAAAGATGGTCTGACTCCGCCGTTCGAGCCCGCAATGTTCGTGCAGACGGCAGTGCATAGCGCATCGCATGAGGGTGTGGTGACGACGGATGCCGGCAGTAAGCGCTTCGCGACCGATGGTGGCCGCGTCATCGTGCAGACGCAGATGCCCGTTCCCGTGGAGTACAAGTTCCATGGCGACGAGCACGGGAAGATTTTCTTCGCCGACGGCAAGACTCATCTGACGGTGGGCGATCGAGTCGAGTGCCGATTGCCGCACTGCGATCCGACGATCAATCTCTACGATCGGATCCACTGTGTGCGTGGTGACACCCTCGTCGATGTGTGGCTGATCGGCGCGCGCGGAATTTAACCGCGCCGAGTCGAACTCAACTGCGCAAAGTCGCCAGATGATGGTCGACTAGCGCTGAGATTGCCGCATCCATGGTGCGCAGATCTTTTTCGCTGCTCGCCACCAATGCGCAGACCGCATCGACGTTCTGTCGATCGATGCCGCCGCCGCTCTGCAGTGCCTCGTGAAGTAGGTGCAGCACGCCGCGAACTCGTAGGGTGCATTGATGCAGCGTCATCAGTTGCTCCTCCACCTCGGGGACCGAGGCCGTAGGAGCGGATCTACGTCGGTCATCCGATCTTTCGGCGACATCCAGATCCGGCTGTACGTTCAACTTGACTGGTTTTTTCATCCGTCATTCCTGCACAACACTTCGTCGAAGATTAGTCCTAGCCGCTTGCAGGAATGATTCCTGGCGAGGTAGAAACCATTCCTTGCCGCACTTTGGTACATCAAAATGCATCCATTTTGGAGTGATCATTTTTAAGCGTTTCGCCATACCCTTCGTCCTGATCTGCGCCTGGCTTGGTGGCGAGGCCTTGGCTGCCTCGCGAGCACCGTCGGCGGTCAATCCGCCCCTACTGGATGTCGCCACGTTGACCGACGGAGCGAGCCTTGGCGCCTCAATGATTTGGTGTCGTACCGACCCGTCAGTTACTTTGCCAGAGCTGCTCTCGAGGGGGTGCGACTGGCAACCGTTGGTGTTGTCGGAGGTGGTTGGGCGAGTGGACGATGCCGCTTACTGGATGCGCATCAATTTGGTCAACCGCTCCGCTGTCCCGGTTGAGCGTTGGATCAAGCTTGGTCACACGCGCATCAACCATCGGACGATGTACCTCCACCGCGACGGTCGGTGGTCGCGGCAGGACACTGGGCTCGATGTGCCACTAGATCGTCGATCGAATAACTTTGCAGCCTCGAGAGGGTTTTTCGTCGCAGATATACCGGCGGAACAGACGGTTGAGGTGGTTTTAAGGCTCGAAACTACCGCATGGATTGATCTTCGAAGTGAGATTTTAGAGCCCGAGTTGGCCGTACGCAGCGTTGAGAGACGCGAATTACTCGTGCATCTCGCGGCGGGCGGTTTGCTGCTCGGCATCATGTTCGGGCTACTCCTGTTCGTTCGCACAGGGCAGAGCGTCTATGCGAGTTTCGTGGTGGCGTTACTTGGCGAGACCTTGATCGAGTTACACCGCACGGGCGTACTGCAGGCCCAGTTCTGGCCGACGAGCCTGCCGGTACCGAGTGCAGTCATGCCGATGGGGGGTGCGCTGACCTTGCTCGGCTGGTCTTCGTTCTTGTTCTTCTTTTTTCCAGTGCTGCGCCGTTATCGTCGAACTTTGCTCGTTTGTGCGGTACTGATTGCGGTGCAAGTGATCGCACAGGTGTGGTCGATTGCGGTCGACTTCCGTATGGGATTGTACGCGTGGAGTTACCTGTTTCTACCGACGCAGCTTTGCGGCGCCTATTTGTGTTGGCTGGCTGTGCGCGGGGCAGGCACCGAGCAACGAGTACTCGCGGGTCTGCTCCTCGTAATCTTCTTGTTCGGCATCGTGAGGGTTGTTTTCTCGCAGACTTTCGACGATTCGCACATGGGCGCCTTGGAGGTCGCGCCTTTAGTTTTGATTCTCGGCATGCCTCTAGTGCTCTTCGCACTCGCCGAGAGCACGCGGGAACTTCGAATGCAGCTAACACGCGCTGAGGCCCGCAGTGCAGGACAGGTCGAGTTCTTGGCTAGGATGAGTCACGAACTTCGGACACCACTCGATACGGTGCTCGGTAACGCCCAGTTGTTGCTGCGTAGTGGTCGACTGGGAGAGGCGGGTACGGAGGGTCTTCGCAGCATCATCGCCAGTGCCAAGCATCTACTTGGCATGATTGACGAGATCTTGAATTATGCGCGTGGACTTTCGGGCGCATTGACCCTAAGACCTGAGCCGTTTTATTTGACCGAGTTCATTCGCGCGGTGGAATTGACGGCGCAAATTTTCACTGCGCGTAATCGTAACCGCTTCGTTTTGCAATGCCGGACGGGAAGTCTCGATGTGCAGGGGCTCATCGTACTGATCGATGCAAGTCGACTACGGCAAGTGCTCGATAATCTTTTGGTTAATGCAGCTCGGCATACCCGCGAGGGATTGATCACGCTCAGCTATGGCGTTTCGAGGCTCGATTCGGCGACCGTGCGCCTCACCTTCACCGTCAGCGATACGGGTGAAGGCATCGCACCCGAGGATCAAGAGCGGATCTTCCTGCCGTTCGAGCGTGTCGGTCGCCATACTCGAGCGGCTGGCAAAGGTGCCGGGATGGGTCTGACGACGGCGAAGCAGCTCGTGAATTTGATGGGCGGGAGTTTGTCGGTCACGAGCGAACTTGGTCGAGGTGCCAGTTTCTCGTTTGGCGTTGACGCACCCATTGGATGTATCGATGACGTGGTCAGTTTGATCGACGACACCCGGCCGATCAGCGCCATTGGCTACCACGGTGAGCGACGCACGGTACTCGTTGTGGATGACGAGCCTGCAGCTCGGCGTCTTCTGGTCAGTCTGTTGACCAGACTCGGGTTCGAAGTTCTCGAGGCAGAATCCGGGCGGACAGCAGCGGAGATGATTCAAAGTCCAACGTCGCTGCACTTGGTCATCACCGATCAGTTCATGGCAGACGGAGATGGCTGGGATGTGTTAGACGCCGTGCGCCAGTCGAGACCCGAGATACCGGCGGTCTTGATCTCTGCTGCACCGCCAAGCCCGCCCGACGGTTGGCCGCTGAACAGTGGGTTCACAACGAGTTTTCTCAAGCCGGTAGATCACGACGCGCTGCTACGTCGCATCGGTGAGCTACTCGATTTGCAGTGGGTGCAGGGCAACGCGACTCCGGAGAGTCGTTCTGCGCAAGTCGTTCGGCCGCCGCCGCCAGAGTTGCAGTCGCTCGGGCGCATGGTCGACCTTGGAGAAGTCACGGCGATCCGTGAATGGGCGCAGCAGTTGCGTCGGGACTACCCTCAGTGCACCGACTTTGCCGATCGCATCGAGCAGGCCATCAATATGCTCGATTTCAAGTCGATCGAGTCGCTGCTCGGACGTGCCAGCCGATGACTGCTCATCTAGTCAGCGCGTCTCGTGTTGATGTCCTGTTGATCGATGATTCGGCGACCGATCTGCGCTTGTTGATGGAGTTGATGCCGCTGAAGGATTTGCGCTTCAGTGTGGCGTTGGATGGTGAGCGCGGTTATCAGCAGGCGGTCGCGTTGGAGCCGAGCTTGGTGTTGCTCGACGTCAAACTACCCGACATGGATGGCTTTACGGTCTCGCGCCGCTTGAAGGCCAACCCGAAGACAGCCGCGATCCCGGTGATTTTTCTCTCGGCATCGACAGACCTTTCGCATCGACTGCAGGGATTTGCAGCGGGCGGGGTCGATTACATCTCGAAGCCGTTTGAGCCTGAAGAAGTCTTGGCACGTGTGGGTGTGCATTTGCAGTTGGCGGCAAGACGCGCCCCCGAGGTGCAGTCGCCATCGGTGGATGAATCTGCGCCCGAGTCGCCAAGTAGATCTCTGGATGTCGTGTTGGTGAATGGCGCGCAAAGAATCCTTTTCGATCGTTTGTTCGATCCGCCATCCCTCGACGAGTTGGCGCGCTTGATGGGTAGCAATCGTCGTCGTCTGAATGACGCCTTCCAATCGCTTTGCGGTCAACCGGTATTTTCCTGGTTACGGGAGGAGAGGTTGCGCCGTGCGTATGCGATCGTCGTCAACACCGACACCTCGGTAACAGTGATCGGCGACATGCTCGGCTATTCGTCGGCGGCGAATTTCACCAAGGCTTTTCGCGATCGGTTCGGTTACTCACCGAGGGAGCTACGAGCCGGCATCCGCGGGGGCGCCATTCCGCTATAGTCGCTTGCATGAAAGCGCCCACGGTGACCTCGGGTCGACGTTTGTTTCTAGCGCCGCTTTGGTTGGCGGCCGCGGCGGTCTTCGTCACGAGCGTCGTGCTCTTTTTCGTAGTGCGTTTCAGTATTAGTGCGCTCGGTGAAACCACGAGCGTGATCGTTTTGCGTCATGCCGAGAAGGCGCTCTCCGTCGATGAAGATCCCGTTCTGAGTGAGGCGGGGCAGCAGCGTGCTTTGCGACTAGCGACGATGTTGGGTTCGCAAGAGATTGATGCGATTTACGTGAGCGACACCCGTCGGTCGCAGTTGACGGCGGCCCCGTTGGCCGCGCGCCTTGGGGTTCCAGTCACCATTCGCGGTGGCAAGGATGTTGATGGTCTGCTTGCGGATATCGGCGAGCGGCACGTGGGCGGGCGAGTCGTCGTAGTGGGGCATTCCAACACCGTGCCTGCGATCATCGACAAATTGACTCGCGGTGCGACCGAGATATCTCTGGCAGACGAGGAGTACGACGCCCTGTTCGTCGTCACCGTGACCCGCTTCGGGCCACCCGCGGTGGTGACGCTGCGCTACT
>Ga0315907_10004192_pt1 | contig 16324 bp, 19 predicted proteins | sample LakEriMetagenome_3_FD_203525 | JGI IMG/M metagenome (GOLD analysis project Ga0315907, IMG submission 203525) | Freshwater fungal communities from buoy surface, Lake Erie, Ohio, United States - Buoy 12 MA123 | ecosystem: Environmental > Aquatic > Freshwater > Lake > Lake biofilm | place: USA... | reverse complement strand
TCATGATGTCGATCTGGTAGTCCTCCAGCGCCGGGTACAGGATCTCCTCGACCACCGGGCTCAGGCGGTGGATCTCGTCGATGAAGAGCACGTCGTTCTTTTCGAGATTGGTCAGCAGCGCGGCCAGGTCCTTGGGCTTTTCCAGCACCGGCCCGGAGGTCTGGCGCAGGTTCACGCCCAGTTCGGCGGCGATGATGTGGCTGAGCGTGGTCTTGCCCAGGCCGGGCGGGCCGAACAGCAGCACATGGTCCAGCGCCTCCGCGCGCATGCGGGCGGCGCCGATGAAGATTTCCAGTTGTTCGCGCGCCTTGGCCTGGCCCACATACTCGGTCAGGCCCTTGGGCCGCAGCGCCCGTTCGATAGCCTCTTCGTTGGGCGACCCGGCCGTGGCGCTCACCACCCTCGGGGTGGCCGGACCTGACGGTCTGGGGGGGGCGAAGTCATCGGTCTGGATGGCCATACAGTGATTATGGGCGCGGCAGCGAGGCATGGCGCTGCTTTACGGACCGGCCGAGGGGCGGCGTGCCTTGCGGCCCCAGGAACGGCTGCTAAACTTTTGCGACCATGAAATCCATGCAACGTACCTCATTTCTTGCCCTGCTGACCCTCGGGCTGGCCGCGTTCCTGTCCTCGGTCCAGGCCCAGACCACCGTCAAGGATCCCTGGGCCCGGGCCACCGTGGCGCAGCAGAAGGCCAGCGGGGCCTTCATGCAGTTGCAGTCTGCCAAAGGCGGCAAGCTCTTGTCGGCCTCTTCGCCCGTGGCGGGCGTGGTGGAGATCCACGAGATGGCCATGGACGGCAACGTCATGAAGATGCGTGCGGTGCCCTCGCTGGACCTGCCGGCTGGCAAGGCCGTGGACCTGAAGCCTGGTGGCTACCACGTCATGCTGATGGACCTGAAGAAGCAACTGAACGCCGGCGACACCGTGCCCATCACCTTGGTGGTGGAGTCGGCCGGCCAGCGCGAGACGCTGGAGGTGAAGGCGGCCGTGCGGTCGCTGAGCAGTCAAGGCGGGTCAGGCGACAAGGGCCATCACGGCCACAAGCACTGAGCCCAACAGCCCACCAGCCCGGCAGCGCGCCAGCCAGTGCAGGCCCGTGTATGGCGGGTGCTGCTGGGTGGTGGCACCCGAGCCAGCTTTTACCGGCTCAGCGCCTTCAAGGCCAGCTTGATGCCTTCGCTCACGGCCACGCCAGGGGGCAAGGCCTTCAGAGCGGCGTTCGCGTCGCGCTCGTTGTAGCCGAGCGCGACGAGGGCCTGCACGATGTCGGCTTGCGCATCGCTCGCAGCAGAGGCGGCGGGCAGCGCCAGGTCGGGCCCGAGCTTGCCCTTGAGCTCCAGCAGCAGCCGCTCGGCCGTCTTCTTGCCGATGCCGGGCACCTTCACCAGGCGGCCGGCTTCCTGCCGGCTCACGGCCTGGGACAGATCGGCCACGCTCAGGCCCGACAGGATGGACAGCGCCGTGCGCGGGCCCACGCCGCTGATCTTCACCAGCTCGCGGAAAGTGGCACGTTCCTCGTGCGTGAGAAAGCCGTAGAGCAACTGGGCATCCTCCCGCACGACGAAATGGGTGAGCAGCGTCACGTGCTCGCCCAGCCCGGGCAGGTTGTAGAACGTGCTCATGGGCACGTCGATCTCGTAGCCCACGCCGCTCACATCGATGAGGATCTGGGGCGGGGATTTTTCGGCCAAGGTGCCGGTGATGCGTCCGATCATGAAGCCGGATTGTGCTGCCGTAAGAGGTGTACCGGCCTCAACATCCAGGTGGGTTGCGCGTGCCGCCGCGCTGTCTTGCGCCAGCCAAGCGCCACAATGAGGGCCAGATCCTTGAACCACAGGCCTGCTGTCTTGATCCTTCGCCACCAGTTCGACCCCCACGACAACCGCCGGCTGTCGCACCTGTGCGGCCCGATGGACGAACACCTGCGGGAGATCGAGGCCGCCATGGGCGTTCGCATCATGCGGCGCAACGAGCGGGTCAACATCGAGGGTCCGAAGGAAGCGGCCCGCCAGGTGCTGGACCTGATGATCTCCTTGCACGAGCGCGCCAGCCGGGCCTTGCCCCCGCAGTCCTTGCAACTGGCCCTGGCGGAGGCCCGCGCCCAACTGGCGATGGCGCAGGCCGCTGCCCGTCCGCGTGGCAAGACGGCAGGGGCAGCGCCAGGTCAGGCGGCTGTCCAGGGCGGTGGCGCCCAGCTAGACGCGGCCGGCCCGCCCGAGGGCGTGGCGCCCACGCCCGCGCCCGACCTGGTGCTGCACACCCGGCGTCCGGACCTGCGCGGCCGCACGCCCAACCAGGTGCAGTACCTGCGGCAGGTGCTGGCCACCGACATCACCTTCGGCATCGGGCCGGCCGGCACGGGCAAGACCTTTCTGGCCGTGGCCTGTGCGGTGGACGCGCTGGAGCGCCAGGGCGTGCAGCGCATCGTGCTCACGCGGCCGGCGGTGGAGGCGGGCGAGCGGCTGGGCTTTCTGCCCGGGGATCTGGCGCAGAAGGTCGACCCCTACCTGCGCCCGCTGTACGACGCCCTGTACGACCTGATGGGCTATGACCGCGTCACGCGCGCCTTCGAGCGCGGGCAGCTCGAGATCGCGCCGTTGGCCTTCATGCGGGGCCGCACGCTGAACCAGGCGTTCGTGATCCTGGACGAGGCGCAGAACACCACGCGCGAGCAGATGAAGATGTTCCTCACCCGCATCGGCTTCGGCTCCAAGTGCGTGGTCACAGGTGACGTCAGCCAGATCGACCTGCCCAGCGGAGTGCCCAGCGGCTTGGTCGATGCTGCCGAGGTTCTCAAGGATGTCAAGGGCATCGCCTTTACCCGCTTCACGGCGGCCGACGTGGTGCGCCACCCGCTGGTGGCGCGCATCGTCGAGGCCTATGACGCGTCGCAGACGGGCCGCTCAGGCCGGACCGGGGGCCCGGCCCAAGGCGGTTCAGCCCGGCGATGAGTCCATTGAAGGCCCCTGCGCTGCAGCTCTCGCTGCAAATGCCCGACGGCCGACACCGGGCTCATCTGGCACGTCACCGGGTGGTGCGCTGGGTACGCGCCGCGCTGGCCTTGCCGGGCGAGATCGCGGTGCGCATCGTGGACGAAGACGAGGGTCGGCGCCTGAACCGCGAGTTCCGCGGCAAGGATTACGCCACCAACGTGCTGACCTTCAACTACGCCTACGAGCCCGTGGTGGCGGCCGATCTGGTGCTGTGCGCTCCGGTGGTGGAGCGTGAGGCGCAGGCGGCGGGCATCACCGTGGAGGCCCACTACGCCCATCTGCTGGTGCACGGCACCCTCCACGCCCAAGGCTATGACCACGAGACCGAGGCCGAAGCCCGCGTCATGGAGGGCCGCGAAAGTGCGTTGTTGCCTCGGCTAGGCTTTGCAGACCCCTGGGGCAGAGCCTGAGGCGTCTGGGTGCACCGCAGCAGCTTGACCAGCTGCGGTACTCGGGCGGGAATGCGGGGAGAGTCCGCTCGCGCCCCGGCTGCAGTGCCTCAGGCCGCGCGCAGCTTGCGCGCTGCATCCAGCGCGAAGTAGGTCAGCACGCCGTCGGCGCCGGCCCGCTTGAACGCCAGCAGCGACTCCATCATCACGGCGTCGTGGTCCAGCCAGCCGTTGGCCGCCGCGGCCTTGAGCATGGCGTACTCGCCGCTGACCTGGTAGGCGAAGGTGGGCACGCGGAACTCGTCCTTCACACGGCGCACGATGTCCAGGTACGGCATGCCGGGCTTGACCATCACCATGTCGACGCCCTCGGCGATATCCAGCGCCACTTCTCGCAGGGCCTCGTCGGTGTTGCCGGGGTCCATCTGGTAGACCTTCTTGTCAGCCTTGCCCAGGTTGCCGGCCGACCCCACCGCGTCGCGGAAGGGGCCGTAGAAGGCGCTGGCGTACTTGGCGCTGTAGGCCATGATGCGCGTGTGGATCAGCCCCGCGCCTTCGAGCGCGCCGCGGATGGCGCCGATGCGCCCGTCCATCATGTCGCTCGGCGCCACGATGTCCACGCCAGCCTGGGCTTGCACCAGGGCCTGCCGGGTCAGCATCTCCACGGTCGCGTCGTTCAGGATGTAGCCGGTGTCGTCCAGCAGCCCGTCCTGGCCGTGGCTGGTGAAGGGGTCGAGCGCCACGTCGGTCAGCAGGGCAAGAGTCGGGAAACGCGCCTTCAGCTCGCGCACCGCCCGCGGCACCAGGCCGTCCGGGTTGGTGGCTTCGCGGCCATCGGGTGTCTTGAGCGCCGGGTCGATCACCGGAAACAGCGCCATCACCGGCACACCGAGCTGCACGCAGGCCTCGGCCACCGGCAGCAGTCGGTCCACGCTCATGCGTTGCACCCCTGGCATGCTGGCCACATCCTGGGTCTGCCCGTGACCGTCCAGCACGAACACCGGCAGGATCAGATCTTCCGCAACCAGTCGGTGCTCGCGCACCAGAGCCCGGGTGGCGGCGTCGCGTCGCAGGCGGCGGGGTCGGTTGGCCGGGTAGGGCGCAAAGATTCGGGTCACGGGCTGGCCTTGCTATGCTAAATTTGAGAGTGGATGATAGACCGTCAGGCCTGTCGTCCCCTGCTTTTCCTCCCTGAGCAGGTGCTTCAGCGCCTTGACAGCGATGAGGCTTTTGAGCCCCGGCCTGATGGCCGGGGCTTTTTTTCGGCGGCCCATAATCTGGCGCCATGGGCAACAGTTACCTCTGGGTCAAAGCGTTACACATCGTGTTCGTGGCAAGCTGGTTCGCCGGCCTGTTCTACCTTCCCCGGTTCTTCGTGAACCTGGCGACGGTGCCCGCGGACAGCGTGGCGGAGCGCGAGCGCCTGCTGCTCATGGCGCGAAAGCTCCAGCGCTTCTCCTCGATCCTGATGTGGCCAGCCATCGCGCTGGGCCTGTTGCTATGGCTGTTCTACGGCGTCGGCTTGGGGCCAGGCCAGGGCTGGATGCACGCCAAGCTGGCGCTGGTGCTGCTGGTCATCGGCTATCACCACGCCTGCCGGTCGCTGCTGCGCGGGTTCGAGCAGGGCACCAACCGTCGCAGCCACCGCTGGTTTCGCGTGTTCAACGAAGTGTCGGTGCTGGCCTTCGCAGCCATCGTCGTGTTGGTGGTGGTCAAGCCCTTCTGACGTCCATCTGATCCACCATGCTTCGGCAGCGCAGCACTGCCCTTCCGCTGGCGCTGGTGTACGCGCTGCTGGTGGCCTACGCCAGCCTGTACCCGTTCACGGGTTGGCGGTGGCCGGCCGGCGCGGCCTGGGCGGAGCTTCTCTGGCTGCCCTGGCCTGTCTGGCGCGGCCGATTTGACGAGGTCGCCAACTTCCTGGGCTACGCCCCGCTGGGCGCGCTGCTGGTCTTGGGCTGGGCGCGTTCGGGTGTGCCCTTGGCGTTGGGGGCGCTGGCGGCCGTATGTCTGCCCACGCTGTTCGCCTATGCGCTGGAATGCGCCCAGCACTTCATTCCCCGGCGGGTGCCTTCCGGGCGCGATTGGGCCTTGAACGCGGCGGGTGCGACCACAGGCGTGCTGCTGGCCCTGGCGTTGGTTCGGCTGGGATGGGTGGACCGCTGGCGGCAGTGGCGCCTGCGCTGGTTCGAGCCCCAGGCCAGCCCTGCGCTGGTGCTGTTGCTGCTGTGGCCGGTGGCGCTGCTCTTTCCCACTCCGGTGCCCCTGGGACTGGGCCAGGTGTTCGACGAGATCGCGGCCTGGATCCCCGAGATGTTGTCTGACACACCCTGGGCCGGCACGGTGGAACCGCCCTCGGTTCAACGCAGTGTGCTGCGTCCCACCCTGCCCCCCTGGCTGGAGGGCACCGTGGTGGCCGCCGGGTTGATGGCGCCTTGCATGTTGGCGTTTGCGGTGCTGCGGCCCGGTTGGCGGCGCCTGTTCGTGGCTGTCCTGGCCTTGGTGCTGGCCCTGGGCACCACCGCACTGTCAACGGCATTGAACTTCGGTCCTGTGCACGCCTGGGCCTGGGTGACCCCGGCCGTTGCGCAGGGCCTGGCGTTGGGCGGCGTGCTGATTCTGGCTGTGTCCCGGCTCAAGCCTCGCCTGGCGGCGGCCCTGGGTCTGGTGGTCTTGGCGATCTCGGTCTCGCTGGGGGCCTCGGCCCCTGCCGACCCCTACTTTGCCGCCAGCCTCCAGCTCTGGGAGCAAGGCCAGTTCATCCGGTTCCACGGCATGTCCCAGTGGGTAGGCTGGCTCTGGCCCTATGCGGCGATGGCTTGGCTGATGGCCCGCCTCGCCGGTGCCCGATAAGGCCGACCGGACGGGGTTGGAGGGGTCGTCCCTAGAATCCAGGGCTGTTCATCATGGCACTCCTGGCGGGCGCCCGACCGTCCGCCGCCGTTTGTCCACCCCTGAAGTTCATGAGCTACTACCAGCGCCACATCTTCTTTTGCCTGAACGAGCGCAAGAACGGCGAAGCCGCCTGCGCTCAGCACGCTGCCCAGGCGGCTTTCGACCACTGCAAGAAGCTTGTCAAGGTGGCCGGGCTGACCGGTCCTGGCGCTGTGCGCGTCAACAAGGCCGGTTGTCTGGACCGCTGTGCGGGCGGGCCCGTGGCCGTCGTCTATCCCGAGGCGGTCTGGTACACCTATGTCGACCAGCAGGACATCGAGGAGATCGTGCAGGTTCACCTGAAGGGCGGCCAGGTGGTGGACCGGCTGGTGCTGCCGGCTGACGTGGGCCGCTGATGAATGCCCACACCCAGCAGGTGATCCTGCAGGGGCCCGCCGGGGCGCTGCAGTGCGCTGTGGACGCGCCTGCTGCCGCCCCCGAAGGCTTGGCCTTGGTGTGTCATCCCCATCCGCTGCACGGGGGCACCCTGGACAACAAGGTCGTTCAGACCTTGGCGCGCGCCTTCGTCCAGTTGGGCTTGCGTGCCGTGCGATTCAACTTCCGTGGTGTTGGTGCTTCGCAGGGGGCCTGGGACGAGGGACGCGGGGAGGTCGACGATGCCCTGGCCGTGGTCCAGGGCTTTCGCGAGACCGCCCAGCCGCTGATCTTGGCCGGCTTCAGCTTTGGCGCGTATGCCGCTTCGCAGGTGGCGTCACGGCTGAACGGCGCAGATGCCGCGCAGCGCGTGGTCCTTGTCGGGCCGGCTGTGCAGAACTTCGTCGTGGCGCCCGTCCCGCAGGACAGCCTCGTCATCCACGGCGAGACCGACGAGATCGTCAGCTTGTCCAGCGTGCTGGACTGGGCCCGCCCGCATGTCATACCGGTCACCGTCGTGCCAGGTGCCGGCCACTTCTTCCATGGCCAACTGCCCTTGCTCAAAAGTCTCGTGCTGCGAGCGGGCGGGTTGGCTGCACCGTGAATCCATGAAACATCTGATCTCCCTGCTCTTGGCCCTTGCACTTGCCGGTGTTGCCCAGGCGCAGGCGCCGCAACCGCCGGAGGTGGCCGCACGTCAGTACATCCTGATTGATCTGGCCAGCAGCCAGGTGCTGGCCGAGCGTGAGGCGGACGTCCCTGCCGACCCCGCCAGCTTGACCAAGCTGATGACCGCCTATCTGGTCTTCGACGCGATCAAGGCCCGCAAGCTCAGCCTGGAGCAAGCGATCCCGGTGTCCGTTCGGGCCTGGTCGGAGCGCAAGGGTGGGGGCTCCCTGATGTTCATCGACACCACGATGAAACCTACGGTCGATGAACTGCTCAAGGGCATGATCGTACAAAGCGGCAACGATGCATCCGTGGCGCTGGCCGAAGCCGTGGGGGGCTCGCTCGACAACTTCGTCACCATGATGAACCGCCAGGCCCAAGCCTGGAGTCTGAAGAACACAAGTTTTCGAAATGTGACGGGCCTGACCGAGGCCAACCACCACAGCACGGCGCGTGACATCGCTGTGATCGCTGGCAAGGTCATCGCCGACCACCCGAACTTCTACCCCTACTACTCGATCAAGCAGTTCAGCTTCAACAACATCAAGCAGGACAACCGCAACATGTTGCTGGGCCGTGATGCGTCGGTCGACGGCATGAAGACGGGTTACACCGAGACGGCCGGCTACTGCCTGGTGGCCAGCGCCCAACGCGACATGCCCAACGGCAAGCGCCGGCTGCTGTCGGTGGTCATGGGGACGGCGTCGCGCGAGGCACGGGCCAGCGAGAGCCAGAAACTGCTGAACTGGGGCTGGCAGGCCTGGGACGCCGTGCGGCTGTTCGATGCAGGCAAGCCGGTCGCCACCGTGCCGGTATGGAAGGGAAAGTCTGCCGAGGCACGGCTGGGTGCGCCGGGCGGGGCCGTGTTCGTGACCGTGCCCAAGGGGACCGGTGCGCAGATGAAGACCGTGATCCAGCGCAGCGATCCTCTGGTGGCACCGCTGGCGGCCGGGCAGAAAGTCGGCACCATCCAGGTGACCACGGCCGCGGGCACGCCCGTGGCCTCGCTGCCCCTGGTCGTGCAGGAGCCGGTGGAACTGGCCGGGCTGTTGGGGCGGGCCTGGGACTCCATCAGGCTGTGGATCAAGTGATCACAGACTGCAACGAAGACAGAACCCCCCGAAGGATCCATCGACATGCCCGCACTGCCCGACACCCTGTGCTATCTCAACGGTACGTACACGCCCCTGAGCGAAGCCAAGGTCAGCGTGATGGACCGTGGCTTCATCTTTGGCGACGGGATCTACGAAGTGGTGCCTGTGTACGGACGTCGGCTGTTCCGCTTCGATGCCCATCTGGCCCGCCTGGAGCGCAGCCTGGCAAAGATGCGCATCGCCAACCCCTTCACCCGCGCCCAGTGGCTCGAGCGTGTGCGGCCCTTGGTCGCAGCCGTGTTCGACAAGACGACCGCGCAGGACCAGTTGGTCTACATCCAGATCACGCGCGGTGTGGCGTCCCGAGACCACGTGATGCCCGAAGGCCTGGAGCCCACCGTCTTCATGATGGCCAACCCGATGAAGCCGGCCTCGCCGGAGCAGCGGCATCAGGGCGTGGCTTGCGTGACCGCTCGCGACTTCCGCTGGGAGCGTGGCGACATCAAGAGCACCTCCTTGTTGGGCAACGTCTTCGCCCGGCAGATTTCGGCCGATGCCGGGGCGGTGGAGACCATCATGTTCCGCGATGGATTTCTGACCGAGGCGGCTGCCTGCAACGTCTGGATCGTCAAGGAAGGGGCCTTGCTGGGCGTGCCCAAGTCTTCCCATGTGCTGGAGGGGATACGTTTCGACCTGCTGCGTGAACTGTGCGAGAGCACCGGCGTGCCTTATCACCTGCGCCCCATTGCCGAGAACGAAGTGATGACCGCCGACGAGGTGCTGCTGACCTCGGCGACCAAGGAGGTCCTGGCGGTCACCAAGGTGGACGGCGAAGGCGTCGGTCATGGCGCCCTGCGCGGCCGCCCAGGGCCGGTGTATGCACGCCTCTACGAGGCTTACCAGCAGGCCAAGGCCGAGCAATGCATCTGATGGGCTGCGCTCACTGAGGCACGGCAGGATCACCCCCATGCGCGACATTCCGCCCGAGCAAAGCCTGATCGAGTATCCCAGTGCCTTCCCCATCAAGGTGATGGGTGCCAAGGTGGAGGGCTTCGTGGAAGCCGTCGTCGAGGTGGCCTGTCGTTTCGATCCGGGCTTCGACGCCCGCACCGTGGAGCGGCGTGAAAGCAGTGGCGGCAAGTACCTGGGCGTCACCATCACCGTGACCGCGCACAGCCGCGAGCAGCTCGACGAGCTCTACCGCACCTTGTCCACGCACCCCATGGTCAGGGTGGTTCTGTAGGCGCTGGTCATGCAGTTGCAATGGCTGGGCCGGCAGCCTTATGCGGGCATCGAGGAGCGCATGCGCGCCTTCACGGAAGCACGCACGCCCGACACCCCCGACCAGCTCTGGCTGGTGGAACACGATCCGGTGTTCACTCAAGGCGTAGGCGGGCGAGCGGAGCATGTGCTCACTCCAGGTGACATCCCGGTCGTGCGTACCCAGCGCGGGGGCCAGGTGACGTTCCACGGCCCGGGCCAGGTGGTGGCCTATCCCCTGGTGGACCTGCGCCGCCTCGGAATCTTCGTCAAGGAGTACGTCTACCGCTTGGAGGCGGCCGTGCTGCAGGTGCTGGACGCCTACGGGGTGACAGGTCACCGCGTGCGGTCCGCCCCCGGCATCTACGTCCGCCTGGTCGACCCCTTCGACCATGCGCCTCTCAAGCCCGTGGACCCCGGGGCCGATCCCTTCGAGGGACTGGGCAAGATCGCGGCCCTGGGCGTCAAGGTCACCCGGCACTGCGCCTATCACGGGCTGGCGGTGAACGTCGACATGGCGCTGGAGCCCTTTGGTCGCATCAACCCTTGTGGCTATGCAGGCCTGCGCACCGTGGACCTTCGAAGCCTGGGGGTCTCGGCCCGGCCATCAGAGGTGGCCCTGCGGCTGGCCCAGCGCCTGGAGACCCTGCTGTCGGCTTGAGGACAGGCCGACCCGATACCATCCGTCCTGATGCACGTCCTGCCCCAGCGTATGTGGGCGTACTGCCTCACGACGCTGTCCTTGCCCACCATGACCGACTCCCAAACCTCTGCGCCCGACGCCTCCGCCGTGGCCCCCGCAGCCTACGACCCCACCGCCAAGCAGAAGTCCCAGGCCAAGACCTCGCGCATTCCCATCAAGGTGGTGCCGGCCGAAGTGTTGAAGAAGCCGGAATGGATCCGCGTGAAGGCCGGCTCTCCGAGCACGCGCTTCTACGAGATCAAGCAGATCCTGCGCGAGCACAAGCTGCACACGGTGTGCGAGGAGGCCTCGTGCCCGAACATCGGCGAGTGCTTCGGCAAGGGCACCGCCACCTTCATGATCATGGGCGACAAGTGCACGCGCCGCTGCCCGTTCTGCGACGTAGGCCACGGTCGGCCCGACCCCTTGGACGTGGATGAGCCGGTCAATCTGGCGCGCACCATCGCTGCACTGCGTCTGAAGTACGTGGTCATCACCAGCGTCGACCGGGATGACTTGCGAGATGGTGGCGCAGCGCACTTCGTCGAGTGCATCCGCAAGACGCGCGAGCTCTCGCCCGACACCCGCATCGAAATCCTCACGCCCGATTTCCGAGGCCGTCTGGACCGCGCCCTGGACATCCTGAAGGCCGCTCCACCGGATGTGATGAACCACAACCTGGAGACCATCCCGCGCTTGTACAAGGAGGCGCGGCCGGGCTCCGATTACGCCTTCAGCCTGGGTCTGTTGCAGCGATTCAAGCAGGCGGTTCCCGGCGTGCCGACCAAGAGCGGCATCATGGTGGGTCTGGGCGAGACTGACGAGGAAATCCTGCAGACCATGCGCGACATGCGCGAACACCAGATCGACATGCTCACCATTGGGCAGTACCTGGCACCCAGCGGCCACCACCTGCCGGTGCGGCGCTATGTGCATCCGGACACCTTCCGGATGTTCGAGCGTGAAGCCGCCGCAATGGGCTTCACCCACGCTGCCGTGGGGGCCATGGTGCGCTCCAGCTACCACGCTGACCAGCAGGCCCATGCGGCGGGCGTGGCCGATGTGCTGGCCTGAGGACGCCCTGGTTTTGCGGTACCTCCCCCGGCCCCTGCGCCGCGGCACCCCGTGGCCAATGGTGCTGGCGGCGAGCGCCGGCTTGACGGCCTGTGCCCCGTCGCTGGATTGGCGCGAGGTGCGCCCGGGTGCGGCTGAAGCTGTGGCCTTGTTTCCCTGCAAGCCCGCCTCCCACGCCCGAGAGCTCGCGCTGGCCGGGCAGCAGGTCAAGCTCACCCTGCACGCCTGCCAGGCGGGTGATGCCACCTGGGGGTTGGCCTGGGCTGATGTGGGCGACCCTGGCCGTGTGGCCGACGCCTTGCAAGCCCTGCAAGAGGGGGCCCGGGTCAATCTGAGCGATGCCAAGTTGCAGGCCCGCGCGTACAGCGTGAAGGGGCAAACACCGCATCCGGGCAGCGGTCGATGGAGCCTGGAAGGCCGTTACCCGGATGGCAAGCCCGTCTCGGGTCAGGTGGCGGTCTTTTCTCGCGGCACGGTCGTGTTCCAGGCCACGGCGCTGGGTGTCGCGCAGGCCTCGGAGGCTGCGGACACCTACTTCAACGCGTTGAGGTTCGGACCTTGATGTCCTGAGTCTTTGATGTCAACCACTCAGGCTTCACCGGCGCTCGCCGTCAGGATCTTCCTGGCGTTTGCCTTCGCGTATTTCTTCTCGGCTTTGCTGCGGGCGGTCACCGCGACGCTGGCGCCCTCGTTCAGCGCTGAACTGGGGCTCAAGGCGGCCGATCTGGGGTTGCTGGCAGGCGCCTACTTCCTCGGGTTTTCAGCTTTGCAACTGCCCTTGGGCCAGGCCCTGGACCGGTTGGGCCCGAAACGGGTGCTGCTCGGCCTGACGACGCTGGCCGTGCTCGGGTGTGGGGCCTTCGCATTGGCGCAGAGCCTGCCGGGCCTGATCCTGGCCCGGGTCCTGACCGGCATGGGGTTGGCCGCCGGCCTCATGGCACCGCTGACCTGCTTCCGCCTGCGCTTCTCCCAGGCGGCTCAGTTTCGCTCCAATTCCTGGATGTTGATGTCGGGCTCCCTGGGCATGCTCGCCTCCACGCTGCCGGTGCAGTGGCTGCTGCCGGTGTGGGGTTGGCGAGGGTTGTTCTGGGTGCTGGGGGCTGGTCTGCTGGTGGCGATGGCGCTGATGCTGTGGTGGGTGCCGCCAGACCCGGAGGCCCCGAAGCATCAGCCACATCGACCGGAGCTTCGCCAAGGCTACCGAGACGTGTTCCTGCATCCAGTGTTCCTGCGCAGCGTGCCCATCGGCTTTTTCACCTATGGCGGCATGATCGCCGTGCAGACCCTGTGGGCGGGGCCCTGGATGACCCGTCTGGCCGGGTTCACGCCGCAGCAGGCCGCGGGAGGCTTGTTTGTCATCAACCTGTGCATGCTGGTGACCTTCATGCTGTGGGGCGTTTGCATGCCGCGCTTGGCGCGCAAGGGTTTGCAGGCGCACCAGATCATGGTCTGGGGTTTGCCGCTTCATCTCATGGTCCTGGCGTGGATCGTGCTGGACCCTCAGCCCGCCACGGCCGCACTGTGGTCGCTGTGGTGCGTCAGTTGCACGTTCGTTTCCTTGAGCCAGCCCGCGGTCGGCCAGGCCTTTCCTGCTGCCTTGGTGGGCCGCGCACTGTCGGCGTTCAACCTGGTGATCTTTTCGGGTGTGTTCTGCATCCAATGGGGCATCGGCCTGTCGGTTGATGCGTTGCGCCAGGCGGGGCTGAGCGAGCCCGCCGCCTTCAGGTTGTCCTTCGCCATCTTCGGGGCGTGTTGCGTGCTGTCGTACTTTTGGTACCTTCGTCCTCTCGCAAGGGGTCGGCCCCCCCAGCCAGCCGCTCAAGCCTGATCCTCGCTCCTTGCCCATGACCCAAATCATCGTGCTCGCCCATGCGCCGCTGGCATCGTCCTTTGCAAGCGTGGCCGCGCATGCATTCCCCGACTGCGCCTCGACCTTGCGCTGTGTGGACGTCCTGCCGTCAGACGGCCCGGAGGAGATTGAGCGCAGGTTGCGTGACGCTGTCGGCCAAGCACAGGCCTTGGTCCTGTGCGATGTCTTCGGGGCAACGCCCTGTAACGCGGCCCTGCGCGTGGCCGATGGGGTTCGCGTCCGTGTCGTGGCGGGCGTGAACGTGCCCATGCTGTGGCGGGTGCTGTGTTACGCCACTGAGCCGCCGGACCGCCTGGTGAACAGGGCGGTGGACGGCGCGGTGCAGGGTGTCATGCAGGTTGGCACCATCAGTCCGCAGAATCAGTCTGTTCAGGCAGGCCCGAATGATCACGTCAAGCATCACCATCAGCAATAAGCTCGGACTGCACGCCCGGGCCTCAGCCAAACTCACCAAGCTCGCAGGCACCTTTCGCTGCGACATTCACCTGGCGCGCGCCGGCCGGCGCATCAATGCCAAGAGCATCATGGGTGTCATGATGCTTGCCGCTGGTTTGGGCTCGGAAGTCGTCATCGAGACCGACGGTCCCGACGAAGAGCAGGCCATGACAGCCTTGCGCGATCTGATCGAATCCAAGTTTGGCGAGGGGCAATGAGGCCGGCCGACATGGTGGCCTGAGGCCGCCTGAGAGCCGGCCTCCCGTGGGGCATCTGGGCGTGTCCCCGCCGTCCATGCCTGCGGTAGCTGCGCTACATTCAGTGGCATGAGCATCCAGGTCTTTGGCGTGCCGGTATCCCGGGGCGTGGCCATTGGGCGGGCCGTGCTGGTGGCGTCCAGCCGCGTCGACGTGGCGCACTATTTCGTCGCGCCGCAAGACCTTGGCTCCGAGGTTCAGCGCCTGAAAGCCGCACGCGATGCGGTGGCTGAAGAGTTGTCCAGCCTGCAGCGGGAGTTACCTGAAGACGCCCCGGCGGAACTGTCTGCGCTGCTGGACGTGCACCTGATGCTGCTGCACGACGATGCTCTGGCCGGGGCCACCAAGGATTGGATCCTGGAGCGTCACTACAACGCCGAATGGGCGCTGTCAGCCCAGCTCGAGGTGCTGGCCCGCCAGTTCGACGAAATGGAGGATGCCTACCTCCGCGAGCGCAAGGCCGACCTGGAGCAGGTGGTCGAGCGCCTGCTCAAGGCCTTGGCGTCCAGTTCTGATGCGGCGCATACCGACGTCGCCGTGCCGCGTGACTCCGCCGGTGAGGACCCCCTGGTGCTGGTGGCCAGCGACATTGCGCCCGCCGACATGCTGCAGTTCAAGAGCAGCATCTTCACCGGATTCATCACCGACGTAGGCGGCAGGACTTCTCACACGGCCATCGTTGCGCGCAGTCTCGACATTCCCGCCGTGGTCGGCGCGCGCGAAGCCAGCCGCATCATTCGGCAGGACGACTGGGTGGTGATCGATGGCGATGCGGGCGTTGCCGTGGTCAACCCGTCTGCCATCGTGCTGGAGGAGTACCGCTTCCGGCAACGCCAGAGCGATCTTGAGCGCGCCCGACTGGACCGCCTGCGCCATACGCCGGCCGTCACACTCGACGGCCACTGCGTTGAACTGCTGGCCAATATCGAGCTGCCAGGTGACGCCCATGGCGCCCTCGCTGCGGGCGCTGTGGGCGTCGGTCTGTTCCGTAGCGAGTTCCTCTTCATGAACCGTGACGGCGACCTGCCAGGAGAGGAAGAGCAGTTCCGCGCCTACCTGGCCGCCGTCACCGCCATGCAGGGGCTGCCGGTCACGATCAGAACTGTTGATATAGGCGCGGACAAGCCCCTGGACCAGATGAGTGCGCAGGAGCTTCGGCATGAGCACACGTTGAACCCCGCGCTGGGATTGAGGGCTATTCGCTGGAGCCTGTCAGAGCCCGACATGTTCCACCAGCAGCTGCGAGCCATCTTGCGGGCCAGTGCGTTTGGCAAGGTGCGCATCTTGATCCCGATGGTGGCACACCTGACGGAGATTCGCGCCTGTGCGCTGGCCATCAAACGAGCGCGCGCGGAACTGGACCGCATGGGCCTGGCCTACGGCATGGCGGAGGTCGGCGCGATGATCGAAGTGCCTGCCGCCGCCATCGGCATCGACATGATCTTGCGGCACTTTGATTTCGTGTCGCTGGGCACCAACGACCTCATCCAGTACACCTTGGCCATCGACCGTGCAGATGAAGCAGTCGCGCACCTCTACGACGCCTGGCACCCGTCCGTGCTGAACCTTGTCGACAGAACCATCAGCCGAGCGAACGCCGCGGGTCGCTATGTGAGCGTGTGCGGAGAGATGGCGGGCGATCCGGCATTCACCGAGGTGTTGCTCGCCATGGGGCTGCGCAGTTTTTCGATGCACCCCGCCCAGATAGCCACCATCAAGCAGAAGATCCTCAGGACTGACACCACACGGTGGGTACGCAGGCTGCCGGACATTCTCTCGGCGGAGGATCCGCAGGCCCAAGCGTTCCCCGCCTGAGCGACGGCAAGTGCTCGTCAGGTTCCCTTGCAGTTTCGGGTCGACGCCTTGGATGGCCTGCCGCCAAGAACTTTTTTGTGTCAGAGCTTGCGCGCCAGACAAGTACGGCCCTATACTGGCGGGCTCGCTGCACAACAGCCGACGCGACCTTCAAGCAAGAGGCGAAGACTGATGAGCAGATCAAGCAAAAACCTACTGCTTGACACGGCTTTAAAAAACGTGACAGAATCGTAGTCTTCGCTGATAACAAAGCGAACGCCGCAAGGCAAGTTCTTTAACAACATACAGCCGATAAGCGTGGGCGTTTGAAGGCGAGTGCCAAGACAACAGGTCTAGGCCTGAAGTCACAAACGCTCACGGATGAAGAAGTGAAGTTCACTTCAATTCCGTTTTGAGCAAAACATTCAAGATCGAACTGAAGAGTTTGATCCTGGCTCAGATTGAACGCTGGCGGCATGCCTTACACATGCAAGT
>Ga0315907_10004190_pt1 | contig 16326 bp, 12 predicted proteins | sample LakEriMetagenome_3_FD_203525 | JGI IMG/M metagenome (GOLD analysis project Ga0315907, IMG submission 203525) | Freshwater fungal communities from buoy surface, Lake Erie, Ohio, United States - Buoy 12 MA123 | ecosystem: Environmental > Aquatic > Freshwater > Lake > Lake biofilm | place: USA... | reverse complement strand
CATACGTAATGAAAGTAGTGTAATGACCAGCTTCGCTTTCCATTAGTTCTCTATAGAATTTTGATAATTCTTCGTCTTGGATATTTTCGGAAAGCACTTTAAAACGCTCACAACTTCGGGCTTCAATCATAGCTGAAAAAAGCAAGCGCTCTACTAATCCGGAAACTCTGCTCCCATTGTTGCTTCTTTTCATGTATTGTGCCAACTCGTTTACGTAATCATCTTTGCGTTCACGACCGAGTTTTAATCCACGTTTTTTAATGATGTCGTGAACTTGTTCAAAATGGTCTAATTCTTCTTTGGCCAAAGCCAATAAATCGGTAACCAAATCTTCGTGTTCTGAGTTATTGGTAATAATGGTGATGGCATTTGTGGCAGCTTTTTGTTCGCACCACGCGTGATCCGTTAGAATTTCTTCAATGTTTTTTTCAACGATGTTAACCCATCTAGGGTCAGTTGGTAATTCTAAACGTAAAACTCCCATAATAAAGTAGCTTATAAAATAATGTCAAAAATAAGGATTTTGTGTTTTGATATTGTAACGATTAATTACTAAAATTATTTATGAAATAATCTTTCCATCTTCCATGGTTATGGTTCTATTTGTTTTTTGGGCAAAATCGTTATCGTGAGTTACAATTAGCATGGTTTGCTTTTGCTCCAAAGTTAATTTTTTAAAAATATCAAAAACTAAATCGCTGTTTTTTTTATCTAAATTTCCGGTTGGCTCATCACCCATTATAATCAAAGGATTGTTTATTAAAGCTCTTGCAATTGCAACTCGCTGTTTTTGTCCACCACTCAATTGATTAGGCATTTTCAGAGCTTGATCGGCCATATCTAACGTTCGTAAATGTTCCATAGCATCGTGTTCAATTTCTTTTTCAGAACGATTTCCTAGCTTCATTCCGGGCAGCATGACATTTTTCAACACACTGTATTCCGAAAGCAAATAATGAAACTGAAACACAAAGCCTATTTTTTCATTTCTGAGTTGGGCTAATTCTTTATCTGGTTTTCCAGTAATAAGTTCTTCGTGAATGTATAATTCGCCTTCATAATCAGTATCCATAGTAGAAAGCAAATACAACAAGGTTGATTTTCCGCAACCCGATTTTCCAACAATAGAAACAAACTCACCATGATTGACACTCATGTCAATTTCCTTTAACACCTGAAACTTAATTGGGTCGTAAAAGTATTTGGTTAATTTTTTGGTTTCTAAGACTATGTTGCTCATTTTATTTACCTCGAATAATATCTACAGGATCTACTTTACTAGCTTTTATAGCCGGAAACAGTCCTGCAATAAGTGTTGTTATTAATGCAAATGAAATTCCGATAATGTAAAATAGCGGATTATAATTTATGGGATAGGTAGTAACCGTTGGCAAAGAAGCTGTATTGAAAGGAATATTATCAATAATATTTGTAAATATAAAACCAAATAACAAACCAAATAATCCTCCAGTAATTCCAATAATTAACGAAAGGGAAATAAAAATCCACTTCACATCATTGCCAGAAAATCCTGTGGCTTTAAGAATAGCGATACTATCCATCTTTTCAAAAATCATCATATTTAAGATGTTGTAAATTCCAAAACCAGCAACGATTAACAACACAATTCCAACTGCATAAGAAATAATACTTCTTACCGAACTTCCAGTTTCAAACTGAGAATTAGCTGTTTGGTAATCGATAGCATCTAATTCAAATTTTTCATGAAACTCTTTTGCTACAGCTGGTGAAGAAGTGATGTCGTATAATTTAATTTGAATATCTGTAATGTAATTTGTTGCTTCTCCTAATAGTTTTTGGGCAGTTGCCAAAGAAGTATAACTACTAACATCGTCAATCTCTGCAATGCCAATTTGGGATATACCGACAATTTTTAAAGAAGCTAAATTTCCTTTGGCTGTAGTAATTTTTATTACATCACCTTTAACCAAAAGCATTTTATCGGCTAATCCTTTACCAATGATGATACTGTTATTTTGATCTAAATCGGCTATTTTACCTTCTTTAATATAATCGCTTAGGGTGAATAATTTTTCTTCCGCTGAAACATCGATTCCGCTAATTATACCTGAAATTTCTATGGTTCCCGAATTAAAAAATACAGGTGTAGTTATTTTTGGAGCAACATCTATAATGCGACTATCTTGTTTTAAATTGTGAATAATTGTCTTGCTATTGTAAATGGATTTACCTCTGTCTTTTGGCTTTATCGAGGAAATAAAGTTAATGTCATTTTTGTATTTATCTGATAATCTTATAGGTTGATTTTCAGAAGGTTTGATTTCGTTATATAAACGAACATGTGGCGTTCTATTAAGCATTAAACCATCGAGTAAATCGTTCAATCCATTCATAAAACTTACTAAAGAAATAAACATCGCTATACCAAAAGTAACACCAACCGCGGCAACAATTGTTTGTTTCAATCGGGCACGAAGCAAGTGCAAAGCAATATTAAAAATGAGTTTAAAATTCATTAGTTAGGTTTGTATATCTTTTCATCGGATTTTAATCCTTCGAGAATTTCAACATTCTGATAATCGTTTAGCCCAATTTTTACTTTGCGCTTTTCATCTTCATTAACCAAAACATATTCATCGTTTATGAGGTAGCTTTTAGGAATGGTCAAAACGTTCTTTTTGGTTTGTATAATGATATTGGCTTCAGCCGAAAGATTGGGATATAACTTTGTTGGTGGCATATCAAAATGAGCTTCTATCTTAAAAGTTCTGGAACGCTCATCCATAATAGGATAGATTTTATCTACAGTAGCTTCAAAAGCTTTTCCTTTATAACTATCTAAAGTAACGACTACCTTTTGCCCTAAAACTACTTTAACCATGTCATATTCATCAACATCTAATTCTAATAAAAACGCCTTTTTCTTTCCTATTACAGCTAATGGCATTTGTGAAGTTATTAATGTTCCTTCTTTTACTAAAACATCAAATAACTCTCCCGAAAAGGCACTTTTTACATCAAAGTCGCTTTGTGATTTTTCGCTTATTTTTAGGTTATTACTGTTTTTGTACTGATCATTTTTAAGCTGAATTTTTAATTGAGATAATTGTTTTAAAGCAGCTTCATAATTTGATTTCGAGTTCTTATAGGCTAGTTCTACTCGTTCATAATCCACTTCTGAAATGATATTGTATTGCTTGATGTTTTTGTTTCGGTTATAAACTGACTGATCTAAAGCTAATTTGTCTTTAGCCACTTGAACCTTAGTCTCCATTTCGGCAATTTTATCTTGAATATACCGACTATTTTCTTTGCTCAATTGATAGGCTAATCGAGCATTTTCAGTATTCAACGATGCTTTATCACTTTCTATTTTAAATAACGATTGTCCTTTTATAATAGTTTGCCCAGCGGTTACGTTGATTTTTTGTAAAACACCATTTACGGTTGAATAAACAGTATATTGATCTTCCGATTTAACAACTCCAGAAGCATAAACGCTTTCTGTTATGGTTCCTATATTAGGCTTAATTTCGCCAGTATCTTTTTTACTACATGACACGAGCGTAATCGAACTAGCGAGGCAAAAGAGAAGAACAAATGAAAAACAAAATAATGATTTATAATATTTCATGAACTTGGCATTTATAGAATTTGTCTCTCAAATTTACGACAATTTCGAAGTCTATAGCCTAACATTTATCATAATAAAAAAGTCTTCCGTTTGGAAGACTTAATGTTTTATATGTTTTGCTTAAAAGCTTAGTATACAAAAATGGCTCTTTCGCTCATCATGTCATTTACTTCATCTGCAATTTCTTCTAATAAATCATCATTAGTAGCATTTGAAAGTACTCTATCGATTAAATCAACAATAGCTTCCATATCACTCTCTATCATTCCACGTGTTGTAATTGCAGGTGTTCCAACGCGTATTCCAGAAGTTACAAAAGGTGATTTATCATCAAATGGAACCATGTTTTTATTTACAGTAATTTCAGCTTTTCCTAAAGCAATTTCGGCGTCTTTACCTGAAATTCCTTTATTGCGCAAGTCAATCAACATCATGTGATTATCCGTTCCGCCCGAAATTAAATGATAGCCTCTTTTTACGAAAGCTTCAGCCATTGCTTTGGCATTTTTTTGTACTTGCATTTGATACGTAAAAAACTCATCGGATAAAGCCTCTCCAAAAGCAACTGCCTTTGCAGCAATAATGTGTTCCAATGGTCCGCCTTGATTTCCTGGGAAAACAGCCATATCTAAAATATGCGACATCATCCTGATTTCACCTTTTGGTGTTGTTAAGCCCCATGGGTTTTCAAAATCTTTTCCCATCATAATGATTCCACCTCGAGGTCCACGTAAGGTTTTGTGTGTTGTAGTGGTAACAATATGACAATGTGGAATTGGATCGTTCATCAAACCTTTAGCAATTAAACCCGAAGGATGCGAAATATCAGCTAATAAAAGAGCACCGACACTATCGGCAATTTCACGAAAACGCTTAAAATCCATATCACGAGAATAGGCAGATGCTCCCGCTATAATCATTTTTGGCTGCTCTTTTGTTGCAATTTCTTGGATTTTATCATAGTCCAAAACTCCCGTTTCTTTTTCAACTCCATAAAATGATGGCGTATATAATTTTCCTGAAAAATTAACTGGCGAACCGTGCGTTAAATGACCTCCATGAGACAAATCAAATCCTAATATTTTATCTCCTGGTTTTAAACAAGCTGCAAAAACTGCAGTATTGGCTTGAGAACCTGAATGTGGTTGTACGTTTACATATTCGGCACCAAAAAGCGCAGCCGCTCTGTCGATGGCGATTTGCTCAATAACATCTACTACTTCGCAACCACCATAATATCTTCTGCCAGGATAACCTTCAGCATATTTATTTGTTAGTACTGAACCTGCAGCTTCCATAACTTGGTCGCTTACAAAGTTCTCTGATGCAATTAGTTCGATTCCGTGAATTTGTCTGTCTTGTTCCTCAAGGATAAGGTCAAAAATTTGTTTGTCGCGTTGCATTTGTAATTATTTCGATTAATTGTGCTCAAAATTACAAAAATGGTTTGGTAAATTAATAGGAAATGATATATTTGATTACTTAAATTTTCAACAAACTTAAAGATTATATCATGCCCTTAAATACAAACAATCCTAAACGAAAATCTTGGCTTACAGTTCCTAAAGACAGTGACTTCCCTATTCAAAACATTCCATTTGGTGTTTTTTTAACCAAAGAAGATGTCATAACAATTGGAACCCGTATTGGTGATTATGCTATCGATTTAGGAGCTTTACAGCAACTAAATTATTTCGAAGGAATTGATTTGACTGATGATATGTTCATGCAAGATACCTTGAATGATTTTATTTCTGATGGAAAAAAAACGTGGCGACTAGTACGTAATAGAATCAGTGATATTTTTGAACAAAGCAATCCAATACTAAGAGATAATCAGGAACACCGAGATATTGTTATATTTAAAATGGAAGACGTTGAAATGCAACTTCCGGTTTTAATTGGTGACTACACCGATTTTTATTCGAGTAAAGAGCACGCCACTAATGTAGGTAAAATGTTCCGCGATCCCGAAAATGCTTTATTACCCAACTGGCTTCATATTCCTGTTGGATATCATGGTAGAAGTTCAACAATAGTTCCATCTGGTATTCCGGTGCATCGTCCAATGGGACAAACCTTGCCAAATGGAGAAAGTACACCTGTTTTCGGTCCATCAAGATTAATTGATTTTGAATTAGAAACAGCATTCATTACAACGGATGCAAATATCATGGGTGAAAACATACCAATTAATGAAGCTGAAGATTATATTTTTGGAATGGTTTTATTAAATGATTGGAGTGCAAGAGATATTCAAAAATGGGAATATGTTCCGCTTGGACCTTTCTTAGCTAAAAACTTTGCCTCTTCAATTTCTCCTTGGATAGTAACGATGGATGCTTTAGAACCTTTTAGAACCAAAGGACCAAATCAAGAACCTATGCCGCTACCCTATTTACAACAAAAAGGCAAACATACTTATGATATTAATTTGGAAGTGTATATAGAACCAGAAAACGTTGCACCTTCTTTAGTTTCTAAATCTAATTTCAAATACATGTATTGGACAATGTCACAACAATTAGCTCATCACACTTCTAATGGATGTAGGGTAAATTCGGGTGATATGATGGGTTCTGGAACTATTTCAGGTCCTACACCGGATAGCTTTGGTTCTATGCTCGAACTCACTTGGGGTGGAAAAAATCCGATTAAAATGAATGACGGTTCTGAACGTAAATTCATCAACGATAATGACACAGTAACCATGAAAGGATATTGTCAAAACAGTTCTGTACGTATTGGCTTTGGAGAAGTTTCAAGTAAATTATTACCTCCTTTCGTCAGAAAATAATCCTTCGACAAGCTCAGGATGACAAGTCAACAAAGCAAACTATATTACAACAATAACAACAAAAATCTAAAATGAAAAATACAGCGTTAACTCATGTTCACGAAAGTTTAGGAGCGAAAATGGTTCCGTTTGCAGGATATAATATGCCTGTTCAATATGAAGGAGTAAATGCCGAACACGAAATTGTTAGAAATGGAGTCGGAGTTTTTGATGTATCACATATGGGTGAATTTTTGCTCAGTGGTGAAAATGCTTTGGCTTTAATCCAGAAAGTAACAAGTAATGATGCTTCTGTTTTAGAAATTGGTCGCGCACAGTATTCTTGTTTGCCAAATAATGATGGTGGAATTGTAGATGATTTAATTGTGTACCGAATGAAGGAAAACCAGTATTTATTAGTGGTAAATGCTTCTAATATTGATAAAGATTGGAATTGGATTTCATCTCACAATAATTTAGGTGTAGATATGAAAAACATTTCAGATGATTATTCTTTACTTGCCATTCAAGGACCAAAAGCGGTAGAAGCGATGCAATCTTTAACTTCAATAGATTTATCAGCTATAAAATATTATCATTTTGAAGTTGCCGATTTTGCCGGAATTGAAAATGTCATTATTTCAGCTACAGGTTATACTGGTTCGGGTGGATTTGAAATTTATTGTAAAAACTCCGATGTAGAAGAAGTTTGGAACAAAGTTTTTGATGCCGGAAAATCTTTCGGAATCAAACCTGTTGGTTTGGCGGCACGTGATACGTTACGTTTAGAAATGGGATTTTGTTTGTATGGTAACGACATTAACGATACAACTTCACCATTAGAAGCAGGATTAGGTTGGATTACCAAATTCACCAAAGACTTTACCAATTCAGAAAATCTGAAAAAGCAAAAAGAAGCTGGAGTTACCAAAAAACTTGTTGGTTTTGAATTAATAGAAAGAGGTATTCCGCGTCATGATTATGAAATTCTTGATGCCAACGGAAATAATATTGGAATTGTAACTTCGGGAACTATGGCTCCAAGTTTGGGTAAAGGCATCGGAATGGGTTATGTAAAAACAGAATTCTCTTCAGTTGACAGTGCCATTTTTATTCAAATTCGAAACAACAAAGTCGCTGCCAAAGTGGTAAAAATGCCTTTCTATAAAAAATAATTTTTGGGTGAAAAATTTATTGCAATACGTGTTGTTGCTCCCTCTTTTGGTATTAAGCCAAAAAGAGAAAAATCCATGTGAAACTTTATCAAGCATCAACGCTTTAATTCAGGAGAATCACTACCGACCAAAACCAATTGATGATAGTTTATCCGTTTATGTTTTTAAAACTTTCTTAAATCGGCTGGATGAAGAAAACAGATTGTTTATCACGCCAGAAATCAATGAGATAAAAAAACACGAATACCAAATTGATGATTACATTAAGGCACACGATTGTAATTTTCTTCATGACTTTTACTTAAGCTATTCTAAATCAGTTGCACGTTATGCTGCCATAATTGCTTCTATAAAAAGTGAAGATTTTCCTTTTTCAAGTAATGAAAAAATAGTTTTTTCCAAAAAAGCATTTCCTTATGCAAATGATGAGGCCGAATTAAAACGCTTGTACAAAAAAAGTATCCTGTTCAATGTATTGCGTGAAATAGCTGAATTGAGTACAAATAAAGATTCTTTAGCAACAAATTTTGAATCACTTGCAACATCCAATAAACTGAAAGTTTTTGACAAATACGAATGTAAAACAGAGAGTTACCAAATGACAGAAGATGAATTTAATGCACAATTTTACACGGTTTATTGTTCTTATTTTGATCCGCATACCGAATATTTTTCTGAAAACGATAAATCGGAATTTTTCTCAACTGTTAGTTCTGATAATCTCACTTTTGGACTTTATGTTTCCTTATCTGAAAAGGACGAATTGACAGTTTTAGATGTTTTACCCGGTAGTTCTGCCTATTTTAGTGATAAGATAAATGTTGGTGATCAGCTGCTAAAAATCAAATATAAAGAAAAGGTGTTTGAAATTGCCTGCTCTACTATGAATATGGTTAATGAAATTATAACATCAAAAAATTATAAAACCGCAGTTTTTACTTTCAGAAAAAAAAGTGGCGAAATATATAATGTTCGATTAGTAAAAAAAGTCTTGAAAGATTATGAAAACAATGTCTATAGTTTCAAATTAAAGATAGATAATGCTACATTTGGTTATATCAAAATCCCTAGCTTTTATTCCACTTTTGAAAATGGAAAATCGAGCATAACTGTAGATGTAGCCAATGAAATTTACAAATTAGAAGACGATCAAATTGACGGATTAATTATTGATGTTGAAGATAATGGCGGAGGATCTATGGAAGAAGCTGTTAGACTTTCAGGCTTGTTTATAAACGATGGTCCGTTGGCCATAATGAATAACAATAAGAACAATAAAGAAATAATTCCAGATTCTATTCAAGGTACAGTTTATAACGGTCCAATGGTGATTATGATTAATGGATTTTCGGCATCGGCAAGTGAATTTTTTGCCAATGCAATGCAAGATTACAATCGGGCAATAATAGTTGGAAACAAATCATTAGGAAAAGCCACTATGCAACGCATACTCCCAATAAATTCAAACAATGATGAGTTTCTGAAATTAACTTTAGAAAAATTTTATCGCATAACTGGAAAAAGCAATCAATACAATGGTATTACTCCAGATGTTGAAATACCGTTATTGTTTGATAAACAAATGCCACGAGAAAATAGTTATACTACAGCACTTAAGAATGATGAAATAGGTGGTGTTTTGAAATATAACTTCATCGAAAATGCTATTTATGCTGATGCCATTGCGGCTAGTAAAAAAAGGTTATCAGAAAGTACGGCTGCGAATGAAATAAAAAATTTAAATACCAAAATAAATCCTTTGTATGATGCTGATTTACCACCAGTGGATCTTAATTTTAGTGATGTTTTTGATAGTGTAAACAAAATTAATTCTCTTTGGGCAGCAATAAAAACAGAAAATGAAAAAGAATATCCTATAAATGTAGAATTAAATACTGCCGATAGTAAACTTCAGAAAAAGGATGAATTTATGAAAACCAATACTACAGAAAGAATAAAAAATATTAGGCAAAACTTTCATATTTTGGAAGCTACAAATATTTTGTATGACGTTAATAATATAAAACCTTAAAGTGATAATTTGGTTAAAAAAATGAATTTGCAATAACCGAATAATACCTTATTTTTGCACTCAATTTTAGCATAAAAAAATAGTCTTAGTAATGGGAAGAGCATTCGAATTTAGAAAAGGGCGAAAAATGAAACGTTGGTCAGCCATGGCCAAAGCGTTTACACGTATAGGAAAAGATATTGTAATGGCCGTGAAAGAAGGCGGACCAAATCCGGAAGCCAACTCACGTTTACGTGCTGTTATCCAAAATGCAAAATCGGCAAACATGCCGAAAGAAAATGTGGAGCGTGCGATTAAAAAAGCAACCGATAAAGATACAGCTAACTACAAAGAACAACTTTTTGAAGGCTATGCACCACACGGAATTGCGCTTCTAATTGAAACCGCAACTGACAATAACAACAGAACAGTTGCCAACATCAGAAGTTATTTCAACAAATGCAATGGAACAATGGGAACGCAGGGTTCGGTTGAATTTATGTTTGACCATACATGCAATTTCCGTATTCCAAACAACGACATCGACATTGAAGAATTAGAATTAGAATTTATCGATTTTGGTGCCGAAGAAATATTTGCTGATGAAGATGGAATATTAATCTATGCACCTTTTGGAAGTTTTGGAGCCATTCAAAAAGAATTAGAAAGTCGTGGTATTGAAATCTTATCTTCGGGTTTTGAAAGAATTCCACAAATAACCAAAAAATTAAGCGAAGCCGAAATGGCTGACGTTGAAAAACTAATCGAGAAAATTGAAGAAGATGATGACGTAATGAACGTGTATCATACGATGGAGGAATAGATTATTAGATTATTAGATTGTTAGATTATTAGATATAAACGTTAGGCTTTGCTTGGCGTTTTTTTGTACCTTAGTTTTTGATAAAATCACTAACAATGAAAAATATAATTTATATAACGTTGCTTCTTTTTTCCGCTGCTAAAATATCCGCTCAAGAAATTAAATTAAAAGATGCTATCGTCTATTCAGATGGTACACCAATTTTTAGCTTTGCCAAAAAATCCATGAACAATGAATTGTATGTTTATAAACTTAACACTAAAGAAGAATTAGTACACCTGCTGGTAGACACTAACGGCACAGAAATCAAACAGGATGATGGTAAGAAGCTAATTTTTGAACAACAAAAAGTTAGCATCCAATCTAAAAACTTCCGCACTCAAAAATGGGATTTCCTTATAGCATTGCTTCTTGAAGAAAAAGTAATCGACCATAAAGGCAATATTAATCTCGACAACCTAAACCGCTTTAAGGCAAAATATGATGAGAACGACGTGAACAAAACCATGCGATAATGTCATAAAAAAACCTCCGAAATTCTCGGAGGTTTTTTTTATATCTAACAGTCTAAAAAACTAATAATCTAAGTTTCTATTTAATAAACTCAACTTTTTGAACTTCTTCAGCGTTGATACTGTCAAAGAAACCTTGTTCATTCATCCAATCATCGCTAAATACTTTGCTCATATAACGAGAACCATGATCTGGGAAAATTGCAATAACATTGCTTTCTTCTGTAAATTCTCCTTCATCTGCATATTGTTTGATGGCTTGCATCACTGCGCCAGAAGTATAGCCTACAAATAAACCTTCTCTTTTGGCAATTTCTCTTGTAGTGTGTGCACTTTCCTCATCGGTTACTTTCATGAAATGATCAATCAAGTCAAAATCAGTAGCTGTTGGAATAAGGTTTTTACCCAATCCTTCTATTCTGTATGGATAAATTTCATCCGCATCAAACTCTTTGGTTTCGTGGTATTTTTTCAAAACCGAACCAAAAGCATCAACCCCTAAAATTCTAATGTTTGGATTTTTTTCTTTTAAATATTTGGCTGCGCCAGATATTGTTCCTCCTGTTCCACTACACGCAATTAAGTGTGTAATTTTTCCGTTGGTTTGTTCCCAAATTTCTGGACCGGTAGATTTATAATGAGCATCAATATTCAATTGATTGAAATATTGATTAATATAGATAGAACCTTTAGTTTCTTCGTGCAAACGCTTAGCCACATTGTAGTAAGAACGTTCGTCATCAGCAGAAACATGTGCAGGACAAACATATACTTTAGCGCCTAAACTACGCAACATATCAATTTTATCTTTAGAAGATTTTGAACTAACTGCTAAGATACAACTGTATCCTTTGATGATACTTACCATTGCCAAACTAAAACCAGTATTACCAGATGTAGTTTCAATGATAGTATCGCCAGGTGAAAGAATTCCTTGTCTCTCTGCTTCTTCTATAATATATAATGCAATTCTGTCTTTGGTGGAATGACCTGGGTTGAAAGCTTCAACCTTAGCATAAAAATTTCCTGGTAAAGATTCGGTGATTTTGTTGAGTCTAATTAGAGGAGTGTTCCCAATTAGACCTAATACATTATCATGTGCTTTTATATCTTGTTTCATAAATAAACTAGTCAAGGCATACTAAGAAGCCGAATTTACAGACTTCTAAACTTTGCAAATTTAATAAAATATTTTTAAACTATTTTTTTATTCCTTCTAAATCTAATAAAAAACTATATTCTTTAGCAATTTCTTTAATGGCTTCAAACCTTCCCGAGGCACCACCATGTCCTGCATCCATATTTGTATCTAAATATAATTGATTACTATTTGTTTTGAAAACACGTAGTTTAGCAACCCATTTAGCTGGTTCCCAATACTGTACCTGCGAATCATGCAAACCAGTTGAAATATATAAGTTTGGATAATCTTGAGCTATCACATTATCATATGGAGAATATGATAGCATATAATTATAAAATTTCTTCACATTTGGGTTGCCCCATTCATCATATTCCCCTGTAGTTAAAGGTATTGTTTCGTCCAACATTGTCGTAACAACATCTACAAATGGAACTTGCGCGACAACTCCATTATATAAATTTGGAGCCATATTAATTATTGCACCCATCAAAAGACCGCCAGCAGAACCTCCTTCTGCATATAAATGATTAGCAGAAGTATACTTTTTATCAATTAAAAATTGAGAACAATCGATAAAATCAGTAAATGTGTTTTTCTTTTTTAACAATTTTCCGTCTTCATACCATTTACGCCCTAAATCTTCGCCACCGCGTATGTGTGCAATAGCAAAAATAAACCCACGATCTAAAAGTGATAAACGAACAGACGAAAAGTGACAATCCATAGTCACACCATAAGAACCATAAGCATATAATAATAACGGATTTTTACCGTTTTTAGTATTACCTTTTCGGTAAATCATTGAGATTGGCACATTAGTTCCGTCTTTAGCTGTGGCCCAAATCCTTTCTTCTATATAATTGTTTTTATCGAATTTTCCACCTAAAACTTCCTGCTCTTTTAATACTGTTTTCTCCTTAGTTTTCATATTGAAATCAATTACAGAAGCCGGAGTTGCCAATGATTGATAGCCATAACGAAGGATTTCAGTGTCAAAATCAAGATTAGTTGTCGTATATGCCATATAGGTTTCGCTATCAAATGGAAGATAATATTCTTCTTTCCCACTCCATGGCATAATTCGTATGTGATTCAAACCATTGAATCGTTCAGAAACAACTAAATACTCTCTGAAAATATCAAAATCTTCTAATAAAACATCCTCACGATGCGCAATGACATCAACCCAATTTTCTTTTGAAGTTTTGCCTTCAGGCGTTTTCATCAGTTTGAAATTGGTCGCTTTGTCTTTATTGGTTACGATATAAAAATTATCTCCAAAATGCGACATTGAATATTCTAAGCCACGAGTTCTTTTCTGAAAAACTTTGAATTTAGCATCTGGTGTTGCCGATAAGACTGTTTGGTATTCGGTTGTCAATGTGCTGCTCGAATTGATAATTATATATTTCTTCGACTTTGATTTATAAACCGAAACATCAAAAGTCTCATCCTTTTCATAATAAACCAAAGTGTCTTTATCTGAAGTTGTTCCTATTTTGTGTTTGTAAATTTTATCGGCTCGAAGTGTAACTTCATCTTTTCGGGAATAAAACAACGTCTTATTATCGCTTGCCCAAGTAGAACCGCCTGTGGTATTTTCTAATTTAACTGGGAGAATTTCACCTGAAACTAAATTCTTAACTTGAATAGTATATTGTCTTCTTGATACGGTATCAACTCCAAAAGCCGCCAAAGTATTGTCTTCGCTGATACTCAGTCCAGATAAATTGAAATATGCATTTCCTTTCGCCATTTCGTTGCAATCAAACAGGATTTCTTCTTTGGCCTCCAAACTTCCTTTTTTACGAGAGTGAATTGGATAATCTTGACCTTTTTCAAACCGTGTGATATAATAATACCCATTGTAAAAATAAGGAACCGACTCATCATCTTCCTTAATTCGGGCTTTCATTTCATCAAACAAATCCAATTGAAATTCCTTGGTATGTGAAGTTGATTGTTGGTAATAGTCGTTCTCCTGATTTAGATAATCAATCACTTCAGGGTTGTCTCTATCATTTAACCAATAATAATTATCTGAACGGACGTGTCCATGTTTTTCCAATGTGTGTGGAATTATTTTGGCAACTGGTATTTGTAATAAGGTTTTGGGCATTTACTGACTTTTTGGAACTACAAAAATAAGTATTAACCCAGCATAAGTTATATAAGTTAAAGGAAGTTATACACTTAGAAATTAACATTACTATGTATGTAAAATAACTGTGATTTTACCATCAAGTTTTTTAAACAACATACATTATAATCATAATATGTAACTATAAATTAAAAATTATAGGAAAGCGATAATGAAAATGTTTGACCAAATTTTGTTCTCCAAAGCAAATCATCAACATCCGAATCATATCCATTATCATTACGCAAATCACCTGTAAAGATTGAGTTTACTATAGCAGTAATACCTGATTGAGGATTGTTTTGTGGTTTTGGTTCTTTATTTTGATAAAAGATTAAATCCTGAGCCAAAACATTTTGGACATTTAATCTTAATTCCAATTTATTTTTATAAAATGTTTTTGCAATTTGAAAATCTAAAAAAGTTCTTGCTTTTTCCCAAATAGATGGTTCAACTTCACTTGAAGCAAGGTAAATTCTATTTCCAACTCTATTCATATTAGCAGAAATAATCAAACCATTATCATTATTCTGATATTGCAGACCTGCATTAAAAACATACGGAGATTGTCCTTGCAAAGGTCTGTTTCTTTCTGGATTAGCACCACTTGAATTAGAAACATCTACACTTGAATTAATAATTGCAATATTTGAAAACAAGGTTAAATTATCAAAAAATGTAGTATTTTCAAAACTAAGTATGGAACTTAATAACGTTCTGAACTCAAATTCGATACCACTACTTTTAGCACTTTTAGCATTCTCATAAGTAACAGTGTTATTATTAATTTGTTGAATTAATTCGATTGGGTATTGAAAGTCTTTTAAGAAATAAGACACAGAAAAAAGTTGTCCTTTACCAGGATAAACTTCATACCTAAAATCGTAATTATTAATACTTGCTCTTTTTAAATCAGGATTTCCCTGAGTAAAAAATTGAGTAGTAAAATCATAAAAACCAAATGGAGCCAACTCTCTATATTCAGGACGATTAATTGTTTTAGAAAAACTTAATCTAAAATTTTGTTTTTTATTAATTGCATAAATTAAGTTAGCAGATGGCAATAAATCAGTTTTTTTAGTATCCACTTTAAGATATTCTGTTTCACTCAAACGTGAATCAAGTATTTGATGAAAATCTTCAACTCTAAGTCCCCAAACTAATCTAAATCTTTTATAACGGGTATCTAGCATGACATAACCTGCGTTTAATACTGATCCAGCTGTATATGAATCCGTAAATTTGGTAGCATCAAAGAGCGTAAATCCATTCACTCCTGGTGAAATTACTCCCATATTGGCTACATTAAAAATGGTTTCATTTGGTAATGTCAATAACGATTCCTGGAATGTACCTCCCAAAGTTAATTGATTGTATTGTAATTGGCGAGCTGAGAAATCTCGCTCTCTAATCTGAATAAAACTTCCAATTTTAAAATCATTGCTAAAATCTTCCCCAAGAGTAACTTTTTTTGTTACATCAAACTTTCCTCCATAAATGCTCTCTTTATTATCAGAAAAAAACATTCCCCCACCATAGTCTGGTCCACCATTATTAATTGCAATTAGAGCAAAAGGAACTCTGGCAGCTGGGTTTGTACTATTAGGGTCTTCAATAGAGAACAAATTCCTTCTTAAATTTGGAATCTCTCTTTTTATATCACTATAAAATCCAGTCCAATTTAATTTAATTTTAGGTTTTGTAAAATAGTGATCTCCATTCAATTGCCCTGAAAATATTCTATTACTGGTAAACCATCTTACATCAGCTTTGGTCGCTCTTACATCGGTAACATCTTTTATACCATACCTCTCAACAACTAAATCATTAGAATTGATACTCAAAATATTTTTGAAAGAAATGGTATTATTCTGATTAAACTTTAATGAAAAATTAGCCAAAGCACCGGTTAATACTTGCTGACTATAATTGTTATCCTTAAATTTTTCAGTTTGAACAGAAGGTATTGACGGATCGGGGTTGTCGTATTTATTACGGTCGATTTCATTGTAATTTGGAAAATCCGGTCAAATTGACCACCTAATTCCGGAGCAAAGTGACCATCATTTCCGGATGAAACTGACCACCTGATTCCGGAGCAAACTGACCACCCTAAAACTACTAATTTT
>Ga0315907_10004189_pt1 | contig 16327 bp, 15 predicted proteins | sample LakEriMetagenome_3_FD_203525 | JGI IMG/M metagenome (GOLD analysis project Ga0315907, IMG submission 203525) | Freshwater fungal communities from buoy surface, Lake Erie, Ohio, United States - Buoy 12 MA123 | ecosystem: Environmental > Aquatic > Freshwater > Lake > Lake biofilm | place: USA... | reverse complement strand
CGAGCGGGCCGCGGCCAAGGCGGCGGACGAGACCCGCAGGGCGGCGAAGGCGCGGGCCACCGCCCGGCGCGACCGGCTGTGGACGCTGGGGCCCGAGACGACGGCCGCGATCGAGCGGATGGAGGCGGACGCCGATCGCTTCGACCGGGCGGCCGAGCATCTGCGCGTGGCCAAATACGCCATCTCCAAGCGCGACCGGGCGCTCGGCACGCTGGCCGAGCGCAAGCTCGCGGTGGAGGAGGCGGTTGCGAAGGCGGAGGCGCCGACGGCGAAAAGCGCGTGAGATCAGGGACTTGGCGGCCGTGGACGGGTTGCGGGGCCGTTGCGGGGCGGATGCGGGCCGGTCGCGGGGACGTCGCGAGCCGGTTGCGAGGGGGTTGCGGGGCCGGGCCTTCCCCGTCCTTCGACGGGCTCAGGACGAGGCGGGCCCGGGGGCCCGCCCCCGCCTCACTCCGCCGCCATCGGCAGCGTGCGCGTCCGCAGGATCGCCCACACCCGCCCCGGCGTGGCCGGCATGTCCACGTGCTCCACGCCGAGGTCGGCCAGCGCATCCACGATGGCGTTGATCACCGCCGGCGGCGCGCCGATGGCCCCGGCCTCGCCCGCACCCTTCAGCCCGAGCGCGTTGGTGGTGGACGGCACCGCGTTCAGCTTGATCTCGATCGGCGGCAGATGGTCCGCCCGCGGCATGGCGTAGTCCATGAACGAGCCGGTGAGGAGCTGGCCCGAATCCGGGTCGTAGAGCGCCTCCTCCAGCAGGGCCTGCCCCACGCCCTGCACCACCCCGCCATGCACCTGGCCCATCACCATGGTGGGGTTGATGACGGTGCCGAAATCGTCGACCACCACATAGCGCACGATCTCGGTCGTGCCGGTGTCCGCGTCGATCTCCACCTCGCAGACGTGGGTTCCGTTGGGGAAGGTGGAGGCGGGGGGCTTCCACTGGGCCACCTCCTCGAACGCGGTCGCCGCCTCGCCCACGCCGGCCGCGCGCGCCACCTCCTTGAAGCCCACCTTGCGGTCGGTGCCGACGATCCCGAACGCGCCGTCGGCGAAGCTCACGTCCACCGCCGCCGCCTCCAGAAGGTCGGCCGCCGCCGGCTTCATCCGGTCGATCAGGCGCACCGCCGTCTCCGACAGCGCGGCACCCCCCACCGGAACCGAGCGCGAGCCGCCGGTGCCGCTGCCGTAGGTCAGCCGGTCGGTGTCGCCCTGGACGATGGTGATGTCCTCCGGATCGAGGCCGAGGCGGGTGGCGGTGATCTGCTTGTAGGCCGTCTCGTGCCCCTGGCCGTTCGACTGCGTGCCGATCAGCACGGTCACCGTGCCGTCGCCGTGGACCTGGATGGTCGACTGCTCCGGCCCGCCGCCCGAGCACGCCTCGATGTAGCTGGCGAGCCCGATGCCGCGGCGCCGGCCCTTGGCGCGGGCGGCCCTGCGGCGCGCCTCGAACCCGGCCCAGTCGGCCATGGCGACGGCGTCCTCCATGTTCTTGAGGAAATCGCCGGTGTCGTAGGTGAGGCCGAGCGCCTGGGTGTAGGGCATCAGTGCGGCCGGGATGAAGTTGCGCCGGCGGATCTCCACCGGCGACAGCCCCGTCTCCCGCGCCGCCTTGTCGACGAGGCGCTCCAGCAGATAGGCCGCCTCCGGCCGGCCGGCGCCGCGATAGGCGTCGACGGGTGCCGTGTTGGTGAACACGCCCTTCACCGCGACGTGGATCGCCGGCGTGGTGTAGCAGCCCGCCAGCATGCCCGTGCCGGCATCGGTCGGGATGAAGGGGGCATAGTTGGAGAGATAGGCGCCGAGGTTGGCGATCGTCGCCACCTTGAGGGCGAGGAACCGGCCGTCGGCGTCCAGCGCCAGCTCGGCGTGGGAGACGTTGTCGCGGCCGTGGTCGTCGGCCAGGAACGCCTCCGACCGGTCGGACGTCCACTTCACCGACCGGCCCAGCCTGCGCGCGGCATAGAGGGCGCAGACGTACTCGGGATACATGAACAGCTTCATGCCGAAGCCGCCGCCCACGTCCGTCGTCACGACGCGGATCTTCGACGGCTCGATCTTGAAGATCTGGTTGGCGAACTGCTTCTGGAGGGAATGGACCCCCTGGCTCGACACCCACACGGTCGATTTGTCGGCGGCGCGATCGTGGGTGGCGAGGCAGGCGCGCCCCTCCATCGAGGTCGGCGCCACGCGGTTGTTGACGAGGTCCAGCGTCACGACCTTCGCGGCCCTGGCGAAGGCGGCCGCCGTGGCGGCGGCGTCGCCCTTCTCCCAGTCGAAGGAGAGGTTGGACGGCGCCACGTCCCAGATCCGCGGGGCGGCGGGGTCGAGGGCCGCGGCGGTGCCGGCGACGGCGGGCCGCGCGTCGTAGTCGACCGCGATCAGTTCCGCCGCGTCGCGCGCCTGCTCCAGCGTCTCCGCCACCACGAAGGCGACCGCGTCGCCCACGAACTTGACCGCACCCCGGGCCAGCGCCGGATGGGGCGGGACCTTCAGCAGCGTGCCGTCCTTCTGCTTCAGCGGCACGTTGCAGGGCACGTCGCCGATGCCGTCGGCGTCGAGGTCGGCGACCGTGTAGACCGCGACCACGCCGGGGGCCGCCTTCGCCGCCGCCGTGTCGATCGCGCGGATCGCCGCGTGGGCGTGGGGGGAGCGCAGGACGTGGGCGTGAAGCTGTCCGGGCAGGTTCACGTCGTCGGTGTACTGCCCGCCGCCGGTGAGCAGACGCGCGTCCTCGGTGCGGGGGACGGCCTGACCCATGCCGAACTTCATCGGTTCACCTTGGGAGAAATCGGGGAATCTGCAAGGATCATAGGCCCGGAGGCCGGCGGCGCAAGCCTGCTCGGAAGATCGAAGGTTCGACGTTCGGCGATGCGCCTCGTCCTCGACACCAACGTCTGCGTCGCCATCGCCATCCGGCCGGGCCCGCTGGCCGGCGCGATGAGGGCGGCGGTGGAGGCGGACTGCGTGCTCCTCCACAGCGCCGAGACGTGGGCGGAACTCGTCCACGTGCTGGGGCGGCCGTTCGGGCCGGGGGCGGGCGATCCCGCCGCCTTCCTCGACTGGGTCCGGGCGCGGGGCGAGCGGGTGGAGCGGCCGGCGCTGGTGCGGGCCTGCGCCGATCCGTCGGACGACATGCTCCTGGGCCTCGCGGTGGCGGGGCGGGCGGACGCCATCGTCACCGCCGACCGGCAGGTGCTGGCGCTGCACCCCTTCTGCGGGATCCCGATCGTGCGGCCGAAGCGGTTCCTCGACGGTCGAAACCCGGCCCCCGACGCACCATTCTCCTGATCATGTGCGGTCGCTTCGTCCTCGCCACCCCGATCTCCGAGCTTCAGCGGGCCTTCGGCTTCGCCGATGCCCCGAACCTGCCCCCGCGCTACAACGTCGCCCCGACGCAGGACGTGGCGGTGGTGACGGCCGCGGACGGCGGGGGGCGGGCGCTCACGGCCATGCGCTGGGGGCTCGTGCCCTTCTGGGCCGCCGACCCGTCGGTGGGCGCGCGGATGATCAACGCCCGCGGCGAGACCGTGGCGGAAAAGCCCGCCTTCCGCGTCGCCTTCCGCCAGCGCCGCTGCCTCGTCCCGGCCGACGGCTTCTACGAATGGCTGGTGGCGGGCCGGGCGAAGCGCCCGTTCCTGATCCGCCGGAAGGACCGCGCGCCGATCGCCTTCGCCGGGCTTTGGGAGGTCTGGCGCGGGCCGAAGGGGGGGCCGGCGCTCGATCCGCCGCTGCGGTCCGTCACCATCGTGACGACGGCGGCGAACGACGACCTGCGCCACCTGCACGACCGGATGCCGGTTATCCTCGACGCGGGCGGTCAGGCGGCGTGGCTCGATCCCGCCGCGACGGTCGGGACGGTCGCGGCGCTGGTGCGGGCCGCACCCTCGGGGCTGCTCGACGCGGTGGCGGTCTCGACCCGCGTCAACGCGGTGCGCAACGACGATCCTTCGCTCATCGAACCGGAGGCGGACGATGCGCGCCTTCTCTAGCGCCCTCGCGGTGGCGGCGGTGCTCGCCCTGCCGGCCGGGCCGGCAGGGGCGCAGCAGAGCCGCGGGCCGGAGATCGTGCAGGGCCGGCCGGAGGTGGTGGCCGGCGACATCCTGCGCTTCGCCCGGGGCGGCCGCGTGCGCCTCGTCGGGATCGAGGCGCCGCTGCCCGGCCAGACCTGCGTCAGCGGGTTCGGCCGGCCCTACGATTGCCACCGCGCCGCGCTGGAGTTCCTGCGGAACGCGGTCCGGGACAAGGACGTGACCTGCCGCATCCTCGGGCTGAACGTGGAACGCGACAAGATCGGGCTCTGCGCGGCGGACGGGCGGAACCTGTCCGTTGGCATGGTCCGGGCCGGCTGGGCCTATGCGTGGCGCACCCTGGGGCATGACTACAGCCGGTACGAGGCCCGCGCGCAGACCTCGCAGTCGGGCGTCTGGATCGGTCCGAACGAAGCCCCGTGGCGCTGGCGTTCGCGCCAGATCGGCATCCGGGAATAGACCGCCGGCTAGACGGTCCCGCCCCGTCCCGGCCTGGCGACAAAGCGATAGATGACCAGGATCAGCACGGCGCCCACCACGGCCCCGATCAGGCCGGCGCCCTCGCCCTGGCGGTACCAGCCGAGCGACTGGCCGAGAAGGTTGGCGACGAAGGCGCCCGCGATCCCAAGGAGGATCGTGACGATGAACCCGCCGGGGTCGCGGCCCGGCATCAGGAACTTGGCGATCACGCCCGCGACGAGACCGATGATGATGGTCCACAGGATGGACATGCGTTGGATCCTCGACGCCGGACAGTGCCGGGCCCCGCGACGGCGGGGGCCCGGCACGGGACCGGACCGTTGCGGGTGAGGGTGGGTGTCAGGCGGCCCGGGAGGCCTGGACCGCCTTCTGGTTGATGCCCTGGATCGCGAGGTCGTTCAGCGTCGCGTCCGTCGCCTTCTCCTCCTCCAGCGTCTGCCGCAGGAGGTCGACCACGTCGTGTGCGCCGCAGGCCTCGGCATAGGCGACGAGCGTGCCGTAGCTCGCGATCTCGTAGTGCTCCACCTTCTGCGCGGCCGAGATGAGGGCGGCGTCGAGGACCTCCGGCGCGAGACCCTCCTCCATGATCTCCCGCGCCTCGTCGACGAGCCCCTCCATCGCATGGCAGGTCTTGCCGCGGGCGTTCGTGTCGAGCGCCTGGAACGCCTGCTGCAGCCGGTCGATCTGTCCGCGGGTCTGCTCCAGGTGCATCTCGAAGGCCTGGCGCAACTCGGGTGCCGTCGCCGCCTTCGCGAGCCGCGGCAGGGCGCGGACCAGCTGCTGCTCCGCGTTGTAGGCATCGCGCATCTCCTGGATCAGGAGATCCTGCATGTTCTTCTGCTTGCCGGCCATGGTCTGCTCCGTCCGAGGGATTGGCATGGCGCCAACAGGGACGGAGGGGCGGGGGTTCCAACCGCCCCGTCGGCGGACGGCCCGCTCAGGGCTCGGACGGGGGACCGAACCGCTGCTGCATCGTCTGCTTCTGGCTGCCGGTCAGCAGCGGCCAGAGCGCGTCGAGGTTCTTCTTCAGGTCGTCGCGTCCCTTGACCACGAGGTCACCGTAGAGTTCGTACGCGCGGCCGTAGTCGCGGCCGACGCCGCGCCCCTGCACGTAGAGCCAGGCGAGCGTCTCGGCGGCCTGGTGGTTGCCTTCCTCCAGCGCCCGGGTCTCCAGCAGGGCGACCTCGTCCCGGGTGAGGCTGCGCCCGGCCGTCACCTTCGTGAGGATGGCGATGAGCGGGGCCTCGTGCACCTCCCGCTCCCGCTGCGCCCGCTCCGCGATGTCGTTCGCGGCCTTCGTGGTCGCCTCGTGGCGGGCGGCGACCGCCTTGTAGGCGTCCGACTCCGGCACGCCACGGATGTAGGCCCGCCACTCGGTGCACCACGCGGGCGGCAGGAGGGTCGAGCAGATCTCGCGGTTGCGGTCGTAGGGCAGGGCGCGCCACTCGGGCACGGTGCGGTCGCCGAACGGGCGGAGATCCGCGTTCAGCGCCTCGATCCACTGCGCGCACCACGCCGGTCGGCCGGCGCCGCCGCAGGCCCGCTCGTTGGCGACGAACGTCGCGTCCCACCAGGGCGGGACGATGGTCGGCACCGGCTGGGCGGCCGCCGCGTGCGGCACGGTCGCCAGGACCGCGATGGCGAACGTCGCCGCGATGACCTCGCGGCGGGGCGAACCCCGGGAGCCGGACAGGAGGAAGAGGCGCATCTGCGGTCAGCCCACGGATCGTCGACAGTCGCATCCTAAGCGGTCGGCCGCCCGTTCGGGAGTGGGTTTGTGCTTGCAGCCTCCGATTGAGTTCCCTCGTCCGGAGGTTCGTCCGGGGGACGCAGTTTGCGGTGGCCTCCCTCTCCCGCCCCGGCAGAGGGCGACCGGCCAGCCCGACACCGCGTTCCGGCTTCAGGCCGTCCGCGCGTCCAGCCATCGCAGGAAGCGCGCGACGTCCGCGGGATCGGCGAGGCGGAGGCGGGCCGCGGTCGGGCGCGGGACGTCCGCGACCAGGATCCCGAGCCCTCCCTCCGCCACCGCGCGGAACGCGTCCTCGTCCGTGCGGTCGTCGCCGATCGCCACCGGGACGGCGCCGGCGAGCCCCAGCGTCCCGACGAGCCAGAGCACCGCGCGACCCTTGTCCCACGGCACGGCGGGAAGCAGTTCGAGCACCTCCTTGCCCCGGTGCAGCCGCAGCCGCGGGGTCGCGGCGGCGACCGCGGCCACGCGCTCCCCGACGGCGGTCCGCGCCGAATCGCTCGCCGTCCGGGTGTGGACCGCGACCGACGACCGCTTCCGTTCGATCCGCACCCCCGGCAGCCCGGCGAGCGCCGCATCCAGCGCCGCCGCCGCCGCCTCGGCGTCGCCCGCGAAGTCCGCGCCGCGATCGTGGCGACGCCCGTCCGCCGTCTCGATCTCGATCCCGTGGCTGCCGGCGAGCGCGATGCCGGGGACGGGCACCCGCGGGCGCAGGTCCGCGATCTCGCGCCCGCTCACCACGAAGACCGGCATCCGCGACGCGAGGCGGGCAAGCAGGTCGAGCGTCGTCCGGGGCGCCGCCGCCGCGGCCGGATCGTCGACGATGGGCGCGAGCGTCCCGTCGAAATCGAGGAACAGGGCCGGTCCGCGGTTCCGGAAAAGGGCGTCCAGACGGTCGACGGCATTCCAGAGGAGCGGCACCGGTCCGGTCTCGGTGTGGTCTGGCATCGTCGGTCCCGACATGCGGAGGGCGGGAGAGGAACGTCCGCCGGCACGGACCCGTTGCGGGGCGCTGGTGACAGACGGCACCCCCGACCTAAATTGAAGGTCGCAGCAACCGAGCGAACCGCCATGACCGATCCGCGACGCATCATCACCGCCGTCGGCCTCGCCGCGGCGCTGTCGACGACGATGGTGGCGACCGCCGCGTCCGCCACGACGACCGAAGCGCTGACGATCCGCTACGACGTCTATCTCGGCGGCATACACGGCCTCGACGCGGAATTCACGCTGCGTCGGTCCGCCGGCCGGTATGCCTTCGAATCCGTCTCGCAGACCCACGGTTTCTGGTCCTACCTCTTCCGGTGGGAGAGCCGGTCGATGGGCGAGGGGCGGATCGAGGACGGGCGGTTCGTGCCGGCCGTCCACCGGGCGCGCAGCGTCGGTGGCGGCGAGCCGCGGGGTCTCGACCTCCTCTACGACGCGGAGGGCAATGTGTCCTCGGTCGCGATCGAGCCGAAGTCGGAGGAGACCGACCGGGTGCCGGTCCCGCAGGCGCTGATCCGCGGGGCCATGGACGCGACGACGGGCCTGATCCAGGCCCTCGGCACGATGCCGCCGGGCGGGGCGTGCGGCGGGACGATCCCGGTGTACGACGGGCGCCGTCGCTTCGACGTACGCCTCGCCCCCCAGGGTACGACGGACCTCGCACCCAACAGGTACAGCAGCTTCGCCGGCCCCGCGTCGGTGTGCCGGCTGACCTTCCGCAACGTCGCGGGCGGCCGGACGCCGGAGCGCACGGCGTTCTGGCGTCGGATCGACGCGGAGGGGAACGCCGGGTTCCCCACCCTCGTCTATCTCGCGCCGGTCGCGCCGGGCGGGGAGATGATGCCGGTCCGCGTCGAGGTCGATTCGCCCTTCGGCTGGGCCATCGTGCACCTCAAGGGCGTGCAGGCGGCACGGACGACGGCGGAGAGGCCGTGAGCCCGTCTCATCCGCCCGCGATCCGCCCCCGGCGTGCGGCGAGCGCCGTCAGCGCCGCGGGCAGGTCGGCCATCCGGTCGATGATCGCGTCCGCGCCGAGGTCGGCGAGCGGCATCCGCGGATAGCCGTAGGCGACGGCGACGACCGGAGCGCCGTATCCGCGGGCGGCTGCCACGTCGTTGGCGTTGTCGCCGACCATGACCGACGTGGCGCGATCGCCGCGCAGGCGGTCGACGACCCAGGCGAGGTGACCGGGATCCGGCTTGCGGACGGGCAGTGTGTCGCCGCCCGCGATCGCGTCGAAGGCCGAGAGGAGGCCGAGGCCCGCGAGCACCGAACGCGTGACCGTCTCGGGCTTGTTCGTGCAGAGCCCGATGCGCACGCCCGCGGCGCGCAGGGCGGCCAGGGTCTCCGGCACGCCCGGGTAGATCTGCGCCGGATCGGCCGGCCACGCGTCGTAGATCTCGACGAAACGGGCCAGCGCGCGGTCGAAGTCCGGCGCCGGTGCGCCCGTCGCCTCGAAGCCCCGGCGCAACAGCATCGCCGATCCGTCGCCGATCATCCCGATCACGCGGTCGACCGGCAGCGCGGGACGGCCGTGCGCGGCCAGCACCGTGTTCAGCGCCCCCGCGATCTCCGGCGCGCTGTCGATCAGGGTGCCGTCCAGGTCGAAGACCACCGTCGCGAAGGCGGGTCGCATTCCGTTCCCCCCGGCCCCGTCCGGGGCGTGATGCAATGCGATGTAACAAAGATTGAGTGTGCCGCGCAGCCCCGTCGTGGCACATGGTGCCGGAGCGTCCGATCAACGTTCAGCCGCGGGTCCACAACCATGCCGAACACGAGCGGGCCGGGCCGTCCGGTCGCATGCGTCATCCTCGCGGCCGGCATGGGCACGCGGATGCGGTCCGGGTTGCCCAAGGTCCTGCATCCCGTCGCCCACCGCCCGATGGTCCGCCACGTCCTCGAGACGGCCAGGGCGGCGGGGGTGGTCCGCACCGTCGTCGTCGTCGCGCCGGGGCACGACGCCGTGGCCGCGGCCGTCGCGCCGGCGGAGACCGTCGTGCAGGCGGTGCCCCGCGGGACCGGCGACGCCGTCCTCGCCGCCCGGAGCGTCCTCGAAGGGTTCGAGGGCGACGTCCTCGTCCTCTACGCCGACACGCCGCTCCTGCGGCCGGAGACGCTGGCCCGTCTCGTCGAGGCGCGGCGGGCGGCGGGCGACCCCGCCCTGGTGGTCTGCGGCATGCGCCCCGCCGATCCGAAGCGATACGGCCGGCTGGTCGCGGCGGCGGACGGGTCGCTCGACCGGATCGTCGAGTTCGCCGACGCCGATGCCGCGACCCGGGCGATCGGGCTCTGCAACGCCGGCATCATGGCCTTCGACGGACGGCGGATGTGGGACCTCGTCGGCGCGATCCGCGACGACAACGCCAAGCGCGAGTTCTACCTGACCGACGTCGTCGCCCTCGCCAGGGGGCACGGCTGGCGCTGCGCCGTGATCGAGGCGCCGGAGGAGGACGTGCTGGGCGTCGACAGCCGCGCCGTCCAGGCGGAGGCGGAGCGCATCCTCCAGGGACGGCTGCGCCGCGCGGCGATGGAGAACGGCGCCACGCTGATCGACCCGGAGACCGTCTTCCTCGCCGCCGACACGGCGATCGGACGGGACGTCACCATCGGGCCTGGCGTCGTCGTCGGCCCGGGCGTCACGATCGAGGACGGCGTGGAGATCCTGCCGTTCAGCCACATCGAGGGGGCGACGGTGCGCCGCGGCGCCCGTGTCGGCCCCTTCGCCCGGCTCCGCCCCGGGGCCGACGTGGGGCCGGACGCGCACGTCGGCAATTTCGTGGAACTGAAGAACACGGTCCTGGGCTCCGGGGCCAAGGCGAACCACCTGACCTACCTCGGCGACGCCACGGTTGGCGCGAAGGCGAACGTCGGCGCCGGCACCATTACCTGCAACTATGACGGCTTCGACAAGCACCGGACCGTGATCGGCGCCGGCGCCTTCGTCGGCTCGAACACGTCGCTGGTGGCGCCGGTGACGCTGGGCGACGGGGCGATGACCGGGGCGGGAACGGTGGTGACGCGCGACGTGCCGGCCGACGCGCTGGCCCTGTCGCGCGCGCCGCAGACCGAACGGCCGGACTGGGCGCGGATCTTCCGTGAACGCAAGGCGGCGGCCAAGGCCGCCCGATCGAAACCCCAGCGCTGAGGCAGGGACCATGTGCGGCATCGTCGGGATCGTGGGGGGCGAGAAGGCCGCCTGGCAGCTCGTCGACGGGCTCCGGCGCCTCGAGTACCGGGGCTACGACAGCGCCGGCGTCGCCACCCTCGTCGAGGGGCGGATCGAGCGCCGCCGGGCGGAGGGCAAGCTCGCCAACCTCGACCGGCGCCTGCGCGCCGCACCGCTGGCGGGCACCACCGGCATCGGCCACACCCGCTGGGCGACCCACGGCGGCGTGAGCGAGCGCAACGCCCACCCGCACGCGACCGACCGGGTCGCCATCGTCCACAACGGCATCATCGAGAACTACGCCGAACTGCGCGACGAGCTTCGCACCGCCGGCCGGCACATGGAGAGCGAGACCGACACGGAGATCGTCGCCCACCTCGTCACCCACCACCTCGACCAGGGGATGGAGCCGGAGGCGGCGGTGGCGGCCACGCTGCGGCGGCTGACGGGGGCGTTCTCGCTGGCCCTGCTGTTCGCCGGGCGCGACGACCTGCTGATCGGCGCGCGGCGCGGCACGCCGCTCGCGATCGGCTGGGGCGACGGGACGATGTTCTTCGGCTCCGACGCCATGGCGCTCGCCCCCTTCACCAACCGCATCACCTATCTCGAGGACGGGGACTGGGCTGTCCTGACCCGGGGCGGTGCGGTCGTGCGCGACGAGACCGATCGCATCGTGGAACGGCCGGTCCGGCTGTCTGCCGTCACGGGTGCCCTGATCGGCAAGGACGGCTATCGCCACTACATGCTGAAGGAGATCTACGAGCAGCCGGCGGTGATCGGCGACACGCTCAACGCCTTCGTCTCGCCGAGCACGGGCCGCGTCACCCTGCCGGAGATCCCCTTCGACGTCGCCGGCGCCCCGCGCCTCACCATCGTCGCCTGCGGCACGGCCTATCTGGCGGGTGCGGTCGCGAAGTACTGGTTCGAGAAGATCGCGCGCCTGCCGGTCGAGATCGACGTCGCCTCGGAGTTCCGCTACCGCGAGGCGCCGCTGCCCGCGGGGGGCGTGGCGATCTTCGTCTCCCAGTCGGGCGAGACGCTCGACACGCTGGAGGCGCTCCGCTACTGCCGCCGCCAGGGGCAGAAGATCCTCTCCGTCGTCAACGTGCCGGAGAGCACCATCGCGCGCGAGAGCGACGCGGTGCTCCAGACGCTGGCGGGGCCGGAGATCGGCGTCGCCTCCACCAAGGCGTTCACGACGCAGCTTGTCGTCCTCGCCTGCCTCGCGGTCGCCGTGGCGCGGGCGCGCGGCGCCATCGACGGGGCGGAGGAGGCGCGGCTGTGCGCGGCGCTGCGCGAGGTGCCGGCGCGGGTGGCCGACGTGCTGGCCCACGACGAGCGCATCCGCGAGCTGGCGCAGGAGGTGGCGCTGGCGCGCGACGTCCTCTACCTCGGCCGCGGGGCCGCGTTCCCGATCGCGCTGGAAGGGGCGCTCAAGCTGAAGGAGATCAGCTACATCCACGCCGAGGGCTATGCGGCGGGCGAGATGAAGCACGGGCCCATCGCGCTGATCGACGACACGGTCCCGGTGATCGTCGTGGCGCCGCCGGAGCCGGTGCTGTTCGAGAAGACGGCATCGGCGGTGCAGGAGGTGACGGCGCGCGGCGGCCGCGTGCTGCTGCTGTCGGACGCGGCGGGCTGCGCGAAGCTGGCCGACCGGACCACTTGGACCGTGCCGCTGCCTGTCTGCGACCCGCTGGTTGCCCCGCTGATCTATGCGGTGCCGGTCCAGCTCCTCGCCTATCACGTGGCGGTGGTGAAGGGGACCGACGTCGATCAGCCGCGCAACCTCGCGAAGAGCGTGACGGTGGAATGAATCCTGGTGGTGGGGATCCAGCCCATAATGGCTCCCCTCTTGCCCGAAGACCCCGTTTTCGATCATGGTAGGCGTTACTACGGGTAGTCTAACCAACCCGGGGGGTCACGCCTCACGATGGTCAGCCGTCTGTTCATGATCGCCGTCGCCGCCGGCGTCCTGTCGCCCGGCGCCGCCGTCGCCCTTCCGCTGGAGGACGCCCGCCACCTCGCCGGCCGCGTCGCCTTCGGCCTCGATCCGGCGATCCGCGCGCCGCTCATTGCTGGTGACCGCGTCAAGGCGGTCGATGCGCTGTTCGCCACGGTGCGGACCGCGCCGGTGACGTCGCTGCCGGAGTGGACGACGGGCTCGCGGGATCCGGGCTACGTGAACACCGGCAGGTTGAACGTCGACGAGCGCAAGGCCTTCGACGACCGTGTCCGTATCCGCCGCGAGGAGCTGCGCGCGTGGTGGATGAAGGAGATGCTGGACACGCCGTCGCCCTTCACCGAGCGCATGGTCCTGTTCTGGCACGGGCACTTCACCTCGAGCCTCGATCCGGTCAACCACCCGGACCTGTTGCTTCAGCAGAACCTGCTGCTGCGCCGCCACGCCTTCGGCGACTTCCGGCAGATGGTGCGTGAGATCACCCGCGACCCGGCGATGATCCGCTACCTCGATCTCCAGCAGAACCGGAAGGGTGCGCCCAACGAGAACTATGCGCGCGAGCTGTTCGAGCTGTTCACGCTGGGCGAGGGCCACTATTCGGAGGCCGACATCCGCGAGGCGGCCCGCGCGCTCACCGGGCTGACGGTCGACCCCACCACCCGCGTCGCCGGCTTCGATGCCCGCCGCTTCGACGATGGCGAGAAGACGATCTTCGGGAAGACGGCGAAGTTCGGCATCGACGAGCTGATCGACCACACGCTGGCGCAGCCCCGTGCGGCCGTGTTCGTCGTCGAGAAGCTGTGGCGGGAGTTCGTCTCCGACCGGCCGGACCCGGCCGTGGTCGCGCGCCTCTCCGAACGGTTCCGCGCCGACTGGAACCTTGCCGGCCTCGTCCGCGGCCTCCTGACGACCGACGCGTTCTGGGCGTCCGCCAACCGGGCCGTCCTCGTCAAGAGCCCGGTCGACGTGCTGGTCGGCACCGCGCGGCTGACGGGCGCTGCGGTGCAGCCGGACCAGCTCTGGCGACAGTCGGCCCGCCTTGGGCTCGACCTGTTCAACCCGCCCAACGTGAAGGGCTGGCCGGGCGGGGCGGCGTGGATCAACGCCGACACCATCCTGCGACGTCGCCAGATGGCGCAGGCCCTGGCCCGTAACGCCGCCGAGGCGCCCGAACCCTGGAACGTGCCCGGCGGACCGACGGCCCTGCTGCTCGCCGCACCCCCACAGACCACGCCGCCGGAGACGGCGCCGCTCCGGCGGCGTCTGGAGGTCCTCGTCGGCGATCCCGCCTACCAGCTGAAGTGAGGCTCCGATGATCGACCGGCGCACCCTCCTCGCCTCGCTCGCGGGCGGCGGCCTCGCGGTCCTCGCCCCCCGGCTCGCCGGGGCGGCCTCCGGCCCGCGCTGGGACCGGACCCTCGTCCTCGTCGAGCTGCAGGGCGGCAACGACGGGCTCAACACCGTCGTGCCCTACACCGACGAGACCTACCGCAGGCTCCGCCCGACGCTCGCGGTGCCGGCCGACGCGGTGATCCGCCTGGACGAGCGGCGCGGGCTCGCCCCGCAGCTCGAGAAGCTCATGCCCTCCTGGGCGTCGGGCGACTTCGCGATCGTCGAGGGGGTGGGCTATCCGAAGCCCAACCGCTCGCACTTCCGCTCGATCGAGATATGGGACACGGCGTCGGAGGCGGACGAGCACCTGGCCCACGGCTGGCTCGCCCGGCTGTTCCGCAGGGCGGCGCCGCCGGCCCCGCATGGCACCGACAGCGTTGTGATGGGCCGGGCCCATTTCGGCCCGCTGGGCGGCGCCGGCCCGGGCGGGCGCACGCTCTTCCTCGACCAGCTCGACGGGTTCGTGAAGTCCGCCGCGGCCCTGCCGGAGGTCGGCGCGGCCGCGCCCAACCCGGCCCTGTCGCTGGTGCTCTCGGCGCAGCGCCTCTCTCGATCGGCGGGTAGCAACCTCTCCACCCTCCTCGACCAGGCGAAGATCCCGCTCCCGCAGGGCTTCCCCCAGACGCCCATCGGCAGGCAGCTGGCCGAGGCGTCGCGCCTCATGGCGCTCGACTGCGGGGTGGTGGCGATCAAGGTGAGCCACGGCGGCTTCGACACCCACGCGGGGCAGGCGTCGGTCCACCAGCGCCTCCTGACCGAGCTGGCGGACGCGCTGATGGTGTTCCGCAAGGAGATGAAGCTCCTCGGCGCCTGGAACCGGGTGCTGGTCGCCACCTATTCGGAGTTCGGCCGCCGCACGCAGGAGAACGCGTCCGCCGGCACCGACCACGGTGCCGCCGCACCCCAGTTCCTGATGGGTGGACAGGTCAAGGGGGGCCTCTACGGTGCGCCGCCGGACCTGGCGAAGCTCGTTGACGGCGACCCGACCCACGCGGTCGACTTCCGCAGCCTCTACGAGACTTTCACCCGGACGTGGTGGTCGCTGGGCCCGGACGCGGCCGGCCTCGGCCGCTTCGCCCCGCTCGACGTGCTGCGGGGATGAGGTGGCGGCCCGGGTTCGCTTGACAGCCTCCCGGGCCCTCGTCTAAAAGCCCCGCTCACCGATGACGACCCTGTGTCGCCGCCGGTTCCGGTCCGCTCGCCGCAGTCGCGGCAGTCCCGACGGGCCGACGTGGGCGCGTAGCTCAGCGGGAGAGCACATGCTTCACACGCATGGGGTCACAGGTTCAATCCCTGTCGCGCCCACCATTCTTCCCCGGTAAAGGGCGGTTGCCCGTCGGAACGGCTTGACGCGGGCACCCGCCGTTCCCGGTCAGTCCGCGAAGAAGACCGGGTTGGTCCACGCCTTCCGGCCCTGCGCGTCCACCACCACGACGCGGCCCCAGCCGCCGGGCACCCGGCGGTCGATCTCCAGCACCGCGCGGGTCTGGTTCGGCGCGAGCGTGTGGGCGTTCGCCGACCCGTGGCCGAGCGCCATGATCCGCGCGGCGGGCGAGCATTCCACCTCCACCGTCCGCGCGCCCCAGCGCACGTCGTGGATCGCGGGTCCCTGCGAGGAATAGTAGCGGCCCGCTTTCAGCGCGGCGACGAGGGCGTCGGGGTCTAGGACGTCGGCCTTCACCTGCACCCAGCCGCCGAACCAGTCGTCGCACTTGAAGTGGGCGTCGTCGGTGGCGCAGCCGGTCATGCGCCGGCCGCGGGCGGTCAGCTGGTCGAGCAGATACCAGCCGTCGCCCCGGTCGGTGCGGACCTGGCTTGTGTGGTTGTAGATCTCGACCGCGTGGGCGCCGGGGATCGTGTCGGCGTCAGCCACGTCCAGTGCGTACCAGGCCGGGTGCGCCAGCGCCACGAAGGCGCCCGCGTCGATGCAGCGGGCCGCCAGATCCGCCCCGCTCTCGTCGGGCGCGGTCGGCGCGAAGTCCGGTGGCAGGCCGACCGCGAGGATGTGCCAGATCTCGCCGAGCGACGTGGCCGGGGCGTGGACCTCGGCCCCTAGGATGGTGGTGAAGCTGTTCGTCCGCCACGGCCGCGTATCGACGACCGGCCAGCCGAAGCGGGCGACGAAATGGTCGGTCAGCGACAGGAAGTCGTAGCCCGCCTCCCGATAGATCGCACAGACCTCTTCGGGCGCCCGGCCCGCGTCGGTGACGGTGGAGTGGGTGTGCAAGTTGCCCTTGAAGAAGCGTCCGGGCGTGGCGAAGGCGGGGTCGATCGGCATGGCGGCGGCTCGGTTGCGTTGGGTCTGTCCTCGGGAGAAGACCCTATCCGAACGTGCAATGGGATGAAGTTCGCGTGACGGTGACGGAGTCCGGGACTGCCGCACCCGCGGAACTCCATCCGGTCGCCGCGCCGATCGCCTCGTGCAGCCGGTTGTCCCACATCACGGACTGCTGGAAGGTGCGCCCGGCCCGGGTCCGGGCGAGGCAGGTCCGCCGCAGGGGTTAGCGTCCACGGAGTTGGTGGAATTTCGCTGATCGCCCGGGGTGGGGCATGCCCCACC
>Ga0315907_10004186_pt1 | contig 16344 bp, 26 predicted proteins | sample LakEriMetagenome_3_FD_203525 | JGI IMG/M metagenome (GOLD analysis project Ga0315907, IMG submission 203525) | Freshwater fungal communities from buoy surface, Lake Erie, Ohio, United States - Buoy 12 MA123 | ecosystem: Environmental > Aquatic > Freshwater > Lake > Lake biofilm | place: USA... | reverse complement strand
GCTTTAATGCTGGTTCTGCCCGTCTTGGAGAATCAGCAGGCAATGCTGCTGCTGGACTTCCTGCTAACTCATTAAGTGATTTCATGGGATTTGGAGATACACATTTAGGCGCTCTTGCACGTCAAGGTGGAGTTCAAAACATTAGCGTTGTTGTCAATAATGCTGGTTCAACAATTACAGAGCGTGACCTTGTTGCTTCTATTACTGAAGGTATCTACAACAACCAGGCTGCTGGCACACCAATCAACTATTCAACGGTGTATTAATGGCATTACCAGCAACTCCTATTGTTAAAATTAACCTTACCCAAGGTGCATCATTTGGTACTGTCATGGTGTTGGGTACTGGTCAATTGGGCTTTGCTGAACTTGGCACAGTCGTTCCAGATATTGTTGATGTATCTGCCTCTGTCCTTAAGATTAATACACGCAGAGAGCGCAATCTTTTGCAGGACAAATACATCTCTGCAACCGCAGTTGTGCGCGTGAACGACCCAACAGGCAATTTCAATCCCCAAAACACATCGTCAATTTATTATCCCGATGTTCAACCATTGCGCAAGATTCAGATTCAAGCCAACTATTCTGGAACTTTGTATTCTATATTTTCTGGTTACATTACAGAATACAAATACACATATCCGACATCACAGGAAACAGGATTTGTCGACTTTATCTGTTATGACGCTTTTCGTTTATTCTTTAATTCAAACGTAACAACAGTCACAGGTGCTACTGCTGGACAAGATACAGGCACACGCATTGGCAAGATTCTAGATATGGTCACATGGCCTAACTCTCAGCGCTCAATCCAGACAGGCAATACAACGTGTCAGGTTGACCCAGGCGGAACTCGTTCAGTTCTTCAGGCAGTTCAAACAGTTGAGTTCACGGAACAAGGGGCTTTTTATATTGACAAAGCAGGCAACGCAGTATTTAAGAATCGTCAATATGTCGTAGATGCTCAATCAGCAACTCCAGTTGCCTTTTCTAACGCCACTGGTTCAACAGATATTAACTATGCTGGTATTCAATTTGCCTTTGACGATAAGACTATTGTGAACTCAGCAACCGTTACACGCGTAGGCGGAACAGCACAGACTTACTCAGATGCAACATCCGTTGGTCAATACTTCACTCATGCTATTACCGCTCCAGATATGCTTATGCAAACTGACGCTAATGCTTTGGCCCTGGCAACCGCTTATGTGACTACACGCAAAGAAACAACAATCCGCATTGATTCAATTACCCTTGACTTAGTGACTCTTGGTTATGGTCCTGGTATTACAGCAGCACTTGACTTAGACTATTTTGACACTATGCAAATCACCAATGATGGCCAGGGTGGTTCGACTATTGTTAAGACTCTCCAGTGTCAAGGAGTAGCCCACGACATCACCCCAAACACATGGGTAACAGTTTTGACCACGCAGGAGCCTTTACTCGATGTTATGTACTAGAATTGACCCTATGAAAGAGGTGTGCTAATGGCAACAGGCTGGCCAATGAAAACGACATACGCCAACGGAGACGTTTTTTCCAGTAGCGACGTCAATGATATTACTGGAACAGTAAACCTTGCTAGTGGTGCACAATGGGCTGCTGGCAAGAATAAAATCATCAACGGTGCCTTTGACCATTGGCAACGCGGTACATCTATCTCATTATCTTCAGGTGCATTTATATACACGGTAGATAGATTTCTTGCTAGTTGCTCTTTTAGTGCAGGTACATCAACTGTAAGCCGCCAAGCATTTACACCTGGGACGGCACCAGTATCAGGGTATGAGGGGAATTACTTTGCTCGATTAACTTGTGGCAGCACAACTAGCGTGTGGAATTATCGTCAAAATATAGAAAATGTTACAACTTTAGCAGGACAAAAAGCCACCATTTCATTTTGGATTAAAGCAAGTGCGGCTAACGCATCGACAAACATTGAAGTAGCACAAATCTTTGGTTCAGGCGGTTCAGCAAATGTTGTTAATACATATACTGGCCCAAGTATTACAACTAGTTGGCAGCGTTTTACACTTACTGTTGATATTCCTTCAATTGCTGGCAAAACTATTGGCACATCGAGTTATCTTTCAATCACTCTCTATTCAACAACAGGCATTGCAAGTTCATTGTTAGTAGATACTTGGGGATGGCAAGTTGAACAAGGCTCAACAGCCACAGCCTTTCAAACTGCAACAGGAACTATTCAAGGTGAATTGGCTGCTTGTCAGAGGTATTACAATGTAATGCTCTCAGGTGCTACTAACTTAATGGTTGGCATAGGTGCTTTTTATAGCAGTTCTCAACTTTATGTAGGTGTTTTCTTTCCTGTTTCAATGCGAATAGCACCATCATTAGTAGCAACATCAGGAACAGATTATTATGCTGTAGATAGAAATGCTGGAACTGATTTATTTAATTCATTTTCTATAGCATATGCAACTAATGAAACTGCTTTAATTTATAACTTGAGCGAAATCTCAAGCGTGGCAGGTCAAGCAGGTGGAGCAAGAACAAATAATGCGTCAGCATCTATAGCCTTTAATGCGGAGTTATAATGAGAAAATACAATGTTGAAGAGTTTATGGGAACAACAGTTATTTGGTATGAAGAAGATGGTGTGCGTACATCTTTTGGAACAAATCCAGACAATCCTGATTATCAGGAATATCTAAAGAGTCTAGATGAAGCCAATACTCTGTAAAGCAGGGCAGCAACTTCGTGAGCAGATTGATGATGCGTTTCCAGAGCGCGATAGAAAGTCTGATGGTTGGATAGGCGATGCGCGCCATCAACGAGCAGGTACGAGTGACCACCTTCCCGATAAGGTTGACGGCTACGTCAGGGCTATTGATGTGGATAAGGACCTCGACTCACGAGCCAGTACAGGTGCTTATCTTGCCGACCAAATACGCATTTGTGCCAAGCGCGATAAAAGAATCAAGTACGTCATTTACTCAGGAAAAATTGCCAGTGTTAAATCATTTTGGCGTTGGAGAACTTACTCTGGCATTAATCGCCACGATAAGCATATCCATATCAGTTTTACTAAAAAGGGCGATGAGAACGGTTCTTGGTTCGATACCCCGATGTTAGGAATAGGAAATGCAAATGAATAAAAATACAAAGAACGCAATTAAGTCTTACCTCAAGGCTGTTGCAGTTTCAGCAATTACTTTAGGCCTTGCGCTAGTTGCCGATATTCGTCCTGAATATGCAGTTCTTGCATCTGCTTTAGTTGCACCAATTGTTAAATACCTAGACCCGTCCGATGACCAAATCTCATGAGTCCAACAGATTGGACGGCTGTTGTCGCTGTTGCGCTGACCGTTATTGGTTCATTTATTGGTGCAGTCAAATGGTTAGTAAAGCATTATCTAAACGAACTAAAGCCAAATAGCGGCTCTTCTATGCGCGACCAAATAACTGCATTAGAAGCGCGTGTTGAAACGATTATTCGTATCCTAGAGAGGTAACAATTATCTCATGGCAAGAAAAGCAACTAAGGCTTTAGAAGAACAAGGCTACTCACCGCTTGACGCTTTTTGCATCGGGTTGCATGAGTATTACAAGTCATTGAAAAGGGCAGGCTTCTCGGAGTCTGTTGCTTTATTTATGATTACAGAGCCACAAGCCTATCCTGCTTGGATTTTGCCTACCCCAATCGAACCCGAAAAATTCGGCGATTACGAGGATGACGATGAGGATGAATGAAACGAACTATCGTTTGGCCCGACCTTCAATGCCCTTACGAGGATGCGCATGTTGTACGAAACTTTGAACTATTTGCAAAAGCGTTTAAGCACGACTCTGTCGTTACTATCGGAGATGAGATTGACCTTCCTCAGATAAGCCGTTGGACTGAAAACACTCCAGGCTGGTACGAGCAGACATTAGCCTCTGACCGTGACCACACAGTTGATGTGTTATGGCGCTTGACTCAGTACGCCAAGGAAGCCCATACCATTCGCTCGAATCACACTGACCGTTTGTATAACGTGATTATGAAAAAGATTCCTGCCTTTCTATCCTTGCCAGAATTGAAGTTCGAGAAGTTCCTAAAACTTGATGAACTAGGTATTCAATTCCACAAAGAGGCTTATCCGATTGCAAAGGGCTGGATTGCCGTTCATGGCGATTTAGGCGGCCTCAATCCCAATCCTGGAATGAGCGCGTTGAACCAGGCAAAAAAGGCAGGCGTATCAACCATTATGGGTCACACGCATCGTGCTGGTAGGAGTGCCGTTTCTGAGGCCTACAACGGCTCTGTGAGGCGCGTACTGCACGGAGTTGAGGTAGGACACGCAATGAGCGTTAAGGCCGCCAAATACGTATCTATGCCGAATTGGCAGCAAGCCTTTGCCATTGTCACAGAGATAGGCAAGAATGTCCAGGTTGACCTGATTTATGTAGAAAAGGACGGCACGTTTGTAGTGCATGGTAAGCGCTATGGGCGGCCTCGCTAGCGACATCTTCCCTGTGCGCAGGGACATTGATGTCCAAATGGACGATGGAGAATTGTTACCATTTCGTTATCAAAATAGCCTTGACTCAGCCTAAATCCGTGCAACACTAATGCCATAACCAATCGAACGAATTGGGAAAAGGGGCAAAAGATGGGCGCAATGAAAGCAATCTATATGGACATGGCAGAGGATTTTGAGAATCTAAACGAAACCTCGATGCAGTTCAAGGGCAATGGCTGGGAAGCACAGGATGGACGCTTCGAAGGCCAGGTTAATTACAATCTTGATTACATCTATTGGTTTGACAATTACGCCAACCTCATGGCGGCACGCACAATCCTTCAGGACTTTGGCAACAGTTATGAAGTCCTATTTGATGATGCTTTAGGTCAATGGTGCTTAATCACTGATTATCAATCAATGTGTTGGAGCAACTAATGTCATTATTCTGGTGTTTCGCATTTGGAATCTTATTCACAACTATTGGCTATTACATGGGCATTACTATTGGCAAAGAGCAAGGTCATCGTGACGGCTATTTACGAGGACGGGCAGTATCTAGACAAGAATTTTGGAGGGAATAATTGAAAGCAACTAAGGCCCTAATCGATGCAATCGACATTATGCAAAATCGTGGTGCAATCTACGGCCATCCGAAAATTAATCAAGGTCGGATATCTGCAAGGTTATCCAATCTATTCGATTTCCCAATCACAGACGCACAGGCTTGTCTTGCAATGGTCGAAGTCAAACTTAGCCGAATCCAAGAAACCCCAAGCCACGTTGATTCCTATGTAGATGCAATTGCTTATCTGGCAATCGCTCTCGAACTAGCAACAGAAGAGGATGAACTATATGTTTGATTTAAGTTCGTATGAAGATATCAATAGTAGGATTCGCCGTTTTCAGGTGGCGTTCCCAGTCGGAAGGATTGTCACAGATGTTATTCAATTCAATGCTGAAAAGGGTCATATCCTTGTATCGGCCCAGATTTACCGCGAGCATGAAGATACGCTTCCTGCTGCTGTCGATTACGCTTTTGGAGATGCAAGTACGTTTAATGCTTCGATGCGTAAGTTTTACGTTGAAGATACTGTCACGTCAGCGATTGGCCGAGCATTATCACTTATCCTCGAAACAAAACACAAACCAACAGTTCAAGACATGGCGAGAGTCGAACTCTCAAAACCTAAATCCAAAGAATATATCCCTATCGTGAATGAAGAGGACCCTTGGACAATTAAAACTGTTGCACCACCTGCAACATCCGCTGAAGCGGTTGCAACCGTGAAGGAAATTATAGGCGGTACAACTGACAAGGACATCCCGCTATGTAATTGCGGCAAGCAAAGAATCTTACGCACTGGCACAGGCAAGAATGGCAAGCAGTGGGCTGCGTGGGATTGTTGTTACAAATCTGGTATTTACCAGGTTGGTCAGACAAAGCCATGTGACCCAGAGCGCATTTGGCTAGAACTAAACGCAAACGGACAATGGCAGCCACAAAAGGTTAGAGGATGACGAGCCTTTCCTCTTTTGACCTCGATTTTCGTTATGGCTATGCAGGTGAGCAGTTAGTTGAGGAATTGCTTACGAACGGTAAAACGGTTGAAGTCAAACGTGACCGTCGATGGCATGAAACTGGCAACTTATACATAGAGGTTGAGTGTTGGTACAACAGCACGCAAAGTTGGCAGGCTTCAGGGATTGCAGTCACAGAAGCCGATTATTGGGCTTTTGTCTTAGAAGAAAGCGTTTTAATGATTCCAACAATAAATGTGATTCAGGCCATAAATAAATATGGTCGTGAAATCAATTGTGAGATTCCTCCAAATAAGAGCAGAGGTTTTCTCATCACAGTAAATGACCTACTAGCAGTTATGGGAAAATAATGGGTGAAATGGTAGTATTTGATAATGGCACAGCCACCATCCTGGGCGGAGAGTTCGAAGAACCGCAGGATATTGTTATCTATTGCGATTTATGCAATGAACCTTTGGCTATTACTCCAGCGATTAATGATGAGGTATTTATCACCTGTCTAAGATGTCATGCAGTAAGCCATATTGCATTGACTGTCACAAAAGAACCAGATGAGCCAACAGAGCCGTAAGCATCGTGGCTACGCCACTGAGCGTTTGGTAGCATCATATTTGCAGCAATGGTGGCCACACGCTAGCGTAGGAAGAGGTCAAGGCAAAGATTGCCTTAATGTTCCGTTCGACATTGAGGTAAAGGCGCGTAACTCACTTGACATAAAAGGGACACTTCGCCAAATCAAAGCACGCACGTCTAAATCGGGGGAATTAGGGTTTGCGTGTTTCAGACTTAATGGGCAAGGGGAAGCAGCAGTCGAGGAGTTCGTCTGTATGTTGACATTAGGTGATTTGGTGGAGTTATTACGCAAAGCAGATTATGACCGAATACCTCCAGACATAGACTGGGAAGCAGCAGTCGAACGTTGCGATAAATGTGGAAGTCAGAAAATCAAACATTGGAGATGTAACACCTGTGAGAAAGAAGCGCCTAATGCCAATGTATGAATATCGATGCCCTATTTGTAATACACAAATGGAGTTAGAACTATCAATGGACCATGACCTAGTGCGCTGCACAGATTGTGGCGCACAGGCTAATCGCATCTACTCAGTACCAGGTTTAATCTTCAAAGGAAAGGGATTCTACTCAACCGATAAATAGAAACGCCGTCCTGACCAGCACTTATAGAAATGGATTTGACATGACCAGTACACTCAGAAGGCTAGAGCAGCCCAACTGCTCAGAGCGAACCGTGAAGCGGTTAGTTCGCTCGGTAGCAATCGTGTTAGGGACGGCTCTATGCTTCCTTTTTGTATCAGCAGCAACTGCGACAAACCCGCCAACAAAACGCATTACATCTAAAGAATATGCAAAAGGACAATTAACAGTTAAGCATTACAAATGTTTAGCAACTCTGTATGGTAAAGAATCTGCTTGGAGATGGAAGGCAGTAGGTAACATAGGTGGTACACACCAGGTATATGGGATACCCCAAGGTAAGAGTGAGTGGTTACGTACTGCTAACCCAATAGAACAAATAGATTGGGGCTTACGTTATATAGGTAATCGTTATGGTTATGTGCGTACAATAGAGGGCATGCAGCCTGATACATGTAAGGCTCTCAAACATTGGAAGCGTAAGGGATGGCACTAAGAGGTGATGACCTAAGCACTGGTCATTGGAAGAAACAAAGGTTGCGTGTCTTAGCACGCGATGCTTACACCTGTGCATATTGTGGTGAGGTAGCAACAGAAGTGGACCACATAATTCCACGCAAGGTTGGTGGTGGTCATGAGATGGATAACTTAGTAGCCTCATGTAGAGCATGTAACATACGCAAGGGCGCACGCTCAGAAAGCCTTTTTTTATTGAAGGGTTCTACCCCCCCTGTTTTTCCAGAACGTCCCTCCCCGACACGGTCCAAACCGCTTCGAACCAGTCCGTTTCAATCGGAAAATAAACCAGAGTGATGACAGAACAAACCAAAAGGAAAAAAGTTTTACGAGGGGCAACTGAACCAAGGCTTCACAGTCCATACCTCAAAGGCAAATCTCTGGTAAAAGATGTAGAAGATATTGCTAACATGCTTGGCCAACCGCTTTTGCCTTGGCAAAAATTTATTGCAAAAGATATGTTGGCTATTGATAGCAAAGGTAATTTTATTCGCAAGTCAAACCTGCTATTAATCGCACGCCAATCTGGAAAGAGTCATTTTGCGCGTATGCTCTGTTTGGCACACCTGTTTAAATGGCCTTCTAAGAACATCCTTATCATGTCCTCTAATAGAAGCATGGCATTGACCTCATTTCGAGAGATTGCTTATATCATCGAAGGCAATCCGACTATGAAGGCAATGGTTAAGCAGATTAGGTATGCAAATGGAACAGAGTCAATTGAATTACTAGATGGCACGCGTTTAGATGTTGTTGCAGCAACAAGAGATGGTTCTCGCGGAAGAACCGCCGACTATTTATGGATTGATGAGTTACGCGAAATCTCAGAAGAGGCTTTTCAGGCTGCAACACCTGTTACACGCGCACGCGCTAATGCGCAAGCGCTTTATACCACTAATGCTGGTGATGCTTTTAGCACAGTGCTTAATTCCATCATCGAAAGAGCGCGTTCTTATCCACCTAAGTCTTTAGGCTATTACGAATACAGCGCACCGCAATATTGCAAGATAGATGACCGCGAAGCATGGGCAATGGCAAACCCCGCACTTGGCTATACAGTGTCAGAAGAGGCAATTGAGGAATCAATTGCAACATCTAGTATTGAAACAACAAGAACTGAAACTCTTTGTCAATGGGTCGATTCATTACAGTCACCTTGGCCGCTTGGCGTTATCGAAGAAACCTCAAACAGTGATTTAGTTATGTCACCTGGACCAATTACAATCTTTGCCTTTGATGTAAGTCCGTCAAGACGCAATGCAAGCATTATTGCTGGCCAGATTCTTCCTTCTGGCAAAATAGGGTTTGGATTAATGCAGACTTGGGAAAACTCAGTCGCAGTAGATGATTTAAAGATAGCCGCAGACATCAAAGCGCTTTGTGACCAATGGAAACCGCGTGCGGTGATGTATGACAAATACACCACGCAGTCAATTGCAGACCGCCTTTCTAATTCAGGCGTTATGGTCGAAGATTGTTCTGGTCAGCGCTTCTATCAGGCGTGTGGGGAACTCCTAGACGGATTTGTTAACTCTAGGGTCGAGCATCAAGGACAGCAGGAGTTAGTGCAGATGTTTAACAACTGTGCAGCCAAGACAAACGACACTGCTTGGAGAATCGTAAGACGTAAGAGCGCTGGCGATGTTTCTGGAGCAATTGCAACTGCAATGGTGGTCCACAAACTATCTATGCCAGTTTCACGTCCTCAAATTGTTGCCTAGACACAACGACACGAAATTGTCAAATGTTAGACATAATGTGGTACACTGTCTAAATGGGTATTTTCTCGCGTTTTAATACGCAAGCACCACAAAAGCAAGAATCATCAATCCTTGCGCAATATGCGCCGCAATTGATGTCAGAAAATTACAATCTTTACAATTATGGTGTTCTTGGTATTCGTCGCGAAGAGGCCATGAGCATTGCCTCATTGGCTAGATGCCGCAATCTTATTGCAGGCACAATTGCATCAATCCCTTTAGAGTTATACCGCAAATCAACAGGCGAAGAACTAGGTTCACCAGTTTGGTTAGAACAACCATCTAAGTCGCAGCCACGTTCAGTAACTATTGCCTGGACTGTTGACTCATTACTATTTTACGGCGTTGCATATTGGAAGGTTACAGAACTTTATGCAGATGATGGCCGTCCTGCTCGTTTTGAATGGGTTGCTAACACTCGCGTTACATTTGATTTAAATATCGAAAACGAATATGTAACTCAATACTATGTTGACGGTTATGCAGTGCCAATGGAAGGCCTTGGAAGTTTAATTACATTTCAGGCATTTGACGAAGGCGTATTAGCACGCGGCAAAGAACTTATTCGTGCAGCAGCAGATTTAAATAAGGCTGCATCAATTGCTGCGGCAACTCCAATGCCTTCAGGCGTACTAAAGAACAACGGTGCTGACCTAGACCCTAAAGAAGTCCAAGGATTATTAGCAGCATGGAAGTCTGCACGCAATAACCGTGCGACTGCTTATCTCACATCTACTTTAGAATATCAAGCAACATCTTTCTCACCTAAAGAAATGATGTACGACGAAAGCAAGCAATTCTTTGCTACTGAAATTGCAAGAATGATGAACGTACCTGCTATCTATGTTTCAGCAGACATGAACTCCAGTTATACATACACCAACGTCTTGGATTCACGAAAAGATTTTGTTGCGTACTCTTTGCAACCATTTATCTCAGCGATTGAGGACAGACTCAGCCTCGATGATGTCACTGCACATGGCAACGAAGTGCGTTTTGATTTAGACAAACAATTTTTGCGTCAAGACCCAATGCAAGAACTTCTCGTAATAGAAAAACTTCTTTCCTTAGGCCTAATTACTTTAGAACAGGCAATGGAAATGACAGACCAAACACCTAATGGAAATGGCGGTATGTAATGTCTGAAATGATGACATTTACCCTAGAAGCAGCAGAACTTACTGCTTCAGTAGAGGAAAGAACAATTAGCGGCAAGATTGTTCCAATGGGAACAGGCGAAGTAGGAAATACTTCAGCAGGCGCAGTTATTTTTGAACGCGATTCAATAGAGATACCAGAACCTAAGTCCATTCGCCTTTTGGCGCAACATGACATTAAACAACCTCTGGGTCGCGCTCAATCCTTTGAAACACGTGCAGACGGTGTGTACGCAGTATTTTCTTTAAGTCGTTCAAGCAAAGCAACAGACTATTTGCTTATGGCGCAAGAAGGTTTAGTTACAGGACTTAGTGTTGGCGTAGAAGTTAAGTCTTCAAAGCCTTCACGCAATGGCGTCATGCACGTTACATCAAGTGTTCTACGCGAAGTATCTGCTGTAACAGAACCAGCATTTAAGTCAGCACAAATAACAAAGATTTCAGCGGAAGAATCTGCAATTGCAGAAGAAGTCACTGAAGAAAACCAACTAACAGAAAGTGAGGCCGTCGTGGAGAATACTCCAGCAGAGGCAACAACTCCTGAGGTCGAAACCCCTGCGGTAGAGGCCTCACGTCCAACAGTTAGCGTTACAAATGTACGCGAGCGTGTTGCACCAATTACATCAGCACAATACTTGGAAGCAAACATCAAAGCAGCACTTGGTGATGACGATGCACGTCGTACAATTCGTGCAGCAGATGATTCAACATCAACAAACACTGGTTTGACACTTCCAGGTCATCTACAAACATTCCTTACAGATACATTTACTGGACGTCCAGCATTTGAAGCAGTAACACGTTCACCATTAGTTGAAACTGGTATGTCATTTACTGTTCCACGCCTTTATGTAAATGCGTCAACACCAAACGTTGCACCAACAGTTGCAGATACAAACGAAGGTGCGGCACCATCTGAAACTGGGATGACTTCCAGTTATGACACTATAAATGTGGAAAAAATGAGTGGCCTCCAGAGAGTGAGTTTTGAATTGGTGGACCGCAGTTCTCCCGCATTTATGGAATTAATGATGGCTGAGTTACGTAAAGCGTACGAGAAGGCAACAGATGCAGCACTTCTTTCAGCATTTGCAACTTCTGGAACAGTAGCAACAGGTGTTGCTGCAACAGCAGCAGGACTTCAATCATTTATTTCAGTAGAAGGCGCAGCAGCATACAAGGGAACTGGCGGAGATTTCGCTAACAAACTGGTTGCAAGCACAGACCAATGGGCGGCAATTGCAGGATACGCCGATACCACTGGAAGAGCGCTATATTCCGCACAAGGCGCAACATACAATGCATCAGGTAACGCAGTGGCAACTTCTGTTGTTGGTGGCGTACTTGGTACAGACCTTATTGTTGACCACAACATCACAACTTCAGGAATCGTTGACGATTCAGCATTCCTAGTTGCACCACGCTCTGTATATGCTTGGGAGTCACCAACAACACAACTTCGTGTTAACGTATTGACTTCAGGTGAAATCGAAATCAACCTTTACGGATACCTAGCACTCTATGTTGCTAAATCAGGTAAGGGCGTTCGTCGCTTCAACTACACAGCACCGTAAGCAATACCCTAAGTCACTGAAGGCGGGGCGCAGCCCTTGCCCCGCCTTCAGTCTTTAGAAAGGATTCAGAATGTCACTTTGCACAGTAGCAGAACTTAGAAGCGCACTTGGCGTTGGAACTTTATATAACGACGCTACGCTTCAACAGACATGCGACGCTGCTGACGTTGTAATCCTTCCAATGTTATGGAACAACTACACATTTAACGTAGGGCATAGCAACACAGCAACAACAGGAACACTTTACTTTGACACTCTAGTTGAAAAAGTCTTTTATGTAGGACAGACAGTTGTTATATCAGGCAACGGTACAAAACACAACGGTTCTAAGACAATCACAGGCGTTGGCGATTACAACATTACTTACAACATTACAGGTAACAACAACACACCTGCTCCCTATCATCCAGTCGAGCCATTAGGCCAGGTTGCAGCAGATACTTACGTTGATTACACACTAGATGCAGCCGTACAAGAAGCGGCACTTATGATTTCAGTTGACATCTGGCAAGCACGTCAAGTTTCTAATTCAGGCGGCGTATCTCCAGACTTTGCACCATCGCCTTACCGCATGGGAAATACTTTACTTGCACGCGTCAGAGGTTTATTAGCCCACGCGATTAGCCCAAGTTCAATGGTTGGATAATGCCAGCAGCATTAACAACACTGAGAACAACTATCGCAAGCGCTTTAGTTGATAATTCCTTATGGCAAGTTTTTGCTTTTCCACCTGCAACTGTTTTGGCTAACTCTGTCATTGTCGCACCAGATGACCCTTACCTAACGCCTAACAACAACCAGCACAATACAATTGCACCAACTGCCAACTTTAAATTGGTAATCACTGTTCCTTTGTTTGATAACGAAGGAAACCTCAATGGAATTGAAACAGCCTTAGTTGGCGTGTTCAATAAACTCGCAGCGTCATCCTTGACGTATAATGTGGGAGCAATAAGTCAGCCAAGCGTTCTAAACGTGGACTCTGGCTCATTGCTTACTTGCGAAATGTCACTGTCCGTACTAACCACCTGGAGTTAATATGTCCGAATGGGAAAAAGAGAACGAGGCCTTCCTGAAGAAAATCGGGCAGGTAACACCAGCAGCACCAAAACCAGCATCTACAAAGAAAGAAGAGGAATAACCTAAATGGCTGTATTTCTAAATAACAAGGTCGGCGTTAAGGTTAATTCCGTTGACCTTTCTGACCATGTAACATCTGTAACACTTAACCGTCAATTTGATGAACTAGATGTAACCGCTATGGGAGATGGCAGTCGTAAGGCGGTCAAGGGGCTAGAATCATCTTCAGTAACTATCGACTTCCTAAACGACACAGCAGCAGCAAATGTTCTTGCAACATTGCAGTCAGCATGGGGAACAACTGTTACTCTAGTTCTGCTTCAAGAAAAAGGAACAGCAGTATCAGCAACAAATCCTTTGTACACAATGAGCGTCCTAGTAAATGGAACTCAGGATATCAACGGAGCAGTTGGCGATATTGGTTCAATGTCAGTAACTTGGAACTGTAATTCAACAGTTGCAGTTGCAACAACAGGCACATTCTAAAACTAAACTAAGGGGCAAAAATGGCAAAGTTAAAAGTAACAAGGGCAGATGGAATAGTTGGCGAATACCCAATTACTCCATTAGTGCAATACGGATTTGAGATTTGGGCTAAAAAAGGATTCCACAAATCCTTTATTGAAGATGCTTCTCAAACTTCGATATTTTGGCTTGCTTGGGAATGTATTCGCAGGTCTGGTGAAACCGTACCGATGTTTGGGGAAAAGTTCATTGAAACTTTGATTGACGTTGAAGTTCTCGATGACGATTCCCCGAACTAGGGCGCGATTCCGTCACCTACCTTATCGCTAAATTAAGCGTGAGGCTAGGAGTCGCGCCACAACATTTATTAGAACTAGATGAAGTAATGTTAAAGAATTTAATTAAGGTTCTTCAAGACGATGCAAAGGAGATGAGAGATGCCAACAGAAGTCGTGGGCGCTCTCGCTCTTCGTAAAGCATTAAGAGATTACGCACCTGATTTAGCAACTGAATTGCGCAAAGAAGTTGCTGCTGCATTGAAGCCAGTTGTTAAACAGGCGCGTGGTTTCGTACCTAGTGATTCAGACATTATGAGCGGATGGCAACGTCGTTCATTCTCTGAAGCAAAGTTTCCTATGTATGATTCAAATATTATACGCAAAGGCATTAGTTACAAAACCAGTCCTAGCCGCGCTAATAATCGTGGTTTTACTTCATTAGCGGCAATTGAAAACAAATCTGCATTAGGTGCAATTATTGAAACCGCAGGACGTAAGAATCCAAGCGGTCAGCCTTGGGTTGGACCAGGCAAGAATGTTACACAAAAGCGCTATTCACACTCTGTTAATCCTAGAGCAGGTGAGCAATTTATTAAGAACCTTGGGCCAATCTACGGACAAAAGAAAACATCTGGTATTGGCGATAAGCGTGGTCGCTTAATTTATCGTGCATGGGATGAAACAAACGGTAAAGTTCTTACTGCTTATTTCAAGGCAGTAGAAAGCGTTACTGCTAAGTTTAATAAACGCACTTCAATTGTAGATGTAAAGAGAGCAGCATAATGGACGTTTCCAAGATAGCCATTCAAATCGCCTCGGAGTTCACAGGCTCTAAGGCGTTTAAGCAGGCTGAAACATCTGCTCAAAAACTAGAACGTACAGTTAAGAATCTTGCCAAGGCAATAGGAATCACATTCTCTGTTGCCGCAGTTGTTAACTTTGGCAAGGCTTCAGTTCGTGCATTTATGGACTCAGAGCGTGAGGCTGCCGTACTTGCCAACACAATGAAGAATTTAGGCTTAGCCTTTGAAACTTCAAGAATCACAACTTACATTGACAATCTTGGAAAACTTTATGGCGTAACTGGCGATGAAGGCGTTCCTGCAATGCAGGCGCTATTAAGCGCAACAGGCTCAGTCACTAAGTCGCAAGAACTAATGAATACTGCAATGAATATTGCAGCAGCCAATAACATTAGCGTTTCTGAAGCGGCTAAAGGTTTAAGCCAGGCATACCTTGGTAATCGTAAGGCGCTCAATCAATACAACACAGGCCTTACAAAAGCAGAATTACAATTAAGGTCCTTTGCGGACATACAAAAGTTACTAGATACTCGCCTTGCTGGTGCCGCAACTGACGCTGCTTTAACTTACTCAGGCCAGTTGTTAATACTTAAAGAAAACGCAGAGCAAGCAAAAGAAGTTATTGGAAAAGGTTTAGTAGATAGTTTTGTTTTACTTGCTGGTGCAGGCTCATTACCTAAGGCAACAAGTGCAATGCAAGATTTCGCCAAGGCAACTTCTGAAGCAACCCTTGGTGCTGCCTCCCTCATTGAAAAACTAAAGACTGGATTCTCTCCAGGCGGTTTTGATTTATCAGGACTTATTCCTGTAATTGGTGGCTATATCGGGCCTGGCGGTGTCTTAGACAAACTAAGAGAAGAAGGCAGAAAACTAGGCGTACAAAAGATGGGAGCGCCTGGTGCTATCTCTGGCAAGTTCCCTGGTGGCGCACAGTATTTTGCTTTACAGAAAAAAGCAGACGAAGCGGCAATTAAGCGTGCTAAAGAATTACAAGCAATCGAAAGAAAGCGTTTAGATACCGCCAAGAAACTTGCTGCTGAAAAGGCTAAAAAAGTTGCTTTAGATAAACTTTCTGCGTTCCTTAATAAAGCAGAACAACTGTTTGATATGGACCGTATCCAATTAGCGGCTGCTGCTCTAAGCAAGCAGACCGATGAAGATAAGGTTCGCATTAGATTAAAGCAAGAAATCCTTGACCTTGAACAAGCAATCAATGATGGCAATGTTGAAGGTGCTGCTAAGTTAGCAATTGCCATATCTAAAGACGCTGAACTTCTTGGTCAACTTCGCGGTGACATGATTAAGTTAGGTGATGTTCCAAATCCATTTATGGAATGGCTCATGACACTTCAAGCAATTGCAGCACAGTTAGCGGCCCTAGCAAATTTTGTACCACCTGTAACTGGCTCGATGGGAATTGGCATGGGCGGCTTTAATGCTGGTTCTGCCCGTCTTGGAGAATCAGCAGGCAATGCTGCTGCTGGACTTCCTGCTAACTCATTAAGTGATTTCATGGGATTTGGAGATACACATTTAGGCGCTCTTG
>Ga0315907_10004182_pt1 | contig 16349 bp, 10 predicted proteins | sample LakEriMetagenome_3_FD_203525 | JGI IMG/M metagenome (GOLD analysis project Ga0315907, IMG submission 203525) | Freshwater fungal communities from buoy surface, Lake Erie, Ohio, United States - Buoy 12 MA123 | ecosystem: Environmental > Aquatic > Freshwater > Lake > Lake biofilm | place: USA... | reverse complement strand
GTACTGCCTATGCGATGAAGTTGATTGGTGACGACTACAGCGCCAAATATTTTTCGATGATGTCCGCTCACGCAGCTTTCACACCACGCGGTGGTCATGCTCACGATTATCACACCCAGTGGTCGTCTTGGGGTGCTGCTCTTTGCGGTCCACAAGTTCGTATTTACAATGAGCGCAACATGCGTTGGCGCCGTACTCTTTGCCGCATGTATGACGGCAGTTTTGTTTATCACTCGCCTTCAGAAAAATACTCAACCCTGCGCGATCCCACCGCCACGGAAGTTTTCAATCAGGTCGTCATCCACAAACAAACCCTGATCAGCGGCAAAGATGCCGATGAGAAAATGTATCTTAACGAACGAGAAATGAAGCAGCTTCTAACAAGCGCTGCAGGTCAGTTTAATAACGACTACCTCAAGAATCTCGCTGGCAAACCCTGGCCTGAGCGATCCACGGATGAACTGTTTGATCTGCTGGATATGTTTAAGCCCAAGACCCGTAATCAAATCGCCGCGGAGTTGGGCAAGCGCTTTAAGGCCGGAGAAGCCGCAATTGCACCAAGACTCGTCTCGCTTTTGACTCACGAAAACGCACGCTTCCGCCATGGGGCATTGCGCGCACTCGATGCTTGCGGCACCGATGTGATGCTCTCAAATCTTTCCAAGATTGTACCCATGCTTGACGATCCGAAGGACTTCGTTCGGATCACCGCGATTGAATTGGTTTCCAAGGCGACCGATGATAAGGAGGCGCAACTCGCGATTCTCAAGACGACGGTGGCGGAGCAGCACACGGAAGCTCCGAACAGTGTGCGTAACTCGGTTCAATCCAATTTGTTCAGCTCCAAGGTCAAATCCGCAATTTCCGATTCTCCGTTCAAAGCGGGCTTCGACGATAAGCTTGTCGAGCAGGCGCTTACCAAACTGATCTTGGAAGAAACCGGCGGGGGTCCTTTGGTGGAATCCAAGGTCAAAACCTGGGATAAAGACACGGTCGTTCGTCTGGCCGGACCTCTCACCTTCATCGCCGAGGAAGAACAGGTATATGACCAGATGTTCGGCGCAAGAAATGCGGCGGCACAAGCGATGCTTGGCAAATTCGGCTACCTCGAGGGCGTTCAAACCAATGGCTATCGCCTCATGCAAAAAGCGAATATTCCAAGACATATTCGCGCCGCTTCCGGCTTCAAGGATCCCATGGTCAATCCCGATATGGTTTTCAAACAACCGGGCGTTTTTGCCGATTATGCAGATGAGATTAAGACCATCCTCATCGACAGCCCGTCCGAGACCATCACGATTAAGGATCAATCCACCAACTGGATACAAGTCAGTACTCCGCTAAGTAAGGTTTTAAAAGCCATCGAGGCGAATAAAACGCCCGCAGCCCTGCCCAGTATCGCGGGTGATGTGCGCAAAATATTTCAATCCGAGTTGGCTGCTGTTGAGGGCACGGGTGCCAAGATGAAATTGTGTCGTGATGCCTTGGCGGATCCACAGAGCATGCAAACCTTCCGTCAGATCGCTGCGATGGATGCTCTGGTTGAGCTCGGCGGACCTGAAGCAGTGAATGATCTTCTCCCGTATCTCGGTCATGAATACTGGCGCTTGAGCGAGCACTCACGTCGCGTTGCTGGGGATCTTGTCAAAGGCATGCCAGCTGCACAGATCACCAAATTGTTTACAGAGACGACCCATACTTCGTCCAAGACAGGTTTCCTTCAAATGCTAACCATCAGTGGAGCAAAAAGCGGACTCGAAACCGCGAAGCAAGCGATGAAGCACGAATCCCCTGCGGTTCGCGCAGCTGCGATTGGTACGGTATCCGCTCTCGGCGGTGGTGCTGTCACCGAGGAGATCCTCAAATTCCTCCAAACCGCAGAATCCTTGGAAGAATGTCACGCCTGCGAAGATGCGCTCTTGTCTCGGAGCAGTGATGCAGCAACCGCCGGTCGTATCCGTGACCAACTCATCGCCATGAAGTCCGGCGCTTCAACCATGCTTCTCGATAGCGTTTATTATCTGTTAGCCCGCATCGGTGATGCAAAATCTGTCGAAGTTCTTCGCAATGTCGCGGCCACCGAAGATCCCAAGGAATTTGCTCGAGTCATGTTCGCTCTGTCCTACTCGCCTTCTAGGGAAGTAGATAAGGTGATGTTAGATATTGCTACTAAGAACGCCAAACGCGCAGCGATCGTTGGTGTCTATGGCGATCGCCGCATGGTCATCGGACCCAAGGGCTATGGAGATATCAGTAGTAAAGATCAGTTGGACTTTGCTGAAGCCATGCTCAAGCTCACACTCGAGCCTCGTATTATTAAACTACTTGGCACCATCCATGAAGCGCGCGCGCTGCGTGCCCTGATGTATTGCTTGGAAAAAGGTGTTGGATCTGCCGCCGATAGCATTGTTGCCAATGCTGAGGGCATGGAGAAACTCAACCCGGATGATGCTAAGATTGCCGCTGAAACCTTGCGCAGACTCATCGAATACATCGAGGTTTCCCATCTGCGTGGTGGCATCAAAGCTCACATGAGCAAGGACGACAATTACACCGGGTGGAAAGCCCTCCAAGCCCGTGCCGGTAAGTGCCTGCTCAAGTTTCACAAACCCGAAGCCGCACCCATCCCCACATTCGATGGCTTGGATCTCGATCGCTAAAATTGAAATCATCAGATCATGAAGTCACTCGTATCTGTATGTCTCGGCGCACTTCTGTTAGGCTTCTCGCATGCCGCCGTAACCCCACCCAACGTCGTTGTCATTTTCATGGACGATATGGGCTATGGCGATATCGGTCCTTTTGGTGCAACCAAACAGAAAACTCCAAACCTCGATCGTATGGCGAAAGAGGGGATGAAGCTGACATCTTTTTATGCGGCTCCTGCATGTTCCGTTTCCCGTGCCCAGCTTTTAACAGGTTGTTACGGGCCTCGTATTAATGTGCCATGGGTCTACATGCCCGTTAGTTCAGAGGGATTGAATCCTAAGGAGATAACCATTGCGGACCATCTCAAAAAACTTGGCTACGCAACGATGTGCATCGGCAAATGGCACGTCGGCGATCAGCCCGAATTTCTCCCCACGAAACAGGGCTTCGATCACTACTTTGGCATTCCTTATTCCAATGATATGCAGCGCACTTCGACGGAATCCGGCCTTCGTGTCACTCCGTTGCTGCGCGATGACAAGGTCACCAAACTTCTGACCGATGAAGAACAATCCCGTATCGTTGAAAGCTACACCGATGAGGCGATTAACTTTATTTCTAACAATAAAGAAAAACCGTTTTTCCTCTACTTCCCTCACACCGCCATCCACACGCCTATCTATCCGGGAAAAGCGTTTCAGGGAAAATCGGAAAACGGCCGGGTCGGAGATTGGATCGAGGAAGTCGATTGGAGCACCGGCCGTATTCTCGACACCTTGCGTGAGCTCAAGCTCGATAAAAACACCCTCGTTATTTTCACTAGCGATAACGGCCCGTGGTTGATCAAAGAAAAAGACAGCGGAAGTGCAGGTGCTCTGCGTGGCGGAAAAGGTAGCACGTGGGAAGGCGGTGTCCGCGTTCCAACTCTCGCCTGGTGGCCCGGAAAAATTCCCGCTGCTTCATCGGTCGATGCCGTTGCAGGAACGATCGACCTTCTACCCACGATCGTCACGATTGCCGGTGGAGCTGTCCCAGCGGAGCCTATCATCGATGGTCGTGATATCTCGCCCTTGCTATTAGGAAAATCAAAACAGTCACCGCGTGAAGCTCACTATTATTTCAAGGGATACAATCTTGAGGCTGTTCGCCAAGGTCCGTGGAAACTCGCCTTAGCTCCTCAAATCGAAACCATGGGTCGGAGCTTTGATGATGATGCAAAAGGTTCAGAACCGCGTCTCTATCATCTCGACGGAGAAATTGGCGAGCGCACCAACGTGGCAGCACAGAACCCTGAGATAGTCGCAAAACTCACCGCACTCGCAGAAAAGATGAAAGCGGATATCGGCAAGGCCGATGGACCTGCGTCGCGTCCTGCGGGAAAAGTTAAAAATCCCCAGCCGCTTTATCCTTCAGAGGGTAAAAAGCCCAAATAATGTCGCAAAACGCGTCTTCACATCGAAAAAGTGGTCCCGTCAGGAATCGAACCTGAAACTACGGCTTCGGAGACCATCGTCCTATCCATTGGACCACGGGACCTAATTTTGGTGTGAGGCGGCAGTATTTACCCCCGACGCTATGCCAATGCAAGCACATCGTACCTCGTAAACACGGGTGTTCCTGGTTCTTGGTTCCTAGTTCTTGGTTCGAATATGCTAAAGCGCGAAGCCCAACTAAGAACCAAGAACTAGGAACCAAGAACTTTTCTTCCACTCTTCAGCCTTGCCCCTTGGCATGGATTGGGCTACTCAGCCGCTCGTTATGCCTATCGCAACTCCTGCCCAATACGCCGCCATGCTCGATGCCGCCCAGAAAGGCGGATATGCTTACCCAGCCATCAACGTCACTTCACTCACCACGATCAACGGTGCGCTCAAAGCCTTTTCCGAAGCGAAATCTGACGGCATCATCCAGGTTTCGACCGGTGGTGGCGAGTTCGCTTCCGGCACGGCCGTGAAAGACGCTGCCTTCGGAGCGATCATTCTTGCCGAGGCCTGCCATCTCCTTGCGGAGAAACACGATGTCCTCATCGCCCTCCACACCGATCACTGCCACCCGGAAAAAGTTGAGAGCTTCCTAAAACCTCTCCTCCAAGCTTCACGCGAACGCATCGCTGCCGGCAAAGGCCCGTTGTTCCAATCTCACATGTTCGACGGCTCAGTCGTCGATCTTAAAGAAAACCTCCGCATTTCCATAGAGCTTCTCAAAGAGTGCGCCGAACTCGGCATCATCCTTGAGGTCGAAGCTGGTTGCGTCGGCGGTGAAGAAGACGGTCACGACACATCAGGTCTTCCTATCGAAAAACTTTACACCACACCGGAAGACATGGTCGAAGTTTACGAAGCCCTCCATGGTATCGGCCGATTCATGTTCGCAGCCACTTTCGGAAACGTTCACGGTTCCTACAAACCCGGTGCCGTGAAACTCAAGCCCTCCATCCTCCGTGACGGACAAGCCGCAGTCATCGCCAAATACGGACAAGCCGCAGAAATGGATCTCGTTTTCCACGGCGGTTCTGGAACCTCCAGCGAAGACCTTCAGGAAACTCTCGACTATGGCGTGGTCAAAATGAATATCGATACCGATACCCAATACGCCTTCACTCGTCCCATCGTCACTCACATCTGCCAGAACATCGAAGGCGTGTTGAAAATTGACGGCGAAGTTGGCAACAAGAAGCATTACGATCCACGTTCCTACCTAAAAAAAGGCGAGCAAGGCCTTTGCGATCGCATGAAACAAGCCTGTGACGAACTCCGCTCCACAGGCAAAACGATCTATAAAAAATAATCCTGGAGAGCCGTGCCTCCGGCCGGCTTCCCGAAACCTTCAACAAACCGGCGCTTCACCGAAGCGCCGGTTTGTTATTCGTGGCGGCGGATTGTATCCGCCATGCCAATCATCTCAATACTCTAGCTCGGAACTTCTTTTATGAGTCATTTGAAAATTTTGGCTGGGCGGATGCAATCCGCCGCCACGTCCTCTTTCAGTCTTGTGTCTTGCGTCTCCAAGTCTTGTGTCTAAACCTCTTCTTCTCTTCCATGGAATACCCTCTCACTACCGCTACCCGCCTCACACTTCCGAACGGCCTGACCCTGATCCTCGATCCCGATACCTCGGCTCCTGTCATTTCTGTTCAGGCTTGGGTCGCCACGGGCAGCATTCACGAAGGCGAAAAACTCGGCTCTGGGCTCTCGCATTTCCTCGAGCACATGGTTTTCAAAGGCACCCGCGATTTCTCGGCTGATGAGTTGGCGCAAACTGTCCAAGCGGGTGGGGGACATTGGAACGCCTACACCACTTTCGATCGCACAGTCTATTACATCGATGGACCCGCGCATTCCCTGGAAACCTTTCTCAAATGTCTAACAGGTCTGGTGTTTTTCCCAATTATTCCTGAGGCGGATTTTGAAAACGAAAAGGACGTGATCCGTCGCGAGATCGATATGGGCTTGGACGATCCCGATAACGCATCCACCCGATTACTGCTATCTACTGCATTTACCGTAGATGCGCGACGCCATCCGGTCATCGGTCACCGTCATTTGTTCGATGAAATTTTCTACGCAGATTTGAAAAACTACCATCGCAGCCGCTACACCCCAGATCGTATCCACATCGTGATCTCAGGCGATTTCGATCCCGCTCGTGCAACAGAATTGGTTGATTCTCTAACAGCCGACTGCCGCATCGTTTCCGGTCCAGAGCCATACATCCAGCGTGATCCCCAACAACTCGGTTCCCGCGAGGATTTCGATACCTTTGAAATCCCAACCAGCCGCTTGTGCATGTCATGGAAAACTCCCGCGCTTGGTCATCCAGATGTCGCTGCTTACGATATACTTGCCGCGATCATGGGTCGGGGTCGATCTTCCAGGCTTCATCGCCGCCTGCGTAACGAGAAAGAACTTGCGCTTGAGATTTCCGCTTGGACATGGACCGGCCCCAACGAAGAAGGTTTGTTCGCCATTTCAGCGGAAGCTCAGCCCGAACATCGCGACCTACTAAAAGCTGAAATTCTAAAAGAACTTCATGCCGTTCAAGCATCGGCTTTGGATGATGAAATTGAAAAAGCCAAGCGCCAAATCGCGACCTCGCAGTTCCGCAATCTCACCAGTGCATCGGGTCGTGCCTCGGATCTCGCATCGAACTGGCACGAGGCGCGCGATCTCAATTTTACTCGTACCCACCTAGCGGAAATCCAATCTGTTACCGCAGCTGATATCCGCCGCGTGTGTGCAAACCTAACAGAGAATTTACTCACGTTCACCTCGCTCGATCCGAAAGATTTCAGCGCGAAGTCTGCGAGCCAGAAAACCGCGCATACAGAGTTCGGTATCACCACGCACACCATGGCCAACGGCGTTCGCATCGCCCTGCTGCCAGATCACCGCGTACCGCTCATCCATTTCCAAGCCGCTATCGGCGCAGGTCTGGTATCGGAAATCCCTGAAAACAACGGGCTCAATCAGCTTTTTTCAACCACGCTTACCAAAGGAACCACCTCGCGCTCTGCCGATGACATCGCACTTAGTTTGGAATCCCTCGGTGCATCCATTTCCGCTTCCGCTGGTAACAACGCCCTGCTGCTGCAAGCTGGTGGCTTGGCGGTGGATTCGTCAACCATCGTCGAGATCTTCTCCGATGTTCTCCTAAATCCCACATTTCCCGAAGATGCCATCGCTCGCGAAAAAGCCTCCCAGCTCGCCGCCATCGAAGAAGCACAGTCCGATCCCCTCCATGCTTGTTTCGCACAACTCCGCCGCATCCACTTCTCTGGAAAAGGCTACGGCTTGGACTCACTGGGTAGTATTGATTCTCTAACAAAAATTGATAGGCAAAGCCTCGTCGCCCATCACACTGCTCATTTCCACGCCGCCAACCTCACCCTCGCCATCGCGGGCGATTTCGAACCAGAGGAAATGATCCATTTATTAGAAAAAAATCTGACCAAACTTCCAACTGGCTCGCCATGGAAAGCCACTGCCTCAGAAGTTGCCGCTGGAAAAATTTCCCAAATAACCCTGCCAAAAAAACAAGCCATGCTTTCCATCGCCTATCCGGGTAGTGATATTAGCGGTCCGCATCGCCATGCGTTGGTTTTTCTCCAAGAATACGCCTCCGACATGGCAGGTCCTTTGTTCGGACGTATCCGCGAAGAGCTCGGCCTCGCCTACCGCGTTGGTGCCAGTCAATTCCTTGGTTACGATACCGGCTTGTTCTTTTTCTACCTCGCCACCTCACCTGAGCAAATCGATCTCGCCCGCACCGAACTCGAAAATGAAATCCAAAAGATCGCAGAAAACGGCATCCCCGACGAAGTCTTCGAACGGGTCCGCTCCACCGTCCTTTCCGGTGCCGCCATCCAACAACAATCTCCCTCTTCAAACGCTCGCCACGCGGCCCTTGACCTCCTCTTCGGCCACCCCGCAGATACCCACCGCACTCTTCCTCAAATCTATTCCAATATGAGTGTGGAGCAGGTGAGGGAAACGGCGAAGGCGCTCTTTAGTGTCAAACCAACGACCTCACTTGTGCTAGGTGTCGAAGGTCAGAAAGCAGAGTGAGTGATAACGAGCTATTAGAATTCAGGCGATGCCGTGATGGATTGGACGATGCGCAGCGGAGTCAAAGTTTGAAGTCGATTCGCCGTAGCCAAGGCTGGGCGGACTAGAGGTCCATATCCAGCCGCACCACGGATTCTATAAGGGACTTTTAGAAATTTTGTTAGACTATTTGCCGCAAAGATATTCCTTACGTGATTTATATGCTTACCACATGGGATAAGCAGAAAAACATGCACTAAACGGCCGCACGAACCTCGATGCGTTCAGTATTTCGGGTCATTCTTTCGGAGCCAACACCACCCAGTCGTTTGCCGGACAGGTTTTATTTGGAAATCGTTCCTTTTTTGCAACGAATCCGATGCATCGATTTTCCTTCCGCTTCCCATTGGATTTGGAAATCGGTTTTTGGATAGAAGAATGAATCATTATCCCAAGGAAGGATTTCGAATAAGTTGCTGGCATGGATTTGTTCGCAGGCGTATTCGAAATATTCCTCGTGATCTGTCATGAAAAGAAATTCGCCACCCGGCAATAACGCGGTTTTTACGGCTCCTAAAAAAGGCACCTGCACAACTCGCCGCCGATGATGTTTGAACTTCGGCCACGGATCAGGACAGAGTAAGTGGATGCGTGAAACGGATGATTCGGGTAACAACCACTCGACCACATATTTCGAGTCTAACCGTAGAATTTTCGCGTTATCCAAATCCGCACGCTTGATTTTTTTTGCGACTTTTTTGCATCGACCTAACAGGCGCTCAACCCCCATGAAGTCGCGTTCGGGATGGTGTTTGGCAAGGTTGATAAGAAACGATCCGTCACCGCAGCCGAGGTCAATTTCCAACGGTCTCTCGCCTCGAATAATTTGTTCTAACTCCAACCGCTTGAAGTAATGCGGAGGAACAAACTCCTTATCGGAAATCGGGTTGCGGGAAAGGGTATGCATGGAAGAGTAGTGAATGGTGGATGGTGGATGGTGAAGAGTAAAAGCAGAGCTACGCATCATTTCACTCTTCACTCTTCATTATTCACTCTTCATGCACCCTGCTGCATGATCATCGACCATGCCGGTGGCTTGCATGAAGGCGTAGGTGATGGTTGAACCGACGAAGTTGAAACCAGCTTTTTTGAGGGCTTTGCTGAGGACATCCGACTCACGGGTTTTCGCGGCGTAATCCGCCATGGTGCGCGGGCGTTTTTTCTTTTTGCTAGGTGCGAAACCCCATAGCCACTCGACCGGATTGTCCAGCGCGAGCCATGCGCGGGCATTGTCGCGGACGGAAAAGATTTTTCCGCGATGTCGAATAATGCTGGGATCATAGACGAGTTTTTCCAATTGCTTATCCGTCATCTTCGCGACTTTTTCTGGAACGAAGTTGTGAAACACTTCGCGATAACGTTCACGCTTCTGCAACACCGTCCACCAAGACAAGCCTGCTTGCGCGCCCTCGAGGCATATCATCTCAAAGAGGTAACGCGGATCATGCGAAGCAACACCCCATTCTTCGTCGTGATATTTGACGTAAAGCGGTTTATCTTCAGGAAGCCAAGGGCAGCGAGTCATAGAATAGTGAATGATGAAGAGTGAATAGTGAAAGCAGAGCGAGTTATACGAGCAGTGAGGATTTGGGCGAAGCCGAAAAGGCTTGGACGGAGCGGAGCGTAGTGAATGATGAAGAGTGAATAGTGAAAGCAGAGCGAGTTATACGAGTAGTGAGGATTTGGGCGAAGCCGAAAAGGCTTGGACGGAGCGGAGCGTAGTGAATGATGAAGAGTGAATAGTGAAAGCAGAGCGAGTTATACGAGCAGTGAGGATTTGGGCGAAGCCGAAAAGGCTTGGACGGAGCGAAGCGTAGTAAATGATGAAGATTGAGGAGTGAATGTTGAAAGTTCAGAAAATGAAGAGACAAGAGAATAGATCCCAACTCTTTTTTCACCATTCACTCTTCACGATTCACCATTCAAAGCAATATTGCTTTTATCCAGAAAGCCTCGTATGACCAATCTCCCTTCTTCAACGGTGATCGTGAGCCCACCGGATTGTTGGCGATCGATGATTTTTATGGAGGTGTTTCTTAAACGTTCAATTTGTTCGAGGCGTGAGGAGTCCATTTTGCTGCCGGCGAGGCGGGGGATGATGATGGCTCGGGGGTCGACGGCATCGATGAATGGTTTTGTAAGACTGAAATCGCTTTGATGCAGGCCGGCGACGATGATGTCGGCTTTGAGACTCATCCCGCTTTGCAGCAATGCTTGTTCGCTCAAGCGCCCAGCATCGCCCAGCCAGAGAATCTTCCGGTCCTGCCAATGCAGCATAAAAATAAGGCATTGATCGTCGGCTATTGAACCAATTGATTGATCATGTGGCGAGAGCAAGACCTCTGCATTCACGCCTTTACCCAGCTCTAAGATGGTTCCGCGGTGGGGTTTGATAAGGCGGATATTCGCTTGGATTTTTTCCCAATTCTTGGCGACGGATTTATGAACTTGTGGCATGCCGAGCACGACCTGACGGACGGGGAACATTTCTCGCATGTGTTCCGGCGGGGCGATGTGTGAGGCATCTGCGTGAGTGAAAATAATCGAATCTGGACGCATTCCGAGTCGGTTGAGCGAACTGCCAACAGTTCTTTCCAACCCAAATTTTCCACCGGCATCGATCATGACGGAATTGCCCTGCGTTGAGGTGAAGCAAGCAGCCTCAGCGCCGTAATCGAGATCGTAGATGATCAGTGTGTCTTGTCTTGGCTTGTTGGTTGCCGCCCATGCACCGGGGATAGCAGCGAATGTCTCCGCGCTCCATACGCAAGAGTCTGCGACCATGGCATTGTTGCGGTTGAGAAATTCCGCTCCTCCGCGCCAAACCGGATAAATCAAGGCGGATGCCAATGAAACGGATAAAAGAACGAAAACCTGAAATACTAGAAATACCGTAGCAATCAAGGAAATCGGAGTAATGATTCCGAAGTGAAACATCGCCAAAGGAGTGGATCCCACAGAGGCTGCAAGTGAAACCGCAAGGCTGTTTGCCAAGTATTCGCGAAATGCTAACCACTTGGATTGTAGCCAGGTTAACTCGCTGTGCGGTAAAAGTTCTTCTTTCTCCGCGATCCAATCAAAACAGCGGCGTGCGAGGGTCGTTCCAATGCCTATCGCAGCGACCACGCCATAGGAAAGTTGCACGCCGGGAAATCGAATGATCCCGGGATTCCACAGCATCGCAAATAGCAGTACGGCACCGAGCGAGTTGAGGAGATCGGGACGTCGGTGAAAAATGAACGCCCCAAGAAAAACGGCGCTCATCCACGCCGCGCGCAAGGCCGCAGGTCCGTTTCCGGTCAGCCATACATAACCGAACATCGCGAAAATGATGACGGGAATTGCCCAACGACGCGGGCATCTGAGAAGGCTGAGTAATCCCCAAAGAATTCCGCCAACCATGGTGACGTGGAGACCGCTTACAGAAAAAACATGCAGAGTTCCGCTTTCAAAAAAGGCTCGGATTAGACCAAGTGAATCTGGCGATTTTTCACCAATCACGACTGCGCGTATGACTTTGGCGGCGGTGCTGTTCGGATCGATTCCAGCTACGATACTCTCTCGGAATGTGGTTTTGAAGTCGGCTTTCATCCTAGAAATCCGGCTTATCCAGCGTTGCTCGCGCATTTCGCTGGCACGAAATGAGCCGATGATTCCCTCGTTACGCATCATCGCCATCCGATCCGGCGTGCCTGGATTGCGCGAGGGCTCGAGTGGTTTAAAAACTCCATGTGAAATTAGCTCCGTTCCAGCTGGTGGAGGTTCGCCGGCGCCGAGCCACTGAACTTTTATATCTGGTAAATTCGCACGTCGCACCAGCGCGGTAGCATACCAACGATGATTTTCTCCTTTGGCGTCCTCTAATAATCTAGCTTCGATGCGTTGAGTTTTTTGATTGGCAAGCCATGCTTCTCCGGATTTTTGATGTGCGTCTCGGACGTGAGCATTGGTGAGAATACACGCGGCCAAAGAGAGGGTTACAAGCGCAATTTGCCAATGGATTAGCCAAGCGTATAGCAATGAAAATCCAACTGCCACAGACCAACCTAAACCTAAATAAATATTTTCTAACAAAATAATCAAGACGCATCCAGCAGCGATGACAAACAACGGCCGCTTAGCCCAGAAGTGGAAAAATTTTCCTGCGGGATTCAATTGGGGGAGTGGGGGGTAGGGGAGTGGTTATTTCAAATCAGCAATAGGAAATCATCAATCAGAACGAGGAACTAGGTGTGCCTCTTGCAGAATGGATTTACGATTGATAATTCGGATAAGAAGATTCTAACGAATCAGGTATCATGTATTTGTGCATCCAATTCGTGGATCTTGGTCCGAGCGTTCGCGGAGTGGCGGGTTTCCGGGAAGAGCTCGATGATTTGATCTAGGATTGTCCTTGCGTTTGCGTGGTCATGGAAATCCTCTTGGTAAATCTCTGCCAAGCGGAACATGAGAAAGGCGACGTCGTCGATTTCCCAATTTTGACTCTCGATAGCCTCACGCAATGTCGCGAGTGCGGCTGGTGGGTTTTCTTGGTGATGCCTCTGGATCTTGGCGATCTCTGTCCATGTCATGCGGTTGCTCGGGTCTTTTGTCGCCGCGAGTTTGAATGATCCGATCGCACCGTCCCAATCGCCTTGCGCCATTAGAACGCGTGCATCGTGTAATGGATCTGCCTCGACTTTTTCGTTGTTTTCATATACTGCAGACGAAACTTTATTTGCCAGCAGCGGTAGGATCTGTGTGGCAAAAACGATCCCGACGAGGCCAGCGCTCAGAAAGGTGAGTAAAATCCCCGAGAAAATCCGCTCTCCCTCCATTCCATTTAGTTTATTTTGTAACTTACGCGCCTCTTCCTCGGTCTCTGTATCGTAGCGTAGTTTCTCAATTTCGACTCTCAGTTTTTCTGCATCATTTCCAGATTGGTCAAATTTATACCAGCTCACTGCAACCAGCAGAGTCAATACAGCAATGGCAATGTATTTTACAGCAATGGCAATGTATTTCAACATGGGTAAAATTTTGAATAACGAAAATTTAAGCTAAAGCCGAATGTTAGTCTTTTAAATGTTCAGTGCAATATTCTTTTCCATCTGAGGTCATGCGGAATTCCAATTCGGGATTGCTGAGGTCGGTGCGGTCGCATTCGGCGCAGCGGTGAAACGCATTTTCATCCACGTTGGCGTTTTTTTGAAATTTTCTGCGTCGTTGTCCAGCGGCAACGACACGTGCCTGGCCGCGCATGGCGGGTATGCCGGCCCAGAGCACATAGTTTGCTAAGGCCAAGAGCCAGTAGCCGAAGTATGAGGGGTTGCTGATAATTTGAATGACGATGAATATTCCTGATAATATCGCTAACCAACGAACCTGAACGGGGATGATGAAAAATAACAAAAACTCCACTTTCGGAAATAAAGTAGCGAATACCAAGAAGGAGGAAATGTAGATGTAGATGCCATTTCCTGTTGGATTATCCGGGTAGAGAAAATTGGCCAGAAGGAGGCCGATGTAGCCTGTGTAGTAAAACAAGCTGGTGCGGAATACGCCCCAGGCGTTTTCGATGGCATCACTCATCATGAAAGCCACCATCACCATGAAAAATAGAAATAAGGCGCCAATAGCATCCAGACCGCTCATGCCGCTGCTTGCGAATAAAAAGGTGATGATTCGCCAGACCTCGCCGGTGAGAATTTTATCACGATCAAAATCCAAAACCTGACCAATGGTTGGGCTGACAATTTGCAGCAGATAAACCATCACGTGAAAAATCGCATAATACCGCAGGAATCCCGGAAAGGAGATCCAGCCAAATTTTCTTTCCCATTTACCAAGAAATTGCATCACCGATACAGTTGCCCAGCTTCGCCTGATTGACAAGCCCCTCTCTCAGAGACATTTTCCCTGTGTGTCCGAAAACGTCCTGCATTCGCCGCTAGAATCCACCCACCTCGCGCTTGGCGCAAAGCTCATCCCCTTCGGCGGTTGGGCGATGCCAGTGCAATACACATCTATTCTTAACGAACACGCCGCTGTTCGCGAAAAAGTTGGAGTGTTTGATATTTCCCATATGGGCCAGGTTTTCGTGACCGGAGAAAATCACCTCGCGTGGTTAGACCGTATGTTGACGAACAATCTTTCCAAGCTTCAGCCCGGTGAAGGTCAATACACGATCATGCTCAATGAAAAAGGTGGGGTGATCGATGACCTCATCGCCTATCGAATTTCCGCAGATGAGACCTTGCTAGTCATCAACGCATCGATGATTCCCGAGGATGTCGCATGGATGGAGCAACATCTCGAAGGGGGAGTGAGCCTACGCAACGAATCGGATGCATGGGCAGGGATTGCCATTCAAGGACCGGATGCGGTGGCAACATTTGCAAAACTTTTTCCCAACGAAACCCTGCCGCCGCGCAACGGGATTTCGAAAACCGCTAGTGGAGAAATTGTCTGTCGCACCGGATATACTGGAGAAGACGGCTATGAGTTCTTCTGCCCCGCGGCTCAAGGCATCCATTTCTTCAATGCCTTCATCAATGCCGGCGCCACGCCATGCGGTCTCGGCGCGCGCGATACGCTGCGTTTGGAAATGTGCTATCCGCTCAACGGCAACGACCTTTCTCCCGAACGCACACCCATCGAGGCTGGGCTAGGTTTCTTCTGTGATCTGGAGAAACCAGACTTCATCGGCAGGGAGGTTCTCCTCGCTCAAAAACAAAACGGCCCGCCAACCAAGCTCACCGCCATCGAGCTCACGGAAAAAGGTCCGCCACCACGCCCGCACTACGCCGTCTTAAACGCCGCAGGTGAAACCATCGCCGAGCTTTCCAGCGGTGTGCTTTCCCCATCTCTAGCCATTGGAATTGCTATGGCTTATCTGCCTGCAGCCAACTCAAAAATCGGCACACCTCTCAAGATCGATGTAAGGGGGCGACAATTTGCTGCCATTACCGTGAAAAAACCCTTTCTTAAATCCACTCAATCATCCAAAAAACCATCCGCATGAGCGCTTCCGAAATTCCAGCCGACCTTCTTTTCCAATCCTCCCACGAATGGGCACGCATCGATGGCGACATCGCCACGATAGGAATTTCCGATCACGCCCAAGCCGAGCTGACCGATGTGGTGTTTGTTGAGCTGCCACCGATTGGCAAGAAAGTTGATGCCGGGGATCCAACCGCTGTGGTCGAATCCGTGAAAGCTGCCTCAGATATCTACTCACCGCTTTCTGGTGAAGTTGTCGAAGTCAACCCAGCCGTTGAAGGCGATCCATCCTTGGCGAACACCGCGCCTTATGGAGATGGTTGGATTTTCAAAATCAAAATTTCCAAGCCAGATCAAATCGCTGGATTGCTCACTCCGAGCGCTTACGGCGCATTGATTGGGTGAGCGGCTGCTGCCGGTTCCTAGTTCTTGGTTCTTGGTTCTTGGTTCTTGGTTTGACTCCGCTTCGCTCCGTCCAAGCGGTCAGGACTTTGTCTTTAGGTGAATGCTCGCTGGCGTTGACTCGGCTTTGATTTCGCCCTCCCTCATACGCTAAAAAGCTACGGCGGACTATACCGGCGATCCCCTGCGGGCGCGCGTCGCACTCACGTCCATGTCGTTCCACTCCATTGTGGTTCTTGGTTCGAATATCTGGAAGCGCGAAGCCCAACTAAAAACTAAGAACCAGGAACTAAGAACTCTCTCTTTTCTAAAAACTAACATCACGGAAAAGCTTACTTTTTACCATCGACTACTAAATATGCCGTAGTTTTTGAATTGACGATACCATATCGTGATTTAGTCTCGCGGCTGTTGCTTCTAAAAATTCCCTCATGCGTTGCGTCCAATGCGGTTCTCAAAAAGACAAAGTTCTCGATTCCCGTTCGTCGAAAGACGGGACGACGATTCGTCGTCGTCGCGAATGTTTGAAGTGTGGATATCGCTACACGACCTACGAGCAGATCGAGCGTACGGAGTTGCGGGTTGTAAAACGCGATGGGGCACGCGAATCGTTAAACCGCGAGAAAATCATGAGCGGTCTGATCAAGGCATGCGAGAAGCGACCTGTCTCGATGGAGCGTTTGGATCGAGCGGTGGAAGAAATTCTAACAGATC
>Ga0315907_10004181_pt1 | contig 16351 bp, 21 predicted proteins | sample LakEriMetagenome_3_FD_203525 | JGI IMG/M metagenome (GOLD analysis project Ga0315907, IMG submission 203525) | Freshwater fungal communities from buoy surface, Lake Erie, Ohio, United States - Buoy 12 MA123 | ecosystem: Environmental > Aquatic > Freshwater > Lake > Lake biofilm | place: USA... | reverse complement strand
ATGCAAAACAAAATGTTGAAAACCCATAATCAACTCCCAAATCTACTACTACATTTGGATTAAATGTTTCTACTAATTTCATTGCAAATAATCCATGCCCTTTCCAAGCAGAATCATATCTCAATAAAGTTTCTATATATCTATTTTTCATTTTGATTTAATATTATTTCGTTAAAAGGTAATGGTATTAGTTTAAAATTTACACTATCTATTTTAGTTATATTTTGTAATTCTCCTATGTGGTTAATATATCTAAAAACATTTTGTTCTCCACCAGGTATAATTTTTGTGGTATTTATAAAATCAATTGTATATTTAAAATATCTATTTGACATGTTTGTTATTGATTCCGTAGTTCCAACCATTATATTATCATCAAACATATCCGAACCAACCCAATGATTTGCTGCAACATATAATTTCTTTTCTTCAATTTTATTCTTTACAAATTCTATAAACATATCCACATCTAATAGTGTAATATCAAATCTGGATTTAATAACAACATCATATTTTTTATTAAAATTATATGAATAACTTTCTAATAATTGAATGACTTTATTAATCGTATATGCCTGATTCATTCCGTGATATGATTGATTTTCATAATTAGCATCTTTCGGTATTAAATCAATAAATCTATGTGGACTTGAAACTTCTATTTCTTTTGGGGAAAAATCATTTATTAATTCATTAACATCTATATCCACTCTACCTCTATCTTGCCCATACCAAGTATGAATAAAAACATCAGCTCCTAATTCGGATATTACTTTATTCCATTGTTCTAATACTTGTTTGTATCTTATTGGCTGTCCGTAAAAACAAATCGCTACTTTCATATTAATTCTTTATACTTTAAAATCTCATCCGTACATATTGCATGGCAGATTCCCAAATCACCACCATATCCCCATTCGGGCATACAACATATTGAATTTTTTAATAATTCTTTTCCAGGATATACCCAAATCATACCATTTGATATTAAGGTGTAATCATCATTTGCATGCCAAAAGTATTTTAAGTTGTTCCATTTATTAAACCTTTCTAAAGCTGCTGCATTTTTACAATGAATCCACAATTTAGGATTGAAAAAATAATCAGAATAAACTTTGTATTGTGGTTCATCATGTCCTAAATACCAACCATCCGATGTCCACCACACATCAATCTCAACATCATATCCTTCTTTCAAAGCTTCATTTATGTAATCAGGATGATTTTCACGGCTTGGTATTCTGCCATCTATATTTCCTCTGTGTGCTATTAATATCATTTGTGATGTTCTAAATAGTGAACTAAATCTTCAGGTGTTCCCAATCCCCACATTTTTTCAATATGAAATGGTTTAATTTTTTTACCTTCTTGAATTGCTTCGTTATATACAGGACTAACATAAAATTCATTATTTGTTCTGATATTCTTTTGAATCATTTGTTCTGCGTACTTAACATATTCCGAACCCTTTGCCCAATAATAAATTCCAACTATTGCTATATCGGAAATTGGATTTTTTTCTGCTAATTCTGTAGCGTATCCATTCTCATCAATTTTTGTAAATGACCATTTAGGATGAGTTGCTTTGAATGTTAGGAATCCACCATCTAATTTTTGCTCAATCATTTTATACATAAACTCATTACTATCCCATTCAACGAATTGGTCGGAGTTTGCCATCAAAAGCGGAGCATCGTTATCAATATGTTCTTTTGCTAATAGGGTTGTACAAGCCGCACCTTCGGTTAATCCATCTACCTCAACTATCTTACAACCAGGAGTTATAAGATTTAGAAGAGTATCTAAATTATATTTTGCTCTATGTTCTTTTTGAACTACATAAATATAATTTGCTTCAATGTTAAGATTATCTATTACAACCTGAATCATTGGTTTTCCATTAACATCAATAAGGGGTTTTGGAAAAGTATATCCTGCTTTTTCAAATCTACTTCCAGCCCCTGCCATCGGTATTAATATGTTCAAATTACCACCTTGCCATTTTGGAGTATTCATATTATCTGTTTTTTCTAATTTACTAAATATTTTTGATAACACCAAATCTTTTGGGTTATCAACTCTTAACACATTTGCTCTACTTCTACTTGCTGCTAAAAGACCTGGTGGTGAATCCTCTACAATAAGAGTTTCTTCAGGTAACACACCCATCATACTCATAGCCTTCCAATACATTTCAGGGTGTGGTTTAGAGTTCTTTACATCCTCATTAGAAAGAATTAAATCCATATATTCAATAAGACCTATCTTTGAAAGTATAACCAATACAGAACGCCTAATTGAGTTTGAGCAACATGCTAACTTATAACCTTTATCACGCAACTCTTTGAATATTTCAATTAATCTTTCATCTAACTTTAATTGAGATATTGCTTCAATAGTTAGGTGTTGCTTTCTATACCAAATACTATCATAAAATTCTGGATGCAATCCTTTGTTTTTTGTAAGTAATTCTAACTTTTGAGTTGTTTTTAATCCATCGTAAATTGAAAGATGTTCAGCTTCTGATATAACATACTTTGGGTCTATTTCTGCCAATGCTTCATTCAAAGTATCATAGTGTATTTGTTTAGCTTCAACCAAAACACCATCCATATCAAAAATTATTAACTTTATCATAACCTATATTTTTCTGCTTCTATATTTTTTAAATATTCAATATCTTCTTTTTTCAATTGTTGAATTGTACCCAAATTACTTCCTATGTAGTTTATATAATTATTTGCCGCAATGGTTTCATCATCACTTAATATAATAGAATCTGGCCAACTATAAGATTCAATACGCTCTTTATCTTTCCAATCTAATGAAAATTCTTCAAAACTATTTATGTGTTCTTTTATATATTCTTTTGAAAGTTTATTAATCTGTGAAACGTAATATATTCCATCATAACAGTCATTGGATGAAATGATTAACCCGTGATTTTTTAAAAAAATAATATCTTTTAATTTTTCTTTTTTTAATATTTCTTTTGTTAATTGATATCCAGGATTAAAATAATTTATAAAACTATATTCAAATAAATTCGTAAATATTTTTTTAATAACTTCTTCTGCATTTTCCAAACAAAGAATACAATTCAAATAAATTGGATGCAAATGAAAAACATACTTTTTAAAACCGGTATGAAAACCCGTTTCCATAGATGGTTTTTTATATATTGAATTTTTTACAGAAGCCAATAAAAACTTATGCAATTCTTTATCAGAAGTTAAATTATCAATATTAAAATTTTTATAATCTAATATACTATAACCAGCTGAATAATTTACATTTTTAATTTTTCCACCACTTTCTTTTATTATAAGTTTGTTATCTATCTTTGCAGAAATGTTTCCACCTTTTGATTGTACAAGTGGTAAACTTTCACCAATTGTTTTATTTACCCACTCAAAAATATGTAATTCTTTATGTAATTTTTTTAGAAAATCTAATAATAAATAATCAACATCTTTTTTACAATCTATTTGGATTTCGGAACCTCTTTTAATTTTTATAATAACATCTGCTTTTTGTAATTGCACCCTTTTTATTTTCTCTGAATCTGATTTTCTTTTTTCAATTAAATCTAAAACATCATCTCTCTTATATCCTCTTTCAATAGTATCTCTTTTTATTTTTAAATCGATTCTCAAGTCTTCATCTATATCAATATAAATTTTTAAATCAGAAAGTGTTTCGGCCTCGATTGTATAAAACGCATGTAATCCTTCGTTTATAATATATTTGTTTGGATGTATTGTAATCATATCTCCAAACTTACCAGTATGGTGGTCGTATTTTTTTCTTAAAACTTTTACACCTTCTTTTAAACTTAACAATTGTAAATCACCTAATTTAAGATTGTTGGCATTAGGATTTAAGTGAGTAATTTTTTCCCAATTTGTATCACCTCTTTCCCATCTGTGCAAATCATCTCCAGATATCAAAGTTGTATTTTCGTATCCATAATATAATCGGATAAAATTTGATATTGTCGATTTACCGGAGCCGGAATCACCTGCTATACTGATTATATATGGTTTATGCTCTACCATATTTCTGCCAATCATTGTGCATAAATAATCCTTCGTTGTGTCCGACTTTATAATTTTGTTGGGCCCACCACTTGCTGATGTTTCCTTCTAATCCTATACCTTCTCCTGCGAATGGTCTAACAACATCTAAATAAAATTGTTTTTTATAAAGACATGGATTATTTGTCCAATTACCATATCGAGATGTAGTCCAAAACATATCTTCCGATTTTTCAATTAAATCAGGAAACTTTTCAGCAGGGTCGCACCAATGTACCGAATCCAATAAGTGTGGAGATGTACATTCAATTTCTTTATCATAGTAATCTAATTCTCTTCCTTGATATTGAAATGAGAAGTGTGGATGTCCGGGATTCTTTCTGTGTCTTAAACGAACTACATCCATTCCCATTTCAATTGCCGATACACTTCTCTTTAATGTGTTGTATGTGGTTTCCCTATCTTCAATTAAATTCCAATCATGTTCTAATACTAAAACATAATCTTGCTTTGCATTTTCTGTAAGTTTTATAAATGCCTGTCCGATTCCGATATTAGAATTCATTCCAATAATATTCAAACCAAAGTGTTTTGCTATTTGGTAATCTTGCTGATTAAATTCTTGAAACAAAATGGTCACATCATCTACCATATCAAATAATCCATTATTGTAATAAGTTGTTAATGTATCTACTAAAACTTGGCCGCTATTCCAACTTAATATTCCTATGCTAATTGGTAACTTTTTCATAATTTTATTTTTTCCAAAATGAATAAATTCCTTTTTCTAATTCATAATTTCCCCAATGAAATCTATCTCTATTAGGTTGTTGTTTTGCCCACTCCCACATTTTAGTCAAACCTTCTTTTAATGTTGTTTTATGTTGAAATCCTAATATGTCTACTGATTTTTGATGGGTTGGTATTGAATGTTTTACTTCGTGTCTTGCTTCTTTATATACAACCTCACCATTACTAATTACTTCTAACAAAGTTTTATTTGCATTATTTATTGTCCATTCTTCAACTCCACCTAAATTAATGATTTCGTTTGATGCTTCCGGTTTTACTGCAGCATTCCAAAGTGGTTCTAATATATCATCAATATAACTAAATGCTCTCTTTTGTTCACCATCACCAAATATGGTCATTGCTTCGTTATTCATGTACTGATACATCCAAATTCCTAAAACATTACGATACCTATCCCAAATGTTTTGCTTAATGCCATACACATTGTGTGGACGAATTATACACCAATCTAATCCATGTTGTTCGCCCGCAATTTGAATATCCATTTCACAAGCATACTTTGCTACCCCATAAGGGTCAATTGGTTTTGGAATTTGTGATTCATCAAATATCCCATAATTACCATGTCCATAAACTGCCAATGTAGATGTAAATACCAATCGCTTTACATTATGTTTTATACATTCATTGATAACCTGTGCAGTAGCAAGTAAATTATTTTCATAATTATACTTTCTTATAAATGGTGATAATCCTTCTGCGGCATATGCTGCAAAATGAAATACATAATCTATATTGTGAATTTCAAATATTTCTTTAAAAGCATCTTCATTTATGTTAATTTGATAAAATTCAACATTTGAATTTACATGCTCTTTATAACCACCACTCAAATCATCTACACCAATAATTTTTATTTCGGGTTTAGTTTCTGCAATCCAATCTGCTAATCTACTCCCCAACAGACCCGCTACCCCTGTTATTAAAACTTTCATATTCTTTTATTAGTTTATCTACAACTTGAATTTGTGTATAATTGTTTAGAACTTTTTGCATACCATTGAATGCTATCCTTTCTCTTTCCTGTTCATTTTCATTGTAATAGTTTATTTTTTCTATACAATCGAACATATCGTTGTATAAAACTATCTCTTCACCTTCTACAAATAACTCATTCAATTTTGCTTCTTCTGGTAAACGGTCTGTTATTACCATCTTACCACAAGCCATACCTTCGAACAATCTACGAGTCACTTCTTTCCAACGACTGTTTTGGATAACCATCAAACCACTATTAATAAATTCAGTATGCTTATTTACATCCATACCATTTTGGTTTCCAATTACTCCTTCTGCCCAGTTTGTAAGGTAATCAAGAAATTGAGAACCACCTGGTCCTCTAGTTGTAACTGCAACATATTTTGGTTCTACGTTCATTGGAAATTGAACTGCCGTATCTGCCCAATGTGTAATCCATCTTACATTTATGCCACGGGTTTTATATTCTTCATATGCATTTGCGGCTGGCGTTATTGTTAAATGAAAACGATTTGCTTTTGGATAGTTTCTATCAAAGTTTTGTGGGTCATCACCACTTTCTTGTATCCAAAATGCATTTGGTTTTAAAGATTTATCCAACCATTTTGAATCAAATCTACCCCAATCCATAAATAAAACAATATCTGTGGGTGTATCTTGTTGAATCCATAATTGTAATTGAGAATCATCCCCATTTGGTATTGAAACTATTTCGGTTTCCCATCCTCTTTTCTTAAATTCATTAAGTAAAGACATTGGTGTTGACCAAATTTCACCATCTTTATAATCGTATATGAATGTTATTTTATTTTGCATATTCTTCTCTTTTAAAATAGATTTCATAATTGTTTATCACATCATTATTATATGGTGAGTATGGATTCCATTCTGTTCCATTTTGTATAAAGTTTACTTCTGCTGCAGACCTATTTGCTTTAATTCCTGTCAAATCTAAAGTTTTTGCATATTTAGGTTTCATCCACCAAAAATTTCCAGAATAATGTAACTTAAAATTTCCTATCTGACTTAATAAAACACCATATGTATTAAAATCGGTATTATCAAAAATTCTAAATACACTTTTATGTTTTTCGATTAAAAAATATTGCATCATTCTTCTCCAAGATTTCACATTCTCATAAACTGCTTCTTTTTGTTTTGATGCACCTTTTGTATGAATATATAAAATATAATCTGTATCGGGAAGTTTATCTTTATCTTCCATTATTAAATCCAAAGTAACAAATTCATTTCCTTTACATCTAATATCTCTTATTATATAATTTGGTTTATTAAAATTATAAAATTTTTCTATAATAGTTTTAGATGATATGTTTTCATTGGCAATAGAAATTCCAACATTTAATGTATAAGGAAAATCGAAGTGTTTTTGAATGAGATTTATTTGCTCATCAATTATAGATTCTACTCCCTCAACAGCATATATGTGATAATAAACATGTACCATTATAACGTTGAATAATAATCGTTTTGTTTTTCCTGTCTTTGAATTGTTTTTGGATGTATAATACAATACACTTCTTCAGGTGGAAATGCTGTATAATTTTGAAATCCCACAATTCTTTCGTGCACTTTACCACTCCAACCAATCTTATCCGAATTTTTATAGATACGTGTCTGAACATCGGGGAAATTAACCCACCCTTTCTCATTTACATTCCATCCCCACTTTTCAATATGTGCTTCAGTTAATCCTTCAACGGTATTTATACGTGGAACTACAATCAAATCCTTATCCACATTGTTTTCCAAAATATCTTCTAAATTAACAATAAGATTTGAGTCTAAATATTCATCTGCATCCAATTGGAATATCCACTCACCTTTACATTGTGAGTTTAATAAGTTCTTCCATTGTGCGAAATCATTATCAAATTCCGATTCTATTAAGGTAATATGGTCTGCGTTTGCTTGTAATTCCAAATACTCAACCATTTCAGCCGGTGCTTTTGGCATATCCAATAAAACAACTACTTCGGAATCTTTACCTTTGTAATTTAATAATTGTGTAACTAATCTAATAATTTCTTCGTGCTCATTACAAGCCGTAATTGCGTAACTTAATTTCATAATATTAACTATTTGTATAACTCCAACTACTACCACTTGGATAAGAGTATGTAGTTGATGTGTTTATAACTCCCGTTCCACCTACACCAATTGAAAATCCACCATCATTAACTTTTGCCAATTCTTCCTGTATTTCATCCCATTGCGCTGGTGTAATATTATATGAGTTTGCTGCTTTTGAAAATCCCTTTAACCAAATAACAAATTCTTTTGATGTCATAACAATTTATTTAAAAATTCAATAATTTCTTTTGCTAATTCTTTATGCCCAACTTCACCATAGTGTCCATCTTTTACGACATTATTTGTTTCCATTGACATATCCGTTCTCATACGAATTGGGATATCAACATTAATACTATGAGCTCCACCAAAATTGGAATCACACCAAGTCCAATTTACCACTTTTACTCCTTTTAATTTTGCCCACTCTTTTATAAACGATATCCATCTATTTACTTCTTCACTATAAAAATATTTAAATTCATATCGGTTTAAAATAATATGCTGTGCAACTTCTTCTGTTATATAAGTTCCATCTACACATGCTTTTTCTACACCGCCTTTGAAAGATGTTGCCCAAAATTGTTGCCACATTATTCCATATGGTTTTTGAGATGCTATTCTATATCGCATTATGGGCGACCAACCAAAAGTAACTATATCACCCGATTTTATATCTTTATGATTTAGCATAAAATCATCAAATATTTGATTGGGTGATGATCCAGAAACTCCTTTATTTATTGGTTCAAATCCAAAATGTTCAGCAATAAATTGACAATGAGTGTTTGCTCTTCTTCCCAACCAATCTGTATATGGTCCATCACCACCTATCGGAGCAGTCATTGAATCTCCAAATGTCCAAACTGAATTCATAACCTATTATACATTTCTTTTTTGTGATTTAATATCTATTCCAACTACATTTTTATTTTTAGGTGTAATTTGATTTACATCCATATTAAGTTCTACCACTTTTCTCAATCCACTTATTTTATAAGTTCTATAAGAATCACTGGTTATTGTAGGCATTTTACTTATAGTTTTTTCATATATTTGTTTTGCATTACCCCTCATTTGTAACCTTTCTGTTTCCTCATTTACAAATTTACCAAAAAATCTTTTAATTGCATTTGGGTTTACATTTGAAACTTTTATACAATGTATAATATCTTTTGCTTTGGAAACAAACAATGTAAAAACAATAGGTCCTGTGGTTTCCGTAAATCTTCCTTTCTCACCATCAACATATTCATATTCTTTTATTAGGTAAAATTTACCTCTTGTCATTTTATTTGCAGATATTACATTTTTATCATCTACAAATTTACGATATATTGGGTTATAGTTTGACATTATTTATTTAACATTTTTAATTTAGGTAGTTGCAATTGCTGAAACTTCGGTTGTACTTTAGTATAAATACCATACTGATTTAAAATTTCATCAAACAATTTAGTCATTTTTCCTAAACTAAAATTTTGTTTGTTCTGCTTACCCAATTGAAATGCCGCAACTTTGTATTTATCATAATTTTTGTAAACATCTTTGATTTTGGATAATGCTTTTGAAATATTTACATTAAACCATTGTGAATCTTTTAATAGAAATTGGTCTGCGGCCGATTCATGTACGTTTTTTAATTCACCATCTAACAATACCGCACCTTCTTTTAAGAAATCCAAATGCCCACTCCAATTACTTACTAATATGGGTTTGCCCGTTAAACTAAATTCTAAAAGAGGTCTACCAAATCCTTCACCCTTTGTAAAGTTCAACATTGCTTTTACCTTTGGATGTTCATATAAACCATTTAATTCATATGGATTCATATCCCCATGTATTAAATAAACAGGAACTTTTCCATAATCTTTTGCAAGTGCATGTCTGATTTTTGATACGATTCCCTCTCTATCCAAAACACTAAATGTTGCTGATGATGTTTTTAATACCAATGCTGGTTTTATTTTTTCATCTCTAAAAGCCATTGCAAAAGCTTTAATCATCATACCAATATTTTTTCTATCTTCTCCCTCATCTCCCTTTAACCAATGTCCTACAAATAGAAAAGCAAAATCTTCTTTTACTTCATTCAATACATCAATTTGTGCAACTACATCTGTCCCAAAATCGTTTTCATTGAATCCTTCGAAAAGAATTTCAACTGGTTTTTCAATTTTATGCTGACGGATTAGTTGACCTGTTTGTTGATTTGCTTCGTTATAAACCGTTCCAATTAAACTTTTCTTTGCATGTTCAGATGGAACAATAATCAAATCCATTCGGTTGCAACCTTGAATCCAATCCAACGCACATACCGTTGTTTCGATGCCAGCTGTAATTCCGATATTATAATGTCCTAATGGTTGAAATTCATTTGGTACTGTGACTTGTACATAAATGTCCGGCTTTTGTTGAATAGATGGTACGATATTATCTACAATCCATTTATGAAATTCATTATTATAATTAAGTGCATCCATTGGAGTATTACCCCAACGAGTACTAATTACTTTAATATCGAATTTATCTAATTTATAAAGTGATTGTAATAAATCTCTCGCGTGGTCACCATATCCACTTCTCGTTGCTACCGGTGCTTGAAATATTAATGTTGGTTTCATATTGTAACTAATTGATATTTTTTAATAGGTTTCCAATTTGCAAATGCTCCTTCCATACCATCCACTAAAGATTGGCACATATATTCTCTACTTAAATTCCCTTCTCCTAACATCCACTTTCTACCTTTGATTCCGGCTTCTTTTCGGGCTTCTCTACCCATGTCATACCATTCTCTAATCAAAGGTGCTACATCCAAAAAGTCAACCCTATCATCAAAGATATATGGTGTAGGAACCGAACCCGTTGTTGAACGTACTGGCCAAATTGGTCTTACCCAATCTCCCCAAACATGTGTGTTCTTTTTATAACGGTCATGCAAAGAACCAATTTCTACATAATCTTCTGCGGTTAATAACTTACCACTACCTTTTACTCTAAATCCACATTGGTCTTGCATACCACCTGTCACATTTACAATGATTGGAGTTCCAGCCATTACCGATTCTGCGGTTGCTAATCCAAATCCTTCATTAGATGCCAAATTGATTGTAACATCTGCCATATTATAAAGGTAGTTCAATTCTTGTTCTGTGTATCTATTTGGTGCAAAGATTATATTTACTTCCGGCATCAAATGTTCTGCGACTCTAGGTAAATCTGTACCATTCTCATCTACAGGTGTAGTATGCATTAACATACAAACTCTATCCTTCTGTTCGGGTCTTAAAGTTTCTACAAACTCTTTAAATGCTAACATCGCATCTATTGGTTGCTTTCTACGAATATTTCTGTTTGACCAGTAAAGAACGAAATCATATTCTTTATCACCGAAAATACTCTTTTTAAAATCTTCAGGTACTTCTACAGGTTTGTAATCTTCCGAATTAATACCATGTGGTACATAACTTACTTGCCAATCTTCTGGCTTCTTCCAATGTTTTTCTTTATCCCAACCCCAAACTCTACGCGTAATACCGTAGGTTTGTTTTGAAATACATCCAATCCAATCACAACTTTCGTAGTAATCTCTATTATATTTTGGGTCTGGTAAATCATCCCAAATGTGGTAGAAGAAAAGGGGTACTGATTGGCGAATTTCATGTGCCATCTCATATAACCAAATCCAATAACGAGGGTCGGTAAAGTGTAAGATAGCATCAGGCTTTTCAATCATCAATAATTGACGAATAACATCCGGATTACCATATCCATCAAACGGGTATATTTTTACACTTGCATCTGCTACGCCTGTTCTTTTGCGTACATCTTCATTTAAGTCCATAACCTTACCAGCTTCAGGATGCTTAATAGCAGCTCCTAATTGTACCCAATCATATTTGTCAACTGTACCTAATACTAATTGTTTTGAAACGTTTGCGATACCACTCGCCATTCGAAGGTCGTCAGATAGTAACAGAATTTTCTTTTTTGCCATAACTAATTTTAAATATATATTGTTTTTACTTAATTTTTTCCGTCGCAGTGTGTTCCGTAAAATTCACACCAACCACAAAGTTTGCTTGGTTTTTTGTGATAATTTACATTCAATCGGTAAGTACCGGTTTCATCAAACACACTTTCAACAAATCCTTTGAATCCTGTCCATGCTTTGTTTATTGATGGTTTTCCGTTTGCAGGAATATGCTTACTCATTCGGTGAGTTGGAATATCTTCTCTAACTGCAACTTTTCTTTTTAAGATGATAAATTCAACATCAATCATATCTTCGGAAATACCAATCAATTCTGCATAAAACTTTTTGTAAAGAAGTATTTGAGAATTTTTAACAGCATCTGCTTTTTGATATTTACTCCAACCTGCAGTTGATGTTTTAAAATCTATAATACGATATTTGCCTGTAAATGTATCTTTAACAATCAAATCAATAAATCCCATAAAGTTTACACCCTCTGCAATTTTTGTGTTTATTGGTTGTTCGATTGCTACTAATTCATCATGCTTTAGTGAAAAGAATTTATTAAAGTTTTTAGATTTTTGAAACCAATCCAAAAGAACGTTTCCATCTTCTAAAAACTCTACCATTTCTTCTTTTGTGCAAACATTAAGAGTTCCGCCGGCAGAATCTTTTATGTAGGTTTCTCTCATTCTTTCTTTGAGATATTCCTTCAAATCAATCATCTTATCTGCCTGTGATTTGGATATTCTTAAACACTTATCTAAATAGTGTTGTAGTGTTTCGTGCATTGCTGTTCCAAATACTGAATGTATATTGGATGTGGATTGTGATAATCCATCTATGTATGCTAATTTGTATTGTTGTGGACAACTACTCCACATACTATATTGTGAAAATGATACTCTTGCCATAGAACTAATATAACTAAATTTTTTGTATTTATCAAATTTTTAATTTCAATTTAGTTATTTGTTTTTTATCAGTTCCATATTTTTCGCAAATGTATTTTATATTTTCTCTACCCTCTCTCGTTGAGTAAAGAACTTCAATATATTCTAATGCTTCTTTTTGTGAACATTGAAAGTCGATTTTAATTAAATCAATTAAAAACTGTTCATATTTTTCTTCACCTTTACCTTTTATATATTTCAAAAAGTATTTACCTTTTGGAATTACACTTATATACAACTTATACATTTCTTTTGGTTGTAATGTTTGTGTCAAAGGTAAAAGAGTTGCAATCAATTCAACCCACTCTGGCTTCATAGAAAGAAAACGATTAATCATAAAATTACTCCATGATTTCAAATCCTCTTCTGAAAGTTTATCGAAGTACTTTGGGTCTTGTTCTGCGGTTATTGCGTTTAAATGGTCAAATAACTTTTTAACTGCCATTATTCTACAATTTTTTTATCTTTTAATTCATCTGGTAAAAGGTCTTGTAATGGTTTTCCACATTGTGTACAAAGGTACATTTCAATTGGAAGTACACTATCTTTTGCACCACCTGTAATTAAACGTGATACTTTTCTAAATCTAAAACCCGGCATAAATGTATTATTACCACACTCACAAAGCATTTCTCTTGCATCGTTTAAATTAAAATTCATTGGTAATTGTCCTTGTCCTTGTTCCATTTTGTTTATTTTATAATGTTTAATATTTGTATAATTGTACTCATAAATACTATTTCTTTATCTACTACTAATGCATCTTTTGAAAGACCATCCGCAATAGTTAGAATTACGTTTGCAGTATTTCCTGCCGCATATTCATCTACTTTATCGTATAACATTGAATACATTTCTGAATAATCGTTTAGGTGATTATCTGCTACTGCTTGCCTAATCTTCATAAACAAATTACGTTTGTCATCATTTGATTTTAATAGGTCAATCAATTTCGTTTGGAAGTTTGATTCAACCATCACTTTGTGGTCTACTTTCAATTCTCCCTTTGCTGATTGTAATTGGCAAGTATTAAGTATTCTACGAATATCAGGATAATAAGAATTAATGATGTCTGCAACATTCTTAATATCATACTTAATCTTTTCCGAATCTAAAACCTTACTAACTTGTACTGCCACATCTTTTTTAGTCGGTGGAGTAATTGCGAATGATTGACAACGGCTTTGAATAGGGTCAATGATTTTCTCAATATAATTACAAGTCAAAATGAATCTACAATGTTTACTGAATGTTTCCATTAAGTTTCTCAAAATCGCTTGTGCTCCCGGTGTCATATAATCAAACTCATCTAATATGATTACTTTGAAACCTGCAAATCCAACTGATGATGCGAAGTTCTTAACTTTTGTTCTTACTGTATCTACATTGTTTTCATCTGATGCGTTGATAATCATACTATCACACTTAATTGTGTTTACGATTAGTTTAGCAAGTGTGGTCTTACCAGTACCTGCTTTTCCGTATAACAACAAATGTGGTATGTCGTTTGCATCTAAATATTGCTGAATAGTTTCTTTGATGGTTTCATTACCAACATAGTCAGCAAGAGTTTGTGGGCGGTATTTTTCCACCCACAAAGTATGCTCTCTTTTACTTATATCATTTGCGAAAAAACTCATATTATTTTCCAGTTGAACCGAATCCGCCATCGCCTCTTTCGGTGTTAGATAATTCTTCTACTTCAGTAAATTCTATTTGTGGATATGGTAAGATAATAATTTGTGCAATTCTATCACCAACTTTGTAATCAGTTTCATCAATTCTTACATCATTTTTTCCATATACTTTTTTGAATGTAGCTTGTAATTCACCTCTATACCCACTATCAACTACACCAACGCAATTTGTTAAAGCTAAATCTGTTTTTCTAATTGATGAGCGAGGGAATATCAATCCTACAAATCCTTCGGGTATTTCCAATGCAATTCCCATCCCATATGTTACATCGAATGTTGTATTGGATAGGATTGATGTTGCTACCAAATCCATACCAGCATCGCCTGTTTTAGCGTATTGTGGTACTACTGCATTAGGATGCAGTTTCTTGATTTTTACTTTCATCTTGCTCTTTTCTAATTTGTTTTGTATCTTCGGAAATAGGTCTTGCAAATATTTTAAACTCCATTCCATTCTGTTTAAATGTTAATACATCACCCTCCACTGGTTGTAATTGTAAAACTAAAGGAGATGGTTCCGTATTTTCACCTTGCCAACCAAATACTACAGGTTCGTTATTAAAAAATTGAAAACACCACTCTGCATCTTTAATTGGTTCTTGTGCAGGAATTTCTACACTACTTTGTAATTGTGATTCCTCTACTGGGAATAATTCTAATTGTTCTGTCATTTTTATTAATTTGCTATTTCTACTAAATAATACTTACAAACGAAATCATCAATTTGGAATTCAACGTGCGATAAACCATCGGTTGATACTTTCAATTTAGCATTAGTTGCTTCTTTATTTGCTGTAAGAATTTCTTTTAAATATTTTGCTGAAAAGGAAATTGGTTTTATTTCTACCAATACATTTTTTTGACAAGTTATCGTAACTCTGTTTGTGGAAATTGATGAATATCCAATTGCCATTTTCAAATCACCACCTTCTGTGAAGATTGTGAATGTATCGATATCACTCAATGCACCCTTTGCTTTGATAAATTTATCTACCATTTGAGATGTCATATCAATTTCAATAGTAAATTCAGGCAATGTTTTCAAATCTGGCACAGGTGGAATAACACCTAAATCTGCTAACTGGTAAGATGTTTCGGTATCATCCGAATTCAACTTAAGAGTAACTGCTTTATCTCCCGATTTATCTACTTTTAATTTAATATCACTGTCTAATACACCAATCATATTTTTTAATAATGATGTTGTATAAATACCAACATTAAATGGATTAGAAGTAAATGCATTAAATTCAACCTCACCCAATAGGGTTTTATCATCCGAAATAAATCTTACGGATAATTTTGTTCCTTCCGCATTCCATGCTACGGATTCAATAAGTCCTCCTAATGAATACTTTTGAATAAATCTTAATAAATTGTTTTTGTTCATTTGTTTTAAATTTTATGTTTGTTTATTAAATATACGGAAAATATTTCTAAATTTCAAATTTTTCTGTAATATAATTGAATAAATTTTGAGCGTACTCCTCATTTACTCTTGGTGTAGCGTGTGTATTTTTATCTTCAAAATATGGATAATCCCCATCAAAACGATTTTCATCCGTATAATCTGTTTTTAAAAATGTTCCGTTCCAAATAAATGGTATTTTTTTAGATTTTAAATAATAAGTTATCAATTGGTGATTTTTATACCAATTTATAAAATCTTCTTCAGCGTTGGTTGTTGACATTATATTTCCCCACTTTATTCTGCCTGATATTTCTTCATCAAAATATCCCCACGGATTTGGATGAAATGGTTCAATTCCACCAGTGTTGGTGTAGTATTCTCTTCTATTA
>Ga0315907_10004180_pt1 | contig 16352 bp, 13 predicted proteins | sample LakEriMetagenome_3_FD_203525 | JGI IMG/M metagenome (GOLD analysis project Ga0315907, IMG submission 203525) | Freshwater fungal communities from buoy surface, Lake Erie, Ohio, United States - Buoy 12 MA123 | ecosystem: Environmental > Aquatic > Freshwater > Lake > Lake biofilm | place: USA... | reverse complement strand
GGGATTCGGAGCTCGGCCGGCGCATCGAGAACGGCGAGGTCACGCTCGAGGAGCTCGAGAAGATCGCGCTCGCGCAGGGCGAGTGCCCGCGCGAGAGCGGCCGCCAGGAGATGCTCGAGCAGATCTGGCACGAACTCGTCTGAACCGCCCGGTCGAGGAGACGCGATGACGCTCGACGAAGGACGCGCGATCCTGCACGAATGGGTGGCGAACCCGGCGCTCAGGCACCACATGGAGTCGGTCGCCGCCTGCATGGGCGCGTACGCCGATCTCGTCGCGCCGGCCGAGCGCGCGCGCTGGATGCTCGCGGGCCTGCTGCATGACCTCGACTGGGAGCGCCATCCGACGCAGGACGAGCATCCGCGCGTCGCCGTCGCGCACCTGCGCGCGCTCGGCGTCGACGAGGAGATCCTGCACGCGATCATGGCGCACGCGCCCTACACCGGCGCCGCGCGCGACACGCCGATGGCGCGCCACCTCTTCGCGGTCGACGAGCTCGCCGGCTTCATCGTCGCCTGCGCGCGCGTGCGGCCCGACGGGCTCGCGTCGCTCGAACCCGCGAGCGTGCGCAAGAAGCTGAAGACGCCTGCCTTCGCAGCCGCGGTTTCGCGCGAGGACATCGCGACCGGCGTCGCGGAGCTCGGCGTCGCCGAGGACGCCCACTTCGAGCGCTGCATCGCGGCGATCCGCGCGCTGCCGCCCGCGCGCTGAAGGGAAACGACGCAAAAACCGGCGCCCCTCGCCGCACATGGCAGCGAAGGGCGCCGGGTCGGGGCGGCGACGCAAGGTCCGTCCTGGGGGCCTGTTCGGCCCGACCGCGTCAGCTCACCTTGTCGGTGTCGATCCGGAACGAGAGGCTGTCTCCGAACCGGAAGCAGGTCGTGAATCGGAGGTGCAGCGACATGAAGAGGTCGTTGCGGGGAAGGCTCGGGCACAGCGCGACCGCATCGGTCAGCATCGCGTAGAAGGTCCACGTGCCCGACATCGCGATCGGCGCGAGATTGGCGCCTGCGTTCGAACCGGCCGTGCCCGGATTCGGCTGCGCCTTGTCGAAGCCGAGCTTCGATCCGCCGCCGTCGACGATGCGAACGGCGAGCACGCCGTTCGATGGATCGGTCACGGTCAGCTTGAAGGTCGTGCTCGTGCTCGACGTCACGACCGCATCGAGCCGCGCGTAGGTGCCGATCGCCTCCGCCTGCAGGGCGGTGACGGGGACGAGCGGGATCGACTCGGTGATGCCGGTGCAGTAGTCGATCTCGACGAGCGCGGTCGCGAGCAGCGTCGCGTCGCTGGCCTGCCCGACGCCGGTCGAGCAGCGGATCGTGCCGGTGGTGGCGGTGAAGCCGCCGTAGACCGCCGCCGAGGCGAGCGGCGCGATCGAGAGGGCGGCGAGGGTCGCGGTGGCGATGGATGCGAACGTAGGCATGGCGAGACGCATGGAAGGCTCCTTCAAATCTTGGATTGCCTTTGGTGCAGGCTGCGGACCCCTGCGGTGGTCGGAGGCGGGACGATGCCTCCCCGGCATTCCGGAGATCTCCGCCCTCTCTCTCAGCAGCGGACGAACTTCGCCGATTTCACCGGGAACCGGGCGTCGCCGGCCCGCGGCGCGCCACGATCGCCATGCCGCCGAAGCCGCCGCCGGTCATCCGCGCGCCGAGCGCGCCGCCGCGGAGGGCCTCGGCCACGATCGCGTCGAGTTCGGGCGTCGAGACGTCGAAGTCGTCGCGGAGCGACGCGTGGCTTTCGGAGAGGAGTTCGCCGAAGCGGGCGAGATCGCCGCGGCCGAGCGCCGCGACCGCTTCGCCGACGCGCGCGTGCTCGCGCACGACATGGCGCGCGCGGCGGGCGAGGCGCTCGGGGAGCGCGTCGATCTCGGGCCAGCGCGCGCGCGGCAGTTGCGCGAGGTGGGCGACCCGAAGTTGCTTCGCCGCCTCCTCGACATCGGCGCGACGCGCGGCGTACCCGCCGTCGCGAAGCGCGTGGCGCACGCCGGAGTCGACGAGCGAGATCGCGAGTTCCGCGGGAAGCGCGACGGGCCGCGAGTCGAGCGACGCGCAGTCGAGAAGAATCGCCTCGCCGGGACGCGCGTGCGCCACGCACCACTGGTCCATGATTCCGCAGGGCACGCCGGCATGCAGGTGTTCGGCGCGCTGGCAGAGCAGCGCGATTTCGCGCGGCGGAAGTTCGATCGCCGCATCGGCGAGCGCCGCGCGCGCGACGGCGACTTCGAGCGCGGCGCTCGAGGAGAGGCCGGCGCCGACCGGTATGTCGCTCGCGACGGCGACCGTGCGCGGCATGGCGAGCGCGCGCGACTCGGGCAGGCGCGCGCGGAGCTCGAGCAGCACGCCCTGCGCGTAGCGCGACCAGCGCGAGTCGCCGCTCCATTCGCTCGCGAAGTTGTCCTCGCCCGACGCCGAGGGACCGATCGCGACGGCGGTATGCGCCGCGATCGCCATCGGCAGCACGGCGCCGCCCGCGTAGTCGATGTGGTCGCCGATCAGATTGACGCGGCCGCTTGCGCTCGCGACCGCGGACGGCGCGCGGCCGACGGCGCGCCGGTACAGCGCCTGCGCGCGCCCCTCGATCGCGTCACTTGCCGCCGAGCCAGACGCCACGGAGAAGCTCGCGGTTGGTGTCGAGCGACTGGTTCCCGCCGACGAACGACAGGCCCTCCTCGACGAGCTTCGCGTCGCCGGTCTGGTGTCCGATGTACGCGATCACGAGGCCGTAGCTCGGGGCGTCCTCGCCCCGACCCGCGCGTTCGCGCAGGTAGGTGATCGCGCGCTCGAGCCGCTCCGGCGCAGGGAGCAGCGCGCGGTCATAGCGGACGTCGATCAGCTCCGGATGCGCGGAGAAGAGGTTGCGCAGCGTCAGCGAGCTCGAGAGGTAGAGCCCCGCGCCAAGCTGCGCGTGCGCGATGCCGCTCTCGACGAGCGGATTCTCCGCAGCCATCGACTGCGCCTGCTCGAAGCGGCGCTCGGCGACGAAGTAGTCGCCGGCCTTGAGCGCGCCCTCGCCCTGCCGGATCAGCTCGTTCACGCGCCGACGGTCGTCGGCGGACAGTTCGTCGATCGTCCGGCGATGGCGCAGGATCTCGGCGAGCTCGGGGATCGAACGCTGCTTGCCGAGTTCCTCCTCGAGCTTCTCCTTCGCCTTCGGATCCTCGCCCGACGGGAACGGCGCGCCGCCCGGCAGCGCAGGCACCGGCACGGGCCGGCCATCGCCGCCGGCGGGGACCTCGCCCTCGACGGGCTTCTGCCCGGCATCGGTCGCGGCGTCCGGCTTCTTCGGGCGCCGCAGCGCATCGAGTTCCTTGCGGATCCGCTCGAGCTCGACGTTGCCGGCGGCGCGCCGCTCGGCGTCGGTCGCCGTGCCGGTTCCGCCTCGGCCGCCGAGCTCGGTGAGCAGGTCGTCGTAGGCGGACTTCTGCTTCTCAGCGGGCTTCGCGCCAGCGTTCGCGTCGATGCGCAGGTCCTTGGGCGGATCGGTCACGGGCTTCTGGTCGAGCCGAAGCAGGTCGCGATCGCTTTCGCTCATCGAGAGGCCGGGCGTGGCGCGGACGCGAAGATAGTCCGAAGGATCGGCGATGCCGGCCGCGAGGTCCTGCCGCGCGCGCGCGAGTTCGTAGAGCCCGAGCCCCGACCGCAGCAGAGGATCGGTCAGCGACTGCACCTGCAGCCCGCGCAGCGACGAGGCGATGTAGCGGATCGGCTCGCCCTTGTCGGTCACGGTGGCGGTGATGAGCCGGTCCTCGCCGCGATCGAGGTTTCCGCGGCTCAGCGACATCTCGGCGTTGGCGCGATCGAGGCGGAGCTGGCTGTCCTGGACCGGCCCGGTCGTCGGCTGGAACGGGTCGTCGGGCGTCGAGTCGCGCCGGTACTGGAAGTCGCCGAGCCCCTGCGCGAGCAGGAAGCGGTCGCGCGAGAGCGTCGAGTTCAGGAACACCGGGTTCGAGTACGCGCTGTCGGCGCGGAAGCGGTAGCCGGCATCGGAACCGACCGGCGCGCGGAAGTCGGTGTCGGCCGTGTACCCGACCGAACCGCGGAATCCGCGGCCGCCGGGCACGTTGCCGGTGACGATCAGGTTGCGGGAGCGGAAGTCCGACGCGGCGCCCGGCGAGTTGAGGCCGCCGGAACCGAGCTGCGGATTGGCGTCGAGCGCGTTGCCGCCGCCCATCGCTTCACCGCGACCACCGCCGCGCGACCAGCTGAAGGTCTGTCCGCCCATCAGGTTGCCGTCGCCCATCGCCTGTCCGCGTCCCGGCTGCACGCCGAAGCCCACGTTGCGCGAGCCGCCCGAGACCGACGGGCGGATCGGTCCGCTCGTGATCGGGCCCTGGTTGATCTGCTGGGCGCTCGCCGCATCGGCGACCGCGAGCGCGACCGACGCGAACGCGGCCACACCCGCGCGGCGGGCGGTGAGGATGAACGGCGATCGGGTCGAGGCGAGACTCGTGTTTCCGTGGCGCATCGCAGGCTCCCTCGGCCGGATCCGGCCGCTTCGGTCGATTCGGAAGTATCGGCTCGTACCGAGCGCGGGCAAGAGAGTTCGGGGATTCCGCAGGTGAAGTCCGATCGGCGCGCCGAACCGCGCTCGACGGCCGGAAACTCGCGTTTTCGCGGGATTTCGCCGCGCCCGAGGGGCTCGATCAGGCGTCGTCGTCGACCCGGTCGGACGATGGCTCGGGGCCACCCGCCTCGGCGGCGGCGCGGCGCGCCTCGGCGAAGCGGAAGCCCGCGGCGACTTCATCGGCGACGGCACCGTCGTTGCTCAGGACGGCGAAGACGAGATCGCGCTCGCGGAACACGACGAGAAGGTCGCCCCCGGCGGGATCGAGTTCAAGCCGGAACTCCTCGCCAAGCGGAAGCGGCAGCGGCCGACCGTAGCGGTCGAAGACGGTGTAGCGGTCCTCGTCGCGCAGGACGGTGACACTGACGAAGTCGCCGCGATCGCCGCGCCCGAACAGCACCGCCCCGCGCGCGCCGGGGGCGCGGATCGGGTCGACCTTCAGCCAGCGCACGGCGGTCGCGTCGCGATCGCCCGACTCGGGCAGGGCGACCGGTGCGCGGACAAGCGCCTCGAGATCCTTCCGAGCGACCTCGGGCTCGAGCGCCTCCGGTCCGCGCGCGAACACCGATCGCGAGCCGAGGGTCTCTGCCACGCGGCGCGCGTGATCGGTCATGAGCGCGTCGGAAAGCTCGTTGAGGGTCGTGCCCGCCGGCACCTGCTGGCGGTTGCCGAGCCTCGGTCCGAACACGCCGATAAAGACGGAGAACATGATGAGCGCGACCGTCGCCGCGATCGCCGGGCCGCTCGCGTCGCGACCGCGCGCGGGCCGCCGCGGCTCGGCAGCCGGCGGTCCGGCGGGGGTCGATGGGCGAGGTTCGTCGGCGTCGGTCACCCGCGCATCGTAGGGACTGCCCGGGCCCGGTCGGCGCGACCTGTACGATCCGGCCCCATGTCCGGAACGCCCGCCTACATCACGACGCCCATCTACTACGTGAACGACCGCCCCCACATCGGGAGCGCGTACACGACGACGCTCTGCGACGTGTGGGCGCGCGCGATGCGGCTCGACGGCCGCGACGTGTTCTTCCTGACCGGCACCGACGAGCACGGCGGAAAGGTCGAGAAGAGCGCGAAGGAGCGCGGCATGACGCCGCAGGCGCTCGCCGACGAGAACTCGGCGGAGTTCCGCAAGCTGCTCGGGCCCTTCAACCTCTCGAACGACGACTTCATCCGAACGACCGAGCCGCGCCACGAGTCGCAGGTGCAGGCGTTCGTGTCGCGGCTCCTCGCATCGGGCGACATCTATCTCGGCGAGTTCGTCGGCTGGTACGACGAAGGCCAGGAGGAGTACATCACCGAGACGCGCGCGAAGGAGCTCGACTACAAGTCGCCGATCTCGGGCCGGCCGCTGGTGCGCGCCACCGAGCGGAACTACTACTTCCGGCTGAGCGCGTACCAGGCGAAGCTCGAGGCGTTCTTCAAGGCGAATCCCGGCTTCGTGCGGCCGGAAGGACGCTTCAACGAGGTGCTCGGCCGCCTGCGCGACGGGTTGCAGGACGTGCCGGTCACGCGCACGAACTTCACCTGGGGCATCCCGATGCCGGGCGCGCCCGAGCATGTGATCTACGTGTGGATCGACGCGCTCTTCAACTACGCGACCGCGCTCGGGCTCGGCGAGCCGCAGGGCGCGCTCGCGAAGGACCGCGCGAAGTACTGGCCGCCCGAGTACCACGTGATCGGCAAGGAGATCCTCTGGTTCCACGCGGTGATCTGGCCGGCGATGCTGATGGCGCTCGGGCTGCCGATGCCGAAGTGCGTGTACGCGCACTCGTTCTGGATCCGCAACGGGCAGAAGATGTCGAAGTCGCTCGGGAACTTCGTCGACCTCGAGACGATCGACGCGTTCTTCGCGAAGTACGGCGTCGACGCGTGGCGCTGGTACATGGCGACGCAGGGACCGCTCGGCACGCAGGACGCGGACTTCAGCGACAAGCACTTCCACGAGATCTACACCGCGCAGCTCGTCAACACCTTCGCGAACTGCGCGAGCCGCACGAGCTCGATGATCGAGAAGTACTTCGCGGGCGCGATGCCCGACGCGGAGACGGCGTCGATGCCGGTGTCGGGCGCGGCGGGCGCGCCGAGCTGGAGCGCGTTCACCGGCGACACCGCCGCGAAGGTCCGCCGCCACTACGAGGCGTTCGAGCTCGCGGAGGCCGCCGACGCAGCGCTCTCGATCGTTCGCGCGGTCGACCTCCTCATCAACGAGACCGCGCCGTTCAAGCTCGCGAAGGACCCGGCCAACCTGCCGCAGGTCGCGCGGATCCTCGCCGCGTGCGCCGAGGGCGTGCGCGTGGCGGCGGTGCTCCTGTCGCCGATCATGCCCGCGAAGTGCGACGAGGTGCTCGCGGCGTACGGCGCGCCCCTCGGCGGCGCGGCCGCGACCGGCGGCCTCGAGGCCGCCGCGCGCTGGGGCGGGCTGAAGGCGGGCACGCGCATCGCGAAGTGCGCGCCGTTCATGCGCGTCGACGCGCCGGCGGCGTGAGCGCGGCGAGGCTGAGGCACTTTCGTGCGATGCGCGGAGATCGCGGCGGATGCGAGTCGCCGGCGGACCACATCGGGCGAGTTCGCTCATTCAGATCATGCGCCCGTACGATCTGGTGAATCCGCCGCGCGATGCCCTTGGCCTGCATGATTCCGGCGACACGGCCTGGCTCGCCGCTGTCGCGCCGCCGGTCGTGGGACGGGGACCGCCGCCGCTTGGCGCGGGATCCGTCGCGACCGGTGCCGTGGAGACCGGCTGCTCGTTCATGTTCAGCACAAGGCGCTCTCCGAAACTCGGCGCCTGGTGCTGCGGCGTCAGCAGGAACAGCACCGGCAGCCCGTCAGGCGCTTCCTCCGGCAACGGCCCGTATCCGTCCGTGCAGACGATCAGCGCGGAGATGCTGCGACCGTTCCGACGCTCCTCTTCGGCCCACACGAACGGCAGGCGCAGGTCGGTGCCGCCGCGACCGTAGACGCGCATCACGGAGGTCGAGCCGATCGTCTCGTCCTCCGCGCTCCAGCGGGAGAACTCCGCGACCGCATGGATTCCCGCATCGAACTGCACCACCGTCAGCTCGCAGGCGCAGCTGCGCCGGATCGCATCGATCTCCGTCAGGACGAGCGCGAGATCGCGATCGGACATCGAACCCGACGTGTCGATCGCGACCACGAAGCGGCCGCCGGCGACCTCCATGGGTCCGGGGAGGTAGATGCCGCGCCAGAGGTGCTTGCGATTCGGCCGCGCGAAGGACCACTCGCGGTCGAGCATGTGGCGCATGAACCGCGCGAGCACCTGCTGCCAGCGGACCTGCTCCTGCCCTGCGGCGTCGATCTCGGCGCTTCCGTTCCCAGCGTTCATGCCGCGCGTCCGCGCCGTCTGCTCCTCGATGGTCCGGCTGAACTCCTCTTTCAGGGACGCGACCTGCACGTCGCTCGGGGCATCTGCGCCGGCGAGCGCGCGGTCGAACGCCTCTCTCTCGGACCGCCGTCGTTCCTGCGACGGCGAGCCTTCGTCTTCCTGATCGTGGGACGGCGGCGGCTGCATTCCGTCTTCCGGCGGCGTGAACGCGTTCGGCGCGGGAATGCCGCGTTCGACGAGCTTGTCGTAGATCGACTCGGCGGAGAGCTTTCCGAACGGCTGGAGGTCGCTCCGCTCGTGGTCCGTCGGGATCCCGAGCCCCTCGAACAGGACGTCGACCGCGATGTCGCACGCCTTCGTCCACGCCGTCCAGTTCCGACTTCCTCCGCGCTCGGGGTGCCGAAGCAGGATGTGAGCGAGCGCATGCATGATGAGAAGCCGCACTCGCGGCCGCTCCAGCGCGGCGACGAGGTCGTAGCGGTAGACGATGCGCCTTCCATCCGTCACGACGGCCTGTCCGATCGCCGTCTCCGAGGTTCCCCGCATCGGAACGGCAAGCAGCGCCGCCGCGAAGTACGGATGGTCGAGCAGCAGATCGATGCGCGCACGCTCCATGCGCGACTGCGCGATCGCCACCACCTCGTCGGATGTCGCTCGCTCCGGCTCCGCCGGCGAAGGCACGTTCCATCGTGGCTGAGCGGTCGTCATGCGAAGATCTCCTTGTTCGTGGCGACGAACGTCTTGAAGTGCGCATCGCGCACGAAGGCCGGCCACTCGCGCAGCAGGTCCTTCGCGAGCACCGTGGCGAACTCGATCGGCAGCCGACCGAGCAGCTTGCCGACGACGAGTCGCACCGATTCCTCCTTGCCTCGGCGCCCGATGTTGCTCACGAGCACGTACAGGCTCGAGATCTTGGTCGGAATGGGCGCCGTCTCCGGTGCCGCGAGCAGCGCGTCGATATCCACGCTCGTCAGCTCGCTTTGCAGGAACTTCATCAGTTCGATCGCCGCGCCCTTTCCGACCGTGCCGACGAGCGCCTCGTCGCTCGCCACGCCCTGCCCGAACGCGTCGATGATGTCGGCGGCGATCTCCCAGCTGCGCGGCGTCGGAAACGCGCGTTCGGTTCCGCCCGGCTTGTGCAGCAGCTCGCGCCGCAGCGACAGGAATGCCACGATCATCGGGTTGAGCTGCCGCCGCACCGCCCATTCACGCCAGTCGTCGAACGCCGGGTCGAACTCGAGATGAACGAACCGGTTCGCGAGCGCCGAGGGCATGCGGAAGACCACCGACCGGTCCTCCTCGCGGTTGCCGGCCGCGACGATGTGCCATCCATCGGGCAGGCGGTAGTCGCCGATCCGCCGATCGAGCACGAGCTGGTAGAGGCTCGCCTGCACGATCGGCGTCGCTGCGTTCAGCTCGTCGAAGAAGAGGACGCCCGGAGGCGCGTCGGCGCGCGGGAGGAACGATGGCGCAAACCATTCGGCGCGGTCGCCGACGACGGCGGGGATGCCGCGAAGGTCGGTCGGGTCGAGGAGTGGCGCGCGGATGTCGACAAGCTGGAGGCCGCGCTCCGCGGCGAGCTGCGCGACGATCGCGGACTTTCCGACGCCGGGCGGCCCCCAGATGAATGCGGGCCAGCGGGTCTTCCAGAGGGCGTCGAGGTTCTTCTTGATATCCGTCGGTGTCATGTCGGTTCCTTTCGTTGATGCAGTCGCGGTTCGGATGGTTCAGGCGAGAAGGCGGAAGTCGGGGCGACGCCGGAGCCAGATCGCATCGCGCAGCGATCCCGCCCAGGTGTGCGCCGCACAGAGCGCGAAGAGGTCGTCGTCGGGCACGCGCACGCGTCGCGAGGGCATCGGTGCGCCATGCGGCATGAACGGCTGATCCATTCCCATCGTGCGGTCGCCGCGCAGGTACGACCATCCCGATGGCATCACGCTCGCCGGCATGAGGCTCGGGCGCGCGGTGTCCGTGTCGTGATCGCGACGAGTCACGAGCACCCGGCCGGCTCCGGACGCCGCGATCAGCATCGCTTCGCTGAAGCCGGACGGATTCGGCACAACCTCGATGGCGAGGTCGTGCTGCCCGTGGCACCAGGTCGGCGGATCGCAGCTCCAGACCGAGTGCGGAGGCTGCGCGTGCCCGAGGCTCGCCCAGCGAAGGAGAAGCTCCGGCGACGCGGCGACGCGACGCGCGCCGGCGTGGACCGTCTCGGGATGCGCGGGGATCTGGATGCGGACCGCAAGCCGAGAGCCCGCGGCCGGGATGGGATGCGCAAGCGCGATCGTGAGCTCGCCTCCGGCGTAGTGGACGAGCGCCGGAGCCGCGAGTTCCCGAGCATCGGGGCGGCGCTCGAGGATGCGCCGGATCCGCGCGATGGCGCGCTCGGCGTCTTCGGGTCGATCGGCCTCGAGCAGGAGCGAGCGCGAGCGCTCGTCGCCATCGCGAAGCACGCACTCGCGCGCAGCGACGAGCGCCTTCGCTCGATCCTCGCCGAAGGCCCGCGGGTGCGCGAGAAGCGTGCGCTCGATCCAGCCGTCGGGCCGGCCAAGGCGGACGCGGAAGGGCGCGACCGAACTGTGGAGGACGTCGAACGCGTCCTCGAGATCCCCGTGGAAGTGGTCCATGTCAGGCCACCTCCTTCGTCGCAGTGCGCGCGGCTGCTTGCTGCTGGGCTGACGCGAGCGGGTGGTAGGCGAAGGACCCGCGCAGCGAATCGCCATGCCTGACCCCGGCGCGACGGGCGATCGAGTCGAGACAGTCGACCGTGGCGCCACCGAGCACCGGAAGCTCGGCCGTCCTGATCCCAAGGCGGGCCTCGATGTCGAGGCTCGACGCGAGGGAGCCGCTGCATCCGAAGAGCAGCGGCGGCCTGCCGTCGAGATCTCCGATCTCGACCGATGCCTCGATCGCGTTCCCGCGATACGCCTCCTTCCGAAACGCGATGACGTGACCTTCGAGCCGGCCTGCTGCGAGACGGAGCAGGATCCCCGACTCGATCTCGATCGACGCGCGCAGCGGGTTCCGCGACAGCATGGGAAGCGGACACTCGACCCGGCCATCGGGACCGACGAGCTGCGGCAATTCCCAGCTCGCCGTGGCCCGGCCGAGCTCCCTCGAGCGCTGGAACCGAAGGCGCGCGGGTCCTCCTCCTTCGAGATGCCACGCTCCGCGGCGTTGGATCGAACGAAAGGGCTTGTTCAGCAGGTGCTCGGGCCTCGAGGGCAGCACGAAGGTGTCCTGGATGCGGTAGTACCGTCCTCCCGTGCGGGCCCCATTGACCCAGTGACGATTCGGCCCACCGACGAGTCGAAACACGCGGCTCGTCGGGTCGCCGGTGGGGCACGGCGGCATCAACTCGAAGTTCCTGTGCGGCACGGCTCCGAAGAGCCCACTGCGCGTCTCGGACTCGGCATACATGGATGCGACGATCCGGGCCGCGATGCGCTCGGCGAACGGAAGGCTCGCGAACTCGCGGTCATGGCACTTCATCTCGGCCTCGTCGACACGGATGCACGGCTCGAGCGCGCGGGCGGCGGCTTCGCGCACGTCGGTGTCGGCGGCGAACAGGAGCAGCTGGAATGCAGCGGATCCCCGAAGCTGGATCCGAGGCTCGACGGCACCGGTCTGAGGGATGCGTTGCTCCATGTCACGCGCTCCTCGACCCCTTGGGTCGTGGGAAGCGCATCCCGAGCGAGGCGCGCACCGCCCGTTCCGGGCAGCACACAGCGCTCGCAGTCGCGAGGTTGACGACGATTCCCCCAGAGGCGTCGTCCGCATCGTTCTGGCACCGTGCCTCGCGGTCGGTTGCCGGAGCGCGCGCCGCGGTTCGCGTGGCGCGCGCATCGCTCGGGATGCGCTTCAGGTTGTGCGGTGCGTTCGGCCGACGCAACATGCGACGGAAGTCCGCACGCACCGCATCAGCGTCATGAGCAACGATCGCGTCGAGGAGGAAGACCCTCGATTTTGCCCTGTTTTCAGCGTTTTTTCGCCGCTTTCAGGGCCGCATCGGTCTGGCACCGTGGTCGGATCGGACTCGGTTGCCGGGCGGATTGCTCCGCCGCTCTTGATGCTGACGGATTCAATATACGACCAAATCAATCGTCGGGCAACAAAAAATCGGAAGTCCACGGCAGATCGATCCCGTTCGCACGGCTTGTCCGCAGCACCAGAGCGAGCGAGCGAGCCGCGAAGCGGTCGCGAGCGCTCGGTGTTGCGGGAAAGGCGTTCGCGCTCCGCGGCCCGCTCGAGATCGTTCGACTGGGCGACCCATTGCTCCGGGAATGGGCACCCGCCGCCCATGGGGCGGCGGCGATGGTCGTGATCGATGCGGCCCACGCGTCATCCACGCAGTGCCGCGATGCCCCAGCAGCGCCAGAGCGAGAACGCGGCGACGGCCGCGTTCGAGCGCTCAAGCACGCGAGCTTCGGTGTTGCGGGAAAGGCGTTCGCGCTCCGCGGCCCGCTCGAGATCGTTCGACTGGGCGACCCATTGCTCCGGGAATGGGCACCCGCCGCCCATGGGGCGGCGGCGATGGTCGTGATCGATGCGGCCCACGCGTCATCCACGCAGTGCCGCGATGCCCCGGCAGCACCAAAGCGAGAACGCGGCGAAGGCCGCGTTCGAGCGCTCAAAGCAGCACCAAAGCTCGCCGCCGCAGCGGCGAGCGCTCAAAGCAGCACCAAAGCGAGGCGAAGGCGAACGCCGAGCCGAGCGCTCAAGCACGCGCTCAAACAACCCGCTCCCAAGTCGTCCCCTGCGGACCGTCCTTGATGCGCACGCCAAGCGCCGTGAGCTCGTCGCGCACGCGGTCGCTTTCGGCCCAGTCCTTCGCGGCGCGTGCGGCCTTGCGCCGCTCGAGCAGCGCCTCGACCTTCGCGGAGAGATCGTCGGCCGCAGCCGACTCGAGCGGCGCGTTCCGCTCGAACACGCCGAGCACCGAATCCATCGCGTCGAGCGCGGCCCGCTCCGCGATCGCGTCGCCGCCCGCCGGCTCGCCGATCGCCGTGTTCAGCGCGGCGATCGCGCGCGCGAGGTTGAGGTCGTCGCCGAGCGCGTCCTTGAACTCGACGAGCGCGCGCTGGAACGGTCCCTCTTGGGCGGCGTTCGACGACGGACTCGCCGGTCGCTCGAGAAGCGCGGCGCGCGCCGCCGCCCAGCGGTCGATCATGCGCTGGCAGTCGCGCAGCCCCTGCATGGTGAAGTTCGAGTTGGTGCGGTAGTGCGTCCGGACGAGCTCGAGCCGCAGCGCGGCCGGCGTCACGCCCTTCGCGAACAAATCCCGCGCGGTGAAGAAGTTCCCCTTGGACTTCGACATCTTCTCGCCCTCGACCTGCAGGTGCCTGGTGTGGAACCAGAACCGCGCGAAGGCCGGGCGTCCGCTCGCGCAGCAGCTCTGCGCGACCTCGCACTCGTGGTGCGGGAAGATGTTGTCCTCGCCTCCGGAGTGGAGGTCGATCTCGTCGCCGAGCAGCATGCGCGCCATCGCGCTGCACTCGAGGTGCCAGCCGGGATAGCCCTCGCCCCACGGGCTCGGCCAGCGCATCAGGTGCGTCGGGTCGGGCTTCCAGAGCATGAAGTCGGCGGGATGGCGCTTGACCGCCTGGTGCTCGGCGCTTATGCGGCCGCCCTCGCCTTCACGCAGGTTGTCGAGCGTGTTGCCCGACAGCCGCCCGTACGCGGGGAAGCTCTGCACGCTGAAGTAGACGACGCCGTCCTTCGCCACGTACGCATGACCGCGCGCGACGAGCTGCTCGACGAGCGCGACCATCTGCGGCACGCAGCGGGTCGGCCGCGGCATCAGCTCGGGATGGGTGCGCTCCTCGATCGCGACCTTGAGGCCGAGATGCCGCGCGTCCTCGAGGAAACGCTGCGCGTAGAACTCGGCGATCGCGTACGGGTTCGACGGGTCGATCTCCGCGCCGGCCGGGAGCTTGCCCGACTTCTTCGCCTCGGCGATGCGGCGACCCGCCACCGCCATCTTGTCCTCGCCGCCGCCGTCGGCGGAGTCGTCCTCGGTCATGTGGCCGACGTCGGTGATGTTCATCACGTGCTTCACGCGGAATCCGTGGAGCTCGAGCGCGCGACGCAGGACATCGGCGTTGAGGAACGAGCGGAAGTTCCCGATGTGCGCGTCGTCGTAGACGGTCGGGCCGCAGGAGTAGAAGGTCGCCTCGCCATCGGCTGCGAGCGGGCGGAACTCCTCGATCGACTTCGTGAGCGTGTTGTAGAGGCGCATCGGCATGGCGTATCGCCCGGAGGATAGCGATCAGCGCGCGTGCTGCGGCCGCGCGGGCTCGCCGGTGCAGACGCTCGCGGCGGGCATGTGCCCGAAGACGGCGCTGCGCGCGCCCACGACGCAGCCCGCGTCGATCTCGGCGCCCGGGCCCACGAAGACGTCGGCGCCGATCCAGCAGTCGCGGCCGATCGTGATCGGCGCCCGCGTGATCGGCATCCGGACCTTGCCGAGGTCGCGGCTCGCCGCGCAGAGATGCGCATGCTGGCTGATGCGCGTGTTCTCGCCGACCGTGACCCGGCCGAGCGTGAAGAAGATCGCGTGCCGGTCGACGCGCACGCCGTCGCGCAGCTCGAGGTTCCACGGGAAGTCGACGTGCGCGGTGCGGTCGATGCGCACGTCGGGCGCGATCGTCGCGCCCGCGAGCCGGAGCACCGAGCGGCGCCATCCATGCATGAACGACGGCGACCAGCGGAAGAGCAGTGCGCGCAGCAGGTGCCAGCGGCGGTTGCGGTAGTACTCCGCCCGCGTCGGCTCCTCGATGATCGGGAACTCGTCCCGCCGCGAGAGCATGCCGATCATGCCTCGAGCTCCCGCCGGCGCAGCGGCTTCGCCGGGTTGCCCACGCAGATCTGCTGCATGGGAAGGTCCTTGTACGCGCTCGACCGCGCGCCGAGCACGCTCAGCGGACCGATGGTGACGCCGGGGCCGACGAACGCGTCGGCGCCGATCCACACGTCGTCGCCGATCGTGATCGGCGAGCGGATCAGGCGGAAGGTCGGATCGGTGTAGTCGTGGGTGCCTGCGCAGAGATGCGCGTACTGGCTGATGATCGCGCGCTTCCCGATGCGGATGCGGCCGAGGCAGTAGAGGATCGCCTCGTCGCCGACGATCGCGCCGTCGTCGATCTCGAGCATCCACGGGATCTCGACATGCACCGACGGACGGATGGCGACGCCCTTGCCGAGCTTCGCGCCGAAGAGCTTCAGCAGCCGGCGGCGGAAGCCATACCAGTTGTGGAAGCTCGCGCGGAAAAGCGGCTTGCCGACCACCATCCAGATCACGCGGCCGAGCTTCTCGCGGAACGAGTACGGGCTCGGCTCCGGGCGCGTCTGCGGAAGCCCGGCGGCGCCGAGCGGCCGCTGCGCCGCGCCGCCGCCGTCGGCGGCCTCTCGCGTCGGATCGGAAACGACCGCGCCCGGCGCGCGCACGCCCGGCGCCTGTTCCATCTCGAAGCCCGTCGTCGACTCGAGCTTCCGCGCGCGCATCATGCGGAGCTTGAGCGAGGTCATCTGCTCGTAGGTTCCGTAGAGCCGTGCGTAGCTGAGGCCCGCGCGACCCTCGAGGATCCCGCCGAGCACGAACAGCGTTACGAACCAGCGCACCTGCGGGCGGAACGGCATCACGTAGCCGAACGCCTTCCATGCGCGGCGCCGCGCGATGCGGTCCGACGACACGAGGTCGCCGATCGTCCAGTGGTCGGCGTCGCGGCCGAGGACCTGCAGCGCCTCGAGCGTCGAGTAGCGGTTGTGCTTGTCGAACCAGTCGCTGAGTCCCTTGCTGAACGCGTAGTGGACGTACGGCTCCTGGAAGGTGCCGATGCGCCCGCTCGTGAGCTCGCGCTGACCGTGGCCGTAGTCGCAGAAGCGCATCCGGTCGCGGTGGAACAGCCGCATCTGGTAGGTCGGGTACGCGCCCGCACGGCGGAGCCAGCGCCCCATGAACATCAGCTTGTTCGGAAGGTAGAAGCCCGCTTCCTTCGGGTTCGTCGCGAGCGTGCGCCGCATCTCCGATACGAGCTCGGGCGTGAGCCGCTCGTCGGCGTCGAGGTGCAGCACCCACTCGTGCTTCATGGGGATGTTGTCGATCGCCCAGTTGCGCTGCCTGCCGAACGACTCGAAGGGATGCTCCCACACCTGCGCGCCGCAGCGGCGCGCGATCTCGGCGGTGCGGTCGGCCGACCCGGAGTCGAGGACATGGATGTCGTCGCTCTCGGCGCAGCTCGCGATGCACGCCTCGACGTTCACCTCCTCGTTGAGGGTGAGGATCACGATCGAGACCGGAAGCGTCTTCTCGGCGCTGCTCACGAGGCACCTCCCCCGACCGACTCGATGACGCGACGCCACCGCTCGAGCGCGATCGGCGCGCCCCAGCGCTGCTCGAGGCTCGCGCGGGCGCGCGCGCCCATCTCCTCGAGGAGCATGC
>Ga0315907_10004177_pt1 | contig 16364 bp, 17 predicted proteins | sample LakEriMetagenome_3_FD_203525 | JGI IMG/M metagenome (GOLD analysis project Ga0315907, IMG submission 203525) | Freshwater fungal communities from buoy surface, Lake Erie, Ohio, United States - Buoy 12 MA123 | ecosystem: Environmental > Aquatic > Freshwater > Lake > Lake biofilm | place: USA... | reverse complement strand
CTGCCGAAGGGCGGGATTTGCGCCAAGCAAGCTTCGCCACCCTGGCCGCGTTGAACCCTGGCCTGCCGGAGGGCTGGCGTATGGGGCTCACCCCCGATCACCGGATACGCTTTGAAGCCGATCTGGCACTGGTGCCGCCGACCAATGCGCCCGAATTGGTCGCGGCCCTGGTGCGCTTTGTGCTTGCGCTTGATCCCTATCTGGACCGGCTGGAAGCCGCCGGCGCCGGCTGGGCGGTTGGCAATGTAAAGACCTGACCCGGATAGATTTTATTGGGATCAACGATCTGATCCTTATTGGCCTGGTAAATGACTGTGTAGCGCGTGCCCCGCCCATAGGTGGACCGGGCAATGCGCCACAGGTTATTGCCCGGTTGCACCACGATGCGCTGCTGCGCGAAGGCCTCGGCCGGGAGTTCTTCACGCTGGAAGGGCACCTCGGCGCGGGATATCACGCGCCCATCGATAGGTGAGATCTGATCCACCCTGAGCCGATGGCGCCCGACAGAGGGTTGGTTTTCCGGCTGGAAGGCCCAGCGGCCAAGCGCATCCGCCACCGCGTCGCCGATGAACCTATCATCCACGTAAATCCTGAGTCTGGTCCCGGGCGGCGCGCCGCCGGCAAAGCGCATAGACCCGCTTTGGTCATATTCAACGGAATCAATGCCAAGCCGCGCCGCGGCGCCAGCCGGCGGGGCAGGTTCCGGCACCTGCAAAAGGCGCGGACCAGCGGCTTCTGGCCGACCCGGAATCAGCACGGCCAAGGGGCCTGTGGGGGCGGGGGCCTGGGTTTGCGCCGGGGGTTCCGCGGCTACAGGCGGGGCTGGTTGGGCTTGCGGCGTCCCAGAGGGAGCCTGGGCTGGGGCCGCTGCCGGGGCTGGGCGCGGCGCTTCGGCGACTTGCGCCGCGGTATCGGGCACCACCAGCACTACCGTATCCGGCCCGGCCATTTCCTGATCACCAAGTCGCGCGCGAAGGCTAAGCTCCATCGGCCCGGGCGGCAGAGCATCGGCGGGCCGAATGACAAATTCGCCACGCCGATCGGCCCTTGCGCGGCCCAATTCGCGACCATTATCGGCGAAAAGAATCACCTCAGCGCCCGGCGCGGCACGGCCGGCCACCACGGCGCTGCCACGGGCTCCGACCCGTACCACATCGAAGCGCGGCGGGATCATGGCGGTGGCCGGGGCAGCGGCACTGGGATCGGGGCGGGCAGCTTCAGTACCGGGAGCCGCAAGATCAGGTGGGGCAGGGGCAGCGGGAATCGCGGGGCGCGCCGCCTGGCCTGCGCCACCAGGGCCGGCGGCACTGGCCGGCGCTTCGGCCACCGGGGTGCGCGCCGTGCCGGTCACACCAGAGGGGTTCGGGGAAAAAACGCCGCGCCAGCCGAGAAAGACGAGTATCGCCAGCACCAGCAGCAAAGCCGGGATGATCAGCTTCTTTGCGCTGCTACCGCCGGCATTCTGCTCATTCATGCTGCAATCCCCCCGCCGCGCCTTAAATGCCAGGAAAGAACCGCCATGGCCTGGAATTTAAGAACCTTCTCTAAGTCCCTTGTCATGGGCCTGCAACAAGGCCAATCGTGCCATTATCAGCCGGCAGGTGATCATGAGCCCAGATAGCACCCGAATCCGCATTTGGGACCGCCCCGTCAGGCTATTCCATTGGACCCTGATCCTGCTTGTCGCACTCTCCTTCGCCAGTGCCAAAAGCGGCGCCTGGGGGCTGCATTATGTCTCTGGCTACGCGATTCTTACGCTCGTGCTGTTTCGCATCCTTTGGGGGTTTTTCGGGTCTGAGAATGCGCGCTTCATGCATTTCCTGAAGTCACCCCTGGCTGCGCTGCGTCAGTTGGGGCGGATCGCAAAGCGGGATCGAGACACGGAAACCAGCCATAACCCAGCCGGTGGCTGGATGGTGGTGGTGCTTTTGGCGCTGCTTCTAACCCAGGCTTTCAGCGGTCTTTTTGCCAGTCACGATCCGGGTTTCAGCTATTCTCAGCACGGCCCCTTAGCGCTGAAGGTGGATGAGGCGACCTCAGAATCGCTTTCCGCGCTGCATCTTGCCGTGCAGCGCTATCTGCTGCTGGCCATTGCACTGCATGTGCTGGCGATTATGCTCTATAAGCTCGTGAAAGGGCATGAATTGGTCATGCCGATGCTGACCGGTGAGAAATTGCTGCCCGAAGGCGCCAAGGCGCCGCGCCTGGCATCCGGCCAGCTTGCCCTTGGCTTGCTTGTGTTGGCCGGGGCGGCGGTATTCCTGTTCATCCGGTTGTTTTAGGCGCCCATGCGTAGCGCAGGGCTATCGGCTGCGACTCCGGAAGGGACGATGGCAGGCGGTGCACGTGGCAACAGCTTGCTGAAACGCCGCGTTCAGGGCGGCGCGGTCACCCATATTCGCCGAGGCCTCAAGGGCGCGGAGACTGTCGATCATCTTGGCATTTGCTGTGGCAAATCCACCTGCATCGGACCAGATCGTGGTCCGCGCGCGGGTTTCGCCCTCACCACTGCCGGGCGGGAAAAGTGCTGGCATGCCCTCAAAAAAGCGCATCATCTGGGCAATAGAGTCGGCAGCCGCGCGTGGATCGGCCCGCTGGTCAAGCAGTGCCTCGATTTGATCCATCTGATGCCCAACCGCTTTCAGGCCATTGCGCCGGACGCTGATCTTATCCGCTGCGGTCATGGCCGCGGCCGCGAAGGGAAGGAAAAGCAGGATCGGCAGAGCGTATTTCAGAGTTCTCATAACAGCGTTCAACAATTCGCCATCTAAATGGGGGGTGCATCAGGCTTCGGGAATACTTGAAGTGCCCTCGGTGGTCTATTTCCCGCCCGCTTGCGGCCTTCTCCCCCGCCCGCTATAGCCGCGCAGACGTCACGGTCGGCCTCGGAGTGTAGCTCAGCCTGGTAGAGCACTGTGTTCGGGACGCAGGGGCCGGAGGTTCGAATCCTCTCACTCCGACCAATCGCCCCGGTTATCTGCCCGGGCATTCTTCCAGAACCTTGGTCCCGTTTGTTTGGGCCATTTTTCGGTGCCAAGCCGTGCCTCGTGCCGGATGTGGAACACCCATACTCCTCCCGCGGCGGGGCAGGGGATTGTCCAGGCCGGTCACCTTGCGCGTTTTGTGTGCTCTAGTGGTGCAATTCATGCTGACCTATCCCATGCCAAAAATGGCCCCGCGCACCACTAGCCGTATATCTGGTGGGCCGATTCACGCGGCTGTCGGGAACCGACAGCGGCGATCGGACCACTAGGCTCCGCGAGGCTTTGGATTTTTCGGCAATCACGGGCGCCCGTTCACGCGGTTTCCCTGCCGAAGCGTAATCGAAAACCGCGCTACGGCGATAGTGAGACCCCAGCAAAGGCCGCAGCATAGGCCGCGCCTGTCAGGGCAATCCACAGGCAGGCGGCAATCCCTACACCAGCCGGCTTTACAGATTGCATCAGCAGCACAAGCGCTGGAAGCGCCTGCATGGCATGCACGGCAAGAAAATGTGCGGTGCGCAAATCGCCCCCATCGCGCGACCAGAAGAACGGCGCGAAATTCGTAGCATCCGTCATGGTGCCGCCTATATAGGGTGTTGTCACGGTTGAGATCGTGGCGCCGGTGACGCCCCCAAGAATTCCGGTGATTGCCAGGCCAAGCCCGACCGCGAGCCGCCAATTCTTGGGTTGCTGCTGATCGCCACGCAGCAGGACCAATATGCCGAGCAAGAGCGCCAAAAAGACCAGGGTCATGGCGCCGAGCCCCATCAGCCGATAGGCAATCTCGCCAACGCGGTCTGTGGCAAAATGGCTCGGTAGCCCAAGTGCAGCGCGCAACAGGATCCAGCCTTGCTCGAAAGTCGCTGCCAGGACTGTCCCCCACAGGACAATCCGCGCCACCCAACCGTCGCGCGCTGCAGGCGCAAGCACCCCCCAGGCCCAGGCCATGGTCCAAAACCAGGCGACGAAGGATGCAGCGAATTTGGCGGGCTTCACCCAAACCGAAACGCCATTGATCGTTCGGCCATCAATCACCGCCGCCATGAGGCAAAGTACCACGATGATCAGCATCACCCAGCCCAGACGCGCAAGGATAGGCTGGCGTTGATTCAACGCTGCAAATAACGCCCGAAATTTTGTCATGATGGTTGCCATGGGCCAAAGCGCCTCACGAGGAAAAATCGCAGGATCAGGAACAGCAGAAGCCCAACCGGCCCAACCAGGAATGTTGGTGGCAGGCAGAGCCGAACGAGCCAGGCATTCATTTGCTCGGCTGCGGCGATGCGGCACATCCAGGCGCCGATGAACATGTCGAAGGCAAGATAGTGCGCCCAGCCCGCCAACAATACGCCATCATTGCGGAACAGCAGGGCGACCTCGGCCAGGGATGAGAAGCCCCCTTCCGCTTGCGGCGCGTAGAGCAGCATGAAAAGCACATAGAGCATCGCCAGAAGCCCGGGGATGCCAAGGCCGCAAATCCACCAAGTCACAAGGCGCGACCGAGGGGCGACCAGCATGGCCAACCATCCCGCCATGGCAAGGTTGTTGGCCGCCGAAAAGACTATTGCAGGTTCCATGAGCCACCATTATCTTTCCAATGGTCAGTTTATGACCGCCAGGATTTTCCATTGTCAAGCAAATCATCACACACCTTGGTCGCGGCATGACGGTCACGGCCAAGCCCAAGGGCAAACACCACCACGGCGCGCTGCGCCGCGCGCTGCTTGATGCGGTGGCCGATATTGTACTGGCGGCCGGGCCGGATGCTGTCAGCCTAAGGGAATGTGCGCGCCGTGCTGGCGTTTCCCATTCTGCGGCCGCACCGCATTTCGGCGATCTGCGCGGCCTGCTGACAAGCTTCGCCACTGAAGGAAATCTTCGCCTGTCGCATTCGATGACGGATGCGGTAGCCGCCCTGCCGCCCGGTGCCGATGCCCGCGCCCGCCTTGCCGCCACAGGCTTTGGCTATATGGCTTTTGCGCGCGACAATCCGGCGCATTTTCGCCTGATGTTCAGAACCGATCTTTTGGATACCGCTGACACAGCATGGCAGTGCGCGGTCCGGGATTCCTGGGCGCCGCTTGCGGAAGCCATGGCCGCGCATGTGCCGGGCGCTGATGGCCGTGCCTTGCGCGCAAGGCTCACGCTGGCCTGGGCCGCCGTTCATGGATTCTGCGCCCTGCGTGCCGAAGGCACGGGGGGAGATCTATGGAATCCCGAAGATCGCGCGCAGGAAGTGGCAGATGACCTCATTGCGCTTATCGTGACGGCATGCGCCATGCGGGCCGATGGTGACGAAAGGCTGCCGCCTCTGGTTTAGTCGGTTTTCGGTTCACCTTCGGTTCCCGCGACCCACTTTAGCGTATTATTTCGAAATGTTTTTGCGTGGCGTCGGCTGACCCTACCCCACGCGAAAACTCCCTGACCCCGCAGTTCAGTCGCCTGCGCTGTAACAATATCTGAGTAACACTTTGTTACAAGAAATTTATCTGGACATTGGTCAGTTTAATGTTAAACTAAATTTAGGTGAGTGCTTCGTCTCCGCATCTGCAGTGTCGATGCCTCGCATAACCGGCATCGCCGTTTTAACCGAAAGGTCCTGAGTAGATGAATGCAAACAGCCGCTTCCCACTGGTCGCTCTCGCAGCACCCCTTTTGCTGACGGGTCTCGCCGCCCCGGCCATGGCCCAGTCTGACCCGCGCATTTCGGGTTTCTTTGCGCTCGGTGCCCTCTCTACCCCAGAGTATCAGGGCTCGAGCGACCGGACGGTCGGCCCTCTCATCGCCGCGCGCCTCGCTTACGATACTTTTTACATCGAAACTGCCACGCTGGCCGGCGGCTTTGGCGCGCGTGCCAATGTCTTACCCTGGTCTGGCATCGAAGCTGGCCCGGTTCTGGGTCAGCGCCGTGGCCGCTCCGACGTCGAGAATGAACGTGTCAAGCGGCTCGGCGATATTGACGATGGGACCATAGCCGGCGCCTTCATGCGGCTGCCCTTTCGCGATGTTCTCACCAGGCGCGACGAAGCCGCGATTGAATTGGAGTATCACCATGATGTTTCTTCGACCGCATCCGGCGGCCTGCTGTTTTTTGGTGGCAGCTATCGCTTCGACCCCACCGATCGGCTGCGGCTCCGTGCCATCGCACTCGCGTCCTATGCCAGCGATAGCTACAATCAGACATTCTTCGGTGTGACACGGGCTGGCGCCACCGCGAGTGGCCTGCCGGAATACAAGGCCAGCGGTGGCATCCGCGATGTCGGCCTCACGCTTACGGCAAATTACACAATCTCCGGCGGCTGGGGCGTCACTGGGTTGGTTACTCTCCGGCGCCTGTTGGGCGATGCTGCGGACAGCCCCATCGTCTCCCGCGAAGGTGATGAAAACCAAATAAGCTTCGGCCTTGGCCTCAGCTACAGGTTCTGACGCTGTCTCAGCGACCCTGGCATGGCCGTCGCCAGAGGCGAATGCTTCTGCGGCGGCCACCAAGCTTCGCCATTCATCCTTGAAGTCAATGCAGCCAGGAATATGCCATGCCAGACAAGCCAGCTACCACGCCGATGACCCGCGCCGAAACCATCGCCCTGGTGCTTCTGACCTTGTCCCAACTGGTACTTTTCCTGATCCCCGTCATCGTGCTGGGGCAGGCGATCGGCTGGCCCGCCAGTTTGAGGCTGCCCGCAAACCAGGCGCTTCCCCTTGTCGCGGCTAATCCCAGCGCCATTCAGGTTGGTTATTGGGGCTATCTATTGACCGCTGTCGCCATGGTGCCCTTCGGTATAGCCTTGCGGCGCTTCGCGATGGCGCATGGTGCCGGCGGCATGCTGGCCGACACCATGGCGGCCTTCGCCATTGCGGCAGGCATCCTGAAGACGCTCGGCATTGTTCGATGGCTGACCACCATGCCGATGCTGGCCGATCTTTACGTGGCGACACCCGACCCGGCGACTCGCGCCATCATCGAGATGAACTACATGACGCTCAACGCCTATGCGGGCGGGGTGGGGGAACTACTGGGCGTGCAGCTTGTCTCGGGCCTTTGGCTGATCTCGCTCGGGCTGGTCTTCCAAAAGCTGGACATGAGGATCAACGCCATCATCAGCGCGGTGCTTGGGATTGCCTTCGCGCTTACGGCCTTTCGAACCATTGCGCCGGCACTGAATACCCTGAGCGCCGCCGTGCCACCCTTCGCCCTTGTGTGGCTTGTCGCGCTCGCCGTGACCTTCTGGCGCAGAGGATCAAGCGCCAAGGAGGTCGGAAAACATGCCGCGTGAGCTGCGTACGACGAGGCCTTTGCCCGGAAGCGGAGCCGACAAGACGCCCTGGCCTGCCGTTCAAATACCTCGCCGATGCTCTACGCGGGCGCAAGCCGCTCATTCATTCAGGCGACCGTTCGTTCAATCATCAGCTGCGGCATTCCAAGCGCGGCGTATGAATGTCGCAGTCGATTCGCGCGTTTGAAATTCGCAACAGGTATGCGCCCGGCGGCGCTGTCGCGCCTTGGGTTCATTTTGGTTTTGCACAGCATGGCTTGGAGACCCGATGATGTCCGAATTCCCGATCACCCGACGTGAAATATTTGCCAGCCTTGTTGGCCTTGTCAGCGGCCCGGCGCATGCGCAGCAAATTGATATCAACCGTGCTGCCGCTTTTGTGGATAAGGCGGGGCGGGAATTGGTCAATGCCATCAATGACCCCCGCATGAATCAGGGGCAACGGCGAGATCGGGTCGCAGGCATCCTTCGCGCCGCAATTGATATTGAAGGGACCGGGCGCTTCATCCTGGGCCGCCATACGCGCCAGGCAACGCCGGCGGAATTGCAGGAATACCTCAAGCTGTTCGATGAAATCATCATCCGCAACCTCTCATCACGCTTTGGCGAATATCGCGGCGTGAAATTCGCGCTAGGGCGTTCCCAGCAGCGTACCGAGGAGGATGCGCTGGTCAGCACCCTGGTCGAACGCCCCAATACGCCGCCATTCGCGCTGGATTGGCGCGTGGCGGAAATCGCGGGCCAGCCCAAGGTGGTGGATATGATCGCGGAAGGCACATCCCTTCGCCTGACGACGCGCAGTGAGTATGCCTCGGTCATCCAACGCAGTGGCGGGCGGGTGACGGCGCTTTTGGATGCCATGCGCGGCCAGATCACCCAATTAGCTTCCCGGGAAGGGGCTTGAACTGAATTCCTACCTGGCCGCCCAGATAATGAGCGCCTTGGCAGGCCATACCCAGACAATTCCCGCCAGCGCGAAATAGATGAATTCCAGTGTCCAATGCGTGCCAAGTACATGATCCGCAAGGATTATGACGGCCGCGACATAGACCAGGAAGCCGATGATGCCGATAATCCCGGCGAGCGTTGGTTTTGACATTGCCCGCAAATAGGAACGGGCGGGAAAATTTGCCACTAGTGTCAACTTTACTGGACATTTGAATTGTCACGTAGTTATGATCATCCAGGAAGGGCTCAGCCAGGCTTCATCCGTCAAAGCGGCGGGGTCTGATTGATACGGCAGACACAAAGACAGCGCAGAAACGTGACAGACACAAACGACCAGCTTGATCTCAAGGCGCATATCCGCGGCATCCCGGATTTTCCGAAACCGGGCATTCTTTTCTATGACATTTCCACCCTGCTGCGGCATGGCCCGGCTTGGCGCACTGCCATGGCGCGCATGGCGCGCGCGATCAGCCCCCATAAGCCCGATCTTCTGGCCGGCGTTGAAAGCCGGGGCTTTCTGGTTGCCGCACCGCTTGCGCTGGAATTGGGGCTTGGCTTCATCATGCTCCGCAAGCGCGGCAAGCTGCCAGGCGAGCGTATCGGCCTTGATTACGCGCTGGAATACGGCTCGGACCGGATTGAAATGCAGGCCGATGCCGTCAGCCCCGGTCAACGCGTGGTGATTTTGGATGATCTGTTGGCAACCGGCGGCACCATGGCGGCGGGCATCGGCCTGCTGCGCCAGGCGGGTGCTGTTGTGCCAGCCGCCGCTGCGCTGATTGAACTTTCTTTTCTTGACGGGAGGAAGAAGCTCGATGTCCCATTCGAAGCGCTCGTCTCCTACAGCGAATAGCCTTGCGGCCCAATTGCCGACGCCCTTGCAGGGCGTGCTGAGTGCTGCCGTGCTCGCGACACCAACGGGCATTGTGATCTGCGATCCGAACCTGCCAGATTGCCCCATCATCTATGCCAATCCGGCCTTTTTTCGCATCACCGGCTACACCGAAGAAGAAGTGATCGGGCGCAATTGCCGCTTCCTGCAAGGCCCGGGGACAAATCCGCGCCATATCCGCGCCATTCGGGAAGCAATCGAAAAAGGCAAGGCGATTGACGTGGAACTCGTCAATCACCGCAAGGATGGATCGCGCTTTGTCAATGAACTCCATCTATCGCCGATTTTCGGTGATGATGGTGAAGTGCGCTATATTTTCGGCATTCAGCATGATGTTTCGGCACGCGAGCAATTCGCCCGCGATGCGGAACGCGCCCGCCGTGCCGCAGAACGCGCCAATGCCGAGAAAAGCGACTTCCTTGCCTTCATGAGCCATGAAATCCGCACGCCCATGAATGGCGTGATGGGTACGATTTCGCTGCTGCTGGACACGACACTTGATGCCGAACAGCACGCCTATGCGGAAACTGCCCGGCGCTGCGGTGAATTGCTGCTCGCGACTGTCAATGAAATGCTTGATCTGTCGCGCATTGAAGCTGGGCATCTGGCGATTGAGGAAGAAGCCTTTGATCTGGCGGCGCCGGTTGCCGAAGTGCTGGATCTGCTGGCGCCGGCCGTGGCGGAAAAGGGCATCAGGCTTTCCGCCAGCATTGACCCCCTTTTGCCCGCGCGGGTGATTGGCGATGCGCGGCGCTTGCGGCAAGTGCTGCTGAACCTTGCCGATAATGCGGTGAAATTCACTGCCGTTGGTGGTGTTGGCATTCGCGTGGAACGGGCCGAGGCGAATGGCCAGGTGCGCTTTGCCGTGGCCGATACGGGGATTGGCATGCCGCCCGAAGTGCAGGCGCGGCTATTTGGGCGTTTCGCGCAAGGTGGGCCGGAAACCGCGCGGCGCTATGGCGGTTCTGGCCTTGGCCTGATGATCTGCAAGCGCCTGGTGGGGCTGATGGGCGGGCGCATTGTGCTGGCCTCCACGCCCGGCAAGGGTTCCACCTTTTCCTTCGAGATTCCGCTGCGCCCCATTGCCGAATCGGGCCGCCCGCCGAGTACGCTTTTGCCCAAACCCGCCCTGGCAAAACCCCTGCCAGGGGCGCGCGGGCGTATCCTGATTGCAGAAGATGGGGAGGCCAATCAGCTTGTTGCCGCAGCCATTCTGCGCAAGGCCGGCTATGCGGTGGATTTGGCGCGCGATGGTGAAGAGGCGCTGGGCGCTGCGCGCACTGCCGCTTATGATCTGGTGCTGATGGATGTGCGCATGCCGCGCATGGATGGCTTTGCCGCAACAGCCGCAATCCGCGCCTTGGAAGGCCCCGCCGGGCGCGTGCCGATCATTGCCATGACCGCCGCTGCCATGCCGGATGAGGTTGCGCGCTGCCTTGCCGCCGGCATGGATGCGCATGTGGCGAAGCCCATGGACCTGACCGCGCTGCTTTCTGCGGTTTCCGATGTGCTGGAAAACCGGCCTCGCCGGCCGCGCGTTGCAGCGGATGAGCCTGATCCGGCCGGCCCGACTCTGATTGACCATACCACCTTGCAGGAATTGCGCGCGGCCGTCGGCCCCGGGCGGCTGCCGCGGCTGATTGGTGTTTTTGCCGTTGAGACCCGCGCGCGTGTGGCGCGCCTGACCGCGACCGATGATGTTTCGGTGATTGAAGAAGAAGCCCATGGGCTGAAATCCGCGGCTGGCACTTTTGGTGCGGCCGCCTTGCGTTCGATAGCGTCTTCCCTGGAGGAGGCGTGCGTGGCGCGCGATATGCCCCGCGTTTCTGAGCTTTGCCAGAGCCTGCCTAATCTGGTGGAAAAAAGCCTTGCTGCCTTTCCCGTGGTGCCGGGTGGTGCGGTGAATGCCAACCGGCGTGACTGAGGGGGGGCGTATTGCGGATGTGGTGAGCGGGTTTTTTGATTTGTTTAGGGGGAAGGCGGGGGGGTAGGTAGGCATCTCTCAAAGTTGCAAATAAGTTCGTCAAAGTGATTTGAGGAAAGATACAAAGGGGGGGCGCCACCAATGCCGGATTTCTATGCAGTCAAGCATTTGGCGGGAAGTGATCTTGCGTGGTTCCGGTCTTTGTTGGGAGTATTCGCAAATACCAAACTGAAGGGCATTAACCTGAACGCTGATCCAATCATTACGGAATTTTACAGGGACCTTGGGACAATCGCTTCAGCCACTGAGGGTCGCCTGCCAGTAGCCGCCACAATTTTCGGGCCGGATGGTGCCCAGGCTTACAACGGCACTTTCAAGATAGTTCGCTCTGCTGGCTCAAAGAATTGGCGGCTCAATGGGACGCTTGTTGACGACCCGGTTGGTGAGGAAGGGCGCTTTCAGATTCTTGAGCGTGATGATCTTGCGGTAATCGCGTTCACAGGACGGCCAGCACCCACGCATGTCCATGTGGTGCTACTCGCGGGTAGGGCTTCGGGCGATGCTGCTTTAGTGGACTTCTTCCGTGGAAAGTTTCCGAAACGCCCTCCCAAGACCATGTACCCTATCCACGCGGGGGATATTCTCAGCGCACTCGAATTGCAGACATTGCCGCATGAGCATCCCCTGAGATTTTTGGTTCTTAACCCGGAAGATACAGAGCTTGTGGAGGATGCCGCGCTCGGCGGATCGGCGGCGGTTATCGCGCGACGCAGGGGGCAACGCCCGCGCGTCAGCGCAAAGGAAATCAGTTCTCGCCGAATTGCCGCAGAAAACGTCGGACGAGAAGGAGAAGCGTTGCTCAATGGATATTTGGACAGTATCGGCGCGGACTACGAATGGACGGCTGAACCTGAACACGGCGATGGGTTCGCACCTTTTGATTTTGATGTCAGGAGTGGCTTGCTCACCGGCAGAGTCGACGCAAAGACGACGCAGGGACCATTCGAGAGGGCATTCCATCTCTCCTTGGGCGAGATAGTCGAGGCAGCGGAGAGCCAAGTTCCCTATCGGATCGCGCGTATCTATCAGCTTGGTGGCGACGGCGCTCGGATGCGGATTTCTGAGGATATTTCAGGACTTGCACAACGACTCATCAACGCACACAACGCAGCAATGTTCGGCGGTATCAGGGCCGACGCTTTCACTGTGCCAGCAGATGCCGAGGGATTGGTATGGGGGGCTGAGATCATTCTGCCGCCGCTGGATTCTGAAGATGGCTAACTGACCCAAACGGCTTGCGGCAAGCGGGCGGCGGTACTTCCAAGCGATTCCCGCATAACGTCAGCGAGTGCCTTGGCCATAAGGGGCGGCACGGCATTACCGATCTGTCGGAATGCTGGATTCATTGTCCCTTCAAACTTAAAACCATCTGGGAAGCTTTGCAAGCGTGCAGCCTCACGAACGCTTATGGTTCTGGCCTGTGCACGGTCCCAGTGGATATGGCTATAGGTATCCTTGCCAATGTGCGCCATGAGAGTACGAACCGGATAATCGCGCCGGAGTTTCCACCACCTGTTTGGAAATTTGGTTGGATCATAGGGGGGCACCATATCGCGTTCCAACTCTGCCCAAGCCTTCATACGACGCGTTATGCCACGCTGCGCCGCTTCGGCCTCAAAGAGCCGTTGGGCGACGCGATGTGCTTCCGGATATTCTGCGCCCTCGGGCATCGCAGCAAATATCGCCCCATCCCGAGGTAGGAATCGAATGGCGTGATCGATAACGCCGTGTTGACTTTCAAAGCCCGGCCACTGGCGCATAAGCGCCGCATAAGGGCTTATCTGGTTTGTTGGCCTGTAGGGCATGAATGTGTCAGGGCCGAAGCGCCGCGCCCCACGGCGCACACTGTCACCGCGTATGGCAGGCAGATCGCCTATGGCTTCGGAAGCTGTCACCGCGAAGGGTAGGGAAGGACCACCGAGGTCGGCCTGCGCGTAACCCGAGCCTCCGAGAAGGTCCACATAGCGTAGCGCAACCGCCCGCGTGCCGGCATAGCCTGCGGGGAGGGTCATGTGATTGGTCGCTCGCGGGAAGCTCGGAGTGATTCCGAGTTCTCTCCGATAGGCGATTAGAAAAACCCGATCTCGCATCTGCGGGACGCCGTGAAACGCGGTATTGATGAGCGAATAGCGGGCATCGTAGCCCATCACATCAAGCGTCTCGACAATCTCCTGCACCACATTGTGCCCACCGTAGTGCATGATGTCAGGGACATTCTCCATCAGCAGCGCCAAGGGCCTGAAAGCCCGGACATAGGCCAAGTATCTGAGGTAAAGATTGCCACGAGGGTCAATACGAAACGCCTCTGGGTGCTCGGCCACCTCGCGAAGTTTCGCGCGACCAACTCTTGCATAAGCTTGGCAGGGCGGTCCGCCAACAATGATATCAATAGACTCCTCGACTCCTCCCAACCCAAGTTCAGCACAAAGGTCAGCAGGCTCGGTTTGCGTAACGTCGCGAGGTTTCGCGTGGCGCTCGAACCCGAAAACATCGGCTCCATGAAAATTGCGGGCGTGGGACCTTGCTGCAATCGGGTCCAGTTCCATCGCGGCGGCGATGGAAAACCCAGCGCTTGAGAAGCCAAGCGACAAACCGCCACAGCCAGAAAAAAGATCGAGCACCCTCGGCGCATTTCCTGCTGCCAAGCGCCGCATTTTCCTTGCCAGAGCCTCGTCAGCCTCGAAAGGCCTCAACACTGCGTCCATTCCGTCCCTCGCTTGGGCACTTAATGCTTCAGCGGACCCGAGTCGGGCCAGCACTAAATGACTAGAGTATCGGAGTTACCGATTCAATGCAGCTCACCTTAACACTTTTTCAAAGTCCAAAAATCGCCGGAGGCGGTTCTCCAAAACATTCGTCCGTTGGGTCTGACACTCCCATATGACAGACACTCGCCAGCCAGCCCGTTTCAAGGCCGAAACCGCCCGCCGATCACGAGAAACATTGCCCGAAAGCTTGCTTTGCCAAAAAGACCGTCGCGTAGCCGGCACTACTGCAAAACGGCACCCTTCATGCTGATGCCAAAAGCAGCCATGAACGAAGATCAACGCTTTCCTTCCTGGAAAAACGATGTCTGGCGTGCCTGGAAGGTCTTTTCTATGCAATCGAAATCGGTAGCCCATCTTATGCAAAAGACGCCGAACAACGATTTCCGGTTTCGTGTTCTTGCCGCGAATGTTAGCCATCATCCTGCTTCGAACGGCAGGGCTGAATCTATCCGTCATGGCTCCGTTGATAAATTCAAAAGAACGCGTAACGACTTAGGCTGTCAGTCGTAGTGACCTCTGACGCTTTTCCTCGAAGGCTTCCAGGGCCTCATCAAATGAGTTTTCCGGGTCTCTTAGTGCGCGCACCATTATCACTGATGGTTTTTCCCGCTCGTAATATCCACCCTTCATTAACGCCAACCAACCGCACATTCCCTGCGCCGCCATTGCAGCTTCGGCCTGCTTCACTTCATCGGCAGAGGGATCACTCTGGCGACCAATGGAAACATGGCGTCCGTCAGCCCCAAGAATGATCCAGCGCGTTTCAAGGCCGACTGCTTCCATCAACGTGCTCCCTCAATGGCCAATCAGAAAATCCCTTTTCTTATAAACGAAAATTGACGACGTGGCCAGAAAAAAATGCTCACAAATGGTACTTGTCTTTAAGGTCAGAATAGCCTTCCTCCCCTTGCCCGGCGTCAAAACTCTCCTGCATGCGCATTAGGGTGTCTTGCGAAACGCCAAATGCCTTTTCGACCCGGATCGCCATTTCCGGCGACAGCCCAACCCATTCATTCAGCAGGGCGGAAAGCGCGGGCCGCGTGACGCCTAGCGCCTTGGCAGCTTCCGTCACCGAAAGCCCGTGGGGGTCAAACACCTCATGCCGGATAAATTCGCCCGGATGGGCAGGGCGTTTCAGGCGAATGCCTTGCGTTTCATTCATCGGGGGCCTCCGTCAATCGTGATCAGCATACCACGAAACGGCCCCCTTGTCTGAACCGGCAAGTGCCGGATGCTCACCCTACACCCACCCCACCGCTTCCGGATACTTCACCCCCGTCAGCACTAACCCCTCCGGCGGCGCGGTCTGCCCGGCCTTGGCGCGGTCTCCGCCCAACAACACCGCACGCGGCCAGGAAGCCGGGCGGCGGCCATAGCCAACCTCCACCAGCGTGCCCACCATATTGCGCACCTGGTGGTGCAAAAAACTCCGCGCCTCGGCGATGATTTCAATCTCCTCCCCCAGCCTGGTCACATCCAGCCGGTCGAGTGTGCGGAGCGGCGATTTCGCCTGGCAGGAAGCAGCGCGATAGGCGGAAAAATCATGCCGGCCCAAAAGCCCCTGCGCGGCCTCATGCATCGCTGCCGCATCCAGGCGCTTCTTCACATGCCACACGCGGCCAAAATCCAAAGCCGGGCGTGCCGGGCGGTTCAGGATGCGGTAGCGATAGGCGCGGCCAATGGCGGAAAACCTGGCGGACCAATCCTCGGGCACTATCGCCGCACCGGTCACGGAAACGGGGTGCGGGCGGGTGTGGAAGTTCAGCGCCTCTCGCACCCGCTCAGGCGGCAGGCTCACGCCCAAATCCAAATGCGCCACCTGGGCTTCGGCATGCACGCCGGCATCAGTGCGCCCGGCGGCGGTGACCAGCGGCACCTCTCCGCCATTCAAATGCGCGGCGGCTTCTTCCAGCACCAATTGGATGGAAAGCAAGCCATCCTGGCGCTGCCAGCCGCAAAAGGGTGCGCCATCATATTCCAGCCTCAACGCATAGCGGGGCATGGCGTCACTCCAGGCGCGTGCCGGCGGGGATTGGCAGGCCGCGCAAAAACGCCTCGGCCGGCATGGCGGCGCGGCCGGGGCGTTGCAGGCGGGTCAGCCTGATCGCGCCTTCGCCACAGGCAATCAACCCGGCATCATCCAGGGCTTCGCCGGGCGCGCCCTGGCCGGCTGCAACGCTGGCGGCTGAGATGCGGATGGCTTCCCCCTTCAGCAGAAAGAAGGTGCCGGGCCAGGGGTTGAGCGCGCGGATGCGCCGTTCCAGAACCTCGGCGGGTTCGGCCCAGCCAAGGCGCCCATCTTCCTTGGTGAGTTTGGGCGCGTAAGTGACACCTTCCGCCGGCTGAGGCGTGGCGGGCAGGTCTTGGTCCAGCGCGCGCAGAATCAACCGCGCGCCGGCTTCGGCCAAAGCGTCATGCAATGCGGGCGTGGTGGTGGTGGGCGTAATCGGTACCGCTTCCTTCAGCAGCATCGGCCCCGTATCCAGCCCTTCTTCCATGCGCATGATGGTGATG
>Ga0315907_10004174_pt1 | contig 16383 bp, 14 predicted proteins | sample LakEriMetagenome_3_FD_203525 | JGI IMG/M metagenome (GOLD analysis project Ga0315907, IMG submission 203525) | Freshwater fungal communities from buoy surface, Lake Erie, Ohio, United States - Buoy 12 MA123 | ecosystem: Environmental > Aquatic > Freshwater > Lake > Lake biofilm | place: USA... | reverse complement strand
ACGACTTTATATGTTCGATTAGATCTTTGAGCTTGTCTATCGAATCAACTGTAACATAACTTTTATTCATAACCGATTAGTCTTTCTTTTTATAAGGAATTATCTTATTGAGCTTGTCTTTTCTACGAGTACATCCACAGTCTTCTTTACCAATAAGCTTAGCTATCTTTTCAGCTAATATGTCTATACCAAAGAAGTGGGTGATTTTAGCGACGGTATCACCTAAACCAATTGAGTCTTGTTTACTTGTCTTGTTTTTCATCTATCTTCTTTTGGAATTTATCAAAAAAACCTGCAGAGGATACTGCTAATATACTAATTTGTTGCCACAAATCTTCAACTTCTCTTTTGAGTTTACCAATTATTCTCCACTGCAATATCTGTATAAGCATCAAAAGTAAAGTGGCACCTAAATAGATATACTCTGAAGTTATCGTAACTGTCATAAATATGATTTTAATCAAATATAAGCTAATCCTCTGATTCTTTCTCTTTTATCTTTGTAGTGCCTTTTGTCCACTCTGGGTCATATGGACAGTGTCTACAATTATTTCCACAGCATGATCCTCTCTCTAAATGGAAAAGAGCGGTAAAAACCACTCTTCCACTTTCAAGATAATAGTGCTTATCTTGTATAAAGTCTTTATTCAATCTATTTTATTTTAAACCAATCTAATTAGTATGAAGCTTCCACTTCTATATAACCCTCCCAAAGGAACTCCACCAGAAGCAGCAGCCGTATCATTTAAATAATTTAAGCTTCTAGAAACTTGAGTAAGAACAACGTATCCATTACTAATTGATATTGAATTTGTACTACCTGATATATTTAATGATCCTGATATTTGTACTGCAGATCCAGAAGCAAATACTAAGTTACTTCTATTAGCACTAGAAATACCATTACCTATTATAAATGCTGATTGTGCGGTAGAAGCTAGGTTATATCGTCCTTGAACATGTTGATAAGATCCAGAAGCTATTGTATAATATCCTTCTGCATGAGAAGCTTCTGCTGTTGGTGAAGTTTCTGCACCATATCCTTCTGTATGTGAATACTGTGCTTTTGTTTGAGTTAAATATCCTTCTGCATGAGAAGATTCTGCGTTGATATCAGTACTAGTTGAAGCTCCTTCAGTATGAGAATAGTTTCCAGCTGCAGTTGTATTATTACCTTCTGCGTGAGAATAATATTGAGCGGTAGCGTCTGATCTATATCCTTCTGCATGCCCACCCATACCTTGTACAGTATTTTCTCTACCTTGGGCAAAACCATGTGCGTAATAAACTTCATTATCAATTCCTTGAGCAAAAGCATTATCAGCAGCTGGATCTATATAATTACCACTGCCATGAACATAACTTCCACTTAATATTAATGAACCTGTAATTCGAGCTGTTCCTACATAAGGAAATACAGATACATAAGATGCAGTTGATGCATATGAAGCACTAACAGAAGAAGTTACTTGAGGCATAGTAGCAGCCAAACTCTGTAACGTTATTTTAGAGGTTACAGAGCTGGCTACTGATGGAAGTACATCTGTTGTTGCTAATGTCGATACCTGAGGTAGTTCACTTATTTTTACGTTTGCCATTATTTTATCTATAGTAATAAATATCAGATGATCTCGCAAGCACCGCCAGCACAAGCTAATTCACCTTTCTGATCTGTATTGTCATCGATCTCTATTACTTTAGATAAATCTACCTCATGTAAGGTATTAATTATCTCATTAAATTTCTCTTCTGTTATAGTTTCAAAAGGAGCTTGAACATAGCTTCCATTGTCATAAGGAAGGCAAGACAAGGCAGTGTAGTTATTCCTATTAGCCCATGCCCATTCACCAACTTCTGCCCATTCTTCTGGCTTCAAAGAGATAGTTACAGATACATTGTGAGTATTACGTCCAGTTCTATGACCTGGTTTAATCCACTCTCTATGCATCTTTTCTACTCTATGAAGAAGATCCATAGCTGACTCAGACCTAGTGATTGCTTCTTGTGGTGCTCTTTGTGGTACAGATACTACGGCTTGAGATTGAGGCTTAAAGTATTCATCTTCTACCAATTCAGGGTGGTGAATTAATAAGTGAGTATACAAAGCTTCATTCTTACCGAGCCTCATTCTACGAAGGTAGAAATTATCATGCCAAGCGTGAACTCCTGAAGATGTACCAAGAACCATAGAAGTAGTTCCAGAAGGCTTAACAGTTGTACAACGGGCAGATTTGTGAATACCGATGATCTTAGCTACTCTTTCGTTCTCTTCTTTTACAATATTTGCAGCCTCTTTCATGTTCAATTTAAGAACTGCTCCAGAAGCAATACCTGTCATACCGATACCGATCAATGCGTCTTTCTCTGTTGTCTTCTTCCAGATATCACGAAGATAATGGAAGTCTGTATATGAAGCTTGAAGAGTACCAATGAATGCAGCAGCTTTAGCTCTTTCATTTAAATCTTCTTGAGACTCTAAGTTAGATACATTAACTTCACATAAGTTACAGAATTGGAATGGTCTAAGTGCAATTTCAGCACATGGATTAGTTCCCCAATCTTTATCATTAGTCAAGAAAAAGCCAGGTTCACCAGCATTAGAGAGTTCAATCTTTTTCCAAAGGTCCAAGAACTCTTCTTTTTGGATACGATCACGAAGAATAACTGCTGAGTTGTTAGCACGGCCACGTTGTGGATTTTGTTCCCACCAGCTACCAAACTTACATGTAAGCATCTCTTCATCACTAAAAGAGAATAGGCTAATCAAAGCTGCTCGACGAATACCTCCAGACAATACTGCATCAGCAATATAACAAATGATATCATGACATTCAATAGGAGTCAACCTATCACCAGTATCTTTACGATCAAGAATCTTCTGGATCTGGAACAAACATTCTTTCAAAGGCTCTGGACCAGGAGCTTTACCACCAGCGGTGATCAACATAGACCCTTTTGGTCTAATATCACGATAATCAAATTTAGGTCTAGGTCCACCTACAAGATAAGCTTTCATTAACAACTTAACTGCGTCAGCCCAACCTTCAATAGAATCTCCAATGAGATATCTTTTCTCTTTGATAGGTTTAATAACTTCAGGAAGTTTCTCTACATGATGACGTTGTACAGAATAGCCTACACCGCAGCCACCAAGCAAAAGAAACATTATCTCTGAAAATACACGCCAATCATCAACAGGAGCGAAAGAGCAGTTAAATATACGAGCATTATTAATTTCAATGGGCTTCCCTGCAAATTGCATTGAGCGCATTGATGGAAGAATCTTTTTATCATACACTAGTTTATAAGCCGTTTCAATTTCGTTAAACAGAAGAGGAAACTTGTTTTGATGCATTTGTTTGTTTCTCGTAACAATTTCATCCCACGTTTCACGCCTTTTTAATTCCGGTAAATATTTAGCGTATTTGTTATACACTGTAATTTCAGATAGAATCTGCTGCGTGATGTCCATTTTAGTTTTAGTTTTAAAAAAGTTAATAAAATAAAAGTTTATTTAGAGGACGGAAAGTCCTCTAGTAGTTCTATAACCTATTATAATAAGATCTAAGGGTTTTACCTACTTAGCTTCCAGGAAGTATAGTTCCTTTAGCTGTAGATTGGGTTGGAGTAGACTTAGTCTTTTGGATTTTGTTAATCGTGTTGGTGTTCAATTTAGTAGATTGATTAGGCTGAACGGAGTTAAGTTGTGCAATTTGATCATTGTACTTAACAGGACTGTTAGTAAGTCTGAAATTATCTCCTTTTATTGCCTTTCTAAATAAGTCGATTAAAAAATTCATATTAGTCTATTTTCTCTAATAAATATAGCCTTTTCAGCTTAATTTACAACCCTAGTTCAAAAAACTTATTAGACAGGTAAGCCTTTTCATCTCTATCTAATGACGAGCTAAAAGTCTTGTTAGATCCAGATGCTGGAGTAGAAGATTCAATGTTTAATTCATCGTCATCTAGACTATCTGGATTGATTTGGATGTCTCCATTATTGGTACTGATTTTGGCTGCATACGTCATACCATCCATACCATAACGATTTTTCATGATATGGATACGTCCTGTACCATTTACTTTGTCTTGACGTTTTCTTGATAGAGACATGGCAAAGTCAGCGATCATCATCTTATTATATGATCCAGCCGCTTTATCACCTTCGATTACATCATCCTTGGCACCAGCCCTATTTACCTGAGAAACTGTCCAGATTGGTACCTTAAGCTCTCTGGCCATACCTTTGGTTGCTGTGTAGACATCATCGATCGCATCTTTAGGATCGATTGATTTTGTTTTACTTTTTAACAAGTCAACATAGTCAATAATAACCAAGTCTGGAGGATAACCTAAGTCTCTACACTTCTGGATATGGGATTCAATTGTGTGAGTTGTAGCTTTTCCCATAGGGAACTCTTTGATAATCAACTTACCTTTGATCTTACCTACGGCTTCTTCAATTAAGCCTCTATGTTTTTGTACATTCTGTACATCAATCCCGGTAAACAATGCATCATAGCGCTTACCAACATAGTACTCAGACAACTCAAGTGTGTAGTGACACACTGTAAAGCCACGCTTAACTGCTTCTGCTCCTATATTAACAAGCATCCATGACTTACCTCCACCAGGATTACCAAAGATAATACCTAAGTCACCACGACCAAGGCCTCCCATCAATAGTTCATTTACATGCGGCCAGAAAGTTGGAACCGATGCCCTCTCTTCTTCACGATACCTTGTCTCAATATCTTTCTCATATTCATGACCGATAGATTTTTCTTGACCTGCTTTCAAAGCCTGATCCATCATGTACTTAATATCGTCATATTGACCTTTCTCAAGTAATGTTACTGAATTAAGGATTGCTTTCTTAATCTGTTGATTTTTACAGAAGCTACTAAACTCTTGCTCTATATACTCACGATCTTCATTAGAAGATTTGTAAGCCTCTTTAAGTTGTTCTACTACACTAACTTTCAATACCTCATTCTCTATCTTTCTAACTTCAACTTGAAGTGTGTCTAGTGATGGTGTAGTATGATATTTGTAATAGTATCTAAGGATCTCTCCTACAATCCACTTATGTGCTGGATTATCAAACATCTCTGTATCGAGAATGTCATTGATGTTTTGTAGAAACTCTTTGTGTTTTAACAAGCTTGCTAAAACCTTGATTTGAAAACTGATTCCGTACTGCTGCAACTGATTCAATGATGCCATAACTATTTATATTTTGATAATTCGTTAAAATGATTAAACAACCACATGTACACATTAGGTATTGAGTTGCCTAATTCATCTTCATGATACAAATTAAGAAATTCTTGTGAATTAAACTCCTTCGAAGGATTGAGTAACATACTATTTATTTCTTCAATTGCCTCTTCAGGTATGTTGGGTTCTTTTAAGTCCATCAACTTCTTGTTGATTCTTAGTTGATACTCGTAGTTTTTAATAGACTCTAGTATCTTAGCTTTACCTTCACACCTTTCTAATATCTGATCAAGACTAATCTCATCATTAGTACCTAGTTCAGGAAAGTATTTAAGCATCGTCTTTGCGCCTAAACCTTTTACTCCAGGTACATTATCTCCAGAATCACCTAGAAGTATCTTTTGTGTAAGAAAGTTCTTTGGTGTAACTCCATACTCTTTTAATACCATATCTTCATCGTAGAACTTTTTCTTAGTAGGAGAATAGATTGTAACTCTGTCTGATACTAATTGTAAGTAGTCTCTATCTGAAGACATAATTGTAACTTCACCTTCTAGCTTACCTGTTATAAAGCCTATCACGTCATCTGCTTCTATTTTGTCTATAGAAAGTAGATCGACAGGAAGTTGCTTTAGATAATAGATAAGTCTAACAAGCTGTGTTGTAATTGCCTCAGACTCTTCTTGTTGAGATTCGAATGTATCCCAATTTGTTACTCTGTTTATACCTCTATTTGCTTTATACTCTGAGTAGATGTATCTTTTGTTGGTTGATGATCCTTGTCCATCAAAGCATACAATTACTCTAGTCGGCCTAACTAGTTTAATCACATACCCTAAGGAACGTAAAAAGCCAGTTAGACCTCCTATATGGAGTAATTCTTTATTGACCCAACCAATGGCAGTGAACGCCCTTAGAAAGGTGTTCAAGCCATCGATGATTAGTACTCTACTATTTAAGGATTCTTCTACTTTCTCATTCTTGAGAGAGTCGAATAGTTTTTGTAGTTCTGGGTTCATTAATCTGCTGTGTCAAAAATGTCAGGTGATAGTGGTGTTTCTTCTTCAACTACATCGAAAGATGTTGATCCAAGGACTTTCATCCATTGATCTGAATACTGCTTCTTATAGTCATCAAGTGCTTTCTTATCATCATTGATAAAGCCATGCACTGTCATGATAACTTTATTGACTGCAGTAACACCAGTCACGTGATTTTTGTCACAACTAATCCTAGTCCTCTTTGCAAACTCAACCTCTTTACCATTCTTGGTAGCTTTGATCTTATTTGTACCAGCTCTAGCAATATTACCAAATGTGATAACTAATGAAGAGTCAAAGTACATTGTGTTACCACCTTTGTTATTCAACGTAGGTTGACCCATTGGTGAATCAGGCTTAGCTACCCAAACTTTGTTAACAGCTACAAGAGTGTTAGTATATGGTTGCGATGCTTTACGAGACAACACTATTCTTTGGTTGATAAAGTTACCGAATGTTTGAGACATTGCGCCTGCATTCCATTCGTTATTATTTGTAGACTTCTCGATACTCATTCTACAAGGAATAGATCCTACCGAATCCCAGAAGAAACAAATATCGTGAGGTAATGTTCCTCTCTTTTGCTCATCTAGAATATCAGCGATAAACGCTCCTACGTCTTCTACACACTCAAGCTTCTCACGATCGATATATAAGAAGAAGCCTTTATAGTCTACAACTTCACCTGAAGCTGGATCTGCTACTTCTTCAAACTCAAAGCCCATTTCTCTTGCATGGTTCCAGTCCCATTTCATCTCTGTGATGATAAAGACAGGAAGGATGCCCATCTTCTGAGCACTAACTGCTGCTTCAAGAAGTGCCGTTGTTTTACCTGTATCAGAATGTCCTCTAAGTAGTGTGATATGACCAATAGGAATACCAGGGATCTGTAGTGTGTCTTGAAATGCTTGTGAAAGTGGTATCCATCTCTGCTCTTTGAATACAACTCCAGCAGAAAGGTTCTTACCCTTTTTAAACTTCTCTAGGTCTATAGTACCTTTGATTGCGCTAGACACAGCGCCATTAAGTGATTTTGCCATTTGCGAAACTGTTTAGTTAAAAAACCCCGGCTTGTGACCGGGGATTTTATTAGAGATCACTGAAGAGCTCGTCGATCGATGAATCAACATTCGTCTTTGCAGTATTTAAGGTGTATTGTCCTGATGCTTGAGGTTTCTCCCATGGCAAATCTCCTGTAGGTTTAGACTCTACAGCGTCTGCTTGCTCCTTCAACTCTTCTTCAGGATTCAAATGCTTGAGAAGGGCTTCCTTCATTTCATCATAAGAATACTTCTTGAATTGTGACAAAGGATCTGGTTGATTGTCAAGCCAGGTCTTAACTTTGTCAGCATCATCTGAAAGTGGAGTGGACTTAGTCCTAACCCTAACAGTAGAAGTGTTATACATCAAACCAGTGGTTTCTTTACCAGCTGTTTCAACTGTAATGTCACGACCTGAAATAGGATCTGTATAATCTCCTACGTCCTCGTCTTCAGCAATACTCAACAAGTCCATATAAACCTGCTTACCAAATTCCCAAAGCCTAACACCTTTATCTTCTTCACCACGTACAATAACAGGTGCAAAGATACGCATTTTGGGTTCGAGCTTCTTGGCAAGTGACCAGTTTTCTTTGTCTCCAGACTTGCGAAGTCCTTGAGCAAATTCAACAATAGGGTCTTTCTCATTAAAGTTGGCCAAACTCATCATGGTTCTGTTGTTGATGCCATAATGCATTAGGACCTCTTTAAAGGGGTTTTGCTTGTCAAACTTAGAAGGTACAATACGTACAGAATGTTTTCCCACGGTAGGCCTCCAGATTGTCTGGGATAGGTCCTTCTTTTGTCCTCCACGTGGATTTTGTAGAGCCGACAGTCTTGATTTTAAAACGGATATATCCATATGTAACTAATTTCGATAAATGTAAGATAAAAAGAAGCGATAGAAAAATCGTTCTCTAAAGTTATACAGCAACTATCTTGTGGATAGTGGTGTTCAACTTCTTAAGATCGTCTCCTTGTGTAAGAAGTACGCTGTTCTTATAGTCTTGCCAATTGATAGGGAAAGATGTATCTAGTACTCCACCATTTAATTGCTTGATCAAGGTGTTTAAAGCATTAATAGTATATAATGTGTTGGAGTCTTTCTTTCTATGAAGCAAGATAGTATTAGGAAGGATCTTGGTTTGGGTTCCTTCGATCTCAATGTTGTAAGTACACAAAAACTCTTCTGATTCTGGGGATGCCAAAACAAATATCTTTTTATATAGGATAGTGTACTCTTTATTTATTTCCCTAAGGGTATCATCTATACTTTCCTTAGGAGAAAAGGTACAAAATAGTTTATTCATAATCGACTCTGATGTTATCTCTACTAGTTCATTTGTCTTCATAACCTTTTATTTACTATTAATAAATATGTGTAATATATCAGAAAGCATAGTTGGTGCCGTATTTGTGCTTTACGATCATATTTGATCCTTCTAATATGTTTTTGATTTGTTTTAGTGTGTTCTTGCCATCTTTTTGATCAAAATCGAACAAAAATGAATCGTACGTAATTAAGATCAGTTTTGTCTTCTTTTTACTCAAGAGTTTGTTGATCTCTAGGATCTTGTATATGTTTTCTTTGGTTTCTAGGTTCTGGACAATATAATTGAATACTTTAAGTTTATTCATACCTGGTAGCTTTTTCAGGATCCTTCCGGTTGGAAGTACCAATGCTTTATGGGCATTATATTTCTTCCATTCTTGATCTATGAACTGGCCTAAAGATTTAAAGAAGTCTATGTGCTCATACTGCTTCTCTATACCACCGTAAAGCTGTCTGAATGTAATGGTTTTGGCCTCTTTATATTCTCCTTCAGTTAGAAGGTCTGTTTTAAAATATTGATGCCCCAAATAAACGTGCATAGACTCTTTAGGAGCTTCAAACCCAATCAGGTTAGATATCAACCTCAAATGGTAGGCATCAAAGTCAAACTCTACCAAGAAGTCGTTCTTAGGGACAAAACACTCTCTAAAGTCCTTATCTTTAGGGATAGCCAGAAAGTTAATCCCATTAAAGGAGTTAGTTGGTCTAGCAGTCAAATTATAAAGGTTATAATATGAGTAGATAGTATCACCTAATATAGAGTATTCTGGATGCTGGAATTGATACTTCTTATTAAAGCAAGATAGATCTACTTTTATTCCTACCTCTTCAACATGCTTGTATGCGTCTACTAGCTTGTCTTGTAATTCAATATCCATCTCAAGCTCAAAGTAGTCTTTTACCATCTGATATAGACACTCACATTTTTCATAGTGTTTGGATATTGGAATGACTTCATTTAGTGTAGGCATAATAGGATGCCTTAAATAGAAGTCCCTATGAACAGGGGTATTGCACTCAAAAGAACTATACTCATTGTTCTTGTCTAGACAAATAAACTGTACATCAATAGACTTTGGAAGATCAAGAAAATAGGAATGCAGTTTCTTATCTAGTAGATAAACCTTAGTATGCTTTTGCAAGAACTCTTCTACTAGCTTAATGTCTAGAGAAAAACCTTCAGAATGATTGATAACAAAGATGTAGCCCTTTTTAGAGTTATTGTAGTATATTAAACTAGCTCTAGTTAACTTTGGGTGATAGTAGTCATTTGAAGTAACAATCTGGATAAACGCATCTTCAGATACTTCTAACTTACTTAACTGTTCTTTATTTTCAATGATGAAATACATAACCTGTTATTAACCACAATAATAAGAAAATAAAATGAATATTATGCTCTCAATCTATTGAGTAGGTCTTGCAAATTTTGTGTAGTCTCCAGCAATAAATTCTGTGAGTCCAAAAAAGTTCTTATTATTAGTCTCAACCAGTCTTTGATTTGTATCAATTATGCCTGGTGTTACATTGTATTGTGATGTTCTTACACTTCTAAGTGGGCCAGTTATCTTCCAAAATAGCTCAACCACTTGATACAAAGTTATATCGTAGTCTGTAGTACCATTCACTATATTGTTATATTCTTCTTTAGATATCTCTATGATAAAACCTTTCTCATTTTCTTTCTTAGTGAAATATCTTATAATATAACCTCTAGCATAATCATCTGCTGTAGGATTTGGATAGTAGTTATTAGGCTTACCAGGAATTCTTATACTAGACGTATTAGTTCTAATAGCTAAGTCTATCTTACTTCTATCAGATAAGTTAGCATTGTTTAAACCAGGACTAGATTGGTATCTTTTGATCTTTTCTAATTGTTGACTAGGACCTGTTTCTGGTGAAATGCCCGTGAAAGCTCTATCGTCATACGTGCGATAATATTTTCCTTTATATGGCTTACCATTTAAAAGGTATTCACCTCCATTAGTGGATTGATTTGCTACTATTTTAAAAGATGGATAATATCTTAACATACTATGATAAATATAAAGCTGCTTCTTCTTTCCTCCTTTGAACTAAAACAGGATATACTTTTCCGCTTTGAGCTCCTGTTACAGGACCGGCAATTATAGCATTTGCTACTATTTGATTTGATGTATTAGATTTTATAGCTGATACTAGATTATCTCTTAAACTTCCTGCATTATAAGCATAACTTACTAAAGATGCTTTTTGCTTATCATTTAATTTATCCCAATTAGCTTGTCCTATTTGACTCACTACTTTAGGAGCGAATGTTGTTTTAATTTGATAAATTAAAGTTCTTTTTGCATCTTCTTTAGTAAATACTGTGTCTATTCCAACCGATCTTATTTTACCATCAGAGGTTACAATCTTATCTGTTCCATAACCAGCTCTTAAAGTTCCTTCATCTGGTTTTGCTTTTTCTAAGAACCCTTCTTTTAAGGATATAAAGTCAAACGCAATATTTTCCCAAGGTTGATCTAAATTTAAATCAGCCAAAGATACTGATCCAATAACTACAGATTGCTGGTCATTATTAGGATTAGTACCAAATTCTCCTTGTCTATCTTCTACTCTAGTAATTTCTGATTTAAACTCTGTTCGATCTTTCAAGAATATCATGTTTGCTCTAACCGCAGTATTCCAACTATTATTTTCAATAGTGTGAATAAGACCTACCATTACGAAACCAACATTATTTACATGATCTGTTGGTAAACCTACAACCTTCTTTGTTGAGTATGTATAAGGAAGAAGTTCATCTGATATAGTAAATGCTTGACCCATAGACATTCCTGCTATACCATCTGTTGTAAAGTTTAATGATACAGGAATCATAGCAGAAGCTCTTGTAGGATACTCATCATTTTTTATCCTACTCATTTTCTCTATGTAGTAGTTTGTAGCATGAGACACTGTTGCTTCTGAAGGATTAATCTTGCTATAGAAATCAGATATAGTTTGATTGAATTGAGCTGCAGATATTTTCATAGTATCTAGCTCTCTAGAACCATTATTACTTCCAGAAGGTTCTCTTCTATCTATAATATATCTATCTACATAATTTGTATTTATGTATCCATAGTTACTACCATTAGTAGATAAAGTAGATTTATTAGATACAGTAGAGTTAGCAGATATAGCTATCATATTAGCTAATTTACTAGCTATTTCTGTTTTTATCTCTAATGATTTAGCTATAGAAGTTTTACCTATTAAAGGTATTTCTGTTCTATTATCAGGATCTAGTTTGTTTTGTTTTGCACTAATCTGATCTTCTTGAGAAAGAGACGGAATAAATTGATCATCAGTCAACTGGAATGTATTTGCAGAATCACTGTAAGATAATCTAAATGCATTAAAGTTGCCTAAAAATTTATTAAGGTCTGCTAATAACTGTTCTAAGAAGGGTTTTAAATAAACATTATTAATTGTATCTTTAGCGCTGTATTGTTGAGCTAAACTAACTAAATAGTCTACATTTAATAAAATGTTCATCATTCTACCTCTGTAAACAGTATTATTTTCTAATGCACCAAATTTTATTTTTGGAAGTTGACCTGATAAAACATCTTGATTTTGTGGATTAAATAATGGAGTTTTTTCTGTAGATCCTGATACTGGTAATATACTATCTGAACCTAATATTTTAGGATCAAAAAGTTTTTTATAATCTTCAAAGCTACCTTCAAAAGGAATGAGTGTTTTCCAAGGATTAGTTGATAATTGTTTTGTATTAGTTAAAAAGAAATTCAATTCTGGATTGAAGTCTATATAAACTAAAGGTGTTTGAAAGTCTCCTTTTGTATCATATATAGTACATGTATGATTTAAGATCATTAATAGAAGACCTAAAGGAATATATACTGGGTGGTTAGTCTGGGTTCCTTTTATGATCTCTTGATTGATTTGATAAGGTACTACAAATGCTCTTAGTATCTCTTTAAAGTTAACAGCCCTTCCTTCTAATTCAGATATTGCAGCTTTGTTAGCCATTAAATTAGTAGCGAATCCATACTTAGATTGAATTTTGAACCTTTCTATTGGGTCCATTTTCTTATCTGTAGTATAAGCAAAATCTTGAATGTTATTGTCTACCAAGTCTCTAATAAATGATCCAAAAATACCATTAGAAAATATTTGTTCTAAAAACCTTTTCTTTCCTTTAATAGTTTCGTCTTTATAAAAATTATTAACGAATACTTTTCTACCTATGTCTGAACCAAACTGTCCTATAGCTTCATTTAAAGCATGTACTTGTATTGTTCTAAGAATGATCTCTAAAGAAGATTGATAGTTTAATGCTTGAGCAATTTGTGTACTTAAAGCTTTTTGACTTAAAGCTTGATCTTCTGCAGTTGTTGTTTGTTCTTGATTTTGTGACTGTAAATTTCTTCTTGCTGCATCAGGATCTCTTAATACTACACTTTCATTTTTTGCAGTTATATTTTGTATTAATGAACTATCATTAAAAGATACTATTACTTTTGCATATAATTGCCTTCTTTCAGTTGTTTTAGTTTCTTTTTTTAATCCAGTCGCAGGATCTATTTCAGTTGAAGTAAGAGTTAAATTAATTCCTACATCATCTAGTTTTACATAATATACAACAGAAAAGAAGTAGTGAGAATAATTAGGATTAATACTTTTAACTACAGTAGGATTTAAAAAGTTATTTGCTGTACCAATACCTCTACTTACATTTAGTTCTTTAAAAGAAAGATTTCCATTTGCGGTTGTATTGTAAAAAGTACCTCCTTCAAGAACATTTTTTGTTATAACTTGATTTAAAATAGAATATGCTTGACTAGTTGTTAAAGAGCCTCGACTTCTATCATCTAGTTCTCTATAGTCTCTATCTACAGTAATACTTACAAAATATGGGTCAAAAGTACTTACTGAATTAAGCGCTGGTGATGTATAAGTTACTGCAAACCTATTATAATCATTTGAACCTAAACTTGTAAAATCTGTTGAATTTAATAGATTTAGTGTAAGAACATTTAAACCATTACCATCTATCTTACTAGATACGTTTTTATTATTTTGAAAATCTAATGTAGCTTTTTGCAAAAGATCATTACCAGAACTACTTTTACTTTTTAAATTTGTTAAGTACCTATCTTTTAAATAAGCTAAATTTAAATTTATATCTGAGTATTGAACTCTGTCTGTTAAAACTACATTTCCTCTTGTTGCGTTTTTACCTAAAACGTATCTATCGCCTGGAAGCTTATAATCTAGATCATAAAAGCCTTTATCTTCTAAAGCAAAAAAATTAAGAGCGTCTTGTTTTACAGTCCTAACTGTGGTTTGTGTTTTTGATATTTTATAACCAAAATTAGAGGGAGTATAAACTAAGTCTGTTCTATTTATAGAATTTATATTTTTTAGAATACCTCTAAAGTCTTGTTTAGCTATATTACTAAAATTGTTATTATTATCAAATGCTATAGACTCAAAAATCTTTGGAGAAGTTGAAGCTAATGATGCATATGTTTTTACAGTCACTCCAGAAGTTGCATATTCCTTAACTACATCTAAAGATATAAGTTGTAAAAGATCTTTAGGTTTAGCATCTTTACCTATAAACTGATCAATGAGATCTTGAGATCCTGTATTATTTGTAGTTGGTGGAAGAGCATTTAATTGTATTAATGTGTTATTTAATTTGATAATCTCTTCCTTTAAAATATCAGGAAGTACTCCTGGATTGTTGATCTTTATTGAATCTCCTAAAACTCCAAGTGCCATTAATCTTACTGTGCAATCAAAACCTCCATCTTGACTATAAGTAAAATTAAAGTTAGTAACTATTCCAAGCATGGCATCATAGTTACCGTCTGTATCTCTTGAGTTTTGACTTATCCTAGATAGTATATCCTCTTTGTTTAATCCTTGTTCAAAAGGATCTATACTATACAATTCTGTTGATTGTACTTTATTAGGATCTAGCTTCTTATTGTTATTAGGATTCGGATAAAAATATGTATGTCCCCATTCTAAGAACATGGTAAAACCAAGCTTAAAATAGAGAGCATCTATAATATCTAATTGAGACTTGTCCCAACATTTAAAACTAATTGTTGCTGCTCTAACAGATCCTAATCTACCTTGAGTTTCAATATTGACACTAGTTATACCAGGCATTGGTTTATAACCATATTTCTGTATCTCTTCATTTCCTAATATACCATATGCACCATCTTTACCTAAACCAGATCTTTGTGCGTAGCTATTTTGTCCTAAATATTTTGATGTTCCACCGAATAGTACAAATTGTTTAGCTAAATCAGATTCTGAAGATATAGACTCTCCTACTATTCTTTTAAAATAGTTTAGATCTTCTCTATCTACTATATTGATAGATGAAACTAGTCTTACCCACGCAGTCTTATTTGCTAGATATAATAAATTATCATTGTCTCTAGAGTCTTGTGTATTTTTATTGGCTCTAGTAACTAATTGATTCATTACCCATTGAGGTAATTTAGCTCCAATAATATTAGATATTTTGTTATCTAAACCTTGTGTAGGCATAACTATCTTATTGTGTTTACTAGTTTATAATTACTAATTATACCAGATAAATCTACTGGAATACGAAGTTGTGTTCCTGGTTCTAAATATAAAGAATCTCCTGGAAGTGAATTTGCAGAAGCTATAACCCACCAAAAACTCGTATCTCCATAAAAATCAAATGCTAACAAGTCTAATCTATCACCTAATGTTGTTATAACATAATTATCTTCGTTAGTAAGAGGGATATCAGGATAGATATTATTTAAATAATATTGACTACCTGAGACTGATGATTTTGCTACTTGTATATTTTGATATCTATAGTTCATACTTATGGAGTACTAGGTAAATTAACATTAAATCTTCTTTCAAATTGAGAGGCAAGTGGATTTTGAGGTATTGGAGGAGGTATGTAATTTAATGGTTTAGATATTACATATCTAGATGTATTATCTATGACTTCACCTGGTTTTATAAAACTTTGTTGATCACTATTCTTATTTCCTACATTGGCTATAAGAGCCGGTATGTTTGTAGATATTGTAGTTGTTTCTTGATTAATATTTGTTGCATCGGTCGCTGTTATTTCTACTAATTTATTAATAGCAGATCTTCTAGGAAGTATATCCATAATAGGCTTAAATGATACCGCTATATCCATAACTTGGGGTAATTGAGCTATGTCTCCTGTTTGACTTTTCTCAAGATTAACTTCCCAAGGATAGTTATTATCAACAGTTACATTAATGCTTTCTATAAAGCCAGGAACTCTATACAAATAATCTCCTATTGTAATTCTAACTACAGGCGCTCTCATAATTCCTTGCTTAGCGCTATAGTCTGGATATACTTGACTCATTAAAGAGTTGACTTTATTATAAAGAGGCCTTATTTCATCTTTAGATCCTGCTGCGACTCTGAATGAGAATCCGATACTTCTATCAAAGCCTTGATATGTATAGAAATTTTCACCTCTACCCATATATTTAAACGCATTTAATTGAGCAGAATTATTATCAGTTATTCCAGCTGTTAAAAATGCTCTAAAGAATAATGCCATTGAATAAGATGGATCATCATTAGATATAGCTTCAAAGACAAATTTAATTAAATCATCCGTACCTTCTTTATCTAATTCCCAAGGAGCAGTATCATTCTTGAACACGAATGGATAGAGTAAGTTCATCTTATCTTTATA
>Ga0315907_10004172_pt1 | contig 16393 bp, 15 predicted proteins | sample LakEriMetagenome_3_FD_203525 | JGI IMG/M metagenome (GOLD analysis project Ga0315907, IMG submission 203525) | Freshwater fungal communities from buoy surface, Lake Erie, Ohio, United States - Buoy 12 MA123 | ecosystem: Environmental > Aquatic > Freshwater > Lake > Lake biofilm | place: USA... | reverse complement strand
CATCCAGCGCCAGGGCAAGTCATTAAACGAGTTTGTGTTTTCGGACACGCAGCTCACCTACATCACACAGCGCATCTCGCTGCTAGCTGGTCACTTACTCAAGGGCCCGCAACGTATAGCTATGCGACGTGCGTCGTCCACCGAAGAGGGGGACCTGCTATTGATTACAAATACAGACGACGGATCGATGTCTGCATTTGCAATTATGCGCAGCCAACAAATTACAGCTCCATCAGAGTTTATTACAGATGGAGAATTTATTGATGTGGGTGTAGATATTACTGATATCTACTGCGTTACAAAGCGCGTCTTTAATGGCACGACGCGGTACTTTGTGGAGTTATTTGGATACAACTACTTTACAGACTGTGCATTTGTTGGTGGCTCCGCAAGTGGGATTGGGTCTGGGTTGCCACACATTGGCAAGAGTTTAAATGTCATATGCGATGGCGTGCCACAATCCAACGAAACAGTGTCTGCTGGTGGCGCTATTACATTTGACCGAGAGTCTGTCACTAGCTACGAGGCTGGGTTGCCAATCACGGTGTATGTGAAAACAATGCCGGTAGAGATTAAGCTGCAAACCGGCAGCCGGGTGTCGTTCAAAAAACGTATTGTTGAAATTAGCGCAATAGTTCAAGACACACAGAACCTAGAAATCAATAACCAGCTGATTGAGTTTCGGTTATTAGACAACCCACTTTTAGATTTACCTGTCCCAACATTTACGGGAATTAAGCGCGTCAACGGCGCGTTAGGTTATGGGCGCGAGCAGGCCATTCAAATTGAACAAACCCTGCCGCTGAAAATGAACTTGCTGGGCCTCGATTATCGCGTGGCCGTCAACTCGGGGACATAGACATGGCAGTCACAGCTGGTCAAATGTATGGTGTAGCTGGGCTCATTTCTGCCTACGGCCAATCGGAGGCGATGAAGGCCCAGGGCATCTACAATCAAACCGCCTATCTTCTGCAGGCCAGAGACACGTTGGCCATAGCTGGCGTGCGGTCCGAAATGGACCTGCAATACGCAGAAATTCAAGCCGGACGCCTGCTCAAGAAAGCGGAGGTCGAGGCACAAAATTACACCATCGCTGGCAACTCATTGCTAAAAAATATGAGGGCCACAAATGCGGCCATGCGCGCCAGGGCGGCGGCGTCTGGCGTGTCCTATGCCGAGGGGTCGGTTGCAGCTGTACAGAGAGAGAACGTGGCGGCCACATACAGAGACGTTGGCATCACAGACCTCAACGCGTTGACAGCCAGAGTAATGGGATTCGAGGACGCAAGCGCAATGTTGCAGTCAGCAGAAATGCAAAACATTTTGACTCAATACTCAGCGCAGCGCCAGGCCGGCCAATACGAAATGGCTGGCGAGGCTGGCCGCAGAACTAGCGGTCTCATGGCAGGGGCCACCTTAACCGCAGGCGCGATCCAGGGCGCCAAAACAATTTCAAAGGCGTAGAACATGGCAGAGCGAAGAATTGAGTCTGGTCGCGCACAGATTGCTGGGGTTGGCGGGGCGCCGCTGCAGCGGGTTGCTATGCCCCAGGTTGACTACGTTGGGGTGCGCGCCGAAGGTCAGGCGGCCGGCCAGCTATCACAGCTGCTAGAAAGAATGAGCTCCACTCTATTTAAGGAGGCTGGCGAGCTGCGCCAGAAAGAGGGCCTGGAGTTTGTGGCCACAAATCCCATTACCCCGGAACAGCTTGAGGCCGCAAAAGGCGGCAGCATTCAGCCACTAGGTTTAGGCGGCGGTCTTTCTATTTTTGATCAAGCGGTGCGCAAGGCAAGGGCAATTGAGATTGCTGGTCACTTTGAAATGGAGGGCCGCAACGAGCTTACAAAACTGCTTACGCAAGTCGAAACCGGACAGGCAACATCCGCTGACGTTGAAACAAAAATTAAGGCTTTCACAGACGGGTACACAAAAACAGTTTCACAGATTGACCCAGAGGCGTCGTTTAAGTTTAGAGCCACAATGGCCACACAGGGCAACGCAATTCTAAAGTCGGCATACGAGACAGAGCTCAAGCGCGCCAAGAACCAGCGAATCGCCAAGTTTGACATGGATTTTGACAATCAGATGAGATTGCTGGAGGCGGCTGTGGCGCAGGACCCCAATAACATAGAGGGCATAGCTTCCGTCGCTCGCAATAATATTCAACTGCAGTCAATGATATTTGGCGACGCGGCCATACAGAAAGATTATTCCACTAAGTTCGAGGCCGGCTTGCGCAACGCCAAGATTAACGCGCTCACCAAAGTGCTAACCTCAGATGAGTTTATGGTTAACCCAGACGAAACATTATCTAAAATTCGTCAGGGAGAAATTGGTAACTTAAGCCCCGTACTAAAGCAGATGATCAACACTGACTTTGACGCCGTGGCCAAGGTAACAGCAAACTTTATGGTGGCCGCAAACCAGCGCGATACACTGGCAAAACAAAAAATAGATCGCAACAAGAGAGAGGGCGAGGCCGCAGCAATTAACTTGCTAGAGCAAATATTTCCGCTGCCAGACGGAGACCCACGGCGAACAGCTTTGGTTTCACAATTAGTTGAACTGCCCCCCGGCTCTGTTCCAATTGGCACACTGAAAGACTTGCTAGATCCAAACGTGCGCAGCAACCCAATGGTGCTTGGAAATATTTACAATTTAATTGATAAAGGCGCCATCAACACTAAGGAACAAATCGACGCATACGTTGGCAAGGGCATTGGAGGAAACGACTATGTGGCCCTGATTAAGTATCTTAATGCAGACGACAGACGAGACAAGCGAGATCTGCAGCAGGGTATCTCCAGGCTCGCTGGCATCCCGGTTATACCTGGCCAAATGATTGTGCTCGATCCCAAGGGAGCTGAGTTTCAGCGCCGCCAAGAGCTCGAGTCCGAGGCCCTGCGCATTCAGGCCGACGCGGCCAAGGGCGGGGTATCTCTAACCACGTCGCAAATCTTGCAGCAACTCGAAACCAACATTGCGGCTAGGCGTAAAAGTGAGTCTGCAATTAGCGCCACCAAGGCACTTGAGTTCTACGAGAAAAAGGATTGGATTGGCGGCCCGATTACTAGAGAAAAGCTTCCAGCCCTTGAGCGCAAGGCCGGAACAGACAAAAACAAACTAAACGAGCTGCGCCGTATTAAGACGCTGCTTGATCAAAAAGAAGGCATCACAGCTGGAGGTGCAAGATAATGTCGTGGTCTGAAATTGAAAACGCATACTTGGACCGCCTGGCGGCATATGAATTTCCTGGCACCCCACCGGCAGAACAAGAGCCAGCCAAGGGACCAGAGGTAACACAGCCCAGTGCGGCACCAGCTGAGATGAGAGCCATCCCACGCAATGAAACCCTGGGAGCTGTTGCTGACTTTGTTGGCCGGGTACGAGAGATGGCCAACCAATATGAGATTAAAGATTGGGTCCCACTTCTTGGTGGCCTGGGCGTTGGTGATCTGTTGGTGGGCAAGTCTCCAGAGGAGATTGAAAATTGGGCATACGGCAACCTGCCCGCCACTATGCCGCCACCTGGCACCGGAGGTTATGTGCCGGTAATGAAGACCGGACGCAAGCAGAGTGTGGCAGACACCGCAATGCTAGGGCTCGATGTTGCTGGCCCAGCTGTTGGAGTTGGCAAGATAGCAAAAAATATAGCCACCGAGATTGCTACGACACCACCTGTGGGCGCAATCAATATTGACGCATTTAATCCGCAGCAAGAAATTAAAACAGCTGTAGATTTGGTGGCCAAAAATCCAGAGACATCTATTTATGTGCCGCAGGCAAATCGCGCGCCATCTGTTGCGTTATCAGTTACAAAACCAGAAATTATTGGAACTGGCAGCAAAGGAATTATTACCGTCTCTGATGCTGGTAAATTTTTAGAGCAAACACAAGTTACATTTAATGGCGGCAAAATATTAGATCCTACTAATTCTCAAGACTTAACTCGAATGATTGACTCTGCATCAGCTGAAGCAGAGTTTCAACTATCGCAGCCAATTAGTGGTGCTACCTGGTACGAAGACGATGTGGCCACCGCATTTAAGTTGTCATCTAAGATTGTGCCAGAGCTAGCCACGGACGAGCCATTACGCGTGTTAACCACAGCATTTGCGGCATCCACTAGCTACAACACAAGAGCTGGAGCAAACTGGGGAATAGCTACAAAAATTTCGGATCATTTAATTAAGACCGGAACCATAGCTGCCCGCAACCCAGAAAACGGAAAACTGTGGGGTGGCACCACTGGCCCTATCATGGAGCAGCAGCTCAAGCTCCATGAATATATGATTAAAAAAATGGGACTAGATGGCTATGCTAGTTGGCTGTTAACGCCTCACACAGTTAAAGAAATTACTCAGATGAAAATGGAATCCGGTCTCTATAAGAGCGCAACAACTCCCGGCAAGGCAACAGATATGAAAATGGGTGCGTTCATTATGGGCGAAAAGGGCGGTGCGTTTTTCTTGAATCTTAACGGTATAAAAGAAACCACGGCAGATAAGTGGTTTACCCGTACATTTAACAGACACACCGGAACGCTGACTTCTGGCCCGGTATCCGAGCAAGGATTAGTTGACGCACCGCGCAATGAGGCAGAGCGGTCAGTAATGAAATCTTGGAACCGAGCTGTAGCTCAAAACGTCAACTTAGACGAGCAGGCAAACCAAGCTGTTCTGTGGTATTTTGAGCAAAACCTGTATTACAATTTAGGTGTTAAATCAGCAAGATCGGAGAGCTTTTCAGATGGAGCCAAAAACCTACTCAACGCCAGAGGAATTGCCATCGACGAACCCACAGGAGCTGGAGCTGCAAGCGGCAGCAATGCGGGTAAAGCTAGAGCAAAACAGGCTGGCCCAACAGCAGCAGGGAATCCAATCAGTAGCGGATCGCCTGCGGCAGATGCAAACACAACAAACGTAGAGCGGGGCCAGGCTCCCGCAATGGGAGCTGAGTAATGGCCATCAAACCACTTGAGCAGCGCTTAGAATCAATTCTGCCGGCTGCAGATCAGATCACATCTGATCCAATGGCTCCGGTCGAGCCAATGCCCGGTGAGGCCATCGAGGTCCCACAAATGGAGCTGCTGTCTGGTGAGCCAGGCACGCCAGGCATGGAAGACACCACCCAGGTCGCCGGGTTATTTGACAGGATAGTGCGTGGTGGAATTGGATCGGTTACCCGCAAGGCGCCCAAGGCAGAGCGCCAACTTGTGCCAGAGGGTAAACCCGGTGTACTGCCGGAACCAGAGAAGGTTGGCCGATTTAAGGTAATCCCGGAGGCAGACGAGCAGCTGACAAAACAAGTTGGCGAGGCCATAGAAACACGCCAGGTTTCCGGTGAGGTAACCGGCAAGCCACCAGAGGAAGCATTTAATCTGTCTCGGTTTCAGACCGAAGACGCAGCTGCTGTTGTGGGTGGCGTGGCAGACGCGCTGGGGATTAAGACCAAGTCTGTAAGCTTTGATGAGATCAAGGCCAGGGCAAAGGAAAGCGGAATCTCCGAGGCGTTTCTGTCCAGGCTAACAGCTGCCGACGGGAAGATGTTGCCGTCAGCTGTGGAGACATACAAGGCGCTCGAGGTTCTAGAGAGCTCGGCCAACGAGCTCGACCGTCTTTTCAAGCTAGTCAACGAAGGCCAGGCCACCGACGCACAAAAGCTGCAGCTTAGGCAGCAGGTAGCATTCCACGGCCTGGTGCAAAAGGGCGTTAAGGGAATCCAGACCGAGACGGCCAGGGCCCTCGCTGTGTTTCGTATTCCAAGAGAGGGCAACGCAGACATTATTCGCCAGGTGCTAGATGAGTACGGCGGCGATAGATCGTTGCAGGATATGGCGCGTAGCTATCTGACCCTAGAGTCTCGCGCAGCTCGCAACCAAATGGTTGAGAAGTCAATGTTTTCTAGTGTCAGGGATGTGTGGTTCACGACATTCATTAACGGCCTTCTGGCGTCCCCAACATCTCACGCTAAAAATATGTTGGGCAATAGTATGTTTGGGCTGTATCAGATCCCAGAGCGCTTGATGGCTGGTCTCTACTCACAGTATTTGCCAAAGGCCGCACGCGAGGGAGCGGTGCCAAAGTGGCTAGGTGGCAGCTCTGTGTGGGGCGACCTAGTTCCAGGGAGCGCAGCTGAAAAAATAGAGCTGGACGAGGCGCTGACCATGATTCAGTCTCTTCGCAATGGGGTTCCAGAGGGGTTGCAGCTGGCGTCCACGGCATTTCGGACTAACCAGGCCAGCGATCTAGCGAGCAAGGTAGAACTGCAGCGTATGCCACAGGAAGCTTTGGGCGAGACGCTGCAGAGGATAACCGGGGTTGGCCAGGAAACCTGGTTGGGCAAGGCAATGGACTACTATGGCACAGCCGTTACCCTACCAGGACGAGCTCTGATGTCTGAGGATGAGTTCTTTAAGGGCGTCTTCTACAGGATACACCTTAACACTTTGATTGATCGGCGCGGCAAGTCCATCTACCGTCAAGCCATCGAGGGTGGCGCGTCGGAGTCAGACGCACTGGCCAGGCAGCAAGCGGAGATGACCTCATTATTTGAGAACCCACCCAAGGACCTAGACGACGCGGCGATGGAATTTGCCAGGCGCGGCACGTTTACCGGCGAGCTGCCACCCGCCTTGTCTGCGCTACAGAAAGTATTTAATCACCCGGCCCTGAAGATTGCGGTGCCGTTCTTTAAGACCCCAGCCAACATTGGCCTGGAGGTGATCGAGCGCACGCCATTTGCGCCGCTGTCGTCCAGGTTTAGAGATGACATAGGCAAGGGCGGCGTCTACCGTGACATGGCTCTAGCAAAGGTAACCCTTGGGTCCACCTTGCTGACTACCTTTGCGCTGATGGCCGGAGAGGGAACAATCACTGGTGGTGGCCCAAAGAGACCAGCGCAGCGCCAGGCGTGGGAGCGCACCGGGGCGAAACCATATTCGTTCAAGATTGGCGATGACTACTATAGCTACCAGGGCCTAGAGCCGATTGGCGCATTTATTGGTATGGCCGCGGACTACGCGGAATACGCGATGGAGGAGCCAGACGCCGGCAAGGTAGAACAGGTCGCCATGGGTATGGTGTACGGGTTCTATGAGTACATGAAGGAGCAGCCATACCTACAGGGCCTGGCCGAGATAACAAAGGCCCTGGGCCTTGGCAGGGGCTCCGGAGAGGTAGACGGAGCGAAGGTTGTCAACGAGCTCACAAAGCAGCTCGGCCAGTTTGTAATTGGTGGGTCACCTTTGCCTGGCACGTCCGCGCTTGGCGGCGCACTCGAGCGCCTATTGGACCCAAATGCAACAAACGTAAACGCAGACCCAAATTTACCAATGGGGCTGCGCGGCCTGGTAACCGCCTGGAACAGGTACCGCTCGAGGCTGCCGTACTTTAATAGCGACCTTCCAGAGGACCTTAATCTGTGGGGAGACCCAAAGATGCAGGCCAACGCAGACCCGACCATGCGTATTTTAGGCATGGTGTTACCAACTAGGGTTTCCCCTGACCAGTTCTCGGATGTAGACGACGAGCTGGTGCGCCTGGGGTCACCCATTGGAATGCCTGACCCCAAGGTAGGGTTTCAGATTGGCCAGGGCGAGGGCGCCATATCAGGCAACGTGGAGCTTAACGCCGACCAACGGCACCGGCTGCTGACAATCTATGGCAAGGAAACCAACGCCAAAGACGACATCTTGCGCCTGATCCGCACCCCCGGATTTGATCTTCTATCGAAGGCCGACCAGCAGCAGCAGGTCCAGAGACTGCACTCCAAGTATATGAATATCGCAAAGATGCAGCTGATGTCTGAGGACCCCGGCATCGAGGCCAAGATCATTGAGCTCAATGAATTGCGCCAGGCCCACGGAAACTACTACAAACCTTAATTGTGAACCAATAGAATCCATACAGGAAGGACCCGACCATGCCAATCCAGATTAACAACGTCTCTCGCCGAGCTGTGTACTCCCCAACCGGGTCCGGTGGGGCGGGACCCTATTCTTTCACCTTCGAGATATTGGCCGCCGGAGACATCGCCGTCTACAAGGACGACGTACTCTTAACGCTGACCACGCACTACACCGTCTCAATTGCATCTAACGGCACCGGGTCCGTAACCATCACAGCTGCTGGATTGGCCCTGGCCCCGGCTAGCCCAACTCAATATGCAATTGTTGGGAATCGTACGATTGCGCGTACGACTGACTATGTGACAGGTGGCGACTTCTTTGCCAACACGCTAAACGACGAGCTCGATCAGCAAACCATCTTTGCCCAGCAAAACCAGGAGGGCCTGGCCCGCGCTCTGCAGGCACCGCAGACCGATCCAACCTCAATCAATATGATTATGCCGCGGGCATCGGCGCGGGCTGGCAGGGTGCTGTCATTTGACGCAAACGGAAACCCAGCGGCTGTGGACTACATTGGCGAAAACCGTGGCAACTGGGCCGCTGGCATAGCGTATAACCAGCGAGATATTGCCAAGGACACAACCAACGACAACATCTACCAGGTTCTAACTCCGCACACCTCTAGCGGGTCATTGCCGATCACCACCAATGCAGACTCTGGCAAGTGGGCACTTCTGGTGAACGCTGCCGCCGCCAACGCATCTGCTGTAGCTGCAGCTGCTAGCGCGTCTGCCGCCTCAACGTCGGCGTCTAACGCATCGACCTCGGCAAGCAACGCAAGCACATCTGCTAGCAACGCATCGACTTCCGCGACCAACGCATCTAACAGCGCAACTGCAGCTGCCGCAGACGCAGCCTCCGCTGCCTCGGCCCTGGCTCAGACACTGTCCGCGTACGACAACTTTGATGACAGATACCTGGGAGCTAAAGCTAGCGACCCAGCCCTAGACAACGACGGTGATGCGCTAGTAGCTGGCGCTCTGTACTTTGATACAACCATATCAGGGATGAAGGTCTACACCGGGACGGCGTGGGTTGCCGCGTATATTTCTGGTGGCTCTGGTGTCTTGCTGGCATCAAATAATCTATCAGATGTCAGCAGCATCTCTACAGCTCGAACAAACCTTGGCCTTGGGACCGGAGACAGCCCGCAATTTACAGCTGTAAATATTGGCAACGCAACAGACACCACTCTGACCAGGGTGTCGGCTGGAGTAGTGGCGGTCGAGGGCAGCAATATTTTGTTGGCGTCCAGCATTGGGTCCACGGTTCAGGGATACGACGCGCAGCTGGCAGACGTGGCCGGCCTGGCGGTTACGGACGGCAACTTCATTGTTGGCAACGGAACAAACTTTGTAGCGGAGTCTGGAGACACTGCACGCACAAGTTTAGGATTGGGCACAGGCGATAGTCCGCAGTTTACAGCGGTCAACATAGGCAACGCATCTGACACAACCGTAACCCGTGTCTCTGCAGGGGTGATCGCAGTCGAGGGCAGCAATGTCCTGATGGCATCTAACATTGGGACATCGGTTCAAGCCTATGACGCACAACTGGCCAACATTGCGGGTCTAACCCCGACAGACAATGGCGTAGTCATTGGCAACGGCACTAACTTTGTTGTTGAATCTGGGGCCACGCTCAAGACTTCTCTTGGCCTGACAATCGGTACTGACGTACAAGCCTATGACGCAGACACAGCCAAGACTGACGTAGCCCAGACATTTACCGCACCGCAACGTGGCACGGTTACCACTGACAATGACGGTTCGTTTGACTTGTCGGTTACGAACAACTTTGCTTGCACACCAACTGGATCGATTACCCTGACATTTACCAATATGACCGCAGGCCAGAGTGGGTTCATCCTATTGGTCAACGGTAGCAACTACACCGTGTCAGCTCACGCCAATACTAAGGTGGTGTCTGGGTCGCTAACCACAATATCTGCAACCGGGACGTACTTGCTGTCGTACTGGACTAACGGTACGAATACCTATGTAGTCAACTCAGGAGCACTAGCTTGAGCGTCCTACCAGTAGGGTTTGGCTCGGCGCTTGGCGGCTATCAGATAGAGCGCAGTCTGCGGTTTAACTCTGCGGATAGTGCGTATCTGAATAGGACACCTGCGTCTGCTGGTAACCGTAGGACTTTTACATGGTCTGGTTGGGTAAAGCGTGGTGCATTATCAAGTAGCGCATCTTACTTTTTGTTTGCCGCAGGTTCGTTTGCTGGCTCTACAAACACATCAATTCGTATCCTCAACGATTCAATAAACATTTACTGGGGTGGGACTGGTGGCCCTCAATGGACTGCTACCGCAGTACTGCGTGACCCATCTGCTTGGTATCACCTTGTGTTTGCTTTTGATACAACTCAGGCAACATTTGGAAACAGATTAAAACTATATGTCAACGGTGTTCAATCTACTGTTTGGTCTTTGCAAGAAACTGGTGGCTTAACAGCGCAGAATTCTGACTTGTACATTAACAACAACCAACAACATAATCTTGGTGCAAGCGGTACTCCGGGCAATTACTTTGATGGCTACCTAACCGAAGTCAACTTCATCGATGGTCAAGCCCTAACGCCGTCCTCCTTCGGTGAAACTGATTCTGCCACAGGTGTATGGAAGCCCAAGGCTTACTCTGGCACATACGGCACTAACGGGTTCTACCTAAAGTTTGCAGACAACTCTGGCACGACCAGCACAACGCTAGGCAAGGACAGCTCAGGCAACGGTAACAACTGGACACCTAACAACTTCTCGGTGACTGCTGGCTCCGGCAATGACTCGCTAGTAGATTCACCTACGTCATACGGTACAGACACAGGTGTTGGTGGTGAGGTGCGTGGGAATTACTGTACTTGGAATCCTCTTAAAAATTCAACTACATTGTCTGATGGAAACCTTAGATCATTCAATAGTTCAACAACACAATGGTTAGGCGTTGTTGGTACTTTTGGTATGACATCAGGAAAGTGGTATTGGGAATGTACTCCAACGGTAGCAGCTACGGTAATAATCGGATTGGCAAATTCTTCGTATTCCACAGGGGGACACCCCGGCTCGGACGCAAATAGTTGGGGATATTATTCTGCTAACGGAAACAAGTATTTTAATAATTCTGGAACTTCGTATGGTGCAACTTATACAGCCAATGATGTTATTGGTGTTGCGTTTGATGCCGATGCAGGGACACTAACTTTTTATAAAAACGGAGTAAGTCAAGGTACGGCTTATTCTAGCCTGACGAGTGGCCCGTACTTCCCAGCGGTTGGGGTTTTGAACAGCCAAATTCTGTTTATAAACGCAGGTCAACGCCCATTCGCCTACACAGCCCCCTCCGGTTTCAAGGCACTATGTACGACTAATCTGCCTACGCCGACCATCGGTGCTACTAGCACTACACAGGCGAATAAGTATTTTGATATTGTCTTGTATCAAGCCGCAACAACTAACGGCACATTCACAAGAGGCAACCTGTCGTTTCGTCCTGACTTTACTTGGATTAAGAACAGAGACAACGTAGAACGACATTTTCTTATTGACGTAGTTCGTGGAAATACAAACATCACAGATAAGTTTCTTGTATCTAATAGTACTGCTGCGGAAGGGGCAAATGCAGTAGGTGGAACAACATTTAGCGTTACAGATACTGGATACGAGTTTGTTGAAACAACAATCAATTCCGATGAGTTATTTTTTAATAATCGCACTTATGTAGGCTGGAACTGGAAGGCTAACGGTGCAGGCTCATCTAACACCTCTGGCACTATAACCAGCACAGTAAGTGCGAATACGACTAGCGGGTTCTCGATTGCAACCTACACTGGCAACGGCTCTGGTGGCGCTACGGTGGGCCACGGTCTTGGCGTAAGTCCGGCGATGGTTTTTACTAAGTCCAGAAGCAACTCAACAAACTGGATGGTTTGGCATCAAAATTTAACCGCTAACTACGCTTTTGAAGGACTAAATACAACCGGAGCAGAAGTCAACGGAGGTTCTCCTTCTAAGTATGTTCGTTCAGTTTCTTCAACTCTTGTGACAATTGGTAACGACATATCTGTAAACCAAAGTGCTTCTTACACTTATGTTATGTACTGCTTCGCACCAGTAGCAGGGTATAGCGCCTTTGGAAGTTACACGGGCAACGGTTCTACGGACGGCCCGTTTGTTTACACAGGTTTTCGCCCCGCCTATGTGTTAATTAAACGCTCATCCGCTATTGAGGCATGGTGTGTTATGGACTCCAAGCGGGAAGGATACAACGTAGACAATGACCCTCTGTTTGCTAATTTAAGTAACGCCGAGGGAACGCAAGATTTTTTAGACTTGCTATCTAATGGTTTTAAACTTCGCTCTACCGACACAGGTGTAAACGGAAGTGGAACCTACATCTACGCCGCCTTTGCCGAAACACCCTTTAAGTACAGTTTGGCCAGATGATTAACGGAGAATAAAATGTTTCAACTCAATGGCAACCCAATCTCAATAGATTCTGAAGTAACCATCAATGGAGTACGTTATCCTCACTTAAGAGAGCCAGCCCTGCGTGAGCAACTAGGCATTGTAGAGGTAGCAGATCCTGAGCAGTATGACCAGCGGTTCTACTGGGGCGTAGGCAATCCCAAACTTCTAAATGACCGTGAGGAAGTAGACCAAGACGGAAACCCCATGTATGTCAAAGTCTTGGGTGAGGTCAACGGACAACCTGCGATGGTTGACTCCACAGAGCGTCTGGTCACCAAGGGACTCAAGAGCCAATGGACTGCTCAGGTCAAGACCACGGCAGGTTCTATGCTTGCCCAGACCGATTGGATGGTGATCCGCAAGGCAGAGCGAAATGTAGACATTCCCGCCACGGTGGTTGCAAAGCGGGCGGCGATTGTGGCTGAGTGCGATAGGCTTGAAGCAGCCATCACAGGCTGTGCAGATGTAGAAGCATTGATTGCGGTAGTTGGCAACCAAGGATGGCCTGCATAATGGCTACAATCGTAGAGGTCAAAGGCCAACTTGACACCCACGAAGCTGTCTGTGCTGAACGCTACTTGGGAATCAACGCCAGGCTCAAGCGCATTGAGCTTGGATTGATTGGTGCGGCAACCGCACTCATTGCCACAATGGGTTGGGCAATCAATCTTCTAATTAACTTAGTGGCAAAGCTGTGAAATTTTTAGGCAGGTTATTGGTCGCAGCTGGCCTGCATCTACAACGTATTGGATACAGGCTCACCCGTGACAAAGCTACCTGAACCAGGCAATCCAGCAGATGTGGCCAGGCAGGCCCTGGGCGGCATCAAAGAGGCCATCAAGGTTGGTCGCGAGATCAAGCAAACCGGGGCCGAGGTCTCCAACTTTCTCGATGAGGAGGCCAGAGCTCGCATTGCCTGGAAGCGCAAGCAGCTCCAGCTGCAACGCCGAGGTGACCTGGTATTCATCGATGCCGGCAACGAGTACCGCGAGGTGCGAAAGATTAGGGCAGCCGAGGAGGGTATGTACCAGGATGTGGAGAAAGAGTTTGGCAAAGCTGCGGTCACAGAGGTAAAGGCATTGATCACACAGATGCGAAAAGAAAACAAGATACTAGATCACGAGTTCCAGCGCCTGCGAACCGAGGAGCGGCTGACTTGGATCATTATCTTTACTCTGTCCGGGATCATTTACGCAACATTCAAACTGATGGGTGCGTGGTGACAACCATTGCTGCAAATTTTTTGACAGGCGAGATGGCCGCAGACTCAATGGTGAGCTCTGACGATAGCTACTATCTGATAAACAAATTGCGCCGCGGCAAGGGTTGTATTTACGGCGGCGCTGGGGACTTTGAGAAACTGCTCAAGTTCTACCAGGTGTTAGACCAGGGCGGGGACTTGGATTCGGATACAGACATCAGCATTCTGATGCTCAACGCACAGGGACTGTGGGTATACGAGAGCTCTGTCATACCCGTACCAATCAAAAATCCATTCTTTGCTATTGGAACCGGGGCCGGGTACGCAATGGGGGCCATGCACCTGGGCAAGAGCCCACGCGAGGCTGTAGAGATTGCCTGTATGTACGACACCAGCTCGCACGGGCCAATCGATGAGATGAAATTGGAGAGAGTGCGTGGCACGAAAAAAAATACCTGACGAAGAAATCATTGCAGCGATGAAAAAGTTTGGCAGCTCCAAGCTTGCAGCTGAACACATTGGTATGTCTGTCCGGGCTCTTTGCCACCGCAAAGCAAAAATTCAAGAACAATATGGCGTTGTGTTGCCAGCCTACTCAGCGAAACAACACACCGTTGCCAACACATACATTCCAGATAACCGCAGGGTGATCCAGCACACGGTAGACAATGGCCATGTGTTCATTGCTAGCGACTGCCACTACTGGCCAGGTGAATCTACCGTAGCTCACAAAGCATTTGTTAAATTGCTAACTGAGTTTAAACCTAAAACGGCCGTGCTCAATGGTGACGTTTTTGATGGGGCTAGAATTAGCCGCCACGCCGCATTGATGGGTACTAACCCACCAACACCAAAGCAAGAACTTGAGGCTTGCCAAGATCGATTAGACGAGATTGCAAAGGCATCTAAAAACGCAATCAAATTTTGGACCTACGGTAATCACGATATACGTCTCTTTAATTTTGCGGCCCAAAATGCACCAGAGTTATCTGAGTTCACCGATTTGTTTTCGTACTTCCCAGGCTGGCATACGGGGTGGCGAGTGGACATCAATAAAGATGTGGTTGTCAAACATCGATGGGCCAATGGCCAACACGCCGTGTACAACAATACTTTGCGTTCAGGGAAATCATTTGTAACCGGCCACCTACACAAACTGATGGTGACACCGTGGACGGACTATAACGGGCGCAGATACGGCGTAGACACGGGAACTCTTGCAGAGCCTACTGGAGACCAATTTGTCTATGTAGAAGAAAACCCTGTTAACTGGTGTGCGGGGTTCTGCGTGCTTACGTTTGAGAACGGCAAGCTGCTGCCACCAGAGCTCTGTGAGGTGATTGATGGTGTTGCCTACTTTAGGGGCCAGCGCGTATGAGCCCGTGGCTTATTATTTTTGTGGGCTGTGTTTACGCCTACATAGGATTTGAACAGGGCACCAAGGGCAATCTAGCGATGGCCATTGTGTTTGCCGGGTACGCCTTTAGCAACATTGGTTTATATCTCGCAACGAAAGGATAACGATGCTACCAATAGCAGCTCTGCTCTCAATCGGAGAGAAGGTTTTAGACAAGGTTCTGCCTGATCCAGGCGCGAAGGCAGAGGCCCAGGCCAAGCTTATGGAGATGGCACAGAAGGGCCAGCTCGCGGAGCTCGAGTCTCACGTCAAGGAGATGGACTCAGCCCGCAAGCGCGAGATTGAGATTGCCACCAGCGCAGCCGCTCCAATACTTAACAAAATTGTTACACCCATCCTGGCGCTCGGTACCGTGGGGCTCACGTTCATTTTGTTTGCGGTCATTATTTTTGTGGACGTTGACGCTAACTCTAAGGACATTCTGATCTATGTCCTGGGCGCACTAACCAGCGCAGTCACAATGGTGCTCGGCTACTACTTTGGATCGAGCGCGGGGTCAAAAGAAAAGAGCCAACAGCTTGACGAGATACTGGACAAGAAGAAATGAACCTGACCGACAACTTTACTTTAGAGGAGCTGGTTAAAAGCGAGACAGCTCTTCGCCACAACATTGACAACACACCAGGGGAGATTGAAATTGAAAACCTTAAAAGACTATGTGAAAAGATTCTTCAACCTGTTAGAGAGCATTTCAACACGGGGGTCAAAGTCAACTCCGGTTACCGCAGCCCAGCCGCCAATCAAAAAGTCGGTGGCTCGCCCACGTCGGACCACTGCAAAGGGCAAGCAGCGGACATCGAAATCCCAGGCATCCCGAACGCGGACCTAGCAATCTGGATCATGGACAACCTGGAATACACCCAGCTCATACTTGAGTTCTACACGCCGGGTGTTCCAGATTCTGGGTGGGTCCACGTTTCATATGACCCAGGAAACCTTAAAAAACAAAACCTAACAGCGACCAAGCAGGCAGGCAAAACAGTCTACCTGCCTGGTCTGGTTGCCTAAAAAACAAACCTGGGAGCGCAGGTAACGTCCACCACAATGTCTGTGGTGAATCCGTTGATCTTGCGCTTTCCGTTTATAACGACAGCCCTCAGGCCAGAGCTCTCGCACTCTCTTACGGCAATGATGACCTCATTGCGAGACATCGCTTGCACCTGCTTGTCCATCACAATCTCTTGCGTCTTTGGCGCATCAACTGTGGGGTTGGCTGCGCACCCAGACACCAACAAAACTAAGACTAGATATCTCATGCTGCCTCTCCCTCTAACATGGCACCCAGCGTGGCCAGGCGCTTACTGTAGGCCGCCGTGTGATTGATTCTGTCTGCGGGTGTAATTTTTTTCATCACAGATTCGTTGGCCTCCTTGAGCTGGCGCAGAGCTGTCA
>Ga0315907_10004167_pt1 | contig 16405 bp, 29 predicted proteins | sample LakEriMetagenome_3_FD_203525 | JGI IMG/M metagenome (GOLD analysis project Ga0315907, IMG submission 203525) | Freshwater fungal communities from buoy surface, Lake Erie, Ohio, United States - Buoy 12 MA123 | ecosystem: Environmental > Aquatic > Freshwater > Lake > Lake biofilm | place: USA... | reverse complement strand
CTTGTGCATACTGAGCAACAGCAACGCGGAGAGAATCACGCATTTCTTCAATGTCTACTCGCTGTTCTTCTTGGGTTACGTTTAGGTCCATTGGGATTTCACGACGGACATAGTCGCGACTGACGAGTTTATCGCTACGCATTTGTAGGAGCGCAATGATTGCTCGGTTAGGATCCATACCAGACATAATGCCATAACGGACATCAACTCCGTATTCTCCCTTAATGTCCCGTGAAGGGATGTATTTAAGGACAAATGGATTTCCGTCATCGGTTCCCTTAATAGTCTTGGTAACAGTTGGGAATAGTTTTTCATCAAGTTCAAAGCAGACAGAGATTAGTTCACCGAAGATACGTGCAAACATTGCCTGTGCTGACTTGATCTGTGTATCGAATCCGGCTTGTAGCGCTTGAACTCCGCGACCTGTTACAACAGATGCGTCAATCTGTCCTGAACGTGATTCAGGATAACGAGCACCCATACGTAGTTCGCGTTCTAATACACCGGACTCTGTAAAGACTCCTGGTGGTAGGTCTAAACCAACGCGACGAATGTTCTGTGGTTGTGCTGAACGCATAATTGAATCTGGTCCAAGAGCAAGTTCTTGCACATCTTGTGGGATAGCAATAGGTGCTTGGATAGATTTTTCTGCGGCTTGAATTTGAAGAATAGCAAAACGAGCACGGGCTAATTGAACTGATAGCACATCATCGAACTGACCACGTGCTTCGCCATCTAGTGATGGACGTGTAACAACACGTGCTAGGCACTTACCGATTGGGTTAGGCACACGAGCTAGTGTTAAGTTCTTACGCTCTGGTAGGAAGATTAAGTCTTGTTCTGCATCGTGGTAGCGAACCATAGTTATATAAGGGCTACCAGGTTGATAGTTCTGGCGAGCAAGGATTTGCTCAGCAAATTCTGGATACTGAGCAGCAAGTGATTCAGTATCAATATTAACAACTTGGGTCAAAGAAACTGTGCGTCCGAAACGATCTACTTCTGGGTAAACGCCAAAAGGGTTCAATAGGCGGATGCGTGGGTTGTTGCTTTCGTAATCTAGTTCGACAATTGCAACTAGTGAACCGTAGGTGTTATACCAGTCAGCGCCTTGATACATTTGGATAGGCAAATCAGATGAAGTCACATAGAAGTTAGCGATACGTGTTCTGATATCAGCAGCCTTGCGCTGTGCATCTGAAACCATATTGGTAGCTGAGCAGTTGAAAGATGGCATAGGAGCCATCGCCTCTGCTAAGTCACGTGCGGCAACGTCAATGAAGTTAGCGACTAGTGGCTTTGGGTAATCCTCTGAGAACATTGAAGGAAAGACTTTAGAGAGATCACCTTGGCGCACGGAAAGAACGTCGCGCATACGCTGGTCACGTGCTGCAAACTTGGTCTGCAAGCGACCTAACTTCGCATTAACTTCTTTGGCTGTTAACAATGGGGTTCCTTACGATTGGTTAAGATTATTTAATCTTTACGTTTTTCATAGTTTTTTTATCAAATGTATTTGGAAGATTTTTAGCAAATTTAATATCACGTGCTTTCATAGCTTCTGCTGCTTTAGCGGCATCTCCATAAGCTTTTTTTGGATTTTCTTTATTAACTTTTATATTAGCTTTAGCTATATTTTTTGCTACTAAACGTTCTTTAGCGTTTTTATTAGCCTCAATTTTTTTAGCTGGTGATGCAAGTGATTTACCTTGAGCGGCTTTAAGAGCTTTGGCTTCTGCCTTAGATATTGATACATTTTTCCCTTTAGTTGCTTCTTGCATTTTTGCAACTTTTTCAACAGTCTTTTTGTTACTCTTTACCGCTTGAGTTTGAACTTTTTTAGCAACAGCTTTGGTAGCCTTAACTCCGGGCTTAGTGTTTGCAATTTTTTCTATTGCCTTAAAGCCTAGTTTAATTGCAGCCTTGCCAACAGAACCTACGCCTGCCTCTTGAGGATTCTTGGTGTCCATAGACAAAGGCTTGCCAGTCTTCTTGTCTGTTATATAATTCTTCTTACTTGATCCTGCTGGAAGTTTAGCCATTGTCTTCTCCTTAGATGAAGGTCTTGTCTTTTTGTGCGAATAGTTCGTCTAGGTTAACGACTATTCTCTTACGCTTTTCTGCTGTTGATAAAAACGGATTCTTTAAATGGTGGGTAGCATAGTTACCATAGTTGAGCATTTCTCTTGCTCTGATCTCACAGAACCAAAGTGCCATTACTAAGTCGGTCTTACCCTTAGTAGTAGGCGACCAAGTAATCAACTGCTCTATTAGAGCCTTGACATTTTCTGTCTGATCTGAGGGGAGATGTATTAAGTTATCTCTATGGTGCTTACCGTCGTGCTGTTTGCTTCCAAACAAGGTAGCCATAGAAGCTACACCGAATCCGCTATCCCATTTATTGTTTCCAGTGTGGTGCTCGCGTAGTAGAACGCCGCGAGATGCTAGATGCTGACGGATACCTTCGTCTTGAGTAAGGAACGACTGAAAGGCGTTCTTCTCAACTATCCATTCACTAGGTGAATAGAGTGAAGTCCAATTGAATATCAAGTCGCGGATAGCCGCAGGACTTGGTCTAGTAATCTTTATAGCGTCTATGATGTAGCGCTTATTACTTGATCTATCAATTGCGTAGCAAATCGCGGCAGTATCACCAATCATCGCGGGGTCTAGCCCGCAGATAATACTGAAGCCTTGTAAATCTCGTGGATGTCCAGGATGTCCGGCAACCAATGGACCTGCTTTACGCATTCCATCAATACTTCCCCTGACACATACTGGGTCAAAGGCTGAGTCATCTGAGATATCTTGTTGCTGATAAATCAAAGCCCAGGTCGAAGCGTCCATAGATTGACGTTCGTTGTAAAGGTTACGTCCAGACCAGCGAGGATATAAACCTTCTGCCGTGAGTTCTACTTCGGTCTGTCCATCGAATGGAGCATCGGAGTAGGGCCACAAGGTTTCCCACTTGTCAGGGTCTTCATCAGCCGTAAGTAGGGCTGGCATAGCCAGATACTTCCAAGGGACTAAGCCACCTGGGTATCTGTCTTCGTTGCGTAGTTCCTTGTATAGATCTACAGAGGCAACGCGGGTTCCAATAATAATAAGTTTACCAGTAGGGTTAAGACGGGACCTAACGTCCTGCGTCAACCACTTGATCTGGCGTTCAAAGTCATTTGCGTTACTTAGCGTTACAGCATCGTCTACAATAATCATATCGGCACGTTTACCGTAAATCTGACCGCCGATACCTACTGCCTCGATGTTCGGGTCTTTTTCACCGGACTCACGCAGTTCATCACCGAAGGTGATTCGAGTAGCCTGCCAAGAGGCTGACTTAGAGTTGAACCCTACGCCAGCAGCATATGCACTTTGAAGTTCCTGATACATTGGATGTGTTAGGCGTTGCTTGATGGCGTAGAGAAAGTCTGCTGCTAGGCGTTGAGTCTGGGAAACTATCAAGACTCTAAAGTTAGGATTACGAGCTACCATCCAAGTTACATAGTCTACGGTCACCGTAATTGACTTGGCGTGGTTTGGCGGGATGTTAATAAGGATTCTATTATCAGATACGCCAGGTTCATACTTCATAGAAGGGTGTAGCCACCCTGGGGTTCTACCCTCTATCAGATCTATTAGATTCTGCTGATGGGCGAAAGTCTTAGAATTTAAAAAGCGTTCTCTAAATTCGGCGAAGGATATATCGTGGACATCGCCGGAGGCAAAAGCTTTATCCTTTAGACCTAGTCTTGTTCGGTCCATCTTGTCGGCGAAGACCTTATCGGTGCGCCGGTAATATTCATAAGTCTTCATAGACTTACCAGCCGAGGCACAGGCTGCGTCTACAGTCATACCTTCTGCTATACAGCCGAGGATAATCCTCTTTGCTATATCTGCTGAGTTTTCTGCCACGTATTCCTCCAAGCGGCGTAATGCCGCGAAATAAATTTCATTACTAGGTTGAGGAATTTATACTAGGCGCGAGTATTTAAATAGATCTCACCCAACTAAAAGCGGTGCCAAGCACCGCACTGTTTAGGTTTGGCTCCCGAAGGAGCCCAAGCGAACTGAGGGGTAAATATAGGCTCAGCCTTGGGGGCCTCGCCAGAGGCCAACCGTAGGTCGCAAAGCAGACTGCAATTAGCTTTGCTCCCTATATAGTATAAGGCAGTAAATTTTAGGCATTTACCGCTTTCTTGTAAAAAATCTTTTAAATGTGGTGTAGTTCACTAAAACAGTATACAGATCGGGGGCATAATGTCTAATTACAGCCCTTTCACTTTAGGAAAAATATTTATTCGTGCTACACAATACAACACCACCGTCATATTAACAACACCGGGTCCGGTTTTTTCTGCCCTACCCGTTACGGCGCGGCCCTATTTCTGCCAGATTAGCGGCGATACCGTAAAGTCCCGGCGGTTAGTGCGGCGGCCCGGGCTTACTATTTAACCGGCGATAATTCACTAACTCCCCTAAGCCCTAAGCCCTAACCGATAGCCCGGACCTAACACCTATCCCGGCCCGGCCCTATATCTCCCGGCCTAATCTTTCCCACCTATTGCCCGGACCTAACCCGTCGAGGCCCGGACTATTGGACCCGGATACGGAGCTGAGTTTTGGCCCGGTTAATTAAAAGAGATCCGACTGCCGGAGCTCCGGACTTGCCTAGTCCGACTTAAAAACTTATTGAAATTCGATCGAATAGCATAGACACGCATAGACAATTGCTGCTATCCTAGATCTATTGAAGGACACCGAAACCCCTTCAAGGAAAGAGTAAAGAGATGATAATTACGCAGAAGAATTACAAGGGCCGCGTTTGGACTTGCGACGAACACAATAACAAGATTGAAGGGATGATTGCTGAAGGCAAGGCTGAAGAGGCTATGCGCCTTGTTGCAATTCTTAACCCTAAGAAGTCTAAGGGTATATGCAAGGAATGCGCCCGCCTTTATTACGCAACCCCTAACTGCAACCGATAAGGAGAAGGAATAATGATAAAAGTTACGGAATTCGACGGTGTTACTAGCGGTAACACTTATCCAATTGAACTAGTAATGCACGAAATTAAATTATCTTCACCGGCCGATAGTAAAGTGAATTGGGAATTTCCCGGCTACGTGTCCATAGTTTTATCTAATGGAAGGGAGATTGCATTCGGTGAGTCACTAGAGGCCGACACCGGTTATTCGTGGAATTGTTACGAAATAGACGGCACTAATAACGTAATCGGCTCATTCGATGATTTAAAAGATATTAAAGAAATTGCTAATGAATTGTGGCGCCAGGTTTCACCACTAACTAAGGAGAATAAATAATGAATATCCTCGAGCAGACTCTAACCGTTTATATTCGCGGCGTAATGATTGCCGTGCTAATTCTTGCCGTGCCTTTTATTATCGCGGCCATTAAGGATATTAATCAACTAACTAAGGGAGATAAAAATTAATGAATATTTACTCTATAAATATTATATTCACCACCGATAGACCACTAAGTGAAGAAGAAATAGACCTATTACGCAGCCAGGTATTCGCTCAAATTGAGGAGCCAGTCAATGAAGAAGGCGCTGACGTCGAATACACCACCCAATTACTAGGAGGTAAAAAATAATGGCGACGATAACTAACCCAAAATTCTGGCAATTACTAGAGACACCACCGGACTATGCGGCGCACACTAACGCGCTCTATGAATGGTCCCTTAACTATGACGCCGGGCAAGGACCGATTACCTTATTCCTAGACCTAATCGGATATTCTGCTAATGAATACGGCGCCCCACTATTCGACTTATCGAATGTCCACCGGACATTAGGCTACCTAGAGTTAGATTACCTAGGAGACGCATTAAAAGAATATGCGGACCGGCCTAGTGACGTAATGGCGTGGCTCGAACAATTACTTAATGCTGAATTAGCCGATTAGTGCCGGCCCGTCGGTTACGGCCTAAGCCGTAGCCGGTGGACTGCTACTAATAGCAGTAATTACCTAATGAAAGAGGTTAAGAATATGGAAACACTAAACAAGCCGGACACCTTGCAAGGTCTAACGCTCGACGCTAGCACGGCCCTAGACCTACTTACCGGCGCTGCTATTGCGGCGCATAGTAAGGCGGACCTACCGGCCTTAAATTGCGTAAACGTGAGCGCGAGCTCCGGGATCTTGACGGCAGTCGCTACCGATAGGTATCGCTTAATCTATGGCGAAATAAAGCTTGAAAGTGAGAGAGAGGGCGAGAGCGAGGGCGAGGGTGTTAATTTTGATCCGATTAGCATCCCACTGGCAGACATTAAAAGAATAACCGCAGCTATTAAAGGGCTAGGCAAGGCGGCCCTAAGCCGGGCCACGCTATCGCTTAACCGTGCCGGGGATATCCTTACCGTAACTATTAACGCGGGAGAGGGCGGCACTAATCTAGTTATTAACCTTTACACCGGGCAGCAATTCCCACCATATAAGCAACTCTTTAACGGTGAGCCGGTCCCGGTTAGTGAGCTGCAACTTAATGCCGATTACCTTGCATCATTCGCTAAGGTCCCGACTAGTGGGGGCGGGCAGCAATTCACCTTTACCGGGGACCGTAAGCCGATTAAGGTAAAGATTAATCACGACGTAATTACGTGGCACGGGCTACTTATGCCTATGCGGACTATCTAATTTAGAGGCGGCCCGCCGGTTATCGCTTACGCGGTAGCCGGTGGACTACTCCTAACCGGGTAGATTCCTCTCGCAAGGCGTGAGAGGGCAATTTAAAGAGAGAGTGAGCGAATGACAATAGAGCGCAACTATGCGGGAGCGTGGGTTATCTACGCTAGCGATAGCCGGGGATACCTAGTAACCCGCAGCTATTACGGCTATAACAAGAGAGAGAGCATTAGGCTCTTTCGTCAATATATGAGAGAGGGAGAGTAATGGGGCAGCCGATGACGTGCGCGGACTGCGATAAGCCGATTAAAGTAACTATCGAGCCTTACGGGTCCGGGAGAATGGCAGTATTCACTTGTAAAGATTGTGGCATTAGCTACGATACTAATATAGACTAACCTAACCTAATGAAAGAGGGAGATAATGAATAAAACCGTGAACGATATGGTCCGGGAAGTGGTAGAGGGAGAGGGCGAGCTTTGCTCGACCTGCGGGAAAGATAAGGATTCATTTAGTAAAGAGTGGGAATACGCTCAGTGTCAGATCTGCTCTATGGTAGAGGGCGAGGGCGAGAGAGAATATACGTGCAGCTCTTGCGGGTGGGAGATAATCAACTCGAAATGGTGGTTAATAGCTCAGACTCACTCCGGTAAATACTTATGCGATGACTGCGAGATGAGTCTAATAGTGAGTGAAGGAGAGGGTGTCTAATGAACGCTATCTTCTATTCAACTATGATAGACGCAGACTGCGAGGACTGCGGTAAGACTTATGAAGATATCCCGGCGCAAATCGGCGGCGGGATAGTGGTATGGACCTGCCCGGACTGCGGGTATGAGAGAGAGAGAGCAAGAAATGACTAGACCAACACCGGAATACTATCAAGCTAAGGCTGATCTCTGCGAGAAGTTAGCTATTCAGCAGATATGGGCAGGTAATACCGATATGGGTATGCGTAACATAATGCGAATGACCCACGCACTAGCAGAAATACAATTAAAAGAGAAGGAGGAGGAGAATGAGTAATGTAATCAGCTTTAAGGGTAAGACCACGAACGTAACCTTCTATGAAGTGGTAGATGAGCAAGGCATAGCCATATGGGGTGGGGGAGATGTCACCGAGTGTATTAGGTTTTGGCGTAATGGTCCGATAAACTCTCGCATATTCGTAACGAGCTGGTCGGAGGACGGCGAGGACGCCGCCCTAGTAGGCGAGCCGATAGATGTAACTTTCCTAGTCCTAGCAGGGATCACTAACACACTAGAGAGGATAACCCGATGATGTTTGTTGGCTTGGTCGTAGTTTTACTACTGGCCTACGTAATAATTACCGTTGATTGGAAACTTAATGGAAGATAAAAGAATTGCTGCTGCCAAGAAAAGAGCAGTAGCTCAACGTAATTATCAAAGAGCGAGAGCGAGAGCGCTAACCAAGTTAGCTAACGCTTTTCCTAATGAATATAAAGTTTATCTGGAGGAGGAGAAGATTAATGATTACACGCAGGGGAAGACTTGGATTGACCTTGACGGTAACACTAATGCTAGTGTGGACACTAACACCGGCACCGTTACCGATAGAGGTAGAGATACACCGACCGAAACCCGCAATAATCAATCACGGGCCGGCAACTTATGAGCAGAAGTTACAGAATAAAAAGCTCGCAGCACGTTACGCTTACCTTGCTTTCGGGTGGAAAGGGAGAGAGCGAGAGTGCCTCATCGCCCTTTGGACCCGTGAGAGCAGGTTTGACCACTACGCCAGACCTCTCGACCATAAGGGCAGACCAAGATCGTCAGCTTTTGGTATTGCTCAGCACCTTGGAGAGACAAGCAGAGATCCTGCTACTCAAATCTTACGAGGCCTTAGATACATTTCTCACAAACACGACACACCTTGTAGAGCCAACTCTTTCCAACGAAAGAACAACTACTACTGAGGAGTCTAAATGATTACAGGAGTATCACTATTCGCAGGAGTAGGTGGCTTTGACCTGGCGATGGAACGCAACGGAGTTAATGTTGTTGCTAATGTGGAGATAGATAAACATTGCCAAGTTCTATTGGAACGTAAGTTCCCTAACGCAAAACAATTTAATGATGTAACAACAGTAAAGGGAGAGGACTTAATAAATGCAGGATTTAATCCAAGCAGAGGAATTATTACAGGAGGATTTCCCTGCCAAGATCTCAGCGTCGCTGGCAAGAGGGCTGGCTTGGCTGGCGAACGAAGCGGGTTATTCTGGGAGATTGCCCGAGTTGTGGAAGAAACGCAAACAGAATGGTTCATACTCGAAAACGTCCCTGGTCTGTTATCCAGTAACGAAGGAAAGGATTTTGGAGTCGTGCTCGGGACGATGGCAGACCTCGGGTATTCTGTTGCCTGGAGGACTCTTGACGCTCAGCACTTCGGAGTTCCCCAAAGACGCCGCCGTGTCTTCATCGTTGGCCGACGTTCTTCAGGGGAAAGAGGTCCAGACGAAGTATTATTTAAGCCCCAAGGCTTGCGAAGGGATACTTCGCAGATCAAGTCGCAGAGGCAAGAGCTTGCCGGAAGAATTAAGTAATGCTCTGGTTCACCAAGCGTCGCAGAGCGCAAACTAATGAGGACTATGAAACGTGGATTGAGGGCGGGATGGTCCCGACATTGAACGCTTTTGATAATGGAGACATTAGGGCCACCGTTGCTGTTATCGTTAGAATGCGAGCAGGTAAACCAGGTGGAGGTAAAGGAGCTTTACTTTCAGAAGATAAAAGTCTGACCATAGCTACTAGTAATGATCAAACTTTATTCGTTGGTCCCATTGTTCGCAGACTTACGCCGCTAGAATATGAAAGGCTGCAAGGTTTTCCTGACGAGTGGACTGAAGGACAATCTGATACTCATAGATATAAGCAAATGGGAAATGCAGTAACAGTTCCTGTTGTTGAATGGATTATTCAGGGTATCTGTGATACCTTTGATACTGCGAACTAGGTCTTATACTCTTTCTTCCTAGTCGCACAAGTAAGCCCCACCTCTCCGTCCGGTGGGGCTTTACTATTTACTTAGCGTGATCGGTGGAGTAGAAACCCTTACCTTTGAAGGTAACAGGAGGCGATGACCAAACTCTTTCCATACTTTCGTGGCAGTCATAACAGACAGGGTTGCTAGCTTCCTCGTGGATAGAGCGCTCTACTTGTAGAGTCGAGCCACACTTACATCTGTAATCATAAATCATAGTTTAATCGCTTCCTCGATATCAAGATAACCTACTAACTTCTCAATCTTACTGCGGTTAGCGAACTCTGAAGTAACCGGCATCCAGTGCTTAACCCACTCAGGTTCTGGTATATCCATTAGATCAAAGGAATAGATACCAAGTGGAGTTGAGTTAATATAAAAGGGAATGAGATCGCGCTCAGCGCTCTGCGTTATGAGCTTGCGATACTTCATCTCCTCAATCAGCAGGGTAGGGTAGTGAGTGTGGCGGCACTTAAGTTCTATGTAATGGCCCGCTTGCTGACTAATACAATCGAATGAATCGAAGATACCTTCACTCTTAACAAGGTCCGGATATAAACTTTCCTGTAAGTAATTAAATAGTTCTAGTTCTTTCATACCCAATACCTACCGCATTTAATACAGTGAGTAAGGCGAAGCATCAGGCCGTCACTCTGATTGATAACAAACCAAGAGTTTGTTTGGTGGTTGCGTGTGACAAGGCACCGCACAATTAAATAACATTCACGTAAGTATTTCAGGTAACGGTTTATCGCCAAGGGCTGTCTCCTCCGAGTAGGTTCTGCAACTTGCGAAGTGAATTAGCACAGCGCCTATCAGCAGTAGATAGGGCGCAACCATATACTTCAGCGATCTGCTGAAGGGTAAGACCTTCGTGATGTCTAAGCAGTAGCAAGTCCTTATCGGACTGCTCTAACTTTAAGTAAGCTTTCTTAATATCTATCAGGACTGCAAGTAAGTTGCCACCCTCTGACGGTGATGATGAGCCGCGAGGTTGTCCATCTTTAATCATATCTTGTATCTGTTCTAGCACTGTTCCGTCTACTACTGAAGCTATGACGAAAGGTAAGAGCTGGCCCAGGGTAGCAGTCTCGTAATAGGTTTCATCCGTTATTGAATAGCCGGACTTATCTGCCTTCTCTCTACGAGCGTAGCGTTCAGCTACTCTACGCATCTGCCAAGCGATACGTTGAAGGTTATGTTTATATTGTTCAGGATCTGGCTCAGCCAACTGAGCGTTGATGAAAGTAGCACGACCAGTAGCCCAGACGTAACACTCTTGGGCAAGGTCTGCCTTCTCTATGAAGTTCTTATAGCGACGATGAATACTATTAGTAACCGAAGGAACTAAGTCATATACTGCAGGGTCTAGTTCACTCACAGTCAGGTAGCACCAGATCTATTACGTGCTGGATGTTAAGCAGTTTGATAGCAAGGAAATCTATGTAGTTGCTAGCGTCAGCTAGTTCTTCTAGCAGTTCCCTAATGGTATCTGCAGTAGTAAATGACTCAAACTTCTGACCAGTTGCTAACGCATACTGTTCGTGGCCTACACTCTTAACACGTCCAGCACGAAGCGAAGCGAAGGACTCTATGAATGAAGTCAGGTCATCAGTGCTAACGCCACCAGCACTGCGGTAGTTGGCTACTACTGGATGATCTGCTAACGGACTGGACGCAGGGTTACTACGAACTCCTTGCGAGCCTGGTCTACGCTCAGCACTATGAAGCCACTCTCTATCAAAATTGTCAGCGCTAATTCCAGTTCCTCGCTCATCCATTAGACTCTCCTATTAGTAGGTTACGGGTTGCCTCGGCACCATTAGCCAGGTAGTAGTCATTGATATCCATACTAGGTGGTAGTGTAACAATAGTTGAGTTCATCACCTCGTTTGCGACACGCTTAGCGAACTCAGCTCCTGGGTTAGAGCCATCCTCTTTGACATCATTATCGCCCACTACAAATACGGTTTCATAACCGCTAAATAACTTTGGGAAGTGTGACTTCCAGGCAGCGACACCTGGCACTCCGACTGCTGGTATATCTAACACACCACTAGTAATGACTGCATCTAACTCACCTTCGGTGACAACAATATACTTACTCGAAAGGGTTAGGTCACTGACGTTATAGAGATGAGCCTTCTGCCCTGTTGGGCTACCATACTTAGGCTTGCCATCATCTAATCTTCTAAACTTAAAGCCAACACAATGACCACCAGCAGTAATATAAGGGATGGAAATCCATCCAGCATACATCTCGTGACCGTTGATAGGGTCAGTAATGGTTCCAATCTGATACTTAGATGCTACTAGTTCAGAGATCCCACGTTCTTCTAGCACGGCTAGAGTTTCCTGATTTATTGCCTGAGCGTATCGTTGCGCCGCTTCCAGCAGCAATTTCGACTGCACGTTTGAGGCCATCGTTAAACTCCATATTCTCTAGTATACAAACCAAGTTCACTGCATTGCCACCCTTACCGCAGGTGTGGCAGTAATAGAGATTATCTATTGTATTGATTACCGCACTGCGTCTACTGTCATTGTGCAATACACAACGCACCGAGCTGGACTTACCTTCTTTTACTTCCCCACCAAATGCTAGGACTATTGGCCCTATGGGGATTGTGTTTGCATCGGTGGAACCGTTGAACCTTTTCTTGCGATTAACCCTGGACCAACCTTGTGTTGACATACGCATCCCTTATCCTCGCATTGGTAGTGTAAGTCTGTGGCCTTATCATAGTAGCCCTCGGTGTTTAAGACACCGCCTACTAGACAGTCGTGGCAGATCATTTTGGAACAGCTTTCTTTTGAGGTTCTTTCCAGTTAGTTACTAGATCAATAATATTAACTGCTACTTGATTTGTGTAACCACCCATTAAAACCATATCTGCTACCTTCTCTATTAACTTTACCGAGTAACCTTTAGTATCAATAGTTTGTTCTTCAATTAACTCTAGGTCCGGTGTTGCACCCCAAGTTTCAGTGCTGGTTATATCTCCTGTTGGCGTTGGCATTTCTTCTCCTTAGAATTTTGCTAGGTAAGCGCCTGTCTCAGCACCTAACCGGCATTCGATTATATTCTTAAATGATTCAAAGACTGAGATATTATTCCAGTCATCTACTACGTGTATCTCGTGGTGGTTATCATCAATAACACCTTGCGGGTAATGGATAATAGGGATAGAAAGAATCGCATACCTGCAACCTTTACTAGCCACATCCCATACCTTAACAGCTTCCTCTTTAGTCATATGCTCAAGCACATCACCAAAGACAATCAGGTCAGCTTCTAGACTTTCATAGTTACGAACATCACCAAGTTGAACATCATCATACAATTCGTGCAACTTGTATTGATCTATATTCTTTTGATAGACCTCTATCGCTGTATAGTGCGCCCCGATAAATGGACGAAGTAACTTAGAGTAAGTTCCACCACCTGCTCCAACATCTATAACAGTTTTAGGTTGGAGTTGAAACGCTTTGTTTAATACCCAAGTTCTGTTCTCAGGATTGGAACCAGCCATTACTGTTTCTCCTTTAACCATTGTTTAAGATCTTGTATTACCCAGGCATTTTCTATGCCTGAGTTTCGGCGCTTGACTACAACATAGTGCAGTGGCACTTCCCCGATACCACGAGCATTAGCATAGTTAAGCGCCTCAACTTCAGCTTCCCTCCAGAACTCAGGCAAGGAGAGCGTTGCCCTGTTCTTGAGTTCTAAGATATAGCTCTTGCCAGCAATGACAACAACCATATCGCCTTCATCCTTGCTACCCGCTTTTGTTAAGCGTTCAGCTAGGACACCTGCTTTGCGGAGCCACTTCATAACATCTGTTTCAAAGATGCTACCTTTGACTCGATTGTATTTACTTGCCATCAAGTTTTACCTTGTTGACTTTAAAGACTTGTTGACCATCTTCGTCAATAACTTCTACTATTCCTGCTTGTATCAGGAGCGAGGCGAAGCCCGCAAAGTCCATCTCCAGCTTGACTATACGCTTCTTTAGATACTGGATCTCTGTGTTCACACTAACTCCTTCTTTAAATATTGGCGTAAGCAATAATTGCATTTACTGACTAGACAATCTTGTTGATTGATAAATTTCTTTTCAACCTTATGCCCAATCAGTTTGCAGAAAAGTATCACTTCTTCTTACTCCTAATAATATTAATAGCTATGGACATACCTCTGTTAAGGCCACGCTCATAATCATCTTCTGGATAGTCAATGCAACTTTCTATCTCTTTGATAATTTTATCTCTGATACTGCGTTCAATCCACTCAAACATTTTGCGCTCCAAAGATAGCCTGGTTACGAACTGACCTACCATAAGCGTCAGCGTCATTTATCTGACAAGCAGCATAGTTAGTAAAGAGTGCTGCGTGATCTGTTCCATCAGCAGTGTGCGGTCCAAATCTATTCTTAACCGCAGCAACCTTTAAAATATGATCGGCTGGATTGTATCCAAGGGTAAGTATCAGCGCCGGCAGTTGACTCACCTTGCCGTGAATAGCACGACGTGCTGGTGGGTTATGAGTAGAACCATACTCACTTTGTTCTGATACGTGGTGCAATACTAGAACACACGCTTCAGTCTTGCGAGCCATATCGTGTAGCTCCATCATAATTGCACGAAGACCAGCCCACTCATTATCCGTTTCAGATACCACGTTCATTAAGTTATCAATGATTATCAACTCTGGTGCTACGCCATATAGTTCAACATAAGCCCGAATCTCAAGTTCAAGGTCATCTATTGAAGGTGATGAATCAAAGACCCACTTAATGTTACCCAACTTAGGTAAGTGATGATTGTAATAATGAGTGTCGCTAGCCAAGTTGCTTTCAACTAATACCTGAGAATGTCCTGACAAGTGCGCTGCAGCCCTCATCATAACCGTAGTTGTATCAGTATCAGCAGAGAAGAATAACGTAGGCACATCTGCTTTGATTGCATATATCAATGCAAACATTGACTTACCAGCATTAGGTGCTGCCGCAACCATACATACTTGCCCACGTCGAAACTTAATTTGTTTATATGCTAACGCACTCCAGACATCAGGTAGCGGTGTTGCTTTGGTAAGCACACCACTCCAAGCTCTGGATAAATCAAGCAACGTCTTCTCCTCTTATTGTTATATTTCGTTGTCTTCTTACAGCTTGTCTGGCTCTAACAGTTAAGCCGCCCCAGATCCCATAATATTCATTCCTGATGCCCCATTCAGCGCATTCAATTTGGTGGGAACATTGGTAGCAGATTGATTTTGCATATTTAATATTCACCTGTGACTGAAAATCAACTTCCTTTTCAGGAAACCAGTGATCGCCACCAACCTCTGCACATAATGGAGCCTCGAACTCGTGAGGCTCTCGCATTATCTATCGAACCCACACCGCATCACACTGGTTAGGTGTGCCTTTCGGTGATGCACACATCCAGCCCTTCCAGGCTTTACCAGAAGCATTAACTCCTGAGCGTAGTGTCATTGTTCCGTGCTTACATTGTGGGTCGGCTCCTGTCGAAGCAGGAGCAGGGTTAAAAGGTGGTGTATCAACTACCGGTGTAGCGTTAAATGCTTTTGCTGCATATGCGGCATTACCACCGCTACCTAGTGCTGATGATGTTGACTTAATAAGTTCAGTTACATCTTGAAGTGTTGTTAGTTGTGCTTCAAGTTCTGCTTGTGATGTTGCGTATACATTGATAAGAGTTCCATCAGCTAACTTAAAGTTAGCCTGTAACTTTGTTGAATCGGGTGCAGCCATTTACTTTCCTCCACTTTGTTTGATAGATAAGCGATTTGATTCTGGTCCTGATTTCTTAGGAACAAAACCTAGAAGTTTCTCAACTTCCTTGTCATCAACAGTAGACCTGCCAGCAACTGTTGTCCAACTGATTTGCACTCCACTAAGAGTGCTACCTATTACTCCCTCGAAGCTGGCCTTCAAGGAATCCTTTTGTTTTTCTAGTTCTTTAATCTGTGCGTCATACTGTAAATATAACAATGCGTTCTTGTCAATATCAGGGTCCGGTATTACTACCTCACTGACTTCGATACGTTCTTTTTTTAGACCAACGCATCCCATCTCACCAGATGCGTCATAGTATTTGCAATAGAACTTACAGTAACTTTCATCCTTCTCAGGATCAGGTGCAGTAGCAGATTCTTTTACTGCTGCTAACCAACCTAGTGCTTCAAGTGCCATTGCTTCATCGTAAGGTTCTGAGTGCCACTTGATATCACGTTCATCACCATCACGTGCAATTGCTACAAGGTTAACGTTCTTAACTTCATAGCCATTCTTAGATAACAAATAGCCATAGACCTGCACCTGCCAACGCTGTTGCGTTGATGGAAAGTAGCCTAGGTTCTTTATCTTGCTAGTCTTCCAGTCAATCACATCACCAGATTCTGGTATGAATAAATCAACGTGTGCTTTCATATCACCGTGTTGAACTTCGGCTTCTACTACATACTTCTCACCCTTTGGGTCAATAGCACCGATAGCTTCTTCAATGGCTGCGTGAATAGCAGTTCCCATAATTGCTGCAAGTTTTAATTCGTTGTTGTTAGTTTCCGGTTGTGCATTCAACCGATACCAAACCTTACGACGGCAACCACCAAGTTCTGATGGTCCCACCTGTGTCTGAACTGAACGTGATCTACTTGCATCTTTAGCACGTAGAACGTTTATCAATAACTCTTTTGCATCTGTCATTAAATCGTCCTCTCCTGGAC
>Ga0315907_10004166_pt1 | contig 16408 bp, 11 predicted proteins | sample LakEriMetagenome_3_FD_203525 | JGI IMG/M metagenome (GOLD analysis project Ga0315907, IMG submission 203525) | Freshwater fungal communities from buoy surface, Lake Erie, Ohio, United States - Buoy 12 MA123 | ecosystem: Environmental > Aquatic > Freshwater > Lake > Lake biofilm | place: USA... | reverse complement strand
AGAGGCACCGCTTTCATTGACCATATACACTTCAATCCCCTGAATTTCTGAAAGTCCTTTAACGAACGATTCCGTTTCGCGGCCGGCGGTGCCATTACCCACTGCGATGCACTGGATATCAAATTGTTTTACCAATTTCACTAACACATCGCGTGATTTGGCTAATTCGAGTTGCGGTTCGTGAGGATAAATAACCGTATCATGAATGAGCTTACCTTCTTCATTTAAGCACACCACCTTGCAACCCGTCCGAAATCCCGGATCGAGCGCCAGTATTCGTTTATGTCCCAATGGAGCGGTAAGCAATAACTGACGCAGATTTTCAGCGAATACGCGGATCGCTTCCTGATCAGCACGCTCTTTTAGAGCAGCGCGAAACTCTGTTTCAATAGAAGGCTCTAATAAGCGTTTGTAACTATCCTTCACCGCTAGGGCAATTTGCTCGCTGGCAGCATTTCTTGTTTTTATTAATCGACGGTTGAGTTGATCTACCACCTCCTCTTCATCTGGGCCCACCGACAGGCGTAAGAAACCCTCATCTTCTCCGCGAAAAAGCGCCAAGATGCGATGGGAAGGACACTTTTGAATAGGCTCCGAAAAATCAAAATAATCTTTGAACTTCACACCTTCCGCTTCTTTGCTTTTTACTGATTTGGAAGAAAACAGACCGAATCGCTGAAAGTGATAACGCACTGTTTCGCGGGCCTGTTCATTTTCATTCACCCATTCGGCAATGATATCGCGTGCACCGCTGAGCGCTTTCTCCGCTGTTTCTACACCATCATTAACGAAACGCTCTGCATATCCTTCTATTTCACCAGCGGGCTCCTTCATGAGCCACTCTGCCAATGGTTCCAGTCCCAGCTCACGAGCCACAGTGGCCTTTGTTTTGCGTTTCGGTTTGTAAGGCAAATAGATGTCTTCTAACATCGAAAACTCATAACACTCTTCGATGCGTTTTCTGAGTTCATCGGTGAGCTTTCCTTGCTCTTCGATGGTCATCAAAATATATTCTTTGCGCGTTTTTAAATCCATCAATTTGGACCATTGATCTTTGATAGCAATGATGGACACATCTTCTAAGCCTCCCGTTCTCTCTTTTCTGTAGCGCGCAATAAAAGGCACTGTAGCGCCTTCTTTCAACAATTCTACTGTAGCCTCCACTTGACGTTGACTAATCGCAAGTTCACCAGCAATCAATTGATATTCTTTCATCTTCTTTCTTCCTTTCGCTCGTTGAGTAATAAATTATTTTGCCTTGTAGTCAGCGGCCATCTTAATGGCATCATGAATCCACGGATCGGCATTGATAATAGCTGGCACGACTTCTTCTGCTTTCGTTACTACTTTCCACATGCGGGTATGCAATTGGCCCACAAATTTTTCATCCACCATTTTTTGTAAAAGATCTACCAACGGATCGTAAAAATGATCGGTATTGACGATGATGATGGGTTTATTGAACAGACCCAATTTTTTCCAGGTAATGGCTTCGAACAGTTCTTCCATGGTGCCTACACCGCCAGGAAGGGCGATTAGTGCATCTACCCCTTCCATAAAGCGCTTTTTACGTTCATGCATATCAGCCACAAAAACAAATTCCTTCACTTGTTTGTGAGCCCATTCTACTTCTTTCATAAAATGAGGCATGATGCCTACTACATGTCCGTTGTGCTCGAGCATAGTAGTGGCGAGTTGCCCCATAAGGCCTGTACCGCCGCCACCGTAAACGGCAGTTATATTATGGTGGGCAAGATCTTTGGCTAGAAGAGCCGTTTCTTCAAAAAAGATGGGCCGGATTTCTCCGCTGCTGGCTGCGTAAACACATACGCGTTTAATATCCGTATTCAAAGTTGGGCAAGTTTAGTTCGTTGAGATCATTGGTAAAATCGAATCGCAAGTCTTCGTGCATACCCGCAAGGGCTTTTTCGATTTTTTGAATTTGTCGGTGGTAGATGAGCTGCACACTTACATTGGAGGTAGCGCTTCTTCCCAGTTCCGTTATCTTTTTACAGAAGTACAGAAGAATAGCTACTTCAGTAGTCCTTTGTCCTGAAAACTTAATGTGCTTATTAGCGGTTCGCAGCACTTTTCTCAGGCTTTTTTTAATGAAATAAATGGTGCTTTTATTCATTTCATCAAAAGCCAGATCGATCTCTAACTTGATGTCATTGACATATTGCGATTCATCCTCGGCATCGAAAAGGAGATAAGAAATCAATTCCTTATTTTCCTTTTTGTACTTCACCATACGCATCAGCAATTCAGCCAATTCGTCCTCCGACTTCAGTCGAAGTTCCTTCTTCACATCACTCACTGATGCCGCCTTCATTTCTTAGGTTTTAGAGGTTCTAACAAGTATTCCAGACCGTTGGTTTTGATCACCCACAGCGTTTGCAAATATTCACCGAGTTTTCCATCGGGGAAACCCTTTCTTGCAAACCATTCGAGGTATGACACCGGTAAATTACAGAGAAGAGTGCCCGAATACTTGCCAAATGGCATTTTCATGGTCACTATCTGCATCAGCACGTTAGAATCGGGGGAACTCATTACTGCGCAAAATAATCACTATCTTCGCGCCCCCAAAAGAAAAACCCCAAAGTCGTGCTTTCTGTTTCAAATTTATCGTTGCGCTACGGCAAGCGCACCCTTTTCGAAGATGTAACCCTTAAGTTCACCTCTGGCAACTGCTATGGTGTAATTGGCGCTAATGGTGCGGGTAAATCGACCTTTTTGAAGATTCTTTCAGGAGACATCGATCCTACTACTGGCGACATTGCTATTTCACCCGGAGAGCGGATGAGCGTATTGAAGCAGAACCACTTTGAGTTCGACTCTTTCCCTGTCCTTCAAACGGTATTGATGGGCAATGGAAAACTATGGGACATCATGCAGGCCAAAGATGCCCTTTATGCTAAAGCAGACTTCACCGATGCCGATGGTGAAAAAGCGGCTGAGCTTGAAATTCAATTCGCCGAAATGGACGGATGGAATGCCGAAAGTGATGCTGCCAACTTGTTGAGCGGACTTGGAGTGAAAGAAGAAAATCACCACACGCTCATGAGCGAACTCAGCGGTAAAGAAAAAGTACGTGTTCTTTTGGCCCGTGCTCTTTTCGGTAACCCCGAGATACTCTTACTCGATGAGCCTACCAACGACTTGGACGTAGAAACCATTGGTTGGTTAGAAAACTTCTTGGCCGATTTCCAAAACACCGTGATTGTGGTATCCCACGACCGTCACTTCTTGGACTCGGTATGTACACATATCGTGGACATTGATTTCAGCAAAATTCAATTGTACACAGGTAACTATACCTTCTGGTATGAATCGAGCCAATTGGCCTTGCGTCAGCGTGCCGATCAAAACAAGAAGATGGAAGACAAGCGCAAAGAGTTACAAGAATTCGTTGAACGCTTTTCTGCTAACGCTTCAAAATCGCGTCAAGCAACCAGCCGTAAAAAGTTGTTGGATAAATTGGTGATTGATAATATTCAGCCTTCCACTCGTAAATATCCAGGCATCATTTTCCGTCCGGATCGCGACTGTGGAGATCAGATACTGAACGTAGAAAACCTCAGTAAGACTAGTCCAGAGGGCATCAAGTACTTTGACAAGGTGAATTTCACTATGATCAAAGGAGATAAAGTAGCCGTCATTTCGAAAGAACACTCAGCGATCACGGCTTTCTTTGACATCATTAACGGTGAAGAAGAAGCCGATAGCGGAGAATACTCATGGGGTAGCACCATTACCCGTGCTTACTTGCCTAACAACAACGCTAAGTTTTTCAATGGTGAAGACAATCTCATCGATTGGTTGCGTGAATATTCTAAGGACAAAGACGAAACTTACGTTCGCGGCTTTCTAGGTAAAATGCTTTTCAGTGGTGAAGAGGTGTTGAAAAAATCGAACGTGCTGAGCGGGGGAGAAAAAGTGCGCTGTATGATTTCGCGCATGATGCTTGCCAATGCCAACTGTTTGATTCTCGATGAGCCTACGAATCACTTGGATTTGGAATCGATTACCGCATTCAACAATGCCATGAAAGATTGGAAGCACGTTGCTTTGTTCACTTCTCATGACCACGAATTCACGCAAACCGTTGCCAACCGTATTATTGAGATCACACCAAAAGGCGTCATCGACAAACGCATGGATTATGATGATTACATCTCTAGCAAGGAAATCAAAGCCTTGCGCGAGCAGATGTATTCTTAATCATTAGCACTGCTCCGATGGACACTACACCGCAAAAAAACAATCCCCTTCACGGTATCACCTTGGAGCAGATTTTAACGCAGTTAGTGGAGTCCTATGGCTGGGAAGATCTCGCAGAGGCAGTTCCCATCAACTGTTTCCGAAGTAATCCATCGATCAATTCGAGTTTAAAATTTCTTCGCAAAACACCATGGGCTCGGGCTAAGGTGGAAAGTTTTTACCTCTATTCTAAGCGAAAAAATCGATTGATTTAATCATGGATAAATCCCGTGTACATTCCTTTTGTCGTTCTCTAGTAGAAAAGAGAAACCACGAATTGAAACAGCAATTAGAATTATTGCGTTCCGATGCGGAGAGCGAAGGGAAAAGCACCGCTGGCGATAAACACGAAACCGGAAGAGCCATGATCCAACTCGAGCAAGAGCAGCTGGGCAAACAACTGCAGGAGCAGGAACAATTACTCGCAGCCTTACTTCAATGGAACAATGCGGTGCCAACGACACAGGTGAACAGCGGTTCGTTGGTCAAAACCAACAACGGTTATTTCTATCTCGCTGTTGGCTTGGGTAAAATCATGATGGACGACCAGGCTTTATTTGTACTTAGCGCCCTTTCTCCTTTGGGAAAAAATTTACTTTCTAAAAAGATAGGTGAACAATTCACGGTGAATGGAGTTCTTTACGAAGTAGAATCTATTCAGTAATCCGATGACTGACCATCGTTCCTTTCTAAAAGCTATCCGTCCTACTCTCGATCTTCCTCCCGTTGAGAAAAGTCAAGCGTTACTTGCTTTTCAGAATGAAACCCTTCGTCCGATACTCAAGCTCCAACATGAGTTGGTGATCTCGTTAGCTCAAGGCACAACCGGATTTGATCAACTCCAGCATCATTTCAAAACCGAAGAAGAGTACATCAATTTGATCAGTCACTTTATAAGTAGGCAAGCAGAGTTGCGCCATCAGTTGATTGGGATGATCATCGGTCACTTCACCCTCGCCGAATGGAGCTTTTATTCGACGCACAAAGCGGAGATCAAAAAACGAATCGTGCACATGGCCGCCCAGCGAATCGCTTATGCGACGGGGCTTTGAGAACTTTTTTCAAAAAAAATAATTTTCTTCTGAACCTTTTTGGAAGTCGCCTCTACTGATAGGCAACTTATCCAAATTACACGTTTATGAAAAAGATTATTTCAGCGGTCTTGATTGCCGCAATCGCACTACTACCTTCACTTGCTCATGCTCAAGCCGCTGGTAATTACCTTTACAACAACGATTCTTCATTCAGCACAGAGCGCGCGACCATTCCCATTGCAAACGTAGGCTCATCGAACATCACCTTGAAATCAGAAGTGATGATGAATGTGATTGCCACATCCTACACCGCCATCTTTTCTGTATCGCAACAAGGCAAAGATGTGAATCAAGTTGATTCATTAATGAATGCGCGCATTGACTTCGTGATTTTCGGACTTGAAAAATTAGGCTTGCCCAAAGAAGCCATACACGTGGATGCTGTATCGATGGTGCCCACCTTTACCACCCAAATTGAGGAGAAAAAATTCTCAAAAAAAGTGACCGAAATACCCGTTGGTTTTGAAATGAAAAAGAACATTCACGTTCTATTTAAGCAGCACCGCATGCTCGATGAAATCCTTTCAATCATGGCCTATGCAGACATCTACGACATGATAAAAGTGGAGTACAACATTGATGGTCTCAACAAATACTATGAAGAACTGCGCAAAAATGCCATTGAGGTTATCCGTTCTAAAGAAGACACCTACAAGGCCTTGACCATGCATTTAGAAATTCTAGGAATGGCTGATGGAAGCTCATGTACGTATCCATTTGAGCGTTATAAAAACTACAATGCAGCCAATTCAGGAGCCTCCATTCAAGTGTACGAAGACACCAAACGCATGCTGGACAACGTTACTGTAATGGGGCATGGAAACACCATCAATATAGCGCAAAGCAAAGAGCAATTAATAAATCAGTTCTTAGTTCAAAATGCGGAGAAAAACAGAACCATTTTTTATGATCGCATGCCTTACAATCAATTTGATCGCATCATCAATCCAGACATGGGAGAACCTTGTATTCAAATTTTCTATACCCTTTCTGTGAACTACAGCGTATTGAACGATCAACAATACCAACAACAACAAAAAATGTTGGAAGCACAAAAGCAAGCTCCACAAATGCAGATTATAAAATCGAGAAAGCAGCTGCGCAAAGAGCGCAAAGCTCTAAAACCTAGATAGTCATCAAAAACAACACAATTAAACGAAGAAAGGGCCTCTCGCGCATGCGTGTAGGCCTTTTCTTTTTTCCTGCATAATTAACAAAATAAGCTTATTGTAAAAAGTACAATTACCTATATTCGTGGCAGAACAAATAACCTATGAAAGCACGTTACCTTCTCATCCCACTTCTCGCATTGACCGCTATTCAAGCACAGGCCTTCGTGGTTACCTTCCAACTCGACATGCGTGGGGTAAGCGGAAATTTCACCCCTGAGGTGAACGGCACCTTCAACAACTGGTGCGGCAGTTGCAATGTGATGAACGATTCCGATGGCGATGGAATCTGGGTCGCTAATATCAACCTTGCGGGCGGCAACTATGAGTACAAGTACTCCTTTAACAACTGGATGGGTCAAGAAGATCTTATATCCGGCAGTGCTTGCACCGTTACAGCGGGACAATTTGTGAATCGTACACTTCAAGTAACAGGAGATGTAGTATTGCCGCTGGTTTGTTGGGGTAACTGTTCTGCCTGTGGCGACTTTGCTTTCCCTGATTGGCCACTTGTGTGGTCTGATGAATTTGAAGGTACCGAAATCAACCCTCAAATTTGGACACGCCAAATAGGTGCTAGCGGATGGGGCAACAATGAGCTGCAGTTTTACACCAATGACGCTGAAAATGCCTTCGTAACCAACGGTCAACTGCACATCGAAGCCATTCAAGAAAACCATCAAGGCAGTAACTATACCTCTGCCCGACTCATCACCAACAATCTATTTGAATTTAAATATGGTCGATTAGAAGCGAACATTAAAATACCAATGGGACAAGGTATTTGGCCAGCCTTCTGGATGCTAGGTGCCAATTACGAAACCGTGAATTGGCCAGGCTGCGGCGAAATTGACGTAATGGAACACGTGAATAACGAACCTGTTGCCCACGGTACTTTGCACTGGCAGCAAGGCAATAACCACAACTATCAAGGCACTTCGCTTCCTATTGATACCGATGAGTTTCATAAATACGGTATAGTATGGTCAGAAACACAGATTCAATTTTACATTGACAGTGTCAACTACTATACTTACACCTTTACTCCGAACAACAATACCTCACCGATTTTCCAACGTCCTTTCTTCTTATTGCTCAACATAGCCGTAGGAGGCAACTGGCCGGGAAGTCCTAACGCCCAAACTCCTTTCCCTGCGGAAATGATTGTCGATTACATACATGTGTATCAAGATGCCGCAATTGGTGTAAACGAGGATAAAGAACTCCGCTTTGATTTTTACCCCAATCCGACTTCCGATTTCATACTAGTAAATGCTCCTCAACAGTGGGCGAAACAAAACTGGCGCATCATGAACACCAACGGTCAAGTAGTAACGAGTGGTCAATTGGACGGCGAAAAGACAAGCATCGACTTATCGTCATTCGCCTCGGGTAACTATGTACTTCAGATTATTCATCAGCATGGCTGTGAAAGTCGTTTGCTCATCAAAGAATAAAAAATAGCACTCAAAAAAAAAGCCCTTCACTCGGAAGGGCTTTTTTTATTCTAAGGCCACCTTAAATAGCCCGTTTCAAAGGCTTACTTTTTAGTGAGCACTAGGTCAATCTTATTAAAGTCGGCTGCGGCATTGATTACTTTACTAAAGGTGCCGTACAACTCTTTGGGCAAACGAATAGCGAAATATGATTCATCGATAGTAATCTTTATTTGATTTCCGTTTACTTGATAGTTCGAAACAAATTGTGCCAACACTTTACCGTCCTTTTCGCAAGTAATGGTTTGTTTGAGTGGTTCCAAACCACCGGCAGTATATCCTTCAGGAATTTCCACTACAATAGAACGTTCGTAACGATGGGCATAGCTTACGTCAATTGGATTTTGACGCGGTTTCTCGTTATACAATTCTGATTGCTGCCCGATAATCATTCCCACATGAAACAACACTTGATCACCCGCAAACTCTAAAAGATCGGCACCAGTAAGGGTAGCAGAAACCTCAAAAGGAGCTTGCATCTCTTCGATATTTTCTAAATTATAGTTGCGATACGCTAACTCAGTTACAGCGGCATTAGCTTGACCAGACTTGATGATATCCTCATACATTTTTTTCGCATCCTCTTCTGACATAAAAAAGCCCACCAAGCGAAGGCCACCTTCCGCCGCACCTGAATAAGAGCGTTTATACTGCGTGATGGTGTTGGTCATTCCGCTTTCAAACTTCACCACATAATCTTCACTGATCTTAGAACTTTCGGGATCGTTAACCGGAATATGCTTAATTACACTGACAGGATTAACAGTACCGCCCAATTCCACTAACTTAATGTGCACGGCGTCTTGATCATAATAAGAACCGCTGATGTTTGGAATACGAGAGGTTTGGTCCGTTGGCTCCGAATACATATCGAGCGTAGGAAAATAAAACAATACGGTTTCGATATAATCATCTGAAACGAAATCGCGCTCGAGTAAAATCTCTGTCCTATCCCCTGTCAACACAATTTCAAATGGAATTTCCAACAGCTGCAAACTCATGGTGTACAAGCGGTTCATATTGAAATTGGTGATCGTATGAGTTTTGAACTCATCAGCAGGAAAGCTTTTGTAATTGTAATCGTCGCCCAATTCAAAGTTTTGCTTCAGATAATTTTCGAGTGCAAATATTTTTTCGAACTCCGTCGCTTTTGAAGAAATACCTTCTGACTTGAGCATTTTTTTGATAGGGCCTTTCGCTTCCTCAAACCCTGTGGTGAAATTGGCGAATACCGTGTTGCCCTTATCAGACCATTTCGTCTCGGTATAACTTCCACCAGGAACATTTGCATAAGCATAGTCAATTCGGCCACGGCAAGATTTTTCAGTGGCGTATGACTCCAGCTGCAAGGCCGGCACATTTTCCATGCTGAAATAACTGATGTAGCGATCGTCCACCAATTCACTGGTGCATGAGCCTTCAAATCCATTGATGTGAGCCTTTACACCTATCGTATTGATGGTGTAATAGATCGACTTAAAATCGCGAATGGGAACGGTAAATTGGATGTTATAATTACCCGGGCGGTTTACCGAACGCTGAGAAACTTTAATGGTTTCGATATAGCAACCAGGAGTTACGTTCTCCACTGCCAATTGCATGTATCGACCTTCCTCCGTGTTGATTTCTGTTGCATCCTTTTTAGTGGCTGTAAAAAGAACTTTGCCATCCTTGATTACACGTGTTTGAACATCAACAAGGGCTTGGAAATCGTTCAGAGCAAAATACAGTTTATTGAATTCCTCTACAGCTTGAACATCGTTGATCTGAACCAAGTTATGCTCCGTAACAAAATGTCCTAAATTATTTTTATCGACAAACTTCAATTCATTGAACAACCATCTCCAATGGTAGCAAGAGCTAAACCCAACACTGTCCATAAACGTCGACTGTAGGGCATTTGGTGAAAAATCATGAGACTCGTAAGTAAATGAATCAAACTCCCTTTGGGCACTTACCTGAATGGTTAAGAGCGCAAAAAAAACAACTAATAAACGCATCATTTTTTCTTAGTTAATTGTACAGTTTTCTGAAAAGCTTCTTGAATTTTAGAGAGGTCTTTCATCCATTGTGACATTTCTGCCACCTCAATAAAAATGCTCCTAAATACAAAACGTTTGGTGACCATCAATTTATTGTCCACCAATTCATAATTCAAATCGAAAGTGTATTTTGGTTGATCGATCACTACTCGATCTGGCTTTGATTTAACGCTATAACCCTCTGGGATCATCAGTTCGTACTTCGATAAGTCTTCCCATAAAAACTCGTATTCCGCACGAATAGTTCTCTTCGCCGTATCCGGTTTTAGGTCCATGATTACATCATCAAAATTCATGTTGACATACAAATCACCATTTAACTCGCGCACGTAATCTTGAATGGTCAATTTATAGTCAACCTGAAGTACTGAATCGCGATTGGATAGGTTTTTTGCTTGATAACTATCCAAGAGACATTTATTACTTCCTCGTTTGAGGATAGCGAGCATGACTTCTTTTTCATTACGTTTTTCGTTAGCCTCGAGACGCTCATTCATGTTGGCGCGCACATAACCAGTAGCTGCCATTTTTCCATTGAGAATAAGATTGCGTCCTTCGATACTTGCCATTACCTGATCGGTTACTACATTAAGCGAAGGATCTACCACCGGTACAAAAGGTGTTTCGAAATGATCAGCGTCAATGGCAATCATGACTTGTTTTCCTTGAATACCCATTGAAGGATATCCGAATGGTTGTTGCTTCGAAGTAGCATCCAGATAAATGTACTCGCCATTGTGTTTATAGGCCGCAATCATGTGATTATCGCAGTATCCCAGCGGAAGCTGATCATAAGTGTATCCTTTTGATCGAGTGCCTATCCAACAAAGATGAGATTCTACACCAGCGTAATCGAGCATTCGTTTGATCAAGTTGGCCATGTCTTTACAATCACCAAATTTTCTTTCACAAACATCTTCAGCATTGCGCGGAACAAAACCACCCATACCATATTCGAAAGCGAGATAGCGAATATGATCTTGGACCCAATAGGTAATGTTTTTCACCAGATCAAGTTCGGAGGGCGACACTTTTCGCAAAGAATCTACAACGGTTTTCATTTCTGGAGAAGCCTCTGTTTTCAAGTCTTTGACAAACTCATAATTCGTCTTGTACAGCAATTCTTTCGTTCCTTGTAGTTCTATTTTTTTACCTTTCGATTGATACGACTTGATATACACGTATAGGTGCGGTAAATACTCCGTGTAACTAGGGCTGAACTTAAACGACTGCGATTCCTTGATTTCTTTTGCTTCCCATCGGTGAATTACAGTATTTCCTTCCTCAATGGTGGTGTAGGTTATGTTTGAGAAATCGCCAAATTTCACAACACCCACTTCCACATCTTTCGGAAGTTCTACTTGATAAAACGCCTTTTCTATGGGCAGATTCAATTGAAAAACAAAAGAACCTAGCGATCTATAGTCCTTTAAGGAAGTGGTGTATTGCATCGCGGTAATTGATCCAGTAGTAATATCGGAGTATTCGAATTGAATTGCTCTTCCGCTATCAAAAAAGGAATATTCGCCCATGCTTTGAACGTCCTTAAATTCTTTCACCTCTTTCTTTTTCCATTTACCATCTAGCTGATTGTACGTAGCAGCCTCCAATTTTTCCACAGTGAAAAAATGTGGATCATAGCTGACCTCATCAGAACTCACCGAAACACCTTTTCGGTCGAGGTGGATAAGACTTTCCACTTGCGTAGATTCAATCTTGAGTCCACCACCGCTGTTTTTGATGCGCAGTACTTCCGAATACTCCAGCACTACAGCCTTTTGATTCTTGTATTTTTTAGCCATTTCACTCACATTGATGTTTTCAAATTGAGCAAACATCAATAAGGGTGAAAGCAAAAGGCCAATTAAAATATTAGTTCGCGCGATAACAGTCATCATAAAACTCTCCTTGTGATTCCAATTTTCCTTCTTTGGTGTAAAACTTCGCAAGTCCATTGGCTTCATTCCACACATAATTAACCTCGCTTTTCAATTTACCATTATCGTAGTACTTCTTAGTAACACCGTGTGTTCTGCTTTCCACGTTGGCTTCTTCACGTTTGATTTTTCCATTCGGATAATAATCTTTTGAAATGCCATTTTCCATTCCCACAGAATAGGTGTATTCTTTCATCAATTTTCCATCAGGATAATATTCTTGGTAGATTCCATCGAACTCACCATTGACAAGGGTGAAAGAAATTGCTTTTTTACCATTCGGGAAAAACGCTTCTACCTTGCCTGAGTCGTTTTTAATTACAATCGGTGCTTTTAGTTTACCTGTTGCATCGGGATAAGTATAACTCAACAATACTCCATCAGCGTAGTTCAACTTAAGCTTTACTGTGCCGTCTTCGTTAAAGTAAGTCATCACGCTATCGCGTCTTTCGTAGCGGTAAAAACGCTCTTGATGAACTTTACCACTAGGATAATACCAGGTCATTTTACCATGACGATCGCCTTCCCAATAATGAATCTCGCGGTCCAAAACGCCGTCGTCATAAAATTTGGAAATGCCGTGTCTAACTCCATCACGCATATTGCCTTCTTCAATTAGCTCGCCACGTTGAAACTCTTTGTAAGGGCCGTTTCGTTTACCGTCCTTGTACGTTTGTGTCGACTGAATAGAGCCATCTGCATTCATCGATTTTGCTTCACCGACATATTTATTTCGATCAGACTCAACGCTGAAGGATTTAAATCCTTTATCAGCAAAAAACTCAACCTCACCTTTGAAGCGAGGCACCTCACTTACATAAATGAGCGTTCCGTTCTTATCATAACTTTCAATAACGTTTGTCAATCCATACTCATTGATTACGCGGTACTGTAATTTACCCAGGCGGTAAGTCAACTCTTCCCCGTTCAACTCTCCTTTCCAGAATCCTCTTTCTTGCGAAAGTGACCCATCTGGCAAATAAAACTTCACTATACCAGTCACTAGACCATCGCGGTAATAGCCTTCCTCTGAAACTTGACCATTTTCATGATATTCGCGATAATAGCCTTGAAGGTTTCCATCTACATATTTGTACTCTGCTTGAATTTTTCCATTGGAGTGGTAGTTGGTATAGTTGCCATGCATTTCATCTGCTTTGTAGTTAACTACGCGCATCAAGCTTCCATTCCAATCATAATATTTCCATTCGCCTTCTAACTTTTCATTTTTGATTACTCCCTCGCTTTTCTTAATGCGGAGGTCGTTATAGGTTACTACGTTATGCACGCCATTCACCGTTTTAGATTCATAGAAAACAGAACCATCTTCTGCGAAATACTTAAGTTCAATGAAACGTCCATTTCGATACAAAATTTCGTTCAGCTTTTTTCCATAACGATCAAAGCGAGTACTCGAACCATTGAGTTTTCCATTTTTATATAATTCTATATCGCTTACTTGACCATTGGTGTAGTAAGTTTTCCATTCACCGTCCTTTCTGCCATTTACATAAGAACCTTCCTCGTTGAGCACACCGAAATCGTCATAGATGTACCAATAGCCGCTTCGTTCGCCTTTTACAAGGCTTCCTTTGGCCGATACTAAATCACCTTCGCCATAAGAAATAACATTCCCGTTTAATTCACCATTTAGATAATCCAAGGTGTAGTTCTCTTCACCATTGTCTTTGTAGAAAGTTACCTTAAACGGTTTGTTCGGAGCAGAAAAATCGAGTCTTACGTTAGGGAAATCATGTGAATCATACTGGTAATAACTATTGATGTTTTGACCTTTAGCGTCATACTCATAGGACTCAGAAGGATATCCCATGCGGTCAAATTCTTGAATAACACCAACCGACAATCCCGCTTTTGCATTGTATTTTTTAGCAATCATACCATTAGAGTGGTACTCCAACTGTTCACCTTCTAAAGATCCATTCAAATAAATCGATTCCTTTTTAATGGTACCATCACTGTAATACAGCTTCCAAGGACCATCAGCCTTATCGTTTGCAAACTTTCCAAAACCTTCTACTTCGCCATTTTTAGCCACGTACAAACACTCGCCGTTCATTTGTCCTGCCTTATTAAATTGAGCCAAACCGATTACACTGCCTTCTCTGAACAAAGGTTTTCCTTTGAATGTGCCTAGTGTATTGGTGTAACTCACCTCTGAACAACTTTCAGAGATAATGTTTACCACCTCCGCACGAAACTTAGCCACATCAGATTTGTATTTAGATGCGAGGGCTTGAGCTTTTTCATTGTTCAGCTGACCGAGAACGCTGCAGATCATACCTTCGAACAAATCCTTCTTCCAAACCGATTTATAAAAATTAATGTAAAAATCGGCGAGAGGATTACGCGTTGTACCAACTGTTTGCAGCTGCTCACACATTACCTGTAGTTGTTTCGAAAAAGAAAAACCATTTTTAATTTTGCTCTTGTATCGATCGTTCAAAGCCGTTCCGCTATAGAGGATTTCGTCAATCACTTGTAAGTCCGCAGCAAAATCGAACAGTTCAGAAGGAACCTGCTCGTTCACTTTATCCGTTTTACCACCGGCCGTATTTTCAACGATTGTTAAGCCAGAAACCAAGAGTTCTTGCTGATTCGAATTCAGCACCATAGTAGCAAAAAACGCGGCCATTTGTGACAGCGCATATTCACCGGCATCATTAGCCAAGATAGCAATTTGAAAATGTGTTGATGGGTGCGCAGGATTGCGTAGCAAACTGTTCTGTAAATCGAGCAGCACTTCGGGATAACTTTTATTCGAAAGACGGGTCACTGAGCGCTCATAAAAAGGACGATACGAATGACCATAGGTCTGTTCCACTTCATTAAAAAAAGCGATGGACTCGTTCTTTTTACCCATTTTATCTAGCACTGCACCTTTCATGCATAATGCAGAAAGACGATCATCGGTTTTGCACGCCAGAAACTTGTCGATATACTCTAAGCACTTATCATAGACACTATCGGCTTGATAAGACAAGGCGATTTCATAGAGGGATGAAGCATAAAGCGTATCGGCTTTGGTAATTTTAGAAAATTCCTGAATAGCCTCGGCATACTTCCCTTCATCGTATAATTTAATCCCCTCCTCTAGTGCACGGTTTCCATCTGGAAGAAGATCACCTATTTGTTGAGCCATCAAACTAACAGGCAAAAAAAGAAGCGCAATACAAGCGCCTAAAAAACGTAGAGATTGCATAAAATGGGTTAAAGTTTAAATAATCAGGTTCAATCTATTCAGACTCTCTGACTGGTAAATTATAAAATGAAGGTACAGAAATCTCCTGTGACAAACCTAATACCCTTCCGAGAATTTGATCTTTCCAAGACAAAAACCACTTAAAACAAACTAATTTTCAATTAATTAAACAGCACAATTCGAAGTTCCATTTTTACAACTTGCTGAGTACGTGAAAGACTGAATTCTTTTTACTTCATTCAAGCTGAGTGAACATGCATATCATTGTTCATCAATTTTCCAAACGCCTTCTTCGAAGATAAAATTTCCCTTCCGCTGCTCCATCATTTGAAAGTATTTGAGCATTTGCAAATCATTGATTTTCCAAGCGCTTAACCAATCTGCGAAGCTCAAAACACTTTGGCGACGAATAGCTATTTTTTCTTGTTGTTTTTTAGAAAAATAAGAAATAGCCAAATCATATTGTTCGGAATCCATATAGTATTTTACACGGCGTGCAGTTTCCTTGTACCCTTCTACCGTATCAGCGGCGGCATATTGATAGTTAAAATCGGGTTCAATACGTTGATTTTGAGCGGAACAAAGCTGTACTACCAAAATAAAACAGAAACCTAACCAAAATTTCATAACCATTCGTTATATGAGGATCGAAAGATATTAATGAATAGGAAAGAAAAAAAGCGTAAAAAAAGAGTCGCCCCGTTTCCGGGGCGACTCTCCTTTTCAAATCACGTGCATCGTGCAAGCACGTAACTTTGTTACACTACACTACTAAACCAAATAACTACTTCTTCATAAATGGCGTTGAACTAACACGGCCATTTTGATTGAGACGGAAGCTGTAGATACCACTTGCGAGGTCAGCTACGCCAATCGTGTTTTGTAAACCAATGTTACCAGCACCTACTACACGACCAGTTTGATCAATGATTTGGTAAGTTGCATTTTCTAAACCACCAGTGTTTACAGTGATCTGATCAGCTGCTGGGTTAGGGTACAATTGGATATTTAATTCTTCATTTTCTGTTACTGACACAGTCAAATCAGGAAGCAATACCGCATTGATTACGTGTACTACACCGTTTTCAGCTTGCAAATCAGCAACAATTACCTGTGCATTGTTTACAAACACGTTACCACCAGTGATGTCGATGGTTACTGTTTGACCTTGAACAGTAGTGATAATT